>Ga0299914_10001183_pt1 | contig 16953 bp, 22 predicted proteins | sample RVTome_10_FD_201361 | JGI IMG/M metagenome (GOLD analysis project Ga0299914, IMG submission 201361) | Soil microbial communities from uranium-contaminated site in the Upper Colorado River Basin, Wyoming, United States - RVT153D57 (version 2) ...
GACGCGGATGCAGAGGATCTCGCGCGCGCCCGAGTTGTCGGCGACCTTGAGCCTCGACTCCTGCTGGATCATGCGCGGTGCCTCCTTCCGCGGCAGTGCGGCTCAGCCGGCGAAAACCAAGCCAGGCAAGGACGCAGGGAGCGTGGCGCACTCGAAGAGTGCGCGAGCGACCGAGGACGCTGGCTGGCGCCGGTTTGCAGCCGGCTGAGACGTGCTGTCGTGGGAGGAGTCACCGCGCCCGCTCCAGGATCTCCACCAGGCGCCAGCGCTTGGTCTTCGACAGCGGGCGGGACTCGACGACCCGGACGATGTCGCCCTCGTTGGCGTCGTTGCGCTCGTCGTGGGCATGAAGCGTCGCCGAGCGACGCACGACCTTCTCGTAGACCGGATGACGGCGGGCGATCTCGATCTGGACGGTGATCGTCTTGTCGGGCTTGGCCGAGATCACCGTTCCTTGGCGGACCTTGCGCGTGCCCGGACGGCGCTCGGCCGCGGGGGTTCCCCGGCCGGGCTCGCCCCGGGACGAGCGCGCGCCGGCTCGCCGGCCACGGCGGATTCCGCCGAGCGCGCGCCGGCGCTCGGCACGCTCGGCGGCACGCTCCGCTGCCGAGCGCGGGGGTCGCGCGGGGCCGGAGGCGCGCGAGCGAGCGCGCTTGCGGGCCTCCTTCGGCGTCAGCGGCTCCTCGCCCTCCTCGGGCGCGGGCGTCGGCGCCGGCTGCTCGGGAGCGGGCTCCTCGGCGGCAGGCCGCGGCTCGGCGGCCTGCTCCGCCTGCTCGTCCTCAACCGGCTGCCCGGCGTCGGGTGCCTGCTTGTTCTCTTCGGCGGCCATCAGCTTCCGGCCCTCAGCTCCTTGTCGATGTCGATTCCACGCTCTCCGGCCACCGTCAGCAGGCGGGCGAGATCACGCCGGGAGTCGGGCAGCCCAGCCGTGTTCTCGAGCTCGCCGGTCGCGTGCTGGAAGCGCAGGTTGAACGCCGCCTCGCGGGCCTCCTTGAGCCGCTGGACGAGATCCTGGTCCGAGAGGGCGTGGACGTCGGAGGCCTTCAATGCCCCGCCCCTTCGCGCGTGACGAACTTCGTCTTCACCGGCAGCTTGTGGCCGGCGAGGCGCATCGCCTCCTTGGCGAGGTCCTCGGGCACCCCGGCGAGCTCGAACATCACCCGGCCGGGCTTGACCACGGCGACCCAGCCTTCGGGGTTGCCCTTGCCGGAGCCCATCCGCGTCTCGGCGGGCTTCTTGGTGTAGGGCTTGTCGGGGAAGACGTTGATCCACACCTTCCCGCCACGCTTGATCTTGCGGGTCATCGCGACGCGCGCCGCCTCGATCTGGCGGCTGGTGATCCAGCCGCGCTCGAGCGACTTCAGCCCGTACTCGCCGAAGACCACGTTGTGGCCGCCCTTCGAGTTGCCGCGCATGCGGCCGCGCATCACCTTGCGGTGCTTGACGCGCTTTGGCATCAGCATCAGGCGTCACCTCCCCCGGCGGGAGCGTCCGGAGTCGGCGGGGTGGCCTCGCCCTCAGCGGCTCCGGTTGCGGGAGACGAGCCGGACGCCGCATCCGCCGCGGCGGGCTTGTCGGCGGGCCCGGCGGCCTCGCGGGCTGCGGCCGGGGGTGCCGGAGGGGTAGAGGCCGAGGCTCCCTGCTGGCGGCCGCGTGCGGGGGCGGACGACGAGCCGCGATCGCGCGGACGCCGGCGATCGTCGCCGCCGCCGCGCCGGAATGAGCGCGGGGAGAGCTCCTCCTCCTCACCGCCGGCCCGGAAGCCCTCCGGCATCACCTCGCCCTTGTTGATCCAGCACTTGACGCCGATGCGGCCGGTGGTCGTCTTCGCCTCGGTGAACCCGTAGTCGATGTCGGCGCGCAGAGTGTGCAGCGGCACGCGGCCGTCGGAGTAGCCCTCGGTACGCGCCATCTCGGCGCCCCCCAGCCGTCCGGACACCTGGACCTTGACGCCCTTGGCGCCCGAGCGCATCGCCGAGGTGAGCGCGCGCTTCATCGCCCGCCGGAAGGCGACGCGGTTCTGGAGCTGCTCGGCGATCGACTGGGCGACCAGCTTGGCGTCGAGCTCGGGCCGCTTGATCTCGCGGATGTTCACCTTCACCGGCTTGTTGGTCAGCTTGTGGAGGTCGCGCCGCAGGGCGTCGACCTCGGAGCCCGACTTGCCGATCACGATCCCCGGCCGGGCGGTGTGGATGTCGACCGTGATCTCGCCCCGCTGCTTGACGATGTTGATGTCGGAGAGACCCGCGTGGGAGAGCTTGCGCTCGATGTGGTCGCGGATCGCCATGTCCTCGAGCAGGTAGTCGGAGAACTCGCGCTCGTTGAACCAGTTCGACTTCCAGTCGTGGATGTAGCCGACTCGGAAGCCTTCGGGATGGATCTTCTGGCCCATGTTCGCTCTTACTCCAGGTCCTCGGTCGGGGTCAACGCCACGCTCAGGTGGCTGGTCCGCTTGTCGATCCGGGTGGCGCGTCCGCGTGCGCGCGGGCGCCAACGCTTGAGGGTCGGCCCCTCGTCGACGCGGATATCGGCGACTCGGAGCTCGTCCGCGATCAGGTCGTGATTCGATTCCGCGTTCGCGGCCGCGGAGTCGATCAGCTTAGCGAGGTCCCTCGCCGCGCCTCGAGGCGAGAACTCGAGCAGGCTCCGGGCCTCGGGCACGGGCAGGCCGCGCACCTGGTCGGCGACCAGGCGCGCCTTGCGCGGCGCGATGCGGACGAACCGCGCCTTGGCGCGCACGATCGGCGCGTCGGGCTGCTCGGGAGCCTTCGCCATCATCCGTCCCTACCGCTCCGCCCTCTCGCCGGAGTGTCCGCGGAAGGTCCTCGTCGGGGCGAACTCGCCGAGCTTGTGGCCGACCATCGACTCGGAGACGAACACCGGCACGTGCTTGCGGCCGTCGTGGACCGCGATCGTATGCCCGACCATCTCCGGGAACACGGTCGAGGTCCGCGACCAAGTCTTGATCATCTGCTTCTGGTTCGACTCGTTCATCTGCTCGATGCGCCGCATCAGGCGCTCGTCCACGAACGGGCCCTTCTTCGTCGATCTACCCATCTCGGATCAGCCTCCCGCCTAGCGCTTCTTCTTCCCGCGGCGCCGGCCGCGGACGATCAGCGCATCGGACTTCTTGCCCTTCTTGCGCGTCCGGTAGCCGAGCGTCGGCTTGCCCCACGGCGTCTCCGGGTGCCCGCCGGGAGTGTGGTGGGCCTCGCCGCCCCCGTGCGGGTGGTCGACGGGGTTCATCGCCACGCCTCGGGTTTGCGGACGCTGGCCCATGTGACGCTTCCGCCCCGCCTTGCCGAGCTTGACGTTCTGGTGCTCGGAGTTCGAGAGCGTGCCGACGGTCGCCCGGCAGTCGGCGCGCACCATGCGCATCTCCGACGACGGCAGGCGCAGGGTCACCATCTCGCCCTCCTTCGCCGCGACCTGGATCGCCGATCCGGCGGCGCGGCCGAGCCTGCCGCCCTGCCCCGGCACGAGCTCGACGTTGTGGACGATGGTCCCGGTCGGGATCGCGCGCAGCGGCAGCGCGTTGCCGGGCCGGATGTCGGCGCCATCGCCGGACTCGACCCGGTCGCCGGGGCGCAGGCCCTGGGGCGCGAGCACGTAGCCCTTGTGGCCGTCGACGTAATGGAGCAGGGCGATGTATGTGGTCCGGTTGGGGTCGTACTCGATCGTCGCCACCTTCGCCGGGACGCCGTCCTTGCGCCGCTTGAAGTCGATCTCGCGGTAGCGGCGCTTCGCCCCGCCGCCGCGGTGGCGGGCGGTGACCCGCCCGCGGACGTTGCGCCCACCGGACTTGCCCTTCCCCTTCGTCAGCGGCTTGTGGGGACGGTCACCGGTCAGCTCGTCGCGCTGCTGGTAGGTCCCGAAGCGCCTTCCGGGGCTCGTCGGCTTGGTCTTCCTCATCGCCATCTCTCAGTCCTCCGTCGCAATCCAGGCGATTGATCGCGCTCCGCCCGGGGAATCCCCGCTCCTTGTCCCTGGCTCCGTGCTCATTCGGCCACCGCAGCGCCCTCGAACAGCTCGATCCGGTCGCCCGGCGCGAGTTCGACGACCGCCTTCTTCCACGACCGCGTGCGGCCGCTGTGGAGCCCGCGCCGCTTCGGCTTCGATCGCACCTTGAGCGTGCGCACGTCGACGACCCGCACCTCGAAGACCTCCTCGACCGCACGCTTGATCTGGGTCTTCTGAGCCCGGTCGTCGACCCTGAACGTGTACTTGCCGTCCGCCATCAGCGCATAGCTCTTCTCCGAGACCACCGGGGTGACGATCACTTGCCGTGCATCCATCAGTCCGAGCCCCCATCCCCGGAATCGCCGCCTTCGGCGGGTCGCTTGCGGGAGACCTCGCCGGCGCGGGCGGAGATCACCTCGAGCGCGGCCTCGGAGACGACGAGCGACGAATTGCCGAGCAGATCGGCGACGCCGACGGCGCTCGCCGGGAGCACCGTCACCCGGGGCAGGTTGCGAAAGCTCTTCAGCGTCCCGACTTCGTCGGGATCGATCACCACCAGCACCGAGCCCTCGGCGCCCCACTTCTCGAGCGCCTGCGCCGCCTGCTTCGTCGACGGCTTCTCGTAGGCGGTCGCGTCGACGACGGCCACGCTGCCGCGCGCGGCGTGGACCGAGAGCGCCGAGCGAAGCGCGCGGCGCCTTGCCTTGCGGTTCACCTTCACCCCGTGGTCGCGCGGCTTCGGCCCGAAGGCGACGCCGCCGCCGCGGCGATGCGGCGTGCTCAGCGCCCCGGCGCGGGCTCGGCCGGTGCCCTTCTGTCGCCAGGCCTTGGCGGTGGTCATCGCGACCTCGCCGCGGGTGAGCGTCGACGCGGTGCCGCGCCGGCGGGAGGCGAGATCGGCGCGGGCGGCCTCGTGCAGGAGGCTCTCGTGGAACTCCTCGCCGAAGACGGCGGCGGGAAGGTCGGCCTTCGCCTGCTTGCCGAGAATCGGCGCCTTTGTCGCGGCCCCGCTAGCCATCGTCGCGCACCTCCACGGTGCCGCCACGGGGGCCCGGGACGGAGCCGCGCACGAGCAGCAGGTCGCCCTCGGCGTCGACCTCGACGATCTCGAGGCCGCGCTGGGTGACGCGCCGGGCGCCCATCTGGCCGGGGAGCCGGGTGCCCTTGAACACCCGCGCGGGGTCGGCGCTCGCGCCGATCGACCCCGGGGCACGGATGTTGCGCGAGCCGTGCGACATCGGCCCGCGGGAGAAATTGTGGCGGCGGATCGTCCCCTGGAAACCCTTGCCGATCGACCGCGCCGAGACCTTGACCCGCTGGCCGGGCTCGAACTGCTCGACCGTGACCTCGTCGCCGATCGAGTGCTCGCTGTCGGGGTCGCGAAACTCGACCAGAGTTCGCGACGGCGGCGCGCCGGCTTTCTTCAGGTGGCCGAGCTCGGGCTTGGTCAGCTTGTGCCCGGCGACCGCGTCGGCGGCGAGCTGGATCGCCGCGTAGCCGTCGCGCCCGGGCTCGCGAACGGCCGTCACCGTGCACGGGGGCGCCTCGATCACGGTCACCGGGATCCGCGTCCCGTCGTCCGTGAACACCTGGGTCATCCCGACCTTCCTGCCCAATATCGCCGCCACCGCAAAGCCCTCAGATCTTGATCTCGATGTCGACGCCCGCCGGCAGCGCGTCGAGGCGCTGGAGCGAGTCGATCGTCTTCGGGGTCGGCTGGTGGATGTCGATCAACCGCTTGTGGGTGCGGATCTCGAAGTGCTCGCGCGAGTCCTTGTCCTTGAACGGCGAGCGGATCACGCAGTAGATGTTGCGGTCGGTGGGCAGGGGCACGGGGCCGGACACGCTCGCGCCGGTGCGCTCGGCCGTCTCGACGATGTCGCGCGCGGCGCGATCGATCGCGTCGTGGTCGTAGGCCTTGAGCCGGATCCTGATCTTGTTTGCTGCGATCGCTGCCATTCGTTTCCTGCTCCCCGGTCGGTGTTCGCGGGGCGCGAAGGGGCGCCGCCCCGGATGGGGCGCCGCCCCGGTCGTATCCAACAAATTCCTCTCGGCTCCTCCGCCTCGCGTTCGGAGCCGACAGCTCCCCGGCGGCCCGGATCTCCGGGGCCGGGGCCGAAACTCGCGGCGAATATGTGGCCGCGAAAAGGGCCGGCCCCGGGGCCGGCCCTGAGTCGCTACTCGATGATCTCGGTGACGACCCCCGAGCCGACGGTGCGACCGCCCTCGCGGATCGCGAACCGCAGGCCCGTGTCCATCGCGATCGGCTGGATCAGCTCGATCGACATCTGGACATTGTCGCCCGGCATCACCATCTCCGTGCCCTCGGGGAGGTTCGCGACCCCGGTCACGTCGGTGGTGCGGAAGTAGAACTGCGGGCGATACCCGGAGAAGAACGGCGTGTGGCGACCGCCCTCCTCCTTCTTCAGGCAGTAGACCTCTGCCTTGAACTTCGTGTGCGGCGTGATCGAGCCCGGCTTGCAGAGCACCTGGCCGCGCTCGATCTCCTCCCGCTTCGTGCCGCGCAGGAGGCAACCGACGTTGTCGCCAGCCTGACCCTCGTCGAGGATCTTGCGGAACATCTCGACCCCGGTGACGACCGTCTTCGTCGTGTCCTTGATCCCGACGATCTCGACCTCGTCGCTCGTGTTGACGACGCCCTGCTCGATCCTGCCGGTGGCGACGGTGCCGCGGCCGGTGATCGAGAAGATGTCCTCGATCGGCATCAGGAACGGCTTGTCGAGGTCGCGCTCGGGCTCGGGGATGTAGGTGTCGAGCGCCTCGGCGAGCTCGAGGATCGCCTTCTCGGCGTCGGCATCGCCCTCGAGCGCCTTCAGCGCCGAGCCGCGGATGATCGGGGTGTCGTCGCCCGGGAAGTCGTACTCGTTGAGCAGGTCCTTGACCTCCTCCTCGACGAGCTCGATGATCTCCTCGTCGTCGACCATGTCGACCTTGTTGAGGAAGACGACGACGTAGGGCACGTTCACCTGGCGGGCGAGCAGAATGTGCTCACGCGTCTGCGGCATCGGGCCGTCGGCCGCCGAGACGACGAGGATCGCGCCGTCCATCTGCGCGGCGCCGGTGATCATGTTCTTCACGTAGTCGGCGTGGCCCGGACAGTCGACGTGGGCGTAGTGGCGGTTCTCGGTCTGGTACTCGACGTGCGAGGTGGCGATCGTGATCCCGCGCTCCTTCTCCTCAGGCGCGTTGTCGATGTCCTCGAACGACCGCTCCTCGGTGCCGCCCTTCTCCGCGAGCACCTTCGTGATCGCCGCCGTCAGCGTCGTCTTGCCGTGATCGATGTGCCCGATCGTGCCGACGTTGACGTGCGGCTTGTCGCGCTCGAACTTCTCCTTTGACATCTCGCTCCTTTGGATCCTCGCGTTACGTGTTCTCTAAGCCTTGCTGCTTTCGGAGCTAAAGCTCCTCATCTCAATCTCTTGGCGAACCCCGGAAGGATTACAGAATCGGGTTCGTCTAAGTCCCCGCCCCAACCGGCTCGGCGGTGCGGTGCTCGACGATCTCCTCGGCGATGTTCTCGGGCACCTGCTCGTAGCGCTCGAACTGCATCGTGTAGTTGGCCCGGCCCTGGGTCGACGAGCGCAGGTCGGTGGCGTAGCCGAACATCTCTCCGAGCGGCACGAAAGCCTGCACGGCGAGCGCGTTTCCACGCGGCTCCTGACCCTGGACCTTGCCGCGCCGGCGCGAGAGGTCGCCGATCACGTCGCCGAGGAACTCCTCCGGGGTGACGACCTCGACGGCCATCACCGGCTCGAGCAGGATCGGCTTCGCGCGCCGGGCGGCATCCTGGACCGCCATCGACCCGGCGACCTTGAACGCCATCTCCGAGGAGTCGACGTCGTGGTAGGAGCCGTCGGTCAGCTCGGCGCGGACGTCGACCATCGGATAGCCGGCCTTGACGCCGGACCCGAGCGCCTCCTCGATCCCCTGCTCGACCGCGGGGATGAACTCGGTCGGGATCACCCCGCCCTTGATCCGGTTGACGAAGTCGAAGCCCTCCTCGGGCGCCGGCTCGAGGTTGATCACGACGTGGCCGTACTGGCCGCGGCCGCCGGTCTGGCGGACGAACCGGCCCTCGATCTTCTCGACCCGGTCGCGGATCGTCTCGCGGTAGGCGACCTGGGGCCGGCCGACGTTGGCGTCGACGCTGAACTCGCGCAGGAGGCGATCGACGATCACCTCGAGGTGGAGCTCGCCCATGCCGTGGATCAGGGTCTGGCTGGTCTCCTCGTCGGACTCGACCTGGAAGGTCGGGTCCTCCTCGGCGAGCCGCGCGAGCGAGGCCGAGAGCTTTTCCTGGTCGGCCTTGGTCTTCGGCTCGATCGCGACCGCGATCACCGGCTCGGGGAACTCGATCGTCTCGAGGATCACCGGGGCGTCGGGGGCCGAGAGGGTGTCGCCTGTGCCGGTCTGCTTGAGCCCGACCCCGGCGCAGATGTCGCCGGCGTAGCACTCCTCGATCTCCTCGCGGTGATTCGCGTGCATCATCAGCAGCCGGCCGACGCGCTCGGTCTTGCCGGTGGTCGCGTTCAGCACCCGGCTGCCGGCGCTGAGCTTGCCCGAATAGACGCGGAAGTAGGTGAGCTTGCCGACGTAGGGGTCGGCCATGACCTTGAAGGCGAGGGCGGAGAACGGCGCCGAGTCGTCGGCCGGCCGCTCGACCTCGGCTCCGGTGCCGGCGTCAGCGCCCTTCGACGAGGTCTCGAAGCCCTTCACGGACCGGACCTCGAGCGGCGACGGGAGCAGCTCGACGATCGCGTCGAGGAGCGGCTGGACGCCCTTGTTCTTGAATGCCGACCCGCAGAGCACCGGGGTGACCTTGAGGTCGAGCGTCGCCCGGTGGAGCGAGGCGACGATCCGCTCGTGCGGGATCTCGTCCTCGGACAGATAGAGCTCCAGCAGCTCGTCGTCGTAGTCCGCACAGGCCTCGATCAGCTCCGTACGCGCCTCCTGGGCGGCATCGGCGAACTCGTCGGGGATCTCCTCGTAGGCGAAGTCGACGCCGAGCTCGTCGGTCCAGACCAGGGCCTTGTTCTCGACCAGGTCGATCACGCCGCGGAGCTCGTCCTCGGCGCCGATCGGGAGCTGGATCGGCAGCGGGTGGGCGCCGAGCCGGTCGCGCATCGTCTGCACGGCCCCGGTGAAGTCGGCGCCGATCCGGTCCATCTTGTTGATGAAGGCGATCCGCGGCACGCCGTACTTGTCGGCCTGGCGCCAGACCGTCTCCGACTGAGGCTCGACCCCGGCGACGGCGTCGAAGACGGCGATCGCGCCGTCGAGGACGCGCAGCGAGCGCTCGACCTCGACCGTGAAGTCGACGTGGCCCGGCGTGTCGATGATGTTGATCCGGTGGTCCTTCCAATCGCAGGCGGTCGCCGCCGAGGTGATCGTGATCCCGCGCTCCTGCTCCTGGGCCATCCAGTCCATCACCGCGGCACCCTCGTGGACCTCGCCCATCTTGTGGGTGCGGCCGGTGTAGTAGAGGATGCGCTCGGTCGTCGTCGTCTTCCCGGCGTCGATGTGCGCCATGATCCCGATGTTCCGGGTCTTCTCGAGGGGGAAGCTTCTGGGCATGTGTCTTAAAGTGTCTTCGAGGACTTGGTTGAGGTTGAGAGCAGATTGCGCCGGGCGGCGCTGCTAGGAGGACATCACCGGCCGACTGAGTGGTCGAGCGCACAAAAAAGGCCCGGGACGGGCCACGCGCACAACCGCCGATAAGCCCGGAAACGCTCTATGTGTTGCGGTTCTCCATGGATGGGATTCTCCGCGCACGTGCCTCGCACGGTGCGGGCACGAGCGACGCGTGATGATAGCAAGCGATGACCGGCTCCCGGAGGCCTAGACCCGGATGAAGCGGCCGCCCTCGGGGATCGCCGCCGGGATGCTCCGCGGGACCGCGTCGACGCTGCTCGAGCTGGCGCGAATCGCCCGCGAGATGCTCGCGATCCCCGCCCAGCTGTGGCTCGCCGTGGCCGAGATCGCTGGCGCGGCGGTGCTCTCCGTCTGGCTCCTCGTCGTCCGCGTCGCCCTCTTCGTCCACGACCGGGCGATCGCCGCCCGCGAGTGGGCGCAGCGCCGCGTTCGCCCGGCCCACGGCGTGATCGCCGTCTGCATCGCCGCGGCGCTCGCGCTCGGCGGCTCCCAGCTCCTCGACTACCGCGGAGTGACTGTCGGAGCGGCGGCCTACTCGGAGGTCGAGGCGGTCGCCCCGGCGCCCGAGGTCGACCGCGAGCGCGCCCCTGCCGCCCACGGGTGGGCGGTGCCGGCGCTCGCCGCCGCCGCACTTTTGCTCACCGCGCTCGCCGCCCTCGGCCGCTGGCGCCTCGCGCGGCTGCTGGTGGCGGTCGGGGGCGCGGTCGTCGCGATCAGCATCCTGGTCGACGCGCCGAGGGGCCTCGACGCGGGCGAGATAGCAGTCGCCTACGAGGGCACCGAGGCGATCCTCCTCGAGGGCTTCTGGGCCCAGCTCGCCGCCGGCTCGGCGCTCATCTTCTGCGGACTCCTGCTCGCCGCCCACCTGCGCCCGCGGTCCGACCGCGCCGCGGCGCCGCGGCGCCGGGCACGGCTGCGGTCGGCCGGCTCGGGCCCGATCGCGGGCCCGCCGATGGGGACCGGGACGCAGGCATGATCCGCGCCGGGCTCGCCCGCGCACGACGGTGGCTTCCGCGCTTGCGGGTCGAGCTCCTGCTGCCGTTCGCCTGCATCGCGGCCGCCGCCCTGCTGTTCGCCTCGGAGCTGATGACGAGCTTCGAGTTCATTCCCGCCGGGCGTGACGCGGTGGCCGAGCAGTCGGCCGGCGACCGGCACGGGTACGCGCTCGCCGTGATCGCCGTGTTCGCGATCGCGGCGACGGCGGCGGCCGTGCTCGCCGGGTCGAAGCCGGCGGCGATCGGCGTCGCCGTCGCCGGGGTGAGCGCGCTGCTCGTCTTCCTGATCGTCGATCTGCCCGACGCCGGCGCCGTCGGCACCTACGAGGACTCCAGCCAGTCGTTCTTCGACGCCGAGGCGGTGCCGCAGGGAGGCTTCTGGCTCGGCCTCGCCGGCGGGCTCGGCCTCGCCGTGAGCGGCGTCGCCCTGGCCACCCTCAGTCCCGCTCAGCTCGTCGCGCTGCGACCGCGACGGGTGGATCGGACGCCCGACCCGGGTCCGCGGCCGGCGCCGTCCGAGCAGCCCGGCTCGGCTTCCCTCGACGACGACGGCCCTCGGGCCGAGACCACCGAGCAGGGGAGCTCAGCCGGGTAGCACCCGGAAGCGCGCACGCGCGCTGCGGCGGCAGCTCTTGACCGGCCGGCACGCGAGGGCGACGTAGGGGCCCGGCTTTCCGTTCACCGGGCCGATTCGCCGCTTGAACCGGCCCCGCCCGTTCGCTCGCACCCGGCCGACCCTGAACGCCTCCGACTGGGGCACTCCGACGTAGAGGCCGACCCGCTTTCGCGCCGGCCAGCGACGGCCGACGATCCGGATCCGACGGCCCTGGGCGACCTTCCGCGGACGGACGGAGACCGACGGGCGCCTCGCACGGCGCTGGCGCCGGGCGTCGGCCTCGACGGCGCCGGTGCCGGAGATCGTCGCCGGGTCGGTCGCGGGGGAGCCGGCGGCGGCGACGCCGGCGCCGTTCGGGCTCGAGGCGCAGAGGCCGAGGGCCACCAGCACCGGGATCGCGACCGGCGCCGCCCAAGCTCGCGCTCTCAGCCGCGCGGCGGCAACCGTGAACCCCGCCCTCATCTAGGTGGCCACCATACTGAGTCTGATCCGCGCTGCGTCCGGGCCTCGCGGTGGCGCCGAACCGGGGCGACTACCAGCGGTAGTGGGCGAAGGCCTTGTTGGCCTGCGCCATCCGGTAGATGTCGTCCTTGCGCTTCCAGGCCGAGCCCTGCTGGCGGGTCGCGTCGAGGATCTCGTTCGCGAGCCGCTCCGCCATCGACTTCTCGCGCCGGGCGCGGGCGAACTGGACGAGCCAGCGGACGGCGAGCGTCCGCGCGCGCCGCGCGGGGACCTCGACCGGCACCTGGTAGGTGGCTCCGCCGACCCTGCGCGAGCGGACCTCGAGCACGGGCGTCAGCTCGCGGATCGCCTCGTCGAGGACCTCCACCGGGGCCTGGCCGGTCCGCTCGCCGACGATCGCCAGGGCGTCGTAGGTGACCCGCTCGGCAAGCGACTTCTTGCCGGCGGTCATCACCTTGTTGATCACCTGCTGGACGAGGCGGCTGCGGTGGGCCGAGTCGGGCTCGACGGGACGAATCGATGCACGCGCTCTCCGGGCCACGGCTACCTCTTGACGCCGTACAGGGAGCGACCCTGCTTGCGATCCGAGACGCCGGCGGCGTCGAGCGCGCCGCGGACGACCTTGTAGCGGACCCCCGGAAGGTCCTTGACCCGTCCTCCGCGCACGAGGACCACCGAGTGCTCCTGGAGGTTGTGACCCTCACCGGGGATGTAGCTCGTGACCTCCATCCCGTTGGTGAGCCGCACGCGGGCGATCTTGCGAAGCGCCGAGTTCGGCTTCTTCGGCGTCACCGTCGCGACCCTGGTGCAGACTCCGCGCCGCTGCGGCGCCGCGACCTGCCGCTTGCGGCCCTGGCCGGACTTGAGGCCGGGTGTCGCGACCTTCTTCTGCGGGCGCTTGCGGCCCTTGCGGATCAGCTGGTTGGTGCTCGGCACGGCGCCGTAGGTTAGCGGGGGACCCGACTCACCGCAGGCGCGGACCCGCAAACCGGCGCATCTCGGCCGCCGCCGGCCACTACCCTGGGTTCGATGGCCGCCGAGCGACCGATTCTCGCCGTCGACGTCGACGGGGTGATCAGCCTGTTCGGGTTCGAGGGCCCGATCGAGTCGGTTCCGGGGCGGTTTCACCTCATCGAGGGGATCGCGCACTGCATCTCGGACTCCGCCGCGGGCGAGCTGCGGCGGCTGGGCGGAGCCTATGAGCTGATCTGGGCGACGGGCTGGGAGGACCGGGCCAACGATCACCTGCCGCGGCTGCTCGGGCTCCCGACCGACCTCCCGACCCTGAGGTTCGACGGCCGGGCGCGGTTCGGGACCGCGCACTGGAAGATCGACGCGCTCGCCGAGTACGCGGGAGATCGCCCGCTCGCCTGGATCGACGACTCGCTCGACGCCTCGTGCTACCACTGGGCGTCCGCCCGCCGGGCGCCGACGCTGCTCGTGCCGACCGAGTCGGACGTCGGGCTGATGCCGGCCCACACCGAGACGCTCCTGCGCTGGGTCGCCGACGGGTTCGAGCCCGCCGGCGGGGGGTAGACTGATCGCCGGTGGAGGGCTTCTGGCCGATCTTCTTCCTGGCCGTCGTGCTCAAGATCCCCGTCGGGCTGATGCTGTGGCTCGTCTGGTGGGCGGTCCGCGCGACGCCGGAGGCCGAGCAGTCGCCGCCCGAGGACGGCGGCCATCGCTTCGGTCGCTTCCGGCGCCATCCGCGGCGGCCACGCGGGCCGCGGCGCGGGCCCCACGCCCCTGACGGGGTCCCGATCCCGGCCTGCCCGCCCGGCGGCCGCGCCAGGGTGCTCACCCCGCCGGCGCCGGTGCGCGCGGCCCGGGCACACGCCACCGAGCGCGGCTCCGCCGAGCCGGCCTCCGGTCGCGCCGGCTGCTGACCGGCCGTCCTCAGGTGGTGAAGACCGGCGACCGCGAGCTCCTGACGTCGTATCGCTCGATTGCCACCGTCGTCGCGACCTGGTCTTCTCCACATTTGCCTCCGCCGGGAGATTCAGGCACGGCGAGGCTGGTGCCGCAATGGGTCGAACGGCCCAAGTTCGGCCGCTGACGCGGGACGCCCCGCAGCCTCGCGGTCAGGCGCCGGCCAGCGCCCGGTCGAGGTCGGTGACGAGGTCTTCGGCAGCTTCGATCCCGCACGAGAGACGGACGAGATCGGCGGGAACCGCCGCCTCGGAGTCCTCGACCGACTGGTGGGTCATCGCCTGCGGCAACTCGATCAGCGACTCGACGCCACCCAGCGACTCGGCCAGCGAGAACAGCTCGGTCCGGTTGACGATCGCCGCGGCGTCGCGATGGCGGAACGAGACCATTCCGCCGAACCCGGGCCAGCGCACCTCGCTCACCCCGTCCGCATCGCGGAGGTGCTCGCTGACGGCCCGGCCGTTCGCGGTGTGCCGCTCGACCCGCAGGGCGAGCGTCCGCAGCCCGCGGTGAACGAGGAAGCAGTCGAGCGGCCCGGGGATCGCGCCGACCGCGTTCTGGACGAAGCGCACGCGCTCGTGGAGGTCGGCGTCGGCGCTGACGACGGCGCCGCCGACGACGTCGGAGTGGCCGCCCAGGTACTTGGTCGTCGAATGGACGACGGCGCTCGCGCCGAGTTCGATCGGCCGCTGCACGATCGGGGTCGCGAAGGTGTTGTCGACGACCACCAGCGTCTCGCCGGCCACCGCGACGACCGCCTCGACGTCGATCACGTTGAGCAGCGGGTTGGTCGGCGTCTCGACCCAGATCATCCGCGTCTCGGGGCGGATCGCGGCGCGTAGCCGGTCGAGGTCCCGCTGGTCGACGAGGTCGTACGTGAGGCCGAAGCGGCTGAGCACCTTGTCGACGAGCCGGTAGGTCCCGCCGTAGAGGTCGCGTGGCAGGATCAGGTGGTCGCCCGCTCCCAGCGCTGCGCTGAGGAGCGCGTGAGTGGCGGCCATCCCGCTGGCGAAGGCCGCTCCGTAACCCCCCTCGAGCTCGCCGAGGGCCCGCTCCAGGGCCGCCCGGGTGGGGTTGGCCGAGCGGGCGTAGTCGTAGTCCTCGACCACCTCTCCCGGCGCGCGCTGGACGAAGGTCGAGGTCTGGTGGATCGGCGGGATCACCGAGCCGTAGGTCGGATCGGGGTCGAGGCCTGCGTGGACCACGCGCGTGTCGATACGCCCTGTGGCGCGGCCGTGCTCCGCGCCTGGATCGCGCTTCGCCGCCGAGGACCCGCTCCCGTCTCCCGGCTCCGCACTCACCGGTTGAGCGCCTCGACCAGGTCGACGGCGGTCAGGATCGCGACCGGCAGCCCGCCCTCGACGACGACGACGGCCGGCGCGTCGTCGCGCAGGATCCGGACCGCATCGTCGGCCGGATCGTCGACCGAGAGCTCGGGAAGCGGCGGCTCGAGCACCTCGGTAACCGGCTCGCCGAGGATCCCGGGGTGCTCCGCCGACGCCCAGAGCAGGCCCCGCTCGCTCACCCGGCCGACGAAGGCGCGCTCGTCCTCCGCCGAGCTCACCGGGAGCTGCGAGATCCCGTGCTCGCGCATCAGCTCGAGCGCCCGGCCGACGGCGTCGTGGCTCGAGACGCTGAGGATCTCCGCCCGGCGCTCGGACCCGCCGAGGAGCTCGGCGACGCGACGCCGGCCGGCGTCGGCGAGGTAGCCGTGCTCGCGCATCCAGGCGTCGTTGAAGACCTTCGACACGTACGGTCGCCCTCCGTCTGGGATCAGGGTGACCACCATCGCCTCCGGGTCGTCGACCTCGCGCGCGATCTCGACCGCCGCGCAGAGCGCCGTCCCGGTCGACCCGCCCGCGAACAGCCCCTCGCGCGCGACGAGCTCACGCGCGGCGAGAAACGAGTCGCGGTCGGAGACCGTCACGTAGCGGTCGACGACGTCACGATCGAGGCTCTCGGGCCAGAAGTCCTCGCCGATGCCCTCGACCCGGTAGGGGCGCACCGGGCCGCCGGAGTAGATCGAGCCCTCCGGATCGGCGCCGACGACCTCGACCGCGGGGTTGCGCTCCTTGAGGTAGCGCCCGACTCCACTGATCGTCCCTCCGGTGCCGACCCCGGCGACGAAGTGAGTCACCCGGCCACCGGTCTGGCGCCAGATCTCAGGCCCGGTGGAGCGGTAGTGGGCCTCGGGGTTGGCGGGGTTGAAGTACTGGTTCGGCTGGAACGCCCCCTCGATCTCCTCGGTCAGCCGGTCGGCCACCCGGTAGTAGGAACGCGGCGAATCGGGCTCGACAGCGGTCGGGCAGACGACGACCTCGGCGCCGACGGCGCGGAGGGTGTCGATCTTCTCCCGGCTCATCTTGTCGGGCATCACCGCGATCACGTGATAGCCGCGCAGCGCCGCGACCATCGCCAGCCCGAGGCCGGTGTTGCCCGACGTCGGCTCGACCAGGGTGCCGCCCGGACGCAGGAGCCCGTCGCGCTCCGCCGCGTCGATCATCGCCAGCGCCGGCCGGTCCTTGACCGAGCCGGCCGGGTTGAGGAACTCGACCTTGGCGACGAGCGGCGTACGGAGCGCCGGGTCGAGCCGCGAGAGCCGGACCAGCGGCGTCTCGCCGATCAGGTCGAGGGCGGAGGCGCGAATCTCGGAGACAGCCTCGACGGCCACGCCTTGAGGTTAGACCCACCGGCCGGCCGCGGGCCGCCCGTCAGCAGCCCTGCTTGCGGACCGGCTTGGCCGCCTTGCGACGCTGCTTCTTCGCCTTGCGCAGCCGCTTCGCCGTCCGCGCGCCGCCGGCCTTGCGGTCGGCCCGCTTCGCCTTGCGCAGTCGCTTCGACGCCCGACTGAGCTTGCGCTTCGCCCGCCCGCAGACGATGCTGTCGGCGGCCTTGCCGTCGCCGCCGCCGGCGGCGACGTAGAGCGATCTCGCGCCCTGGCCGAAGTAGGGCCCGTGGATGTGGCCGCAGAGCTCCTCGATGAAGTCGCAGAACCCGTGCGAGACGACGGAGTTCACCCGGCCGCCCTCGATCACCCAGCCGCCGCCGCTCGAGCCCTGTTGCATGAAGCACGGCGCGGCGACGCTCGAGACCGGGTCGGCGGTCGGAGGCAACCGGGGGAGCTCGTCCTCGGTGAACCGGAACGCGGCGGCGGGGCAGTTGATCAACCGCTCGCCGTCGTAGGGCGGGCTGGGCCGCGACGGATAGCCGTAGATCGAGTAGCGCTGAGCCCGGGGGCGGTTGAACGCAACCCCGCGCGCGCCGACGCGGTTCTGCACCTGACCGGCGATGACGATGACGCCGACGTCGAAGCTGTTC
>Ga0299914_10001185_pt1 | contig 16938 bp, 15 predicted proteins | sample RVTome_10_FD_201361 | JGI IMG/M metagenome (GOLD analysis project Ga0299914, IMG submission 201361) | Soil microbial communities from uranium-contaminated site in the Upper Colorado River Basin, Wyoming, United States - RVT153D57 (version 2) ...
GGATGGCGAGGGCGGCGCGGAGGGCGCGCTCGGCGTCGTCCTCGTGCGAGACGGGGACGCCGAAGAGCGCGAGCAGCTCGTCGCCGACGAGCTGGGCGACGGTGCCGTCGAAGCGGCGCACCTGCTCCGCCATGATCCGCACGACCTCGTCGATCAGGAACTTGGAGCGCTCGGGGCCGAGCTTCTCGCCGATCGTGGTCGAGCCGACGACGTCCGCGACGAGCACGGAGACGATCCGCCGCTCTCCGGTTGCCACCGCCATACCCGGAGTTATAGCGGCGTGACGGTTGCCTCTAGCCTCCGCCGAAGGCGGAGATAGGCAGGTCGAGGAGGACGTCGTCCTCGGCGGGGAGGTCGCCCTCGAGCCGGGCCAGGCGCTCGGCCGCGGCGGGTGCGGCGGCGAACAGCCGCTGCTCCACCTCGGCGAGCGTGGCGAGCTGCACCAGCTCCTGCTTGAACGGTTTCGGGAAGCGGCCGCGGCCCAGGTACCAGCCGTAGAACTTCTTCAGGAACCCGGTGGCGCGGTGCTCGCCGAGCTCGGCGACCGTCGCGCGGATGAAGAGGACGAGCTCGGCCACGACCTCCTCGCGCGACGGCTCTCCCTCGTGCCCGCCGGCGATCTCGCCGACCGCCCACGGGTTCCCCTGCGCGGCGCGGCCGACCATGACCGCGGCGCAACCGGCCTCGGCGAGGAGCTCCTCCGCGCGGGGGCGTGAGGTGATGTCGCCGGAGGCGATCACGGGCACGTCCACGAGCTCGACGAGCTCCACGGTCAGGGAGTGGTCGGCGGTGCCCGTGTACATCTGCCTGGCCGAGCGCGGGTGGAGCGTGAGCGCGGCGGCCCCCGCCTCGACGAGGCGCGGCCCGACCGCGAGCGCGTCGCGGGAGCCGTTTGCCAGCCCGCGCCGCATCTTCACCGTCACGGGGACGTCCACGGCGTCGGCGACCGCGCCGACGATGGCGCAGGCGCGCTTCGGATCCTCGAGGAGCGTCGCGCCGGCGCCCGTCTTCGTCACCTTGCGGACGGGGCAGCCGAAGTTGATGTCGACGATGTCCGCGCCCGCGTCCTCGACCATGCGCGCGGCCTCGGCCATGACGCCCGGGTCCGAGCCGAAGATCTGCACGGCGAGCGGCCGCTCGTCCCGGCCGATGCGGAGGTAGCCGAGGGTGCGCTCGTTCCCGTGCTGGAGGCCGGCGCAGCTGACCATCTCCGAGCACACGAGGCCGGCGCCGAAGCGCCGTCCCTGGCGGCGGAACGCCTGCACGCTGACGCCCGCCATCGGGGCGAGCACCACCCGGGTCGGAATCTCGACCGGGCCGATGTGCCAGGGGGAGCGGATGTCGACGGCCATGGAGGACGAATCGTAGCCTTGCCTGGGGTTTTGCCCCTTGACGGAGCGGCTACAATTCCGCCTTCGGCGGCGCACGGTAGCGCCGCATTTCCCTGTCATGGGGCCAAACGGAGGGTTCGTCGTGAAGGAAGTGATTCTCACTCCCGAGGGTCATGAGAAGCTGAAGGAAGAGATCGAGTACCTCTCGACCGTGAAGCGGCGTGAGGTCGCCGAGCGCATCAAGCAGGCGCGCGAGTTCGGCGACATCGCCGAGAACTCCGAGTACGACGACGCGAAGAACGAGCAGGCCATGCTCGAGCATCGCATCGCGACGCTCCAGGAACGGCTGAAGAGCGCCCGCGTCATCGCGGCCTCGGAGATCACTACCGACGTCGTCAGCGTCGGCACGATCGTCCGCCTCCGCGACGTCGACGCGAAGGAGACGATCGAGTACGCGATCGTCGGCTCCGCAGAGGCGAACCCGGCCGAGAACAAGCTCTCCAACGAATCGCCGGTCGGCAGGGCGATCCTGGGCAGGAAGAAGGGCGAGACCGTCGAGGTCGCCGCCCCGCGCGGCTCCCTGAAGTACAAGATCATGGACATCAAGGCCGCGTAGCCCTAGGCTCGCGGGCCGGTGGCCATCGACTTCACCAGGGAGCTCGGGCGTGCCCTGGTCTCTGCCCAGGACGAAGCGCTGCGCCTCGGGAGCCCGGGGATCGGCACGCAGCACCAGCTCCTCGGCCTGCTCCACGGGGACGACGCCAACGTCCTGCGGATCTTCGAGGAGCAGGGCGTGACGCTGGCGCGGGCGCGCGAGCGGGCGGCGGCGCTGCCGGCGCCTGGCGACGCCTCCGGCGTCACGGCGGCGGCGGGCGCCGCCCTCGAGCTCGCCGTGCAGGAGGCGCTCGACTGCGGCCACCGCGAGGTCGGGCCGGGGCATCTGGTCATGGGCATCCTCCGCGCGGAGGACGCGCCCACGGAGACGATCCTCTCCGACCTCGGCGCGGACACGGTCAGGATCGCGCGAAGCGTGTACGCCTTCTGCTTCCGCTTCCCGGGCGCCCTCGAAAGCCTGGGGTAGCGGCGAGCCGCGCGTGTGCTCCACCGGCACAAGCCCTTCTTCCCGTTCCTCTGCGGCAAACCAGGTCGGGTGCTCCCGTCCGGTTCGGACGGCTGGAGCGCTTGTGCGCGTGGAACACAAGCCGGGCTTCGTCGCGGGACTCTCTAGACTCGGCGCGGACATGAGCGCGCCTTCCGGCAGCCTGCCCAAGCGGTTTCCCGGCCGGGACACGGTCGCGGACGTGCGTGCCGAGGCGGAGGGGCTCGAGCCGGGGGAGGAGGGGCCGGAGGCCCGGCGGCTGGCCGGACGCGTCCTCGGGCGGCGCGGGCACGGGAAGCTCGTCTTCCTCGACCTCGTCGACCGGACCGGCCAGATCCAGCTTCTCTGCGCGGCCGAACGCTCCGGGCCTGTCGACCTCGACCTCGGGGACATCGTCGGCGCGGTCGGCACGCCCGCGAAGTCGAGGCGGGGTGAGCCGTCCCTGGCCGTCGACGAGCTCGTCCTCCTGGCCAAAACGGCCAGGCCGCTGCCGGACACCTACCACGGGCTCGTCGACGCCGAGACGCGCTACCGCCGGCGCCACCTCGACCTGCTCGTCAACGAGGACTCGCGGCGCGACTTCATGCTCCGGAGCGCGATCGTCGCCTCCATCCGCCGCAACCTCGACGCCGCCGGCTTCGTCGAGGTGGAGACGCCGACGCTGCAGCCGCGCTACGGCGGCGCCTTCGCCGAGCCGTTCGTCACGCACTCGAACGAGCTCGACGCCGACCTCTACCTCCGCATCGCCACGGAGCTCTACCTCAAGCGCCTGATCGTCGGCGGGCTCGAGAAGGTCTACGAGCTGGGCAAGGACTTCCGGAACGAAGGCATTTCGTACAAGCACCAGCCGGAGTTCACGATGCTGGAGTGGTACGAGGCGTATGCGGACTACACGGACACGATGGAGCGCATCGAGAACCTCGTCGCCGACGTCGCGCGGGAGACGACGGGCACGACGGAGGCCACCTTCCGCGGGTTCACGGTCGACCTCGCGCCCCCGTGGCGCCGGCTCGGCCTCGTCGACGCGCTCGAGGAGCTCGGCCTGTGGACGCGCGGCGAGGCCGACCTGCGGAGCCGGCTGGAGGAGCGCGGCGTCGACACGGGCGCCGACCGCTCCTGGAGCCAGCTCGTCGACCACGCGCTCAGCCACTTCGTCGAGCCCGAGCTGATCGAGCCGACGATCCTCCACACGTATCCGGTCGAGCTCTCGCCCTTCGCCCGCACGACGGACGACGACCCGGGCATGACCGAGCGCTTCGAGTATTTCGTCGGGGGCATGGAGCTCGGAAACGCCTACTCCGAGCTCAACGACCCCGCCGAGCAGGCGTCGCGCTTCGCCGAGCAGGCCGAGGTCGTCGGCGGGACGCCCGGCGACCCCGACTACGTCGAGGCGCTCGCCTACGGGATGCCGCCGACCGGCGGCCTCGGGCTCGGCGTCGACCGGCTGGCCATGCTCCTCACGGGGCGGGAGACGATCCGCGACGTGATCCTCTTCCCGGCCCTGCGCGAGCGCGCCGGCTCGGACTAGCGCAGGAGCACGAAGGCGTCGACTGAGACGCGGCGCGGGTTGGCCACCGGGCGGACGACGATCGTGTGCCGTGACGGTCTGCGCCAGCTCCGCGAGAAGACGGCGACGCGGCGTTGCACGGTCGGCGAGTAGAGGCTGACCGTCCGCGCGTACCGGCCGTCGACGAGCACCCGCGCCCGGCCGCCGGCGGGGCCCGTGCGGGCGACCCAGGCGATCCCGCGTCCTCTGAAGGCGAGACGAGCGATCGCCCGGGGGCCTCTCACGGTGCTCTCGCGCCCGGCTGTGCTCCGCGCTGCACGTCGATGGCGCCAGCGGCCGCTGTAGCCGATCCAGGGGCTCCGGTCCTCGAGGACGCCCACCGAAAACGACGGCCCGAAGACGGCCGGGCTCGCGTTTCCGGCTGCGTCGTAGGCGTGGACCAGGAACCGGTAGCGGTGCCCTCGCCGGAGCCGGAGGGCGGCGCTCCGGGCGGAGAGGTTCGGAACGGGCACGTACGTCCACGGGCCCCCGTCGACGCTCTGCCAGAGCCAGTAGCCGACCGTGTCGGCGTCCCGCGCGGACCAGCGCAGCCGCACGGGCACGCGGCCTCCGACGATCGCGCCGACGACTCGGGGCCGGGGCTGGGTCGGCCGAGGCGCCGTGGTGTCCCCGGTCGCCGCCGGGCCCTCCGGGGACAGGAAGCTGCTCGCCGCCACGTTCCAGTGCGCGGCGAGGTAGCTGTTGGCGGGCGGGTCGGTGTGGAAGTAGTCGTCGTTGCCGCAGTCGAGGAGCCGCTCGTGCGCGTCGGCGCAGACGGATCGAAGCGGCACCTGGCGACCGCGGGCCCAGACGAGTCCGTCGAGGAGGCCGTCGTCGTCGTAGCAGAGGACGTCCGCGTCGTCGGTGCAGTGGAAGTTGTCGTTGGCGTTGGGCGCGCTGGCCTGCGAGCCGCCGAGGAGGTGCACGAGCTCGTGCGCCTCGATGGAGGGGTTGACGGCCCCCCAGCAGCCGCGGTCGACGCGCGCGACCATGCCCGCCTGGCCGTCTCCGTTGTTCGCGTTGTCCTGGGTCGGCCGGTCGTCCGGCTTCACGGTGGCGAGCCCGCAGAACACGTACGCGTCGACCCAGACGAGGTACTTGCGGTCCGGGCGGTGGAATCCCTGGGCCGCCAGCTCTGCGGCGGTGCCGCCGAGGCTGCCGATCCCAGCCGGCGAGAGCGCGACCTTCGCCACGTCGACGGCACAGCCCGGACCGGTGACGTAGCGGACGTGCCGCACGCCGCCGGTCTCGGCCGCGCTGTCGTTGAACACCGCGTCGACGACACCCGCCCAGAGCCTGATGAACGGCGCGATCTCGTCGTAGTTGTCGGCCCCGCCCGCCGGGTAGGCGTAGACCGCCTGGACGCGCTTGCCGTCGATGCCGTCCCCGATGCACGGCACGGGAGCCGCGACCGCGGCGGTCTCGGCAGTTGCGACGGCCGTCGCGGCCGCGAGCTCGGCGAGCGGGCGCGGGCGGCGGACGTCACGTCCAGGTGGCGCGGCATCCGGGCCGTGGGTGCAGCCGAGGCGGCCGCGGGGGAGGAGGAGCGCAAAGGCCGTCTTGCAGGGCCCGCCGGTCTGCGTCCGGACGAGGCCCGAGTAGACGAGGCCGCGCGCGGGGTCGTGCGCCGCGCGCGCAGGCCCGTGCGCGGCCGCGGAGCCCGCGAACGTCAGGAAGACGAGGATGACGGCGGAGCTGACCTTCATCTCTGCGGGCCCCGGGGACGCCCGGCGTCCAGGGAGTCGGCGGCCTCGCCATCGCCCGGGATCCCTCGTTCGAGGGGGGCCGCCGGCCGGTCCCCTGACCGGACGAACGGTTCTGCCGCTCTTTGCGGGCTTTGTCCGCAAGGCCTGCTTGAATTTGGTCTGCGACCCCGATAGGAAGGGGCGCGGAAGGCTCTCTTCGGCTGCCTGCGGCACCCGGTGGAGAGGGATACGAAGCAGTCGAAAAGGGAGACGAGGGATGAGGCGATTTCTGGTTGCCGTCGTAGTGGCGCTGGCTTCGCTCGCTCTGGCAGCGCCAGCGAGCGCGACGACCATCGACGTGGCCATCACGTGTGACGAGGTGACGTTCAGCTACAGCCGGTTCCCGGAGGGGCAGACGTCGAGCTCTCAGCAGACCGTGACGGTCAACGGGGCGACGGTTCACAGCTCAACGTTCACGTTCATCGGCCCCGCGGACGTGAGCGTCGTTCCCCTGGACATCGTCGGAAACGCGACCGTGGTGGCTTCCTATGCCTGGCAGTCGCCGTTCAACCAGGGAGCCGGAAGCCAGCAGGCAACCGTGCAGTGCGGCGGCGGCACCACGACGGGCGGCGATACGACGGGCGGTGACACGACGGGCGGTGACACGACCGGCGGCGATACGACCGGCGGCGATACGACCGGCGGCGATACGACCGGCGGTGAAACGACCGGCGGTGACACGACCACGGGCGGTGGCACGACCGGCGGCGGCACGACGGGAACCGGAGGCGTGAGCGTCGGCACGACCGGCGGCTCCGGCGACACGGGCGGAGAGCTTCCGTTCACGGGGCTTCCGGTCTGGATCCCGCTGCTCCTGGCGGGCGCTCTGCTCGCGAGCGGCACGTTCCTGCTTCGCCGCAGGCGCGACGACGTCTCGTAGCTGGGACGCATCGAGATCGACGGGGCGGCTCTTCGGGGCCGCCCCGGCCCTGCTCGCCTGCGCATCCCTCGATCGAGGGATGGATCCGGCTGGCCCTTGGGATGGTCCGGGTCGCCGTTATGGGAGATTCAAGCCTCCAGTCCTTGTATTTCGCCCGGCCGGTTGCTACACAACGGCTTGGGAAGGCTCCCTTCGGCTGCTGCGGCAATTCGGCGACGAGGGAGACCACAAACAGTCGAAGGGGAGAAGAGGGATGAAGCGGTACTTCGTTGTCATTGCGGCTGCGCTTGCCGCACTGGCGCTCTACGCGACACCGGCGTTCGCTACCGGCGGCACGACGATTCAGTGGCAAGGACACGGCTCGGAGAACCTGCCGTGCTCCGGCAACGAGCATTGGGTGCTCTCTCCGGCCCAGGGCATCACTTCAGCCACGCTCTACATCGACGGCGGACCGTACTCGATGACCAAGAACGGCAACGGCGGCTCGTATTCGGCCGACACGAATGTCGGCATCGACGGCTCGCAGTCCGTTTCGGTCACCTATTTCGGCGACAACGACCAGGCGTTCCTCAAGTTGTCGCACTGTGACTCGGGGGGTTCGACGACGGGCGGGACGACCACCGGCGGTGACACGACGGGTGGTGACACGACAGGTGGTGACACGACAGGTGGTGACACGACCGGCGGTGACACGACCGGCGGTGACACCACGGGCGGTGACACGACCGGCGGCACGACTGCAGGAACCACGGGCGGCACGACAGGCGGCGGCGCGACGGGTACCGGAGGAGTCAGCGCCGGCACGACCGGCGGCTCCGGCGACACGAGCGGAGAGCTTCCGTTCACCGGGCTCCCGGTCTGGGTCCCGCTCCTCCTGGCAGCGGCTCTCCTCGCGAGCGGGGCGTTCCTCCTGCGCCGCCGGAGGGACGAGACGTCGTAGCGGAAGCGCCGAACGCGGACGACACGGGGCGGCCGGCGAGGCCGCCCCGTTCACGGGGCCGCCGGACGGCCGGTGTATAACGAGACTGGCGTGCAACAACGGCTCGAATCGGGCCGCGCCGGACGCGCGGCAATCAGCGTCTTCATCGTCGTCACGATTCTCAGCGTCGTCGTCTGGAATCTCCCCACCTCCGCGCTCAAGGAGGATGCGGCCGCGGTCGCCGGGCCCTACATCCGCGCGACGGGCCTGAACCAGAACTGGGGCGTCTTCTCGCCGAACCCCCGCCGCCATACGATGCTGCTCCTCGCCCGGGTGCGCTATGCCGACGGGGGCGAGGAGGTCCTCTCGCCTCCCCGCGGCGGCCGCCTGGTCGGCGGCTACTGGGACTACCGCTGGCGGAAGTGGGCAGAGTGGACGAGCACGGACGAGCACGACGAGCTCTGGGAGCCGGCCGCCGACTGGTTCGCCAGGCGCGCGGCCGCCCAGGGCCGCGCTCCCGTCACCGTGACGCTCGTCCGGCGGTGGCGTGACCTGCTCCCGCCGGGCCCCGGCCCGAGCCGGGGCGAATGGCAGGAGTACGACTTCTTCACGTACGAGGTCCCGGGCGGCGGGGAGGCGGGAGCCCGGTGACCCGCGCGCTCGACACCTGGGACCGGTTCTGGTTCAGGGACGTCGAGACGTCGACGCTCGCGCTCTTCAGGGTCGCCTTCGCGGTCGTGGTCCTCGCCTGGACGATCTCGCTGGCCCCGGGGCTCTACTCGTTCTTCGGCGACGACGGCATCCTGCCCGGCCATCCCGACGGGGGCCTCGGCTCCTGGGGCCTCCTCCAGCTGAGCTCGAGCGCCGCCGCCGTCACGGCCCTCTACCTGGTCCTGCTCGTCGGCGCGGTGTGTCTCGCGGTCGGCTTCAAGACGCGCCTCGCGGCCGTCGTCGTGTTCGTGTGCCTCGTCTCGTTCGCCCGCCGGGACCCCTGGGTTCTGAACTCGGGCGACCTTCTGATCATCGTGCTCGCCTTCTACCTAATGCTCGCCCCGTCCGGGGCGGCGCTCTCGGTCGACCGCTGGCTGCAGGCGCGGCGCCAGTTCTGGGAGTTCCCCAGGCGCTCGCTCTGGCCGCTTCGCCTCATCCAGGTCCAGGTGAGCCTGCTCTACTTCTTCGCCGTCTGGGCGAAGCTCCGGGGGGAGACGTGGAACGACGGGACCGCCGTCTCGTACGCGTTCAGGATCGAGGACCTCGAGCGGTTCCCGGTCCCCGGGTTCGTCACCGACTCGCTGCTCCTCGTGAACCTCCTGACGTACGGGACGCTGGCGGTCGAGCTCGCGCTCGCGATCCTCGTCTGGAACGGAAAGCTCAGGCCGTGGGTGCTCCTGCTCGGCGTGGCGCTGCACCTGGGCATCGACTACGCCGTCCGGGTCGGCTTCTTCAGCTTCGCGGCCCTCGCCGCGTACGTCGCCTTTCTCCCGCCCGAGACGGTCAGGACCTGGGTCTACCAGCTGCGCGACCGGACGGCGCGGAGCCCGCTCGCCCGGCTCGTGCCGCGCGTGGACCCGGTCGAGCCCGAGCCCCGGGGCGAGCCGTGAGCGAGGCGGTCGTCTTCTACGACGCGGACTGCGGCTTCTGCCGCTGGGCGGTCGATAAGGTGCTGGCCTGGGATCGGGCGGGAAAGCTGCGGCCCGCGGCCCTCCAGGGCCCGGAGGCCGACCGGCTGCTCCGCGGGCTGAGCGACGAGGAGAAAATGGCATCCTGGCATCTGGTGGTCGACGGGAACCGGTACTCGGGCGGCGCCGCTGCGGCACCGCTTCTCCGCCTCCTCCCCGGCGGTCGGCCGCTCGCCTCCGTGGTGGCGAGGTTCCCGCGGGTGAGCGATCGCGCCTACCGCTACGTGGCCCGGCACCGGGACCGGTTCGGTCGCCTGGCGGGAACGCGCTGCGAGGTCGATCCCGGACGGCGCCGCGTGGCGGCCGGCCCCGGCGGCGACGACCGCGGGGAGCCTGAGGCGTGAACCGCCGGCGTCTCGGCCTCGTCCTCGCCGGGATCGGCGTCCTGGTCGCCGCGTACGCGGCCACCGTCGCCCTCTGGCGGGATCCCGCGACGGACCTCTATGCGCGCTGGAAGCAGCACGAGCTGAGCGGTGAGCTCGAGCAGGCCTTCGCAGAGCAGAAGCCGCTCGTCGCGGTGCCGGTCGTCGTCGACTCCGGCGGCCAGGCTCCGACCGAGGCGGAGCAGCTCGCGGCCGAGAAGCTCGCGGTCGCCCGCGCTGCGAACGACCTGAACAGGAAGCTCGAGCTCGGACGCGCGCTCGGCCGGCTGACGGTGCCGCGCCTGGGGCTGAAGACGGTGTTCGTGCACGGGACACGCTGGAGCCAGGACCTCTCCCGGGGACCGGGGCACTACCCACAGACGTCCCTGCCGGGCGTCGGCAGGACGATGGCCATCGCCGGGCACCGGACGACCTTCGGCGCGCCGTTCCGCCACATCGACTCGCTGCGCCGGGGCGATCCGATCACCGTCGCCATGCCATACGCGACCTTCCACTACAAGGTCTTCAAGCACGAGATCGTCAAGAGCGACGACTGGAGCATCATCCGCGACCGCGGCTTCGACACGCTCGTCCTCTCCGCGTGCCATCCGCTCTACAGCGCGGAGAAGCGCTGGATCGTCTACGCGCGCCTCGTGCGCGTCGCCCCGGCCGGCGGCGAGCCGTACGCAGCCTGAACTAGCCCTCCGGCCAGTACCCGAAAGGGGTACGCCGCGCTTTGCTCAGAGCACGACCTGCGGAAACGGGGGAGGCAATGAGGAGAATCGCTCGAACAGCGGTGCTGGCCGCGACGTGCGACATCGCCGACGCACCGGCTCGGCCGGTGCGACCCCACGCGCAGGGGGCGCGGCCCGTGCAGCCTTCCTCGCGAGGCCGACGCCACCTCGTCCGTCGAGCTGGGGACGGGCGAGGCCGGACCGGGGGCGACGCCGGCGGCTCTGGCGCGCCCCCGGCCCAAGCTTCCCTTCGGGCCGCCTCCTGGGCCGCCTGAGGGCTAGATCGCCGGGACGGGCCTGGCGAGGAGGTACACGCTCGCCAGGCCCGCCCACTCGCCGTACGGCTCGAGCAGCCGGCGCGTGTCCTCCGGCTCGGCGCGGCGGCCGAGGAGCGACGCGCAGAGCTTCACGAGCCCGAGGTCGCCGACGAGGCCCTGCTCGTAGCGCCCGAGGCCGTAGAGGCAGATCACCCCGGCCGACCACGGGCCGAGGCCGCGCTCGCGCTCGATACGGGCGACGGCCCGGCCCGTCTCGACGCCGCGCAGCCGCTCGAGGTCCACCTCGCGGGAGAGGCGGACGAGGACGTTCGCCTTGCGCGCGACGAGCCCCAGACGGGCGAGCTGCGCCGGCGCCAGGGCCCGGAAGGTCTCCTTCGTGGGCGGCAGGAAGAGGTCGCCGAAGGGTGTTCCCAGCGAGCGGAGGAGCCGCGCCTCGAGCTGCCGCGCCGCACTCGCCTGGATGAGCTGCCCGCAGACCGCCTTGACCAGGGAGTGGGTCACCGTCGCCGTCCGGAGCGGCCGCAGGCCTCGCAGGCTGCGCACGGCGCGGCCGATCAGGCGGTCGTCGCCGAAGCGGGCGAGGAACGGCGCGTGGTCGTCGTCGGCGGCGAGGACGAAACGGAGCCGGTCGAGCGCCTCCTCGGGCGCCTCGCTCTCGATCGCCGCGGCCAGGCTCCCGTCCGGCCGCTGGCGCACGCGGGCGAGCGCCGGCGCGCCCCCGGCCTCCAGCGCCACGGTCAGGACGCCGTCCCGGAAGCGCCGCGTCACGTCGCTTCGAAGGCGTGCCGAGAGGGCGAGGGAGTAGGGCGGCCGGGGCGCGATCGTCGTCTCGAGCAGCACGGCCGCGAGCCTACCGCCCGGGCCAGAGGGCCGGCTAGCGCCGGAAGCCGAACTCGGCCGCGACGATGGTGACGTCGTCCCAGTAGCGGTAGTAGCCGCGCGGGTCGCGGACGTGGACCGCGGCGACGCCGATGTTCCGCCAGGAGCGGTTGAGGATGTTGGCGCGGTGGCCGGGGCTCGCCAGCCAGCGGCTCACGGTCTGGGAGGCGGAGATGGCCGGCGCGCCCCAGGCGAGGTTCTCGCCGGCGCCCCAGGACGAGTAGCCCGGGCCGGGCCAGTACCAGCGGATCCAGGTGCCGAAGGAGGTCCAGCTGGCCGCCTTCGTCGGCGTGTAGAGCTCGTGGCGGAAGTAGCTCGCGGCCGCCATCGAGGTCGCGTGCCGGTCGGCCGCCGTGGCGAGCCGAGAGACGACCCTGAGCGGCCGGAGGCCGTGGCTCCGCCGCACCGCGTTGATGCGGGTGACGATGCTCGCCTCGAGCGTGTCGCGGTCGCTCATGCGGAGGGCGCCCGCGGACGACGGTGCCGCCAGCACGACCAGCGCCAGCGACGCGGCGAGCGCGATCGCGACCCTCCTCCTCATGCACTCACGATCGGCGGGTGCGGGCTTCTGCGCGTCCCCCGAACGGGGCACCCCGTCCGGGCGATCGAGCCGCCGGAAACTGACCCTCAGAAACCGGCGCCGCGGAGCCGATACGGACTCCATGGCGCGCTCGGGCACTCCGGACGGGTTCGGTACCATAGGTCCGGCTGTCGACCGGAAAGGACTCTGAGGCCTTGTTCGAGCGCTTTACCGAGAGAGCCAGGCAGGTCGTCGTTCTCGCCCAGGACGAGGCCCGCGCCCTCAAGCACAACTACATCGGCACCGAGCACATCCTGCTCGGGCTCCTCCGCGAGGAGGAGGGGCTCGCCGCCCGCGTGCTCGAGAGCCTGGACATCACGGTGGAGGAGGTGCGCGCCCAGGTCGCGCGCATCGTCGGCCAGGGCGACGAGGTCACGACGGGCCAGATCCCGTTCACCCCGCGCGCGAAGAAGGTGCTCGAGCTCGCGCTGCGCGAGGCCCTCTCCCTCGGCCACAACTACATCGGCACCGAGCACATCCTGCTCGGGCTCGTCCGCGAGAACGAGGGCGTCGCCGCGCGCATCCTGCTCGACTTCGACGCCGACGCGGAGAAGATCCGCAACGAGATCATCCGCATGCTGTCCGGCCCCGGCCGGCGCCAGCAGGGCGGCGGGGCGGCGGCCGGCGAGAAGGCGAAGAGCTCCAAGCTCCTCGACCAGTTCGGCCGGAACCTGACGAAGCTCGCGGCCGAGGGCAAGCTCGACCCGGTGGTCGGGCGCCAGACGGAGATCGAGCGCGTGATGCAGATCCTCTCGCGCCGGACGAAGAACAACCCGGTGCTGATCGGCGAGCCCGGCGTCGGCAAGACGGCCGTCGTCGAGGGCCTCGCCGCGCGCATCTCCTCGAACCAGGTCCCCGAGCTCCTCAAGAACAAGCAGATCTACACGCTCGACCTGGCCGCGCTCGTGGCGGGCTCGAAGTACCGCGGCGAGTTCGAGGAGCGCCTGAAGAAGGTGATGAAGGAGATCACCCAGCGCGGCGACATCATTCTCTTCATCGACGAGCTGCACAACCTCGTCGGCGCCGGCGCGGCGGAGGGCGCGATCGACGCGGCCTCCATCCTCAAGCCCGCGCTGGCCCGGGGTGAGCTGCAGACGATCGGCGCCACGACGCTCGACGAGTACCGCAAGTACCTCGAGCGCGACGCCGCCCTCGAGCGCCGCTTCCAGCAGATCCGCGTCGACGAGCCGTCGGTGGACGACACCGTTCAGATCCTGCGCGGCCTCCGCGACCGCTACGAGGCACATCACCGCTGCACGATCACCGACGACGCCCTGCGCGCGTCCGCGGTGCTCGCCGACCGCTACATCCAGGACCGGCATCTGCCGGACAAGGCGATCGACCTGATCGACGAGGCCGCCTCCCGCATGCGCATCAAGACCATGACCGCCCCGCCGCGCTACCGCGAGCTCGAGGACGAGATCGAGAAGGTGCGCGAGGAGAAGGAGGCGGCGATCGAGGCCCAGGAGTTCGAGAAGGCAGCGAACCTGCGCGACAAGGAGCGCAAGCTCACGCAGAAGAAGCGCGAGCTCGAGGACAAGTGGCGCACCTCGGAGCAGGACGAGCAGCCCGAGATCGGCGAGGAGGAGATCGCCGACATCGTCTCCATGTGGACGGGCATCCCGGTTTTCAAGCTGACCGAGGCGGAGTCGCAGAAGCTCATCCGCATGGAGGACGAGCTCCACAAGCGCGTGATCGGCCAGAACGAGGCGATCGTCGCCGTGTCGAAGTCGATCCGCCGCGCCCGCGCCGGCATCAAGGACCCGAAGCGCCCGACCGGCTCGTTCATCTTCCTCGGTCCCTCGGGCGTGGGGAAGACCGAGCTGGCGCGCACGCTCGCCGAGTTCCTCTTCGGCGACGAGGACGCCATGATCCAGGTGGACATGTCGGAGTACATGGAGAAGCACTCCGTGTCCCGGCTCGTCGGCTCGCCCCCCGGCTACATCGGCTACGACGAGGGCGGCCAGCTCACCGAGGCCGTGCGCCGCAAGCCGTACTCGGTCGTCCTCCTCGACGAGATCGAGAAGGCCCACCCGGACGTCTTCAACATCCTCCTCCAGATCCTCGAGGACGGGAAGCTGACGGACGCCCAGGGCCGCAAGGTCGACTTCCGCAACACGATCGTGATCATGACGTCGAACATCGGCGCGGCCACGATCTCCAAGAACCAGTCGCTCGGCTTCTCCGTGGGCGACGACACCGGCCTCAGCTACGACGAGATGAAGGACCGGATCATGGGCGAGCTCAAGAAGGTCTTCCGCCCCGAGCTCTTGAACCGGATCGACGAGGTCATCGTCTTCCACAAGCTGACGAAGGACGAGATCAAGATCATCGTCGACCTGATGATGAAGCGGCTCAAGGAGCAGATGGGCGAGCACGAAGCCGCCATCGAGCTCACCGAGGAGGCCAAGGAGCTGCTCGTCACGAAGGGCTACGACCCCGCCATGGGCGCGAGGCCGCTCCGCCGCGCGATCCAGCGCTTCATCGAGGACCCGCTCGCCGACTTCGTCCTCGGCCGCTCGATCAAGCCCGGCTCGACGATCGTCGTCGACCGCAAGGCCGAGGCGGAGGACGAGGTCGACATCTCGATCGTAGAGGGCGCTGCCCCGCCCGAGCCCGAGAAGGTCACCGTCCCCGCCGAGGAGCCCTCGGCCGAGGCGGACGCGGACGAGCCCGCCGGCGACGAGTAGACCGGGAACGAGGAGCGGCGCCCGAAAGCGCCGCTCGCGTGGTCGACGAGCCGTTCGCCGCCCTACGGACACCGACGGGTGACGTCGCGCCGATCGACGAGACAGCGGTCGCGTCCGACGCCGCCGTCCACCCGGTCCGGAGTCCTCAGGTCGCGGGAATCGAGGAAGTCGTTCCCCGGTCCACCGTTGAGAAGATCCCGGCCCCTGCGGTCGATGAGGGTATCCCGTTCGGAGCCGCCCAGCATCCGGTCGTTTCCGGCGCCTCCGAGTAGGAGGTCGACGCCTCCCAGGCCCTGGAGGACGTCGTTTCCGCCGAGTCCGCGAATCTCGTCGACGCCGGGAGTGCCCACGAGCAGGTCGTCTCCGGTCGTGCCGCGGACCAACGGAGACCAGGAGAGCGTGAACTTCCCCTCGCCGCCGCCCCAACCGCCGAGCGCGATCCGGTAGACGGTGCCCGCGACTGCGTCGAAGCCGACGAAGCTCGTGCAGCACCCGATCTCCGGATCGTCGTCGTTCTCGCCGACGGCCGTCAGGGACTCGAGCAAGTCGCGGTCCACTCGAACCAGATCGTGGCCCCCGAGTCCGACGGGGTCGGCTCGAAGTCTTCGAGTGTGGCGCCGACGTTCGTTCCGACGACCGAACCGACCGAGTTCGAGATGCTGGTCGGGTGCGCGAAGAGGTCGTTGGCGGGTCCCGGCTGCCAGGCCAGCCGGGCACGGCCCGCCTTCCCCCCGAAGCCGTCCACGGCAACGGCGTAGAACGTCCCGTCCGTCGCGACGAACGCGACGCGGCTGCGGGTCGACTCCAGGCCGACGTCGTCGTCGCTGCTCGCCACCTCGGTCAGCGCACCGACGTCGGTTCCCGTGTAGACGGCGAGCAGCGTGTCGAAGGAGCTGCCGAAGGTCTGGAAGACGAACGTGCCGGTCTCGGGCGCCGTCCACGTGTACCAGATGGAGCGCCCGCCGGCGTTGCCGGCGTGGTTCGGCTCACCGGCCTCCTTCGTCGCCCCGAGCGTCGTCCCGGCGTGTGCTCCCACGGCGTCCGTGATCGGGATGGCCGCCGCGAAGTCGTCGTTGGCCGGCGCCGCTCCAGCGGTCGCAGCGGAGCCCAGGACCGCCGCGGTCGAGCTGAGGATGACTGCTGCGAAGAGTCTCATGGTCGTCTCCTTCGACTCAGGGACAGGGCGTAGCGATTGCCGGCCGGTGGCCGGAGCAGCGGCGCAGGCGCTGCAACATCCCGCGCACGGCCCTCAGCGGTGGGTCGTTCGCGGCCGTGCCGTCCCGGAGCAGGTTGCGCAGCTGCCACGGGTCGCGCACGAGGTCGTAGTACTCGCCGAAGGTGCGATTGCCGTTGGCGGCGTAGTACTCGACGTACTGGTAGCGACGCGTGCGAAGCGACGCCCAGGTCGGCACCCCGCTGTCGCGCCGGAACTCGAGGAGGATCCGGCTGCGCCGCTGCCGGGAGAGGAGCGAGCGCCCGTCGGTCGTCCATCCGGGGCGAATCCGGGCAGCCGCCAGGATCGTCGGAGCGATGTCGATGGTCGCTGCCAGGCGCGAGTCCACCCGCCCTGCCGCCACCCGTCCGGGCCAGCGAAGGAGGAGCGGCACCTTGACCGAGGCCGTGTAGGGCACCCGCTTGTTGCCCGCCCGGCCGAACTCCCCGCCGAAGCGATGATCGCCCCAGAGAAAGCCGTTGTCCGAGGTGAAGATCGCCAGGGTTCTGCGCGTCTCCCCGAGCTCTTCGAGCGTCCGCGCGATCCGACCGATCAGGTCGTCGACTGCCATGAGCGTCCGCAGCTGACGCCGACGGACTTCCGCGGCGTCGCGCGGAGCGAAGTTCTGGGCGCGGACGTACGGCGGCTTGTCCGAGCGGTCGAGCTCGCCCACTGCCGGGCTCGGATCCCAGGCCGGGACCGGCGCGCTGCGGTGGCGGCGCGGCGACTGCCAGGGCGCATGCGGGGCAGCCGGTGCGACGTACAGGAGCCAGGGCGCGCGATCCGCGTGGCGGTCGAAGCGTCGCAGGAAGCTGACGGCGTGGCGGGCCATGACGTCGGTGGAATGGCCGCGCTCCCGCCGGACGCTCCCGTTCACGTTGAAGGTCGCGCTCCTGTACGGACGGCGGATGTCCAGCATGGCCCAGCGGTCGAAGTGAGGCGGGGGCGTGGCGATGCTCCAGGCGTTGAAGAACTTGCCGACGAAGCCCGTCTCGTAGCCGGC
>Ga0299914_10001186_pt1 | contig 16934 bp, 12 predicted proteins | sample RVTome_10_FD_201361 | JGI IMG/M metagenome (GOLD analysis project Ga0299914, IMG submission 201361) | Soil microbial communities from uranium-contaminated site in the Upper Colorado River Basin, Wyoming, United States - RVT153D57 (version 2) ...
CAGAGGGACAGGGGGAGGTAAACGGCTTGCTAATCACATTGTTAGGATAAGGGTAGCTGCTGGAAGCAGCTTTGACCAGATAAGTGGTGCCCGTCACCACGCTCCTGGTCCAATGCACGGAAAAAGCGCCGCTCGCCGGAGAAACAGATTGCATGAAGGTATCGCCAACTGCGGGATTGTGCCAATAGAGAAAAACTGTCTGGCCAGTGGGCCAGTTACCGCCAACGACGTTTATAGCGGCCGTCGGTGGATTACCACAGGTGGGCACAAGCACCAGGAAAGGACCGGATGGAGTCGGTGAGGAGGTAGGTGTCGGCGTATTGGTGGGGGTCGCCGAGGGGGCCGGAGAAGGTGAGGGGGTCGTTGTGGGTGTGGAGGTGCCCAGTTGGACAATGGCCGTGTCGAAGGAGCCATTGATGACGTTTTCGGCCATGATGACATGGCCGCCCACCAATGGCGGGTTGAGGGTGTTGGGTGGTGAAAAGTCGGCAAAACCAGCGCAGGCATGGCCCTGGACAGCTACAAAGATGTCTTGCCCCAAGATATTGCCCGTCGTCAGGTCTATAATTCGGACAATATCACCCGGATCGCCGGTTACAAAGACCGAAGTCCAGGTAGCTACGGCCGCTCCTTCAAATTGTATAGGGCAGAAGGTAGTCGTCGTTGCTGTCGGGGAGGGCGTGTTAGATGCTGTCGGTGTAGGCCCTGGGGTATTTGTCGGCGTACTGGTGGGCGTATTAGTGGGTGAAGGGGTGACACCAGGTGATGGCAGGGGGGGCAAGGGTCCCGGCAGCCCCTGGCCTTCTTGGGCAGCATTGGACAACTGGCCAAAAGTTTCATTGTTCATGGTCACCTGGCCAAACAGGGGGATAGAAGGCAGAATAGGACGCAGAAGCGGCGTGAGAATGGGAACACGGCGCAGAACCCGGACGACGACCGGCTTACCTGGCGCGCCGGCGTAGTCGCCAAAGAGCTGGTTGTCGTTATTTACTCCCCATACTTCAATGTGATAATAATTGTCATCCTCGAAGGTTCCAGAGGCTTCGTTCAGATTTAGACCGGCCATACCCTCGTGGACACGATCGATGATGGAGGCTACGCGTAGAAATTCGTTCGTATCGCATAAGTGGTCGTATTTGGGAAGGTCTGTTACGGCGCAAGTGGAATCAGCCTGGCCAGTTATGGCGTAGCGAATGCCCTCGCGAGCGGCCGATTGGATGGTGATCCAGTTCCACAGAATATGGCTGGCCTCTATAATAATAAAGATGATTAAGAGCAATACAGTAGCTATCAGGGCAAATTCAACGAGCGCCTGGCCTTGTGTTTGTTTTGTTCGTCTCATAGTTTGTCCATTTATCCTAATATTAGAAAGATGTTGCTTGCTACTCAATCAGATTGTTGACAAATACAGAATCATTATAACATGGGTATCAATCTAATTTTGGGTAAGGTAGCGAATATTTCCTATATTAATGTAATCATGCTAAAACTGCTGCTATCTTAGGGCCATAGCTAACGGCCGTCTTCGGCCTTTTCAGCCAATGAAAGGTATGATAACAGGGTAATGCCAATCAAGCGTTGATCTGGCGTTGATCGAGCGTTTATATTAGATTTAGGGCGATGACAAAAGTACTAAAACTGGCCTTGCTGGGCCGGATACAGTTGAGTTGGGCGGATGAACCGTTGAATGGACTGGTGTCGGCTAAGGCCCAGGCCCTGTTGTGTTATCTGGCTGTGACGGCTCAGCCTCACTCGCGCCAGGCGTTGGCCGGCTTGTTATGGGGTGAGCTGCCTGAGGCTGATGCCCGGCGCAATTTGCGAGGCGTGGTGATGAAGCTGCGCCAATTTGTTGCTCCTTATCTGACGATAAGTAATCAGACCATCGCATTTGATCGGGCCAGCCTTTATTGGTTGGATGTGGAGGTATTAACAACGGCCGCCAGCCGCCACACTGTGGCTGATATTGGCCGGCTACGCCAGGCAGTCGCCCTATATCGGGGGGACTTCATGGCCGATTTTCAAGTCGGGTACGCGCCGGCTTTTGAGGAATGGTTAATGTGGCAGCGGGCGACTTTGCAGGAAACGGTGCTAGTCGCTTATTTACAGTTGGCGCAGTTGTGTGGGGAACAGGGCCAATATGGGGAAGGGATTGATTATTTGCGCCGGGTGCTGCAGTTAGATTCTGTCCGGGAAGAGGCGCATCGCCAATTAATGTGGCTGTTGGCGCTGAATGGGCAGCGAGCCGTGGCTTTAACGCAGTATGACGCTTGCCGGGAGATTTTGATGGCTGAATTAGGCATCATGCCTTCTCAGGAAACGGCCGATCTGGCCGAACGGATCCGCACTGGCGAGATTAGGCCGGCGACAGGTGAACAAAAAGCCAGGCGGGAAGGACAGCCAGAAATCCGGGATGATATGGCCGAGCCACCACCCTTCATGGCCGGTCCACCCATCACCTACCCGGCTCGTTTTTTTGGACGGCAGCGGGAACTGTCGCGTCTCTTTAATCTGTTGAAGCGACGGCCGTTACAAAATGGAGCCATTATCGGTCCACGCCGCAGCGGTAAAACCTCATTGCTCCATCACCTGAAAGCAATTACGACAGCCCCTTTGCCCCAAATGCGCTCTGAACAACGGCAAGATTGGCTGCCCTCCCCCCAGGATTACTGCTGGGTATTTGTAGATTTTCAAGATCACCGCCTGGGTGAATTGGCCAACTTGCTGCCTTACTTGTTAGAACAGATGGAACTGCCTGTGCCGCAACCGTGCCATTTAGATGATTTCCTGGATGTGGTGAGTGAGCATTTGCAGCGGCCGACTGTGGTTCTCCTGGATGAGATGGAAGTGGCCTTGCAGCGCTATCCCGAACTGGATGATGCTTTTTGGGAAAGCCTGCGCTCGCTGGCGACCAACCAGGTCAATGGCAATTTAGCCTTTATTTTGGCCTCGGCCGAACGGCCTTATGATCTGGCCCAGCATAGCGGCTATGGCTCACCCTTCTTCAACATTTTCGGTTACATGGCTACATTAGGCCCCTTGACTGAGGCTGAAGCCCAGGCATTGATTGCCAGCTCCCCTTTGCCCTTTACGGCCGAAGACACAGCCTGGATTATGCAGGAGAGCGGCCGTTGGCCCATCCTCCTGCAAATATTATGCCGGGAATGTCTGTTGGCTCTGGAGGAAGGGGAGACAGGTGGCCACTGGCGCCAGGAGGCTCTACGCCAGATGGCCCCATTTAGCAGGTTACTGGATGAATTCTGAAGCAAGCTATACGGATGCGCCCGCGCTTCACCGAAATCTTTTTGCTGGCAGCCTGCAACTACTATTTTGGCTCTTCTTTCATCCGTCGGCCTGGCGTAATCAGATCAGTCGTATAGATCCCGCGTTACCTCCTAATTTTTGCCTGGCAGAGTTGAACCGGCGGCAATGGGGCCAATACTCGTTCCTGCGTTTGTTGTTAATGAGTACCCTGACCTGGCCACTGTTGGCCGGATTGGTGGTTGGCTTGGGACTGCGGTTGCTGCAAATGCCATTGCCGGGCCTGATGTTGGGGATCATCATCGGCGTAGCTATGGGCATTATTACCAGCATTGCCGTCAGTTTGGCGGGAGGGGTGCCTTCGGGCGTGGCCATGGGAATGGCTGTTGCCCTGGTCACAGGTCTGGGCAGTGGCTTGATTTTTGGGACACCGGCGGCCGTACTGCCGGAAACGGCCGATACCACCACGCTCACCCTGAGCACAGTCATTGGCCTGGCGGGTGGTTTGGCCGGTGGCCTGGGCTTTGGGGTAGCCGCCGGGCTGACCAGCACACCGGGCGCGGCTGCCAATATCTCTATCATCCGGCGGGTGACGGGGGCGGTAATCGGCATTGTGATTGGGGCGGTGAGCGGCCGTTTAGCCAGCTTTGTGGCCGCTCAATGGCTGGCCGTGCTTATCATTGGCATCCCCTTTGGCCTGGCCATCGGCTGGCGCACCAATAGTTGGCGACGCGGCTTGACAGCCGGCCTGATCGTCACTATCGTGGGCACATTGACTGCCCTGTTGTCTGAATCGGAGCTGGCCAGCGGTGTGATCGGGGCGCTTGGTTTGGTTGTTATGTTGGGTTCTCTTTTTGCCCTGCCTTATGTGCTGGCGGAACGCATTTCAGGACCGGCGGCGGGGGCGATGGCCGGGGCTTTAGGCAGTGGTGGCGGTATTTTTCTTTTCATGTCGCCCGACCAACCTTCCAATCAACTGCTGCTTTTTAGTCTGGTAGGAATTTTGTTAGGATTGACGCTGGCCTGGTGGCGGCCGGTGGTGCTGTATCCTTTATTATCAGCCTGGAATCTTTTGCTGCTGCGCCTGGATGAGCGGCGATTACCGCAGGGAGGGACGTCGCTCTTGCGCTGGCATTCGGCGTTTTGGGATGAGGTGCAGCGTCTGTCCTTAATTAGCCTGGATACGCATCTGCTGCTGGTCATGGCTTACCGGCCGAGGGAGGGACAGTTGGCCCTGGATTACCTCAGCACCAGCCGCCAACGTTGGGCAGCTCAGGCAGCCCAGATTGAGTGGGATGCCCGGCGACTGGAGAGTTGTTTGCAGATTACGGCCGTTAGCCAGGCCCACGAACAGCTAGGGGCAGGCGAATTAACGGGGCCAGCCAGCGCCTTATTACGCAGTTTCAGCCGTATCAGCCAGGATGTAAGCGCAGCCTTACGCCAGGAGAGTGCCTATAACCAGCGACTGGCCTTGAGTGCTGTCGAGGATAGGCTGGATGGACTGGTCCGGGAGCTGACACGCAGTAATGAACGGTATGCAGCTCGTTTCCGGCCGATTGCGGCCCAATGGCGGGAGATCGTTAGCGACCAAAGCCAAAAGCTGGCCGAGGAAGCCGAACTGCGCCAGGAGATTGACAGCCCCTATATTATTGGTGTGCCCCTGACGGAACAGCAGGAAATTTTTGTCGGCCGCCATGAAATCAGTGCTCGCATTGAACAATTGCTGTTGGACCGCCGCCAGCCGCCGCTGTTTCTGTATGGCCAACGCCGGGTGGGCAAAACTTCTTTGCTGAACAATTTGGGTCGTTTGTTGCCCACCACCATTGTGCCCCTCTTTGTGGATTTGCAAGGGCCAGCTTCACGAGCCAGGCATGAAGCCGGCTTCCTCTATAATATGGCCCGTAGCATGAGGCAGTCGGCCGAAAAGCAGCGGGGAATGCCTTTCCCTGCTCTGCCTCAAGAGTCATTAATAGCCGATCCTTTCACCCGCTTTGAGGAGTGGCTGGATGAGGTGGAGGGCGTCCTGGGCGATAATTTGGCCCTGCTGATGCTGGATGAGTTTGAAGTGCTGGATGGGGCCTTGGCTAAAGGGCGTTTTGATGAGGAGACAGTGTTGGGCATGTTGCGCCATCTCATCCAGCACCGGCCCCGCTTTAAGGTACTCATTTCCGGTTCCCATACATTGGATGAGTTTCAACGTTGGGCCAGCTATCTGATCAATGTGCAGGTCATTCACATTGGCTACTTGAGCCAGGCGGAAACACGGCAGTTGGCGGAGAAACCGGTGCAAGATTTTGCCTTGCGTTATGAAGCGGCCGCCAGCCAACATGTGCTCGATTTGACGCATGGCCACCCCTTTTTGGTGCAACTGTTGTGTGCTGAGGTGGTGGCTTTGAAGAATGAGCAGCCACCTGAAGGGCGACGGCTGGCGACGATGGCCGATGTGGAAACGGCCGTGCCCCGCGCCCTCGATCATGGCAGCTTCTTCTTTGCCGACATCCAGCGCAACCAACTCAACCCGGTCGAGCAAGAGGTACTGCGACTTTTAGCCCGCACCAATGGCAGCGAGCCTGTGTCGCGCCAGACGTTAGTAGATTATTTCCCCAGCCTCATGGCCTTGGAGGAAGCGTTGGTCAAATTACAGCAGCGGGAACTCATTGAGCCAGCGGCTAACGGCTACCGTTTTCAGGTGGAATTAGTCCGGCGTTGGTTTGCGGCTCATGGTTGACGGAGTGTAGTAGGCCCTATTTGGAGGGCCGGCGGAAGTTCCACCAGAGGACGTAGAAGATGATGACGGCCAGGATGATGAGCCAGCGGCTGGAGCCGCCAAGGTTGGTGACGAGGCTGTTGCCGAGGGCGAAAAAGAGGATGGCAAGGACGAAAGTGACGACTAATTTTGGTATCCTGGACATGGGGAACTCCTCGAATCTGTTAAGTCTAAGGGGTAATCGTAACAGATTATAGCTGTTTAGAGGAGGGCAACGAATTTTAGGGGAGCAAAGGTGACTGGCACTTGGGGCCTGCCGGTCACGTGCCGGCAATGGCGGGTGGCCGTTCAGCGTAATTTAGAAGACTCCTCCGGCAGGTCAGGCGCGGTGGCCGGGATGGGACTTTGCTGTGTCCAGCCGCCATCAATCGTAAGGGTTTGGCCGGTGATGTGGCGGGCAGCGGGGGAGGCCAGGAAGAGGGCGGCAGCGGCGATATCGGCCGGGTAACCAACGCGGCCGTTTGGGGTGACACCGCGCCAATTTTCCTCATGATGGGGATCATCTTTGAGGGTGCGCTCGGTGGCGATGGCTCCAGGGCAAAGGGCGTTGACGGTGATACCGTACTGTCCAAGCTCAACAGCCAATACTCTGGCCATGTGCTGGATGCTGGCCTTGCTGATGCCGTAGGCGCTAAGGTTGGGGTAGGCGATGCTGCCGGTGACAGAGGACATGAGGAGGAGCCGGCCGTTTTCTGTGTCCATCTCAATCATCTGCCGGGCCGCTGCCTGAGCCGTGAAGTAGCTGCCGCGCAGGTTGACGGCCATCACCCGGTCAAAGGCGGCCGGGCTATAATCGAGGAAGGGGCCATAGTTGGTGATGCCTGCGTTGGCGATGGCGATGTCCAAACGGCCGTGTTGTTGGGCAAAGTGGCTGATTATATGGGCCACGGCCGTGACCTCAGCCACATCGGCCGCATAGGCAAAGACCCGCTGACTGCCAAGCCTTTCGTTTATTTGGCGGGCAGCCTGTTCAGCCAGTGAACCATCAATATCATTCAGAGCCACCCACGCGCCTGCCTCCGCCAGCGCCTGGCAAAGGGCAAAGCCTATGCCTACTCCTGCACCTGTGACGAAAGCGACTTTGTCTTGAAAATTATATCTCATCGTTGGCGCCAACCTTCACAACTAATTCAAAACCGGATAATGCAAGATAACAGGGAGATAGAGTTCGTGGGTAGCGCCTAAGATCGCCCAACGCCCTAATGTATCAGATGAGGCGATAAGGATGTTGTTTGGTACATCCAGGCCAGAACTTATCTCCTGTATCCATTCCATGTCATTCCAATAATAAAGCGCCAGACTTTCTTCGATGGCAGGTGGATAGTGCTGGTAGATTACTGTCAGCGTATAAGTCTGGTCAGGCAAGAGTTGGGCTGGTTCGTTAGTGGTGGAGTACACGGCCGTTACCTCCACTTCATAGCCAATGCCCCGCAAATTCCCTTGCTGGATAAATGGTTGAGAAAGCGTCATGGTGATACGAACCGTCTCACTGAAAGCCCCGGCGGGAAATGATAAAGTAGTCTGTCCATTCGGAGTAGTGAGAGTACCGCCTGTTACAGACGCCACATCTGATGCTGAGTGCAATCGTTTGCTTACTATGTCCACAAGGTCGAAGCCACGAACAATAGTAATAAAAGCGGGCAAGCCATCTTTTGTCAACAACATTTGCGGATTGCTAAAATTGCCACTAACTGTCTCTTTTGTCCACAAACTGTTTTCTTTGAGGTAATAATAGAAGTTTCCCGATTCCTCAGAAGAAGCCAGGTACGGTTCACCCTGTTTATCCAGCCCTATGCCGCGAACCGAAAAGCTGCCAGGGGAAGGGGGGATCGAATCAATTGTTTCGACAAACCAGCTATTTCCCTCTTTGTGGGCATATTTTAGAGAGTCTTGATAGATGAAGGTCGTATGGGGTTGGTTTTGACTGTCTAGAACCATCAGGGGAACCGTTTGCTTTAAATCAGTTGCTATCGTTTCAACTACCCAGTTCCCACCTTGTTTGTGAGCGTATAAGTAATTTACGTTATTTGAACTGCCAGAAACATCTCGCCGATAAATAATGTGGGGTTGATCCAATTCATCTAACCGTAAAGTTCCCCACCCAGGAAGATTGCTGGAAATTGTATCAAAGTTCCAATTGCCCTGGGCTGTACGCCAGGCTAATATAAAGTCTGCGCTCAAATAATCCACATAGCTGATATAGGGATTGCCCTGGCTATCCAGCACGACCTCAGATACGGACCCGGTATTGCTAATCATCTCGCTGCTTAAAGCATTTCCGTCACGATAGGCGTAATAGAGTTCATAAAGGAAGGTCTGCCCGGTTGGGGCAAGGTAGATAATGGACGGCCGCCCCTCGTCATTGACCGCCAGGGAATAGGGGACCAGCGAATTTTCGGAAAATTCTGTTTCTATCTCTTCAATGACCCAACCGTCGGCCGATTTGTGGGCATATTTCAAAGCGTTGTCCCCAAAGTCATAATAGAGGATGTGGGGAACATCATCCGCATCTAGCACAAATTCCAGTGGACCAATGGAAGAACCTATATAATAATCCACTGTTTCAATAGCCCATCGCCCTGCCAGCCAGCGACCGTACTGCAATTTCGCAGCCGCGCCAAAGGCAACGTGCAAATCACCCTGGCTATCTGTAGCTAAACTGGGGTTGATTGACACACCGCTGGCATCTATCATTTCAGTGTGCCATACACTATTGCTCTCATGGGTATATTCTAAAATACGGTCATTGGTGTAGGGAGGAAGGTTCAGTAGATAAAAAATGTGACGTTGATCAAAGGCATCTAGTTGAAAGGAAAGCGTTGAGATATAATAAGAATCGAGGTGAGGCAGGCTCTCGTAGTTCCATTGATTATTGCCAGTGCGGTAGGCTTCTTGGATAGTGAGTTGAAAACTAAGCAGAAGGTGGGGAATATCCTGGCTGTCCAATTCCATTCCTATTACCTGCGCGCCTTCTGTTACAACCTCGACCTGCCAGCCTTCCCCTGTTTGATAGGCGTAATGTGTTATATAACCGCCGCCAAAAGGCCCCCGGTTGTTTAGGATAGCGATATGAGGAGAGTCCTGGCTGTCCAATGACAGAAAAACGGTCATTTCTTCAGATAGGGAAACAAGAAGAATGTCTTCTATAATCCATTTCCCGCCTGATTTGTAGGTATATTGGACATAAGGGTATTGGCCATAAGAGACAGCGGCAATGTGTGGCCTGTTTTGACTATCTAAAGTTATTGAAGTAGTCAATTTTATGGAAAATGGCAGGTCAGAAAGATCTTCTATAACCCACTCATTTGCCCCCCGGTAAGCGTATCTGACCACTTCCGAATCTACATCACCATAACTGACGTGAGGTATGTCATTGCTGTCCAGAGCAAGTGAGTAGGCAAAGACGACAGAAAAAGAGTCAACCGTTTCAATGATCCAGCCATTCTCTCCCTGATAAGCATACTGCAAATTTCCATGGACGGTATCATTATACAAAATATGGGGTTTATCATGCGAGTCGAGGGATAGGACAGCCTTTGTGCCTGCCCACCCCACCCCAAGCTCGTCTTTGTGCCATACCACGCCATCATACCAGGCGTAATACAAATCCGAACCATTATAGACGACATGGGGATGGTTGTTGCTGTCCAGTTGAACTGCCTGGCTATTCATTACAAAGGGTTGTGCTGCAGCGAGGGTTTCTGTCTCCCACTCGTAACTGTATGAGGGATCATTGCCAGGTTTTTTCAGCGAAGCCGAAACCTCGTTGGCTTGAACCGCAACAGGTTTGGCGGAAAAGGCTGGCTGCGAAGATGAGCGCTGCTCCCCATAAGCCTGTCCAACAATAAAAAAGATGCAAATCATTACAATACCAAGGGTAAGCAATTTTATCCTGGGCAAAGACAATAGGAAATGGGAAGCCATATCTCACGCTCCTTTTTTTAGCATTTCTTCAAAATATACCAAGCACAGGCCTTATTGAGTGTGACCTTATTATACTTGTAAAAGAGATTCTTGAGAAGAAAGAGAGAAGACTACAAAAGTCTTTGAGGACTTTTGTAGTCTGGTGCGTCAACAAAAACCCCGGTCGCCGTGCATGCCTCAATTTGCGCTTGACATGGCATCGTTGTGATTGGACAATAGGGTTGCTGGCTGGCACTCTTGGAGAGCACTCTTTGAGGGCTGAGAGGTGGCCACAGCGAAGAGAGAGTTGTAAAAATCCCACTGCAATGAGGAGACCCATGATTTTTAAGAGTCCTTACCCCGATGTTGAGGTGCCTGAAGCAGCCCTGACCGAGTTTTTGATCGAGCGGATGCAGGTGTATGGTGATAAGACGGCCCTGATTGATGGGCCGAGCGGCCGTTCCTACACCTTCAACCAGCTTATTGGCGCCATTCGCAGAGTGGCGGCCGGTTTGCAGCGGCGTGGCTTGCAAAAGGGTGATGTGCTGGCTATCTACAGCCCTAACTTACCGGAATACACAATAGCCTTCCATGCTGTGTCTCTGGCTGGGGGCATTGTCACCACGATTAATCCTCTATATACGGCCGATGAGTTAGCCCACCAGCTCCAAGATGCCAACGCCAGATACCTGGTTACTATTTCACTCTTCCTGGAAAATGCCAGGAAAGCGGCGGCAAAATCGAATATTGAAGAGATTTTCACCTTTGATCCCATAGAAGGCGTGACCCCCTTCATGGCTTTAGCCCAAAGTGATGGACAGCTTGCTCCGGTGGCGATTAATCCCCAAGAAGATTTGGTGGTTTTGCCCTACTCCAGTGGCACTACAGGCTTGCCCAAAGGGGTGATGCTGACGCATCATAATATCGTCGCCAACATGGCCCAATGTGAAGGGATTCCCGGATTTGATATGGTCGGAAGCGATGATACAGTGCTGGGTTTGCTGCCATTCTTTCATATTTACGGCATGGTGGTCATCATGAACATGAGCCTGGCGCAGGGGGCCACCGTTGTCACCATGCCTCGCTTTGAGCCGGAACTGTTCCTCTCCTTAATTGAGAAGCATAAGGTCACACGCATTAATCTGGTGCCGCCGGTGTTGTTGTTGATGGCCAAGCATCCCCTGGTAGATAAATATGATTTGTCCTCGTTGAAGGAGGTGACCTCGGGGGCTGCGCCGTTGGGTGAGGATTTGGCCGAAGCAGTGGTTCAGCGGGTGGAGTGTAATGTGCTGCAAGGTTATGGCCTGACAGAGACCAGCCCGGTCACCCATGTCAATTTCAATGCCCCGGGCAAAATTAAGCGGGCTTCCGTGGGGGCCGGCATTCCCAATACAGAATGTATGGTAATGGGTGTGATGTCGGGCGAAGCAGTGGGGACTAACCAGAATGGTGAGATTTGGATTCGTGGGCCACAAGTGATGAAGGGCTATTTGAACCGGCCGGAGGCCACGGCGGCGACGATAGATGCTGATGGCTGGCTGCACACAGGTGATATTGGCTACGTGGATGATGATGGCGATTTCTATATTGTGGATCGCCTGAAAGAGTTGATTAAATACAAAGGCTTCCAGGTAGCACCGGCCGAGTTGGAAGGGCTGCTATTATCCCATCCGGCAATTGCTGATGCAGCAGTGATTCCCAGTCCGGATGAGGAGGCGGGGGAAGTGCCCAAGGCCTTTATTGTGCCCAATACTGAGTTAACGGCCGAGGAGATCATGGCCTGGGTAGCCGGGCAGGTGGCCCCGCACAAGAAGATTCGCCGGGTGGAGTTTGTGGAGCAGATCCCCAAGTCGTTATCCGGTAAAATTTTGCGGCGGGTGTTGGTCGATCAGGAGCGGCAGAAGATGGGGATGTCGTAGTGGAGGTATGATGTGATGCGTGATGGTCTCTGGTCGCGCATCACGTATCAGGCCTCACCTTATGCTTGACCCCACTAATTCCCCAAAAGCCTCACCCTCTATGCACAAAAAAATCACCTGGCTCATGAGCCGCCGCTCAATCCGGCGCTATCAAGCCGAGTCTGTGCCGCCTGAACTGATCGAACAGTTGTTAACGGCCGCTGCCTGGGCACCTTCAGCCCACAACCGGCAGCCCTGGCGTTTTGCCGTCATAACGGAAGGGGAGACAAAACACAAACTGGCAACAGCCATGGGGAACAAATTACGGGCTGATTTAACGGCCGATCAGGCTCCCCCCGATCTCATCGAAAAAGATACCAGCCGCTCCTACCAGCGCATTACCAACGCGCCTCTCCTCGTCCTTTTCTGCCTTAGTATGGCCGATATGGACAGCTATCCTGACCCTGTACGCCAGCAGCATGAATGGACGATGGCCGTACAAAGCACGGCCATGGCTGCCCAAAATCTGCTCCTAGCGGCCCATGCCCTCGATCTCGGTGCCTGTTGGATGTGTGCCCCTCTCTTCTGCCCCGATTTGGTCAAACAAACATTGGCTTTGCCGGATGAGTGGCAGCCGCAAGCCCTCATCACGGTCGGCTATCCGGCCGAAGCAAAGCAAAAGACACGGCATCCGCTTGCTACTCGTGTCTTATACCGGTGATGATCTGCTCTTAGGTTATTTTGTTTGTCGTGCCTGGAGTTCGGCGATAAAGGCCCCGTGGCCGGAAGTAGCCAGCCCCGCTTGTAGAACTTTTAATAACTCCGCCAGATTATCAGACCAGAATAAGTCAGGCTGAAAGTGGAGACCGGGAAATACCTGGCTCTGCAAAATGCCAGCTTCATCGGGCTGCAGCAATTTGTATTCTCCCTCCACTAGTTGAAACCAGCGTGTTTCCTGCTCATAAGCCAGCAGCACCAGATATTCCTGCACCCCATTTCGCCGGTAAACCCGCAGCTTCTCGTGCAAATCATAGGCCGCGCTGCTGGCTGCTACCTCGACGATTAATTCAGGTGTTCCTTCGAGGTAATCATCTTTATCAGCCCGCGACTGACCACCGGCCGTTTCGTGGATGCGTAAAAAGGCATCAGGCTGCACCTCGTTTTCCCTGTCAAGCCGCACCGTGGCATTATCGCCAAAATCAGTGCCGGGTGTAGCCGCCACGTAATTACCGAGAAATAAAATGATCCGACTGTGGGGTTTGCTATGTTTATCCAGATGGACGGGTGAGGGCATGTAGACAACTCCTTCGATGAGTTCAGCTTTTTTAAGATGTGGTTGGGCAGCATAACGGCGTTCAAATTCGGCGCGGGTCAGGTGATCGCCGTTGAATAAAGGAGGTATTTGTTGCTTTTGTTGGTCCCGCTTCGTGGTTCTGGGAGCTAATGTTGTCGTTGTCATTTCTATTGCCTACCTATGTCCATCCTTATTTATTATTATACCCTACTTCACAAAGCTTGCCTGGAACAGACCAGTCATTTATGCTATTCTTTATTGTTGTAGGAGGATTTATATGACAACTTTTCCCGAATCACACCAGGATCTCCTCAAAGCCGAGGTGGCCATACTGGCCACGATTGGGCACGATGGATATCCGCAAGTTACGGCACTCTGGTTTTTGTTTGACAACGACGCAACGATCAAGCTTTCGCTCAACACCACGCGCCAGAAGGTGAAAAACCTGCAAGCACATCCCGAGTGTACCTTTTTTATCCTCGACACCGCCAATCCATATCGGACGCTGGAGGTGCGAGCGCGGGCGCAGATTGCGCCAGATTTGGATTATGCCTTTGCCAGGAAACTCGGTGCGAAATATGGTGGAGTTGATTTGAGCAAAAACGATCGTCCGGGCGAGACACGCGTCGTCGTGTCGCTACAGCCAGTCAAAATGAATACGTGGGGGTAGTTGAACCTGGGACGGCCGTGCGCCTCAATTGGATGAAACGTCATCTGCCCGACTGAACGATGAAGCTTGTGATTGTTCATGGTGCACCGGGTGTCGGTAAGTTCACCGTCGCCAGCCAGCTTGCTTCACGGACCGGATTCCGGTTGCTCCACTACCATGCCCTGGCAGCACTCCTTGGGCCGCTCCTCGGCTACAAGATTACACAGATGATATAATCGCCTTCCTCCGGAAATGTATGGGAGAACTTGCCCATCTGTTCGGCGTTTCCCTCGGTGGCATAATCGCTCTAATGGTGGCCGTTCAAGCCCCCGATCTTGTGCTGTCGGCCGTGGTCGGTGACTCACCCTTGACTAGCGAAACCTGGCTGGCCGTCCTTCATAGAACCCGGGATAAGCTGGCCGGCTGGCGAGAGTTGGCTGGCGGAGCAGTTCCCATCCCTGAGATAATCGAACGGCTAAAAGATGCTCCAGTCGAGGTGCCTGATCAAGCAAAGCCTATTCCCATGCGGGAGGCGTTTGGCGAAGATTCGCCGCATTTTCCCTGGCTGGCTGACAATCTTTACCAGACCGATCCTGATTTTTTTGCGGCTTGCAACTGCTCAAATTCGGCTACCGTCATCCCTGTAGCGCTCAGAAACTCTTTCGGTTTGGTTTTCAACATCTCATAAGCTAACATGGCCGAAGATTTTATCTATCTTTTCCTTATTGCCGATAATGTCTATTAATCCTGACTCACTGGCCCGCCTTCAAAGAGCTGTTCGGCCAGGTATATGATTTCGTCGTACATGGTGACTTTGGCCCGCCATTGGATTGGAATGCCGGATTCGCCGTAATAGGCGCCGGCAAGTTGGCCATAAACGGCCGCGGTCGTGTCGGCATCATTCCCCAAATTGGCGGCCAGCAAACAGCCCTCGCGGAAGTTTTCGCTGCGGTAAAAGGCCCATAGGGCGGCTTCCAATGACTGCACGACGTAGCCACTGCCTTTTATATCGGGCGGCTGCTTTTCTTTGAAGGAACCGGCGGCGATGGCGGCGATGTCGGGCATGAGGGGATGCCGCTGCCAGTGGCCGGCGATGGGGGTGTAGAGTGGAGCGAGCAGGGCGGTTTTGTTTTCGCCTTGCAAGGCACCCAGGATGAGGGCGGCCAGATAGCGGCAGGCATCTATGGCGGCGGCGGCCCCGTGGGTGGTGCGGGAGCTTTCACCGGCACGGCTGATAGCAGCAGCGGGATTGCGGTGATAGTAGAGGGGCACCGGAGCCAGACGCATGATGGAACCGTTGCCGGCCGAATAGGGATGGGTGGAGCCGGCCAGGGGATTGCCGGTTTGTTGGTATTTGTGGAGGGCCTGGCGGACGGTATTGCCGATGTCGAAGCAGCGGCTGGTACTGCTCATATACCCCTCTTTATACCAGCGCAAATAACGCTGCATCTGGTCATCAGGGTCAAACCCCTTTTCCACCAGGCTGGCAGCCAGGCACAGGGACATGGAGGTATCATCTGTCCATTGGCCGGCCTGTAACTCGAAAGGCCCGCCGCCCACCATATCCTCAATGGGTACAAAGGTGCCTGGTGGTTTAAATTCCAGGGTAGTGCCGACGGCATCGGCGATAGCCAGGCCGACCAGGCAGCCCCGAGCACGGTCTGAAGGTGTCAGCATATAGAGATTTTAATGGGTAATGCGTAATGCGTAAAGCGTAAATCGTAAATCGCCACTCGCCACTTGCCACTCGCCCCCTGTCGTTTTACGTTTTACGTTTTAGTGGTTATAACAGAGGGGGATGAGTGAATTGCTGGAAAAACGCATTATACACATGCCGGAGTTGGCAGCGGGGACGTGGTTGGGTGGGGGGCGGCCGTTTACCCGCCAACAGTTACGGGGCCAGGTAGTGCTAATTGATTTTTGGGACTATGCCTGTGTCAACTGCATCCGCACTTTGCCTTATTTGCGTGAATGGCACAAGCGATACGCCGGCAAGGGGCTGACGATTATTGGTGTTCATACGCCAGAGTTTAAATTTGCCCAACTGCAGCAGCAGGTAGAGGCAGCGGTGGCTGAATATGAAATCCCTTACCCCATCTTGCTGGATAATCAGTATGAAAACTGGTCGCGCTTTGCCACCAAAGCCTGGCCGACAAAGTATCTAATAGATACGGATGGCTATATCCGTTTTCAGCGGCAGGGTGAAGGCTATTATCAAGAGACGGAACTGGCCATACAGATGCTGCTACGCCAGCGCGATCCGAATGTCAGCCTACCGGATTTGCTGCCGCCGCTGCGGGAGGAGGATACACCGGGGGCCGTCTGTTACCGGCCGACGCCGGAGTTGTATGCGGGCTATCAGGGTGGTGGCTTGTTTGGCGGTGCTTTGGGCAATCTGGAGGGATATGTGCCGCAAAACCCCATGTTTTATGCCCTGCCTGGAAAACGACCGGTGGGTCAATTTTACGTCGAGGGGGTGTGGCGAGCCTGGCCGGAGGCCTTGGCTTATGCTGGTCAGGAGGGGGGGCGTATCCTGGTGCCCTACAGCGCGGCTACGGTTAATGCTGTGCTGGCGCCTTCGGCCGATCCGGTGGAGATCATGTTGGATTTACGGCCGTCGGCGGCCGATCCTATTGTGGTGGTGCAGCAGGACGGCCGTTCTCTCACCAATGCCAATGCCGGCGCAGATATTGAATTTGCGGCCGATAGCACAAGTTTCGTGCGGGTGAGGCGGGCGCGGATGGCCCAACTGGTTAAAAACCCGGTTTATGAATCACATGAGTTGAGCCTGACCTTCCAGGCGATGGGATTGGCCGTCTATGCCTTCACCTTTACCAGTTGTGTTGCGCCTCATGCCACGGCCGATTATCCCGATAGTTTCCAGGTACATTGAACGACCCATCCTCCCCCTCCCCCACTCCCCGTTCACAATTCACAATCCACAATTCCCCCTCCCCCCTCCCCCCTCGCCCCTCACTCTTCGCTCTTCGCCCTTCACTCTTCGCCCCTCCCCCCTCGACGCTTTCTCGACGGGGGCAGTGTATGATAAGCCTATCTTCTTGATCCTCTTAGAGAACACCCGGCTGAAAAGTGGCAGCCGGGTGTTTTCTTTGACGATGGCAGCGGCCGTCTTTGTGTTATAATCTCGGCCATGATTCCTTCGCT
>Ga0299914_10001187_pt1 | contig 16931 bp, 20 predicted proteins | sample RVTome_10_FD_201361 | JGI IMG/M metagenome (GOLD analysis project Ga0299914, IMG submission 201361) | Soil microbial communities from uranium-contaminated site in the Upper Colorado River Basin, Wyoming, United States - RVT153D57 (version 2) ...
CGATGAGCAGGGCCGCGAGCGCGAACATGCCCGCGACCTGCCGGTCGGCCCTCCGCTCCGCCTTCGGGTCGATGTCGGCGAGGCGATCGACGTGGTCCTCGAAGCCCGGGTCCGCAATCGGCTCGGCGACCGTCTCGGGCACCGGCGGGCCGGTCGGCTCGGCACGCTCGACTTCGCCGCCGTGACCGGACATCTCCGCGCTCTCGTGGGTGCTCACGATGCCTTGGTCCCGATCCAGATGGCGGCGCCGATGAGTCCGCCGATGCCGACCAGCCACGCCCACAGCCCTTCCGGTACCGGTCCGCCGCGCCCGATGCCGAGTCCACCGGGGTTGGGCTCCTCCTCGACGGACTGGAGGAAGGCGATGATGTCGCGCTTCTCCTCGGGCTCGAGGGTCTCGTCGTTGAAGACCGGCATCGACTGCGGGCCGGTCACCATCGCCTCGTAGATGTACTTGGGCTCGACGCCGGTCAAGTTGGGTGCGTACTTGCCCCAGGTCAGCGCGCCGCCCTGACCGGTCGTGTTGTGACACGACGCACAGTTGGTGCGGAACAGCTCACCGCCGCGTGACACGTCGCCGGCCGAGATGTCCAGAGCGTCGATGTCCGGGATCTCCGGGCCCGGGGCGAGTGACGCCACGAAGGCGGCGAGCTGCTCGATCTGCTCGTCGGTGTAGGCGACCTCCTTGGTCGGTGCCTGTGCACCCGGGGCCGCCATGGGCATCCGGCCGGTGCCGACCTGGAAGTCGACCGCGGCCGCGCCGACACCGATCAGGGAGGGGCCCAGCACGGTGCCGTCGTCGCGGACCTGACCCTCTCCGCCCAGACCATGGCACGACGCGCACCCGATGGCGAACAGCTTCCGACCCTCTTCGACCTGGGTCGAGGTCGACGACCGGGCCTGGGCGCTGCTCTCCGGTGCGAACGCCGCATACGCGCTGCCGATGACGACCAGCGTGAACAGCAGGACGACGACCGCCGCAAGGGGGTGTCGGCGCCGGGCGGAGATCGCGGACACGTCGCTCCCGTTCACTTGATCACGTAGATGGTCAGGAACAGCGCTATCCAGACGACGTCGACGAAGTGCCAGTAGTAGGAGACCACGATCGCGCTCGTGGCCTGCTCGTGGGTGAAGCGGCGGGCCACGAACGTGCGACCGAGCACGAGCAGGAAGGCGAGCAGGCCTCCGGTGACATGCAGGCCGTGGAAGCCGGTGGCCAGATAGAAGATCGAACCGTACGGATCGCTGGACAGGCTCAAGCCCTCGTGCTGGACCAGTTGCGCGTACTCATACACCTGCCCGGAGATGAACACCGCGCCCATCACGAAGGTGAGCGTGAACCACTCACGGAGTCCCCAGGAGCCCACGCGGAACACGCGTCCGGTACGGCCGACCTGCCCCCGCTCGGCCCGCAGCACACCCATCTGGCAGGTGACCGACGAGAGCACCAGCACGATCGTGTTGGCGGTCGAGAAGGGGATGTTGAGCAGCGCCGGCTGGGTCTCCCACAGCTCGGGTGCGTTGGACCTCAGGGTGAAGTAGATGGCGAACAGCGCCGCGAAGAACATCAGCTCGCTGGCCAGCCACACGATGGTGCCCACCGAAACCAGGCTGGGCCTCTCCGGGGCGGGTGCCGGCGCCGAGCCGACTGCGGTTGCCGTGGCCACGAGCGCCATTATGGCGACCGTCGCCGGTCCGCACACCCCGACCCCGGAATCGAGTGCCGGCGGGCGTGTTGCGCCCGCTCGCCACCGGGTCGGACAGCCGCCTGGCCGACGGGTAGCATCCGCGAAGAACCGGTCCCGCCGGGTCGCACCGACGGACCCCCGACCGACCGCCTCGCGAGGACACCGATGAGCACGCCCGAGTCGACGATGACCATCCTCGTGTACAGCGACGACCGCACCACGCGCGAGAAGGTCCGGCTGGCCGTCGGGCGGCGCCCCGCTGCCGACCTGCCGCAGGTCGAGTTCCTCGAGTGCGCCACGGCCCCCGCAGTGCTCGAGGCCCTCGAAGCCGGCGGCGTCGGCGTGGTCGTGCTCGACGGCGAGGCGGCTCCGGTCGGCGGTCTCGGCTTGGCTCGGCAGATCAAGGACGAGATCTACCGATGCCCGCCTGTGCTGGTGCTGATCGGGCGACCTCAGGACGCGTGGCTCGCCACCTGGTCGCGGGCGGAGGCCGCGGTGCCGCATCCGCTCGACCCGGTCGCCGTTGCCACGGCCGTGGCCGGCCTCATGCGCCGGCGGCTGAGCGCTCTGCCCGCCGTCTCGTGAGCGACCGATGACCGCGCCGCAGTCCTGGCCCGGGGTGCTGTCCGCGCTGATCGAGGGCGCAGACCTGCCCGTCTCGGCGACCGCCTGGGCGATGGGCGAGATCATGAGCGGCTCGGCCACGCCGGCCCAGATCGCCGGATTCGTCGTTGCGCTGCGGGCCAAGGGCGAGACCGTCGACGAGGTCGAGGGCCTGGTGCAGGCCATGTACCAGCACGCCACGCTGATCTCGGTCCCCGGCCATGCGCTCGACGTCGTCGGCACCGGTGGCGATCGTGCCCACACGGTCAACATCTCGACGATGGCCGCCCTGGTGGCGGCCGGCGCCGGCGCGAAGGTGGTCAAGCACGGCAACCGGGCCGCGTCGTCGGCATGCGGGGCTGCCGACCTGCTCGAGGCCCTCGACATCCGGCTCGACCTGCCGCCGTCCCGAGTCGCGAGCATCGCCGGCGAGGTCGGTATCACGTTCTGTTTCGCACCGGTGTTCCATCCGGCCTTGCGGCACGCCGCCGTAGCGCGCCGCGAGCTCGGCGTCCCGACCACGTTCAACTTCCTCGGACCGCTGGCCAACCCGGCGCGACCGGGCGCCCAGGCGGTGGGCGTTGCGGACGCGCGGATGGCCGGGATCGTCGCCGGGGTCCTCGCCGAGCGCGGCGTCTCGGCGCTGGTCTTCCGCGGTGACGACGGCCTCGACGAGATCACCACGACCACCACCTCGCGCGTGTGGGTGGTCCGCGACGGCGATATCGGTGAGGAGCGGCTCGATCCGTCGGCCCTCGGCATTCCCGCCGCGGCGCCGGAAGCGCTGCGCGGAGGGGACGCGCACCACAACGCCGAGGTTGTCCACCGGCTCCTGGCGGGTGAGGCGAGCCCTGTGCGTGATGCCGTCCTGCTCAACGCAGCGGCCGCGTTGGTGGCCTACGACGGCGCGGCCGGCTCGCTGCCTGACCTGCTCGGTGCCGCCCTGGAACGCGCGGCGGCGTCGGTCGACACCGGTGCCGCCGCGGACGTGCTGACGCGCTGGGTCGCCGCCTGCGCGGCTCAGTAGGGGCTGACCCCGCCGCCGCCCCCGCCCTCGATGAGGACCAGCAGGGCGATCACGATCGCAACAAGAGCCACGGTCGCGACCGTCACCCAGACCTTCGCTCCCGGGCCGTTCGTCGTGGTCGCCACGCTCATCACCACCTCTGCCCATTGTCCACCTGATGGCGTCCGTTGCTACCCCCGCCCGACCCTTCGCGTGCCGTCAGCGGCCCAGATGCTCCTGGCGGCCGACGCGGTACGCCTCGGCGAGCCACGCCCTGAACTGCTCGTCGACCTCTGTGGGGGACGCGAGCCGAAAGGTGTGCACGACGTTCCTCGGTGAGTAGACGTCGATGCGGCGGAACCGCGCGCTGTCGACGCGACGCGCGAGCACCAGGTGGCCGTCGAGCCACCGGGACCGGGGGACCAGCGCGGCGAAGCTCATCCGCGCGTGCAGGGCGATCCGGGTCCGCTGGGGCAGGACCTCGACCGGGCCGAGAGCCGTCACCGCGTCGACGACCGCGTCGAAGGTGGCGCGGACCACCGGTGAGGCGCGGGCGAGACGAGTTTCCAGATCGCCGAGCGGGGCGCACGTGTGCACCTGGCCGGTGCTGGCGAACGTCCGACCGCACCGCGGGCAGGACCACAGGTCGCGCTCGGGTCGCTCCGTGGTCATGCCCATCACCTCGGCTCGTCGACATCGTCGCGCACGGCTCCGACCCGGGCACTGCAGAGGTGCGAGGTCACGCGCCGTGCCACTATCGACCTCCATGGACGTTGCGTCGATCAACGCGCTGGCCGAGAGCCAACTAGCCACGGCCACGACGGCCGAGAGCGGGCGCAGTTCGGTCACGGTGTACGGCAGGTCCGGCGCGCACCTCCGGCAGACCGTCGTGGCGCTCGCGGCCGGGCGCGTGATGGGCGAGCACAAGAGCCCCGGTGACGCATCCGTGCTCTGCCTGAACGGGCGCGTGGTGCTCCGTGCCGGGGACGTGCGCACCGAACTCGGTCCGGGCGACCTGGTGGCGGTGCCACCGCAGCGCCACGACCTCGAGGCCCTCGAGCCGAGTGTGCTGCTGCTGACGGTCGCGCTGCACTGACCAGGCGAGGGTCCGAGGGCGCCCTGTCGCCGATGGCGATCCTGTCAGTCCGAGTCCTCGGCACCGAGGGCGAACGCGGCCTCGAGGTCGTGCTTCGAGAACGTCCTGAACGCGATGTGGGTCTCGGTCCGCAGGACGCCGGGCACCTTGTTGAGCCGGTCCGCGACCACATCGGCCACCTCCTGGTGCTCGCGCACGCGCACCATGGCGACCAGGTCGATCTCGCCGGTCACGGAGTAGACCTCGCTGACCGCGTCGAGGGCCGCGATCTGCTCGGCGACCTCGGAGATGCGCGCGACCTCGGCCTCGACGAAGACGATCGCGGTGATCACGTGGCCCTCCTCCGGCAGCGGTACGGTGCGCGGTGAGACTACCGGTGGCCGGGAACCTACGGAGGGTCAGCGCACGGTTCCGATGCCGTACGGCCCGCGGGGCTCCGGTCGTCCGGTGCTGCGTCCGAGCGCGAGGGCGAACAGCAGACCCACCACGAAGCCGGCCAGGTGTGCGACGTACGCGACCTCACCGGCGGCCATGCCGGTGCCCAGGCTGTAGACGGCCTGCATCACGAACCAGGTGCCGAGGACCAGCCACGCGGGCAGGGGCAACGGGAAGAACAGCAGAATCGGCACCAGGCTGATCACCCGCGCATTCGGGTACCAGACCAGATAGGCGCCGAGCACACCGGCGATCGCACCCGACGCACCCACGAGCGTCGAACGCGAGTCCGCGTCGGTCAACGCGAAGGCGTAGGTGGCCGCGATGCCGCACGCGAGGTAGAAGAGCAGGAACCGGATCCGGCCGAGCCGGTCCTCGACGTTGTTGCCGAACACGGCGAGGAACAGCATGTTTCCCAGCAGGTGCGCCCAACCTCCGTGCAGGAACATCGCCGTGACGGCCGACAGCAGCGGGAGCTTGTCGAAGTCGGGCGCCACCAGTTGGCACGCCGGAGCACCCGACGGGTCGACCACCGCGTCGCCGACCACGAGCGGAAGCTGCTGGCCCGTGGTGAGCTCCTGCGGGATGGCCGCCCACCGGTCGAAGAACGCCTGGGCCGAGCACAGCGCCTCGGTGCCGGACTCGCCGAGGCCGGCAAGCCCCAACGGGCTCACGAGGAAGAGGACGATGTTGACCGCGACGAGCGCGCGGGTGACGTAGGCAGGTCTGCGGGTGGGATTCTGGTCGTGGATGGGGATGACCACCCGGAGATCACCCCTCAGCCGGTGCGGGTGGGAGTCTACGGTCGGCGAGCATGGCCAGGCCGGCGCAGGCCACGCCGTGCCAGGCCTGGGCCGCCGCCCACACTCGTGCCCCAGAGGCGGTCGCTTCGGCCGACATGTCGCTGAGCATAGGTACGGCGGCCGGCGAGGTCAGCGAACCGGCCGGAGCCGGCGGCGGTCGTCGAACGGGCGGGCGGCACGGTCGCCGAGTTCGGCCGCCGCGACCAGACCGGCCAGCCCGCCGGCGCCGCCGGCCGGCAGGGCCCAGACGCCGTCGATCTCGACCAGGCGGGTGCCCGGGGACTCGAGCCAGCGCAGTACGCACTCGGCCTCCTCGATGGTCGCGGCCGGCAGCGGCGGAGGTGCGGGCACGACGGTCTCCGCGGTGGCCACGAGTGCGTCGAGGAAGGGGCGCGGGTGCGCGCCGGGCGGCGTGGCTCCGGCCGCGGCCAACCGACCGTGCCGGATGACGTGCAGTTCCCAGCCACCCGCCTCCAGCCGGCGGGCCGCCGCCAGTTGTGGCACCGCGGCGAGGGCGGCGATCCGCTGGGCGCGGGCCGCGGTGCGGACGAACGTGGACATGCGGTCGCGGTGGACCGCCGCCTCCTCGTATCGGTGGGCTTCGGCGAGCAGGTCGATGCGGGCCAGCAGGCGCCGGACGAGGTCGTGCGGATCCGCGGTGAAGGCGACGCGGACGGCGTCGACGTGCCGGGCGTACGCGACCACCGTCTCACCGCCTTCGCACGGTGCCCCGCATCGTCCCATCTCGGCCAGGGCGCAGGCGGATCGCAGGCGCGTCGGCGAGAGCCGCTCGGTGCACTGCCGGATCGGGACCGCCTCGTGCACCGCGGTCATCGCGGCCTCGGCCAGCCGGCGGGACCCGAACGGGCCGAGATACGTGGCGTCGTCGGCCCTGACCTCACGGACCAGGGAGAGCCGTGGGAAGGGTTCGACGGTGAGCTTGAGCCAGGTCGCCCGCTCGGGGAACCGCGATCGGCGGTTGTACCGCGGTTTGCGCGCCGCGATGAGGCGTAGCTCACGCACCTCTGCCTCGAGAGCCGTCGCGCACGTGATGCCCGTGACGGTCTCGGCGACGGCGACCATCTCGGTCATGCGGTTGCGAGTCTCCGACGCGGTGAAGTAGGTGCGCACCCGCGTTCGCATGTCCTTGCTCTTGCCGACGTAGAGGGCGCCGCCCTGGGCGTCGAGGAAGAGGTACACCCCAGGGGCATGAGGCAGACCCTCGGCGAGGTAACGCTTCCGCCGCTGTGCCGGCGTGACCATGCTCTGCCAGGTGGCGAGCTCGTCGACGGTGTGGACCCCGACGTTGCCCAGCCGCTCGATCAGTCCGTGGAGCACGTCGACGGTCGCCCGCGCGTCGTCGAGAGCACGGTGGGTCGGCATCGTGCCGGCGCGGAAGATGCGCGCCAGCGTCGAGAGCCTGCAGTCGTGCGCCTCGTCGCGGGCGAGGACACGGCGGGCCAGCCGGGCGGTGTCGAGCACCCGGGGTCTCGGCCAGGGGTGCGCCAGCCGCTCGCACGCGGTCTTGAGGAAGCCGATGTCGAACGGCGCGTTGTGGGCGACCAGCACGCAGCCTCGCGAGAACTCCAGGAACGCCGGCAGCACAGCGTCGATGCGTGGTGCTGCGGCGACCATCACGTCGGTGATGCCGGTGAGCACCGCGACGAACGGTGGGATGGGCATGCCCGGGCTGACGAGCGTCTGGAACTCGCCGAGCACCTCGCCGCCGCGCACCTTGACCGCGCCCACCTCGGTGATCTCGCTGGCGCCCGGTGAACCGCCGGTGGTCTCCAGGTCGACGACGACGAAGGTGGTGGCGATCAACGGCTCGCCGAGCTCGTCGAGCGTCCCCTGGACCGCGATCGTCGGGGAGCTCACGCAGCCGACGCTAGGCACCGCCTCCGACACGCCGGTGGCGACGCGCCGCAACTCGGCTCGCCACTTCCGTGATCACGGCGCGCAGCGGAGCTCGTCGAGCCGACGTGATCACCGGGTTAGGGTGAGTCGTCGAGGTAGGACGAGGAGGCGACCGTGGCGGTGCCGATGCCGACGCCGGCGACCCGGTGGCGCTGCTCGCAGTGCGGCAACCTGACCCGGTTCGACGTCGTGCGCTCGACTCGGGTGCGTGAGTTCGTCCATCTCGACCTCGCCGGCGAGCCCCGGGTCGAGGAGACCGAACTGCTGGCCCAGGCCGTCGAACAGGTGAGCTGCCGATGGTGTGCGGGAACGGACACTGTCGAGATCGTCGAGCGCGTCGACGCCGGTACGGGCCCCGACACCGGTAGCACCGCAGCGGGCCGAAGCGGGAGCTCGGACACCGCGTGACATCGCTGCCCGAGTCCGTTCGCCAGCGCGTCATCGCCCTTGCTGCCGATGTGCTCGGAGGCCTGGCCCCGGACGAGACCCCGCCGCCGCTGAAGGCGGTCGCACGTTTCACGGCGGCCAAGCGGGCCAGGCTGGGCGGAACGGCCATCGCGGCCGCGTTGGAGTCGGACCCGGTGTTCCGTGGCCGCGTTCTGGAGGCTGCCCGGACCGCGCATCCGGGGGTGGTCGAGGCCGTGTCGGCGGGCCGGCCTCCGCCTGCGGCCGATCCGTCCGACGTCGCGACGGTGGCGTTCCTGCTTCGTCCGAACGGCTGGATCGATCTGGTCGCGGCCGCGGAAGACTCGGCCCGCCGGACCGGGGACGAGGCCCGGGCCGCCCGTGACGCCGCGGCGGCCGTACGGCTGCGCGAGCAGCTGTCGGCTGTGCGCGCCGAGGCGAGGGAGAGCCGCGAGCGGTCGAAGGCCGAGATCGACCGGCTCAAGGCCGAGAACGCGGTGCTGCGACGGCACCTGAACGAGGCCCGGACACAGGTCGCGGCGAGCGAGGACGCCGGGCGCGCGGCGACCGCGGAGTCGGCGCGGGCCGTGAGCGTGGCCGAGTCGGGCCGGGCCGGCGCGGAGGCCGAGGCCCGCCGGCTGCGGGCACGGCTGGCCGAGGTCGAACAGGCTCTGGAAGGAACACGCCGGGCCGGCCGCGAAGGCCGCAGCCTGGAGACCGCACGGCTGGGCCTGTTGCTCGACACGCTGGCCGAGGCCGCCGCCGGCCTGCGCCGCGAACTCGCGCTCCCGGCGTCGACCGTCCGGCCGGCCGACACCGTCGACGCCCTGGAACCGGCGCCCGTGTCGGCCGGTGGCCGGCCCGGCGACGATCCGGCCGCGCTGGACGACCTGCTGTCCCTGCCGCAGGCACATCTGATCGTCGACGGATACAACGTCACGAAGAGTGCATGGCCGACGATGCCGCTGGAGGCTCAGCGCAACCGGCTGGTCCAGCGCCTCGCTGCGCTGGCGGCGCGTACCGGTGCCGAGGTCACCTGCGTCTTCGACGGCGCCGACGTCGAGGCGCCCGCGGTCCCGCTCGGCCCGGGCGTACGGGTTCGCTTCAGCCCACGAGGGCAGACGGCCGACGAGCTGATCCGCCGTCTGGTCGCGGCCGAGCCCGTCGGCCGGCCGGTGACCGTCGTCTCCTCCGACCGGGAGGTGGCCGACGGCGTACGCAGCAGAGGCGCGCGGGCCGTCGAGTCGGCCGCGCTGGTCGGTTTGCTGAGCTGACGGCCGACGGATCAGCTCCCCAGCGCACTTGTGGCGGCTTGGGAACGCCTCGATCGCTGGGGACACGTTCCGGACCCGCCACAGGATGGTGAGCTGCGATGGTGATCGACGGGTCGCGGTGTTCTGCTCGGTTGTCGGACCCGGTCCCTACCGTCCTCGGCAGGAGGCGGCGTGGTGCAGGGGTGCCGCCGGCACCGAGGGTGGAGGCAGATGGTGCTCATCGACTGCGACCGCTGCGAGGTCCGTGGCCTGGCCTGTTCCGACTGTGTCGTGTCGGTCCTGCTGGGCCTGCCGGAACACGGCGCCGAGCTGGACGGCGCCGAGCAGCAGGCGATCGGGGTGTTGGCCGAGGCCGGCCTGGTGCCGCCGTTGCGGCTGGTGGTGGACGACCGGCTGCGGGATCACGACGACGAAACGGTGCCGGGGAACTTGCCGGGTGCACGGTCGGCTGGCTAGCCTGCCGCGCAGTGCCTGTTTCCCCTGGCGGCCGACTGGCCGGCAAACAGGTGCTCCGCCGAGTCCGGCCGAGATCGCGATCGACGCCGGAGCCGGGGACCCACGTTCCCGGGGTGAATCGGGTGCCTAGGCGCGCCCGTAGGGCCATCTTCCGGCCCGAACCCGACAGCTCACCCGGTAGGCGGAGGAGGAGGAAGGACACGCGTGCCCGAGCGCGCCTGCCGGAACACCAGTCCTCGCCGTACCCTCGTCGCCCTGTGTACCGCCGCCGTCGCCGGTGTCGGTGGACTCGTGCTGGTCCCGACCGGGTATGCGGATCCCGCACCCACGTTGGACGAGGTCAAGGTCCAGGTCGACGATCTCCACCACAAGGCGGAGCAGGCCACAGAGCGCTACAACGCGGCCACGGACGAGATGGCCGAGATTCAGCGCCGGCTCGCCAGCGCCGAGGCCGACGTCGAGCGGCAACAGGCGAAGGTCGCCGAGCTCGCCGCCGACATGGGCGGCTTCGCGGCGGCCAGCTACCGTGCCGGTGGCATCGACCCGACGCTCAGCGCATTGATGGCCTCCGACCCGGGCGACTTCCTGGCCCGCGCCTCCGTCGTCGACGCGTTCGCGAACCAGCAGGCCGACCAGCTCGCCACCGTCGCCGCCGAGCGTCGGCGGCTCGAGCAGAACAGGTTGCTGGCCGACGAGGAGCTCAACCGGCTCACGGCGGTCGAAGCCGAGCTGGCCGAGCAGCAGGCCACGGTCGAGAAGCACCTCGCCGACGCCCAGAGGTTGCTCGACAGCCTCGAGGCCGAGCAACGGGCGGCCCTGGAGGCCGAGCAGGCCGAACGCGCCAGGGTGGCAGCGGCCGAACAGGCCAGCCGTGGTGGCGGACACGAGAGCGAAGTACCGCCGGACGTGCCCGCGTCCGGCCGGGCACAGGTCGCCGTCGACTTCGCACTCGCCCAGCTGGGCGAGCCATACTCCTACGGCGCCGAGGGTCCGGACTCGTGGGACTGCTCCGGACTGACGATGAAGGCCTGGGCCCAGGCGGGCGTCTCGCTTCCCCGGTCGTCCAGCGCCCAGATCGGTGTCGGCACCCGCGTGTCGAAGAGCCAGCTCCAGCCCGGCGACCTGGTCTTCTTCTACAGCCCGATCAGTCACGTCGGCATCTACCTCGGTAACGGCCAGGTCGTGCACGCCACCCATCCCGGCGACGTCGTCAGCGTCGACCCCATGTCCTACATGCCGTTCTCCGGTGCGACCCGTCCGGGCTGACCGGTCCGACCGTCGGTAGGTCCCGCACCTACGATCGACGCGTGAGCACGACGAGGGCGCCTGCGACGGGCGCCCTCCTTCGTGGCCGTCCCGGCCGCCTGCTGGCGACGGCCGGATGCCTTGCCGTCCTCACCGTCGCCGGCTGCTCGTCCCCGGATCGGGTGACGGCCGATCGTCCCGAGCCGGCCGGGCGGGTGGCGCCGGAGTCCGTCGCGGATGTCAGCGCGGCGGGGGTCGAGGATGCCGTCCGTGCGATGCTCGACCGACGCGCCCGCGCCCGGCGGGACGGCGACGCGACGGCGTGGGGGGCCACGGTCGACGCCGCCGCGTCGAAGGATCAGGCCACCGTCTTCGGTCGGCTGTCACGGCTGCCGCTGGACCGATGGGCCGAGCAGCTCACTGCGATCCGGCCCGGCCCGAGCGGATCGTGGCGAGCGGAGGTGCTCGTCCGGTACCGGTTCGACGGTGACCGGCAGGATGCACTGGTCCGCGCGGTGCTGGATCTCTCGCCCGGCCTGCTCGTCCGGGGTTCGACCACGACACCGCTGCCCCCGTGGGAGATCGAAGCCGTCCGGGCCGTGTCCGGAGACACGTCACTCGTCGTCGGCGGTGCCGCACCACATGTCCTTCGCCGGTACGCCGACGAGGCCGACCGGGCGGCAACGTCGGTCGGCTTCCTGCTGAACCAGCCCGCACCGCGGGTCGTGCTCGTCGTGCCGGCCGACTGGGACCAGGCCCGGCGGATGGTCGGTGCGGGCGTCGGGCGTGGTCTGGCGGCGGTCACGACATCGCTGGAACCGGCGGACGGGCCGGCCGGGCCGGTTCGGGTCATCGCTGATCCCGGCGTGCTCGCCGGCCTCGATCCGCAGACCCGGACCGCCGTGCTCGGGCACGAGGCGTTCCACGTGGCGACCGCCGGGCTCGGTGCGGTGCCGTTGTGGCTGTCCGAGGGGCTCGCCGACTACGCCGGCTACCGTGAGTCGGGCATCACCCTCGAGCGGGCGTCCGCCGGACTCCAGGCGCAGGTGAGTCGGCAGGGCGTACCCGCCGAGTTACCCGACGACACGGCGTTCGGCGACGGCGGGCGAGCCACGCTGGCCTACGAGGGCGCCCACGTCGCCGTGGCCATGCTCGTCGCCGAACACGGCGAGGACCGGGTCGTCTCGCTGTACCAGCGGGTGGCAGACGACGGCCCGCAATCTCTCGATGCGGCGATGCGCGAGGTTCTCGGCACCGATCTGGCCGCGGTCACGGCCGCCTGGCAGGCGGAGGTGGCCGATGCCGGGAACTGACGGGCGGGCCGACGCGGCGCCCTGGATCGTGCTGGCGCTGCTTCTGGCTGCTCTGGCCGTCGCGGTCGTCCTGACCACACCGTGGGACGCTCTCCAGGGTGCTCCCGTCCAGCCGGCCGAGCCGGACCGTGACTTCGCCCCTGCCGAGCAGGCCGAGTCGGATGCGTACCAGAGCGCGATCCGCCCGCCGGTCTACCTGGGCCTTGCGGTCGGCCTGGCCGTGCCGCTGGTGCTGGGGTTCACCCCGCTCGGCGCGGGACTCGTGACCGCAGCCGCGCGTCCGCTCGGTGGCGGCTGGGTCTGGCAGGTCCTCGTCGGCGGCCTCGCCGTGCTGTCCGCGGTCCGGCTGGCCACGCTCGCGTTCTCCGCGTGGGCCGAGTCCGTACGTCGCGACTACGGGCTGTCCACGCGGTCCTGGGGTGGCTGGGCTGCCGACCTCGCCAAGGGCTTCGGCCTGCAGGTGGCGGGGACGCTGCTCGCCGTGCTGCTCCTCGTCGCCCTCGCCCGAGTGCTGCCGCGGTGGTGGTGGGTGGCCGGCGCCGTGGCGGCCGCCGCGCTGGTGGTGGCCCTGTCCTTCGTCTATCCGTTGGTGGTCGAGCCGGTGTTCAACCGTTTCAGCCCGCTGGGGGACGGCGAGCTGAGGACGTCGCTCCTGCAGATGGCGGAGGACGACGGCGTGCCGGTCGAGGACGTCCTCGTCGCCGACGCCTCGCGCCGTACCAGCACGCTCAACGCCTACGTGTCCGGATTCGGCGCGACCCGGCGGATCGTCGTTTACGACACCCTGCTCGACCAGGCACCGGCCGAGCAGGTCCGCACGGTCGTCGCTCACGAGCTCGGGCACGCGGCCGAGCACGACGTACGGAACGGCACGCTGCTCGGGGCGCTGCTGGCGGCCGCGGGGGTGTGCGCGCTCGGCGGCCTGCTCGGCTGGTCGTGGTTGCACGCCAGGGCCGGCGTCGACGGTGCGCACGACCCGCGCGTGCTGGTCGCCGTCCTCGCGATCGTCGGCCTGCTCGGTTTCCTCACCGCGCCGATGCAGGGACTCGTCAGCCGCCGGATCGAGACACGTGCCGACGTGCACTCGTTGGACCTCACCGGCGATCCCACGACCTTCACGGAGATGCAGCGGTCGCTGGCGCTGGCCTCGCATTCCGACCTCGACCCCCCGATGCTCACGTACGTCCTGTTCGCGAGTCACCCCACTGCTCCGGAGCGGATTGCGCTGGCTCGCAGCTGGGCAGACGTGAACGACGCACCGGAGCCGCCGGATCTGGCTCCTGTGGGAGAGTCTGGCCGATGAGTCGCACGCTGGTGGTCACCAACGACTTCCCTACCCGACAGGGCGGGATCGAGTCTTTCGTGTACGCGCTGGCCGACCGGCTGCCGGCCGACGAGGTGGTCGTCTACACCGCCGCCATGCCCGGTGACCGCACGTTCGATGCCCTGCTCCCGTTCACCGTGGTGCGCGACCCGACGTCGATGTTGCTGCCGACACCCGCGGTCGCGCGTCGGACCGCGGACGTGCTGCGCGCGGAGGACTGCGACGCGGTGCTCTTCGGTGCCGCCGCCCCCCTGGGTCTGCTGGCGGACCGGCTCCGTCAGGCGGGGGCTCGACGCGTCGTGGGGCTGACCCACGGTCACGAGACGTGGTGGGCGAAGGTGCCCGCCGCTCGACACGCCCTGAGGCGTATCGGCACCGGCTGCGACGTGCTGACCTATGTCTCCGAGTTCTGCCGCCGGCGCATCGCCACGGCACTGTCCGACGACGTGGCGGCACGGATGGTCCGGTTGGCTCCCGGTGTCGACACCCAGGTGTTCCGGCCGGGGGTCGGTGGCGCGGTCATCCGGGAACGGCTGGGCATCGACCCCGACCGACCGGTCCTGGTATCGGTGTCGCGATTCGTCGACCGCAAGGGTCAGGACGCGTTGATCAAGGCGATGCCGCACGTTCTCCGCACGGTGCCCGACGCGCTGCTCTTGCTGGTCGGCGACGGCCCGACGCGAGGCCGCCTGGACCGGCTCGTGCGCGACAACGACCTCGCCCGGTCGGTCGTCTTCGCCGGAGCCGTGCCGTGGTCCGAGGCTCCCGGCTGGTTCGACGTCGGAGACGTCTTCGCGATGCCCTGCCGCACCCGGAAGGGTGGGCTCGAGCCGGAGGCACTGGGCATCGTCTTCCTCGAGGCGCAGGCGTGCGCGCATCCGGTCCTGGTGGGTGACAGTGGAGGCGCCCCCGAGACGGTGCTGCACGGTGAGACGGGCTACGTCGTGGATCCCTTCAACCCGCTGGCGATCGCCGCCCGGGCCGTCGACCTGCTCTCCGATCTCGACCGCGCCCGGTCGATGGGTGAGAAGGGCAGGGCATGGGTCGAGCGCGAGTGGAGCTGGGAGGAGTCGGTGGCCATCTTGCGGGGTCTCGTGGCCGGACCCTCACCGGACCGCCGCGGAGCCTGAGCAGATGCCAGGGCCGCCGGTCGATCTGGTCGACGAGACCTTCGTCGTCGCCGATCGCAGGCTGCTCGCGCGGCAGATCTCCGATCCGGCGCTGTGGCTCGAGTGGTGGCCCGACCTGCGCCTGTCCGTGGTCACCGACCGGGGGGTGGACGGGATCCGCTGGTCGGTATCCGGCGCGTTGTCCGGGACGGCGGAGATCTGGCTCGAGCCGTGGCAGGACGGGGTGGTCGTGCACTGGTTCCTGCGTGCAGGGTTGCCGCCCCGCGGCTCCGGCGGGTCCGGGTCGCACCTGGAACGGGAGTGCGCGCGCCTGCGGCACCGCTACGCGACGGCCTTCAAGCGCCGGATCCACGCGCTCAAGGACGACCTCGAGCGCGGGCGCCCGGCGGGCTTGCCCCGCGGGCACGGCTGACCGGTAGTCTCCGCCACGCCACCCGACGACAGGACCGCCCATGGCCGAGCAGACCACCTCCAGCATCACCATCGCCGCCGCGGCGGCCGACGTGATGGACGTGATCGCCGACCTCGAGGCGTACCCGGAGTGGACCACGTCGGTCCGGGAGGTCGAGGTGCTGACCGTGTACGAGGACGACGAACGGCCCGCCGAGGCCCGCTTCGTCCTCGATGCCGGCGCGATCAAGGACACCTACACGCTGTCCTACGAGTGGGATGACGACGAACAGGTCCGGTGGACCCTCGTCGAGGGTGGTCTCCTTCGCCGCTTGGACGGCTCGTACACGCTGGAGGAGCTCGACGATGGCTCCACCGAGGTGACCTACGAGCTGACCGTCGACATCGCGATCCCGATGCTGGGACTGATGAAACGCAAGGCTGAGAAGGTCATCATCGGCACGGCGCTCAAGGAGTTGAAGAAGCGGGTGGAGGGCTGAGTGGGCGTCGCCATCGGCGTCGACGTCGGAGGAACCAAGATCGCTGGAGGTGTGGTCGACGAAACCGGCGCCATCATCGCCCGGACCCGCCGCGACACCCCGTCCACCGACCCGAGCGCCATCGTCGACAGCATCGTCTCCGTCGTCCAGGAGCTCCGTCGGGGCCGGAGTGTCGACGCCGTCGGTGTCGGCTCCGCCGGTTTCGTCGACGCTGCCCGCTCGACGGTCCTGTTCGCTCCCAACCTCGCCTGGCGCGACGTGGCCGTCCGCGACCACGTGGTCGCTGCGACCGAGCTCCCGGTTGTCGTCGAGAACGACGCCAACGCCGCGGCCTGGGGGGAGTTCCGCTTCGGTGCGGCCGAGGACGTCGACGACATGGTCTGTGTGACCGTCGGCACCGGGATCGGCGGTGGGCTGGTCCTGGACGGCGCTGTCTACCGGGGCGCGCACGGTGTCGGCGCCGAACTCGGCCACATGCGCGTCGTGCCGAACGGGCACCTGTGCGGATGCGGCAACCGCGGCTGCCTCGAGCAGTACGCCAGCGGGAGCGCGCTCGTCCGGGAGGCGAGAGCCCTGGCGTCGGCGGGAACGGTGTTCGCGGCCGGACTGCTCGAGTTGGCCGGCGGCGACCCGGAGAAGATCACCGGCCCGATGGTCACCGGAGCGGCCCGTGACGGCGACGGCGCGTCACGCGAGCTGCTGACCGATCTCGGCCGGTGGTTGGGCGAAGGGTTGGCCTCGTTCGCGGCTGTGCTCGATCCGGCCGTCTTCGTCATCGGCGGTGGCGTCTCGGCCGCCGGCGAACTGCTTCTGGGCCCGGCCACCGACGCCTTCCGGCGTAACCTCACCGGCCGCGGGTACCGTCCCGAGGCCGAGATCCGCGTCGCGACCCTGGGCAACGACGCCGGGATCGTCGGCGCCGCCGACCTGGCCCGGAGGTAGGCACCGATGAGTTCCCGTGGCCGGCCCGGTCTCCCAGGACGTGATGTCGGAAGCGAGACGAGGGAGCGTCATGGCAACCACCGACCCGATCGGCACGGTCGACCCGCGATTCGGTGAGGAAGGCGCGGGGCCGACGCCCTGGTCGGACGTACGTGCGGCGCTGACCGAAGCCGAGCTGTTCTGGCTGTCGACCGTACGCGTCGACGGTCGTCCGCACGTCACGCCGCTGATCGCCGTGCTGGTCGACGACATCATGCACTTCTGTACCGGCGTGACGGAACAGAAGGCGAAGAACCTCGAACACGACAGACGATGCACGATGACCACAGGTACCAACACCTGGGCACGGGGACTCGACATCGTGCTCGACGGTGAGGTCGTCAGGGTCACCGACGAGGCCCGGC
>Ga0299914_10001189_pt1 | contig 16928 bp, 16 predicted proteins | sample RVTome_10_FD_201361 | JGI IMG/M metagenome (GOLD analysis project Ga0299914, IMG submission 201361) | Soil microbial communities from uranium-contaminated site in the Upper Colorado River Basin, Wyoming, United States - RVT153D57 (version 2) ...
CGGAGCGAAGCAAAGCCGAATCCCGCCGTTTTTGAGGCGGCTTGTCCATGAGGCGGAGCGAAGCAAAGCCGAATCCCGCCGTTTTTGAGGCGGCTTGTCGATGAGACGCATCGCCGCCATCCTCCTCGCCTGCTTCGCCGCCGCGGCGTTCCTGATCGTGGCGCCGGGCGCCGACGACGACGACGCGTACGAGGTCCGCGCGATCTTCGACAACGGAGCCTTCCTCGCACTCGACGAGGACGTACGGATCGCGGGCGCCAACGTCGGCCACGTGTCCGACCTCGACGTCACCTTCCCCGACGAGCCCGCGCGCGCCGACGGGAGCCCCGAGCCGGGCAAGGCCGTGGTCGTGATGACCATCGAGGATCCCGCCTTCCAGGACTTCCGTCAGGACGCCTCGTGCACGATTCACCCGCAGTCCCTGCTCGGCGAGAAGTTCGTGGAGTGCGAACCGACCCAGCCCCGCGCGCCGGGGACCGAGTCGCCCCCGGAGCTGGCAGAGCTCGAGGAGGGCGAGCGCGGCGAGGGCCAGCGCCTGCTGCCGCTCGAGCAGAACGGCAAGACGGTCGACCTCGACCTCGTCAACAACATCATGCGGGAGCCGTATCCGGACCGCTTCCGGCTGATCCTCAACGACCTCGGAGCCGGGCTCGCGGCCAGGGGCGAGGAGCTCGCCGAGATCGTCCAACGCGCGAACCCGGCGCTGCGCGAGACGAACGAGGTGCTGGCGGTGTTGGCGCGGCAGAACCGCTCGCTCGAGAGCCTCGCCCGTGACTCCGACGCGATCATGAGCGCGCTGGCGCGCGAGCGGGAGAGCGTCGCTTCGTTCATCAACGAGTCGACGACGGTCGGCGAGGCAACCGCGGCGCGGCGTGCCGAGCTCGAGGAGACGTTCGCGCGATTCCCAGGCTTCCTGCGCGAGCTCCGCTCGACGATGACGGAGCTCCAGGCGTTCAGCGACGAGGCGACGCCGGTGTTCGGCGACCTGGGCGCCGCGGCGCCCGCGCTGACCAGGGCGAGCGAGGCGCTGGAGCCGTTCTCGAACGCCGGCACCCGCGCCCTGACCACGCTCGGCGACGCGGCCGAGGAGGCGGGGCCGCCGCTCCGCGCCTCCGATCCCGTGATCCGCCAGACGCGGAACCTGGCCCAGGACGCCGCGCCCACGACTCGGGAGCTGTCGCTGCTCCTCTCAACCATGCGCAAGACCGGCGGCTTCCAGGGCCTCATGGAGACGATCTTCGGGCTCGGGGGCACGATCAACGCCTTCGACGGGTTCGGGCACTTCGGGCGTGCCCTGATCCCGGTCAACGTGTGCTTCGACTACACGTCCCGGGAGCAGTCGGGCTGTAGCGCGCGCTTCGACACGAGCACGAGCGCCGCGGCCCTGCGCGCCTTCGCCCGGCTCGTGCGCGCGCCGCAGGCGCCCGACCGGCGGGGCCGCGCCGGTCGGGACCGCTCGCCCGAACAGGCGGAGCCCGACGCCGCCGCCGGGCGCGCCGACGAGGGCGCCCGCCAGAACGATTCGGGCGTGGTGCCCGTGCCTGAGCCGGCGCCGCCGTCCGGCGAGGCCCTGCCGGGCGCCACGGTGCCGTCCGCCGACGCGAGGGCGTCGACGCGCTCGATGCGCGACCTGCTCGAGTTCGTCTTCGGCCAGGGCGGGGGTGCGCGGTGAGGCGCCGGACGTTCACCGTCCTCTCGGCCAGCCCCACGATGGTGGGCGCGGTCACCGTCCTGGTGACGATCGTCGCCGTGTTCCTCGCCTACAACGCGAACTCGGGGCTGCCGTTCGTGCCCTCGTACAACATCTCGGCTCAGGTTCCCGACGCCGAGAAGCTCGTGCCGGGCAACGAGGTGCGAATCGGAGGCGTGCGGGTCGGCCAGGTCAGCGACATCACGCCCGTGGCGAACCCGGAGACGGGGGAGGTGCACGCGGTCGCCGACCTCAAGCTCGACCCGGACGTCGAGCCGCTGCCCGAGGACTCGACGATCATCGTGCGGGCGCGCTCGGCGCTCGGGCTCAAGTACCTGGAGCTGGTCCGCGGCGACTCCTCGGAGGGATTCCCCGCCGGCTCGGTGCTGCCGCTGACGGCGGCGCGGCCTGAGCCCGTCGACATCGACGACTTCCTCGACACGTTCGACGAGCCGACGCGCGTGGCGATGCAGGCCAACCTGGTCGAGTTCGGCAACGCGCTGGCCGGACGCGGGCCGGACCTGAACGCCGCGCTCGGGAAGCTCCCCGGCGCCCTCGAGGTGCTCGAGCCGGTGATGAGGAACGTCGGGGCGCCCGAGACCCGCCTCGGGCGCTTCGTCGCGGCGATCTCGGCCGCCGCCGCGGAGGTCGCCCCGGTGGCGGGGCAGCAGGCCGAGATGTTCGTCAACCTCGATACCACGTTCACCGCGCTGGCGCGTGTCGCGCCCGCGATCCAGGAGACGATCACCGAGACGCCGCCGACGTTCGCTGTCGCCTCAGAAACGCTGCCGACGATCCGCCCGTTCCTGGCGAACAGCGCGACCCTGTTCGCCGAGCTGGGACCCGGCGTAGCCGAGCTCTCGGCGGCTGCCCCGACGATCGCCGACGCCCTCGAGGCCGGCGTGCCCGCCCTCCGCGAGTCGCCGAAGCTCAACCGCCAGCTCGCGCCCACGGCCGAGGCCCTCGAGCGCTTCAACGACAACGCCGTGGCCCGCTCCGGCCTCGCGCGCCTCCAGCAGACGATGGACGTGTCGAAGCCCGCGATCCGGTTCATCGGCCCCTCGCAGACGGTCTGCAACTACTGGAGCATCCTCTTCAACAACCTGGCGAGCGTGACGAGCCTCGGCGCCGACGGCGGGCGCTGGCAGCGGATCACCGTATTCGAGCCTCCGACCGGCCCGAACAACGAAGGCTCCCTGGCCTCGGCGGCGGCGAACGGGCCGACCGACACCGAGAACTTCCTGCACTTCAACCCGTACCCCAACGCCGCCGCACCGAGCCAGAGCCCGACCGAGTGCGAGGCGGGCAACGAGCCCTACCTGGTCGGCCAGCAGGTGATCGGGAAAGTGCCGGGCAACCAGGGCGTCGTCACCGCGGGGCAGCTCCCGTCCCAGATCCGGAGGGGCGAGCGATGAGGCTCCCCTGGCGTCGCAACGTGCGCCCCGCACCGCCCAACCGCCCGGGAGAGCAGACGGCCAACCCGCTGATCTGGGGTCGCCGCTACCGTGGCCCGCACCCCGCCTGGCTCGGGCTGCTGATCGCCGGCCTCGTCGTCCTGGGCAGCTACCTCGCCTACACCAAGGAGCTGCCGTGGAGCGACCCCGGGTACACGCTCAACGCGACCTTCGAGAACGCCGCCACCCTGCGCGAGACCGCCCCGGTCAGGATCGCCGGGGTCAACGTGGGCAAGGTCACCCGGGTGGAGCCGGTCGGCGAGGCGGCGAAGGTGACCTTCACCGTCTCCGACGAGGGCCGCCCGATCCACTCCGACGCCGAGATCGAGATCCGGCCGCGGCTGTTCCTCGAGGGCAACTTCTTCCTCGACGTGCGGCCGGGAAGCGCGAGCGCGCCGGAGCTCGAGGACGGCGGCGAGATCCCGATCACGCAGACGGCCACCGCCGTCCAGCTCGACGAGGTCCTGACCGCGCTCCAGGCGCCGCAGCGCCGCGGCCTGCAGCGGCTGCTCGAGGGCTTCGGCACCGGCCTCACCTACGAGCCGACGCCCGCCGACGACGCCACTCAGGACGTGATCGTGCAGGGCGAGACGGCGGCGGAGTCCCTGAACGACGCGTTCCGCTACGGCGGCGCCGCCGGCCGCAACACGGCCATCGTCGCCGACGCACTTCGCGGCCAGGAGCCACGCGACCTGGCCCGGATGATCGACGAGGCGGGGATCGTGTTCCAGAAGCTCGCCAGCCGGGAGTCCGAGCTCGCCGACCTGGTCACCAACCTGAACGTGACGGCCGGCGCGTTCGCCGCCGAGTCGGAGAACCTGTCGCGATCGGTCGAGCTCTTGGGACCGACGCTGACCGAGGCGGAGGGCTCGCTGCGCGCGCTCAGCGACGCGCTGCCGCCGCTCCGCGCGCTGGCGATCGAGGCGCGGCCGGGGATCCAGGAGCTGCCCGACACGATCGCGGCGTTCGATCCCTGGCTCGCCGAGACGCGGCGATTGCTCCAGCCGGACGAGCTGGGGGGGACGGCGCGGCTCCTCCGGCAGGCGGCGCCGGGCCTGGCCGAGACGGCCGCGGGCTCGCGCAAGCTGTTCCCGCAGATGCGGCTCGCGGCGCGCTGCACATCGGAGAACCTGGTCCCGGCTGCCGATACGCCGATCACCTCCGACGCCGGCGGCTGGAACATCGGCCAGCCCAACTTCCAGGAACTCTTCTACGGCCTCGTGCAGCTCGCCGGCGCCGCTCAGCCGTTCGACGGCAACGGCCCCTATCTGCGCCTGCAGCCCGGCGGGGGGCCGGTCCTCGTCCAGGGCGAGAACCCGGGCGGCGCCTTCCAGGACACCGCGAACTTCGGCAACGCGGTCGTCGCCCCCGACGGGATCCAGCCGGTGCTGCCCGACGCGGCGCCGCCGTTCCGGATGGACGTGAAGTGTCACGAAAACGATGTCCCCAACCTGAACGGGCCCGCCGCCGCCGCGGGCCCGCCTGACCTGGTGCCGGCGCCATGAGGCGGGCGATCAGGGAACACCTGCGGGACTTCGTGGCGATCATCGCACTCGTCGTGATCGGCCTCGCGGTCACCGGCGCGATCCTCTCCCAGCAGCGCCAGCCCTATCCGTCCTGGATCCCGTTCCTGGGCGACGACCAGTTCGAGCTGAAGGTCGAGATCGCGACCGCGCAGGCGGTTACGCCCGGGCAGGGGCAGACCGTGAACATGGCCGGCCTCGAGGTCGGCGACATCACCGATGTCGAGCTCGTGAACGGACGGGCGATCGTCACGATGGGAGTCGACCGCCCGTACGACGAGTTGATCCACGAGGACGCCACCGTCCTGATGCGTCCCCGCACAGGCCTCCAGGACATGACCATGGAGCTCGACCCGGGGGAGTCCGGAGAGCTGGTTGAGGAGGGGCACGTGGTCCCGCTCGCCCAGAGCGAGCCGAACGTGATGCCCGACCAGATCCTCGCCTCGCTCGACCGCGACACTCGCGACTACCTGCAGCTCCTGATCCAGGCCGGGGCGGAGGGCCTCGGCGGCCGCGGTGAGGAGCTGTCGGCCGGCCTGCGGCGCTTCGAGCCCCTGGGCCGCGACCTGGCGCGGATCAACACCCGGCTCGCGAAGCGCCGGGAGAACATCAGCCGGGCGGTCTCGAGCTTCGCGGACCTCTCCGAGGCGCTCGCGCGCAGCGACACCCGCCTGGCCGACTTCGTCTCCGCCCAGAACGAGGTGTTCGCCGCCTTCGCGGATCAGGAGGCGAGCCTGCGCGAGACTCTCCAGGAGCTGCCGTCGACGCTTACCGAGACCCGCTCGGCGCTGGCGAGCGGGCGGACCCTGGCGGAGGTCCTGGGGCCCTCGTCGGAGGCGCTGATCCCCGCCGCCCAGGCCTTCGCCCCCGGCCAGGTGGCGGCGCAGCGCCTCGCGCGCGAAACGCTCGAGCCGATCTCGGATCAGATCCGGCCGTTCACGCGCCGGATCCGAAAGCCCCTGCGCCACCTGAGCCAGGGCGCCGAGCCGCTTGGCAAGACGGTCAAGGCGACCAGCCGCACCTTCGGCGACCTCAATCGGCTCTTCAATGCCTGGGCCTACAACCCGGCGGGCGGCGAGGAGGGCTACCTGTTCTGGACCGCCTGGCTGAACCACAACGCCAACAACGCGGCCTTCCTCCAGGACGCGCACGGTCCGCTGCCGCGCGGGCTCGTGCTGCAATCGTGCGTGACTGCGTTGCGCGCCGAGGAGCTGGCCGTTGCTCGACCCTTCATCTGGACCCTCCAGCGGCTGACGAACGTGCCCGAGTCCTCCGAGATCTGTCCCCTGACCCCACCCCCCTGAGATGGAGACTCGACCCCCGACAGTAGGACGGATCCTGATCGCGATCGGCTTCGCCGTTTCGTGCTTCGGGCTGCTCCTGTTCCTCTGGATCGCCTTCGGCGGGCCGGTCCCGCTCAAGGCCGAGGGGTACAAGGTCACCGTGCCGTTCGACGAGGCCTCGCAGCTCGCCGAGAGCGCCGACGTGCGGATCTCGGGCGTCTCCGTCGGGCGCGTCTCCCGGGTCGAGGGCGGGCCCGAGGGCGAGGCCGAGGCGACGCTCGAGCTCGACGCCGAGTATGCGCCGATCCCCCGCGACACGCAGGCGATCCTGCGCCAGAAGACGCTGCTGGGCGAGACGTACGTCGAGCTCACCCCCGGCTCGGAGGAGTCGGGCAGCGTCGAAGAGGGCGGGGCGCTGCCCGCGGCGCAGGTCTCCGAGGCGGTCCAGCTCGACGAGGTCTTCCGCGCCTTCGACCCCCGCACGCGGGCCGCGTTCCAGGGCTGGATGCAGGGCTCGGCGGCGGCGCTCCGCGGGCGCGGCGACGACCTCTCGGTTGCGATCGCCAGCCTCGAGCCGTTCGCCGACGAGGCCGAGCGCGCGCTGCGGCTGCTCGACACCCAGGAGCTCGCGGTCCGCCGGCTGATCCGCGACGGCGGCGAGGTCTTCGGTGCGCTGTCGGAACGGCGGGGCCAGCTCCGCGGCCTGATCGAGAACGCCAACGCCGTGTTCGCCACGACAGCGCGGCGAAACGAGGAGCTGGCCGACGCGTTCACGATCCTCCCGACCTTCCTGCGCGAGTCCCGAGCGACCCTGACCCGGCTCGAGGAGTTCGCCGTCGACAGCGACCCGGTCGTCACCGCTCTGCGCCCGACGGCCGCGGAGCTGGCACCCACCGCCAGGGAGCTGGGCGACCTGGCGCCGGAGCTCGAGGCGCTGTTCAGGGCGCTGCCGGCGACGATCGACGCGGCTCCCGCGGGGATGCGCGCGACCCGGCGGCTGCTGGACGAGCGCTTGCCGCCGCTGCTCGGGGGCCTCGACGATTGGCTCGGCCCGGTCAATGCGATCCTCGAGGTGGTGCGGCGGTACCGGCGCGAGTTCACCGGGCTTTCCAACCTCGCGGCGGCGAGCCAGGGTGTCTTCTTCGACTTCGGGACGCTGGACAGCGTCCACTATCTGCGGACCGAGTCGCCGCTGACGCCGGAGGCCGTGGCGGCGTATCCGCAGCGCCTGGAAGTCACCCGCACGAATCCCTACCCGGCGCCGGGCGCGTTCCTCGACGTTCGCAGCACGATGGACTCGTTCGAGACCCGCCACTGCACCGCCGGCATCGACGCTTTCCTCAACCCGGCGAGCTCCACTGACCCGCTCTTCCTCGAGCGGACCGACGGCGACCTGGCCGAAGGGCAGCAGTTCTTCGACCGGATCAACCTGTTCGCCTTCAACGACCAGCTCGGCACCTCGGGCATGACGCCGCCCCCCTGCAACGCCCAGGCGGCGCTCCAGTCGGTAGGGACCCCTCAGGAGCTGAGCGACTACCTCCATGTGCGCGACCTGCCGAATCCGTAGTTTGCCGCAGGCAGGGCGCGAAACTTTCGCAAACCGTTCGGGTTAGTACCGATGTACCTGGGGTTTGTATGCCCCAGACTCGGGGTTCAAGAAACCCTTTCCGGGCGCGCGGATGGGCCGCGCGCTCTTCTCTCTAGGAGGAGAAATTGATCAAGAAGTCACGGATGATCGTGGCGTCGGGTCTGGCGGTGACGTTGGCCACGGCCGGCATCGCGGTAGCCGGCGGCACGGGGGCTGACGAGAACGTCGCCGCGGTCGACGGCAAGGTCACGCCGAGCAAGCTCGACAAGAAGAAGTTCAAGCCGATCAACCTGCTCCTCGGCGTTCGGAACAGCAACACCCAGATCGACGGCCTGCAGTCGAATCCGGCGTCCGAGTTCATCGCGATCTCGAAGAACGTCAAGGTCAACTTGGGCAAGGCGAAGCGCTGCACCGCGCCGATCGCTAACGGCACCCCGACGGCCGACGCGAGGGCCGCCTGTCCGGCCAACTCGTACCTCGGTGGCGGCGTCGCCGAGGTGACGGCAGCGGGCCCGACGGTGATCGCCGAGCCGGTCGTGTCGGTGTTCAACGGCCCCGGTAAGAACCAGCTGCGGCTCCACACGTACAGCCCGGCCCTCGGCGCCGCATCGCCGATCGTTAACGGACGGATCGTGAACGCGCCCGGCAAGTTCGGCCAGGCCCTCAGCGTGCCCGAGGCACCTGAGACCGGCGGCGTGATGATCACCAAGTTCAACGCCAAGCTCCTCAAGAAGCGCAAGGTCGCGACGGCCAAGTGCAAGCCGAAGCAGATCAAGTTCAGGCGGACGGTGACCTACGCGGACGACTCGCAGGAGTCCGTGACCCGTACGCAGAGGTGCAAGGTGAAGCGCCGCCGCTAGGCGAACGCTCACATCGAGCATTCAAAAGGGCGGCCCTCGGGCCGCCCTTTTCTTTGCCTTCGCGCCGTCCCGGGGCGTAGGCTTCGGGCCATGGCCGACAGGCGCGATGCGCGGCTGATCTCGCTGGGGTACGGGCGCTTCGTCCGCGCCGACCGCGTGTTCGCGCTGATCCCGCTGCCGCCCTCGGAGCGCGGCGAGGGGCGGCGCACGTACGTGCACGTCGACGGCATGTCGGAGCCGCTGGTGGCCTCGCGCTCGGAGCGCGCGATCCGCATCGACGTCGAGGGCGCCCTGGCCGAGGCGGCGGGGATCCCGCCCCGGCGGCCACCGCACGGCCAGGAATAGCGCCGGGCAACATATCCTCCGGCGTCTTGGCCTTCTACGTCACAACGCCGATCTTCTACGTCAACGCGGAGCCGCACCTGGGCCACGCCTACTCGGTGATCGCCGCGGACATCTTCGCCCGTCACATGCGCCAGCGCTCCGAGGACGTGTTCTTTTTGACCGGGACCGACGAGCACGGCGAGCCGGTCGAGCTGGCGGCCGAGCGGGAGGGGATCAGCCCCAAGGAACTGGCCGACCGCAATGCGCCGCGGTTCGAGGCGATGGCGCGGCTGGTGAACGCGACGAACGACTTCTTCATCCGGACGTCGGACGAGCGGCACACCGACCGGGTCGCGGAGATCATGCAGCGCGTCTACGACAACGGCCACGTCTACGAGGGGACCTACGAGGGCTGGTACTGCCCGCGCTGCGCCGCGTTCTACACCGAGCGCGAGCTGGGCCCGGGCAACACCTGCCCGATCCACGAGATCCCACTCGAGCGTGAGCGCGAGCAGAACTGGTTCTTCCGCCTCTCGGTGTTCGAGGACGACCTCAAGCGCCTCTACTCCGACCGGCCCGAGTTCGTGGTCCCGGATTTCCGCCGCAACGAGGCCGTCTCGTTCATCGAGCAGGGGCTCGAGGACGTCTCGCTGTCGCGACCGAAGCTCAAGTGGGGGATGCGGCTGCCCTGGGATCCCTCGCAGCGGATGTACGTCTGGTTCGACGCGCTCCTGAACTACGTGACGGCGCTCTCGTTCGCACGCGACGGCGAGGACCTGACCGGGCGCTACTGGCCCGCGGCGTTCCACGTGCTCGCGAAGGACATCCTCAAGTTCCACGCGGTGATCTGGCCCGCGCTCTTGATGGCGGCAGGGCTCGAGCCGCCACGCGGGATGGTCATCCACGGCTACCTGCTGATGGGCGAGAAGAAGATGTCGAAGTCGCTGGGAAACGTGCTCGACCCGGGTGCCGTCATCGAGCGCTTCGGCGCCGACGCGCTGCGCTTCTACCTGTTCCGCGAGGTCTCGTTCGGCCAGGACGGGGCGGTGTCGGCCGCGGGGTTCGAGTCCCGGTACGAGAGCGAGTTGGCGAATGACTTCGGCAACCTCGCGAGCCGGACGCTCGCCATGCTCGAGCGCTACCGGGACGGGGCCGTTCCGGACGCGGAGCACGATCCCGCGCTGGCCGAGGGACACGGGGGGCTGAGCGGGCTCGCCGCCGAGGTGAGCGACCTCATCGACCGGGCGGAGCCGAGCCAGGCGCTGGCGGCGATCTGGGACCGGGTCCGCCGGCTCAATCGCTACGTCGAGGAGACGCGGCCCTGGGACCTGGCGAAGGACGACGGCCAGGCCGCCCGGCTCGATCAGGTGTTGTTCAGCCTGTCCGAGGGGTTGCGGGTCGTGACCCTGGCGCTCCTGCCCTACACGCCCGACGCGGCCGACAAGCTCCTCGCCGCGCTGGGCGAGCAGGGGCGCGAGCTGGCCGAGTTCGGGTCGCGCGGCGGCGGTGCCCGGATCGAGCGGATCGATCCCCTCTTCCCGAAGCTCGAGGCGGTGGCCGAGTGAGCGCCGCGCCGGAGCTGCCGCTCACCGGGGGATGCGTCTGCGCCCGGGTCCGCTTCGAGGTCTCGGAGCCGTTGCTCGCAGCGCTCTACTGCCATTGCAAGCGGTGCCAGCGGCGCACCGGAAGCGCGTTCTCGGTTTCGGCCGTGACCGCGCCGGGCTCGTTCCGGGTCGTCGCCGGCGAGGACGCCGTCCGCTCCTGGGATCCCGGGGACGGGTGGATCAAGTCGTTCTGCTCCGACTGCGGCGGCCACCTCTACACGACGAGCCCGGACGACCCGGGGTTGGTCAGCGTCCGGATGGGCGCCCTGGACGGCGATCCGGGCGTGCGGCCGGCCGCGCACCAGTTCACGGCCTACGCGGCGAGCTGGGAGCCGATCCCCGACGACGGCCTGCCGCGCTTCGAGGAGCGGATTCCGGCCGGCACCAGGCCGCCGCGCGACTAGACGCGATCCGGCTCCTAGACTGCGCGGCGTGGTCGACACGCATGCCCACATCGGCCTCTGCGAGCCGCCCGCCGGGGAGCTCGTCGCCCGGGCGACGGAGGCCGGGGTGGGGCGGATCCTGACCGTCGGCCTCGACGAGGACTCGAACCGGGGCGCGATCGCCCTTGCGCGTGAGCACGCCGAGGTGTTTGCGTCGGTTGGCCGCCACCCGAACGCCGCCGCCGGGTTCGACGCCGAGGCGGAGGCGGACCTGCGGGCGCTGGCGGCGGACGACGCGGTCGCCGCGGTGGGCGAGACCGGGCTCGACTTCTACCGCGAGGGCGCCCCGCGCGAGGACCAGGAACGCGCGTTCCGCGCGCAGATCGGAATCGCCCGCGAGATCGAGAAGCCGCTCGTGATCCACATGCGCTCGGGCGATGGGCCCGGGCGAGACGCGGTCGAGACGACGCTGTCGCTGCTCGCGGAGGAGGGGGACGGCGTGACGGTTGTCCTGCACTGCTTCTCGGCTCCGCCGGAGCGGGTCGCCGACGCCGCGGCGCGCGGCTGGCTGTGCTCGTTCGCCGGCAACGTGACCTACCCGAAGGCGAGCGAGCTGCGCGAGGCGGTGCGCCTCGTGCCCGACGAGCTGATCCTCGTCGAGACCGATTCGCCGTTCCTCGCGCCCCAGTCGCGGCGCGGCAGGCGAAACGAGCCGGCGCTGGTGGTCGAGACGGCGCACGAGGTCGCGGCGGCCCGCGGCGCGAGCTACGGAGAGCTGGAGGCGCTGGTCGAGGCGAATGCGGCCCGGGCCTTCGGATGGTGAGCACGGGGGGCAGCGAACCCGCCCGCCCCCGGACGCGAAGCGGAGGAGGCGGGCGGCGGGCATCCCTAGGGCAGAACTTCCTCGCCGACCCGAACCTGCTCGATGCGATCGTGCGGGAGGCCGATCCGGGGGCCGACGAGGTCGTGCTCGAGGTCGGGGGCGGTGAGGGCGCGCTGACGGAGCTGCTGGCGCCGAGGGTCGCGACCCTGCACGTGATCGAGCTCGACGAGCGGTTGCGCGGCGGCCTCGAGGCGATCGCGGCCCGCGAGCCTTCGGTGCGGCTCGTGTTCGGCGACGCGATGCGCACCGACCTCGCCGGGCTCGATCCCGCGCCGAGCGCGATGATCTCCAACCTGCCCTACTCGATCGCGACGCCCCTGCTGCTGCGCACGATCGCCGAGCTGCCGGGCCTGCGGCGATGGACGGTGATGGTCCAGCGCGAGATCGCGGATCGCCTGCGCGCGGCGCCGCGCACCAAGGCGTACGGCGGGCCGAGCGTGCTCGCGCAGCTCGCGTGCAGGGTCGAGCTGCTGCGGGCGGTGGATCCGGCGGTCTTCCGCCCGCGCCCCCGGGTGGGGTCGGCCCTGCTGCGGCTGGAGCGGGTTGCGCCCTGGCCCGGCGAGACGGTCGCGGGGCTCGTTCGGGCGGCGTTCGCGCACCGCCGCAAGGCGCTCGCCCGCTCTGCGGCGATCGCCGGAGTCGCGTCGCGCGAGCGGGTGCTGGCGGGCCTCGAGGCAGCCGGCCTCCCCGCCGGCGCCAGGGCCGAGGAGCTGGTTCCCGGCGATTTCGTCCGGCTCGCCGAGGAGCTTGCGCGCTGATGGTCGTGCGAGCCCCCGCCAAGCTCAACCTCTGCCTCTACGTCGGCGAACGGCGCGCGGACGGCCTGCACGAGCTGCGCTCGCTGTTCTGCCCGCTGATGCTCGCGGACCGGATCGAGATCGGCTCCGCGGACGCCGACGAGGTGATCTGCTCCGCAGTGGCGGGGGAGAACCTGGCTGCGACGGCGTTGGCGGCGCTGCGGGAGCGGGGATGGCCGAGCCCGCCACTGCGCATCGAGATCGACAAGCGGATCCCGGTCGCGGCGGGGCTCGGCGGCGGCAGCGCCGACGCCGCGGCCGTGCTGCGCCTGGCGGACGGCGAGGTCGGCGAGCTGGAGGCGCTCGCGGCGAGCGTCGGCGCCGACGTCCCCTCGCAGCTCGACCCGGCGTTCGCGCTGGTTTCCGGCGCGGGCGAGGGGGTCGAGCGGCTGCCCGACCCCGGCGAGTTCGCCGTGGTCCTGGTTCCGTTCGAGCCGGGGCTGCGCGCGTCCGAGGTGTACGCGGAGGCGGACCGGCTCGGCGCGGTCCGGCCCGCCGCCGAGCTGGAGGACATCGGCGGCCGGCTGCGCGATGCGGCCCGCGGCGGAGCCTCGCCGCTCTCCTACGCGGAGCTGCTGGTCAACGATCTTCAGGCTGCGGCGCTGTCACTGCGGCCGGAGATCGGCGAAGCCCTGGCGACGTTGGAGCGAGCGGGGGCGGCGGCAGCGCTGGTGACCGGCTCGGGACCGACCGTGGTGGGCGTGTTCGAGGACATCGTCGCTGCCGACCGAGCGGCCGGGGCGCTGCCGCCGCGCTGGGCCGGGGCGATCGTGAGCGGGCCCGCGAGGACGGCGTGACGGGACCGGCGGCGTGAGCCGGGTTTGGGGACTGGTGCGCGAGCACCCGCTGGTGCTCGTGGTCGTAGGGCTCGTGGTCGCTTACGCCCTGTTCGGCGACGAGCTGCCCGAGATCGACGCGGAGCAGATCCTCGACGACCTGGCCGACTCCCTCGGCGATTGGACGTACCTCGTGGTCAGCATCCTGGCGTTCCTCGAGACGGGGGCGTTCGTCGGCCTGGTGTTCCCGGGCGAGACCGCGGTGATCGTCGCCGGGGCGATCGCCGGGCAAGGGGAGACGTCGATCGTGATCACGATCGCGCTGGTGTGGATCTCCGCGTGGGCCGGGGATTCGGTCTCGTTCTACATCGGCTCCCGACTGGGACGCGAGTTCATCCTCCGCCACGGCCACCGCGTCCGGATCACGCCGGAGCGCTTCGCCCAGGTGGAGGACTACTTCGGCCGGCACGGAGGCAAGACGATCCTCGTCGGCCGGTTCCTCGGGCTCGTACGGGCCCTGGCGCCGTTCATCGCCGGCAGCTCGGGGATGCGCTACCGGGCGTTCCTCCCGTACAGCGTGCTGGGGACCGGGCTGTGGGCGGCCACGTTCTCACTGCTCGGCTACTTCCTCGCGGAGAACATCCATCTGGCCGAGGACATCGCCGGCCGCGGCATCTTCGTCTTCGGGACGGTCGTGGCGGTGGCGGTCGGGACGATCCTCGCGGTCCGGTACCTGCGCGTGCCCGCGAATCGCGCGCGGCTGGTCGAGCGCATGGAGGTCAACCGGTTCGGCCGGCCGCTCGTGGCCACCGGCCGCCGCGTGCAGCCGCAGGCCCGGTTCGTTTGGAACCGCCTGACCCCGGGCGGCCTCGGCCTGGAGTTCACCAGCGCGATGGCGGTGCTGGCGGTCTCGCTGTTCATCGTGATCGGCTACGGCGCGATCGTGGGCGACGACCCGGGACCGACGCCCGGCGACGAGAGGGCATTCGAGATCGCCGCCGACCTGCGAAGCGACTGGCTCACGGACGTCAACAAGGCGGTCACGAAACTCGGCTCGACGCCGGTGACGCTCGCGGTGGCACTCGCCGCGGCGCTCGCGCTGGGGCTGCGCCGGCGCTGGCCCGAGCTGGCCGTGCTGGTGGCGGGCGTGGCGCTCGTGCACCTGGCTGTCCCGATCCTCAAGGAGGCGATGGACAGGCCGCGCCCCCCGGGCGGGCTGGTCGACGCCGACAGAGGCTCGTGGCCGAGCGGCCACGCCGCCTACGCGATCATCTATCCCTGGCTGGCGCTGACCGTGACGTCGCGGCTCGAGAACCGGCTCAGAGGGGGGACCGCGCTGATCGTCGGCGCGATCCTGCTGGCCGCGGCGATCGGGCTCTCCCGCGTCTATCTGCGCGTGCACTACCTAAGCGACGTCAACTCAGGCGCGGCGCTTGGGGTCGCCGCGTTCGTCGCGTGTGCCGCCGTGGCCCTCGTCGCCGCGCACTTCCGCGACAATGGGCGCCGCGAATGACGGTGACCGCGGCAATCGACACTGTCGTCTTCCTGTTCGGCGGAGCGGGCCTGCTGAGCCTGCTCGCGTTCGGGGCGCTGATCCTGATGCCGGCGCTGAACTCGTTCGGCCGCGGCTGGGAGAAGGCGACCGCCGCGATCCTGTCGCTGTTCGTGCTGATCGCCCTGCTCGCGTTGGGGTTCGGGCTGGGCGTGATCATCGTCTACTACTGGAACGACATCTCAGGGTGGTTTGGGTGACGGCGGCAGCGGCGCCTGCAAACCGGCGCCTGGCGGCGTCCTCGCCCGATCGTCTCGCTCATTAGGGATTTCGCCTGCCGCATGCTGTTTCGCAAGCGGCTCTGGGCCGGGATCGAGGACGGGACGGTGACGCTTGCCTTTCGGCGCTGGGAGTGGTCGAACGTGGTGGCCGGGCGGCCTCGGCGGACGCCGGTGGGGATCGTCGACGTGCTCACGGTTCAGGAGGTGGAGGCAGCGGCGATCACGGACGCCGAGGCCCGCAGGGCCGGCTGCGAGACGGCGGAGGAGCTGCGGGCCGCGCTCGGCCCCGATGACGGGAGGCCGGTGTTCCGGATCGAGTTCCGGCTCGCGGAGGGGCCCGACCCGCGCTCCGAGCTGGCGGCCGACGCCGACCTGGACGGGGTCGCAGTGGCGGCGATCGACGAGCGGCTCGAGCGGCTCGACCGGGCGTCCCGCCACGGGCCGTGGACGATGGCGACCCTGGCGCTGATCGCGGAGCAGCCGGCGGTGCGGGCAGAGGGCCTGGCTGCGCGGCTGGGCCGTGAGAAGCCGCCGTTCAAGCTGGACGTGCGCAAGCTGAAGAACCTGGGGCTGACCGAGAGCCTCCCGGTCGGCTACAGGCTCTCGCCGCGCGGTCGCAGCTACCTTCGCGCCACCGCGCGAACGGACGCTGCCAGACTTCCCCGGTGACTTCGAAGGCGAAAGCCGGCGGCGAGACCGAGGCAGGGACGCTCGAGGCGCTCTCCGAGGCGATCGAGTCGGGCGCGGGGTTGCCCGCCGTGGCCCGCGCGGCCGCCCAGGTCCTGGGAGCGAGCGTGGCGGTGATCGACCGCTCGAGCGTGGTCCTCGCGGTCGCCGCCTCGTCGCCGACCGAGGAAGGGAAGCTCCTGGCGGGAGGCGACGACGTCGAGTCCGTCGACCTGCGGGTCGCGGACGCGGTGGTCGGCCAGCTCCGGTTCCGCGCTCGCGGCGAGGCGACTCCCCAGCCGGCGGTCGCCCGCATGGTCTCGGCGCTGCTCGCGCTCGAGGTCGAGCGCTCGCGCTCCGGCGACTGGGCGAGCGACGAGGCGGCCGGCGAGTTCGTTCGCTCGGTCCTCGACCGGCGGGTCACGGACCGCGGCGACATCGGCGCCCGCGCGGCCGAGGTCGGGGTCGACCTGGTGGCCGGCGCCGGCGTGGTGATGGCGCGCGCCCACCCGCAGGTCGCGCAGGAGGGTGATTGGCGGGCCCGGGTGCTGACGGTGGCGTTGCGGGTGCTCCGGACGCAGGCGCAGGGGACGGTGGCGGTGATTCGCGACGGCGAGCTGGCCGAGCTGAGCGCGATCGTGCCGGCGTCCGAGACCGCCGTCCTGGTCCGGGCCGCGGCGGCCTTGGCCCAGGAGCTCCGGGAGTCGCTGGCCGGCTTCACGGTCACCGTCGCCCATAGCCGGCGCACGGACGATCCCGTCGACGTCTACCGGGCGGGCAAGGAGGCGCTGCTGGCGTTGAACGTCGCCGAGGCCGAGGGCCGGGGAACGCTGGCGTTCGAGGACACGGGCGCGTACCGGCTGCTTCTGCCGGCGATGAGCGAGGACCCGGCCGAGCTGGAGCGCTTCTACGAGGAGACGGTGGCGCCGCTCTCCGCCTATGACGAGCAGTACGAGACCGAGCTGGTCGCGACGGTCGAGGCGTACCTGGACAACGACGGCAACGTCAGCCCGACGGCCGAGACGATGTTCACCCACCGCCACACGATCCGCTACCGGCTCGAGCGCGTGAAGGAGCTCTCCGGCCACGACATGTCGTCGACCCAGGGCCGCGAGAAGCTCAGCCTCGGGCTCAAGGCGATGCGCGTCCTCGGGATCGCCCCACCGCGCGGCCCGGCCCTCGAGCCCGGCGCCGAGAGCGGCCGGGTGCGAAAGCGCGCCGGGGGCGAGTAGGAGCTAGGCGGCGTCCCGGTCGCGACGTCGGTTCGGCCACGTGCGGCGCGGGATCTCGATCACCTCCGCGTCGCGTCCTTCGGCGATTGCCC
>Ga0299914_10001191_pt1 | contig 16921 bp, 18 predicted proteins | sample RVTome_10_FD_201361 | JGI IMG/M metagenome (GOLD analysis project Ga0299914, IMG submission 201361) | Soil microbial communities from uranium-contaminated site in the Upper Colorado River Basin, Wyoming, United States - RVT153D57 (version 2) ...
CACCAGATCGGGCGGAACGATCAGGCGGAGGTGGAGCATCGCCGCATCATATGGGCGGGCCCGGGGCCTCAGCCCCCGGTTGCGATGACCCGGCTGGCGTCGCCGACGAAGGTAGCCACGGCCGGGAAAAACCCGATGACGACGGTGATCGCGAGCGAGACCAGCAACGCGAGGCGAAGCGAGCCGGCCGGTGCGGCCTCGACATCGGGAGCAAACTCTCCGACCGGGTCGTCGAGCCAGACGGCCTTCACGACTCGGGCGTAGTAGTAGAAGGCGATCACCGAGTTAACCGCGGCGATGGCAGCGAGAACGACGGTGGCGGTGCCACCGGCGATGATCACCGAGCGGAACATGGCGAACTTGGCGAACCACCCGGCCAGGGGCGGGATGCCGGCCAGGCTGAAGAAGAACACGGCAACCAGGAGCGCCAGCCTGATGTCGACCTGGGAGAGCCCTGACCAGGCTTGGATCTCGCCGGATCGGGTCTTCCGCGCCCCCGCTATGACCACTGCGAATGCCCCGAGGTTCATCACGGCATAGATCACGAGATAGACCAGGGTCGCCGAGAACGCCTCGGCGAGATCTGCATCCGCTACGGCCGCCGCCGCGAAGGGCACGAGCATGAAGCCGGCCTGGGCGATCGAGGAGTAGGCGAGAAGCCGGACGATGTTGGTCTGGCGGAGCGCGGCGAGGTTGCCCACCGTCATCGACAGCACGGCCAGGATCCACAGCGCCGGGGCCCACACCTCGGAGATGTCGGGCAGGGCCTGGTACATGATCAGGAGGAAGGCGACAAAGCCGGCGGCCTTGGAATTGACCGACAGGTAGGCGGTAACGGGCGTAGGCGCGCCTTCGTACGTGTCAGGTGCCCAGAAGTGGAACGGGACGGCAGCGATCTTGAACCCGAAGCCGACAATGAGCCCGAAAAGGGCGACCACCATGATCGGCTCATCGGCGAGACCTGCCGTGGCTTCGGCCAGACCGGCGAAGGTGACCTCGCCTGTGAGCCCGTAGAGCAACGACATCCCGTAGAGCAGGATCGCGGTGGAGAGGACACCGAGGATGAAATACTTCATCGAGGCCTCGTTCGACTTGGCGTCGCCCTTTCTCCACCCGGCCAGGAGATAGAGAGGGCCGGTGGTGAGCTCGAGCCCGATGAAGAGAATGATCAGATCCCGGGACGACGCCATCACCAGCGATCCGAGCACCGAGGCGAGGATGAGGAAGTAGTACTCGCCCTGGTAGTAGCGCTCGGACTCGATGTAGTGATGGGACATGAGCAGGACGATGTAGGCAGAAACGATGAAGAGACCCTTGAGGATCACGGCGAACTCGTCGACGATGTAGGAGCCGTCGAACATCGATCTGGTGGTCCCGTCGGCGGCGAGGACCACCAGAGGCACCGCGGCGAGCGCAGTGCCGGCGACCGCCAGGGTCGCCGTCCAGAACTTCCGGGCCCGCGACAGGATGAGGTCGAGGGCGAAGACCCCGAGCATCGTGGCCACCACCACCAACTCGGGGGCAAGCGCCAGGTAGTCGATCTCGAACGGCAAGTGTCAGCCTCCAGATCCCAACGAGGCAACGGTGTCGGAGCCAAAGATCATGTCGACGAGGGAGACCACACTGTCGGTTGTGGCGTTGAAGATCACCTTCGGATAGAAGCCGATGACCACGATGAGGACGATGAGAGGGACCCAGGCGGTCATCTCGAAGCGATCGACGTCGCGGAACTCGTGTCCCTGCCATTCCTCACCAGGCTCGCCCAGGTTCACCTGCTGGAGAAGGTAGAGCATGTAGGCCGCGGTGAGGACGGTGCCGATGGCTCCGAGGACCATCGCGGTCCGGAACACGCCCAAAGAGAGTCCCTCCAGGGGGTTGTAGGCCCCGATCAGGGACATGAACTCACCCCAGAACCCGGCGAGCCCGGGCAACCCGAGTGAGGCCATGGCGGTAAAGGCGAGGATGCCGCCCATGACCGGCATCAGCTTCATGTTGCCCCCGAGACGCGACATCTCCCTTGTGTGGTAGCGGTGCGACATCGATCCGGCCAGGAAGAACAGCAAACCGGTGATCAGACCGTGAGCCACCATCCCGATTATCGAGGCGTTGATCCCGACGTCGGTCATGGTGGCGATCCCCAGCATGACGAACCCCATGTGGCCCACCGAGGAGAAAGCGATCAGCCGCTTCATGTCGGTCTGGGCAAGACAGGCGAGGGAGCCGTAGATGATCCCGATCACCGCCAGGATGGCGATGGCCGGGGCCCAGTTCGCCGCTTCCTGGGGGAGTATCGGCAGTGAGATCCTGATGAAGCCGTAGGACCCGAGCTTCAGCATGATGGCGGCGAGGAGCACCGAGCCCACCGTGGGGGCAGCAGTGTGGGCATCCGGGAGCCAGGTGTGGAGCGGCCACATCGGGACCTTGACCGCGAAGCCGAGGAACATGGCGAAGAAGACCAGGAAGGCGAACCTCCCGGTGAACGCCCCGGAGGCGCCCAGCTCGGTCAGCTGCGGGATGTCGAAAGTGCGCTCACCCGACTCACCCGACTGGAAGTAGAGGGCGAGGAATCCCAACAGCATGAAGGCAGACCCGAACAGAGTGAACAGGAAGAACTTGATCGCGGCATAGAGACGGGTCTGCACCTCGCGTCCGTAGCCGGGGATCTTCCGGGGGGACCGATCACCCCAGATCCCGATCATGAAGTACATCGGGAGCAACACCACCTCGAAGAAGATGAAGAAGAGCACCAGGTCGAGGGCGAGGAAGGTGCCGTTGAGCCCGGTGGCCAGGATCAGCATCAGGATCAGGAATGCCTTGGGGTTGTGCGGCTCCTCCCAGTGGTTCCAGCTGTAGATGACCGCCAGGACCATCACGAATGTCGAGAGGACGAGAAGGGGCAGGCTGATCCCATCGACCCCCAGGTGATAGTTGGCGTTGATCGCGCCGATCCAGGGCACATCGACCTCGAATTGATACGTGTTGTAGGGGAGCCCCGAGAAATCGAACTGCGCGATCACCCCCAGGGAAAGGACAAACGCGGCCACAGCGACGAGCAATCCCGTCCCTTTCAGGGCGGTCTCGTTCGTCTTCGGGATGATGCCGATGAGGAGCGCTCCGGCCAGCGGCAAGAACACGATGAGGGTGAGGGCCCACGTTTCGAACAGTTCCATTTGCTCTCAGCTCTCCTATATCACGAATACGAACAGGACGATAAGGACCAGGGCGCCCCCGACGAAAGAGGCCGCGTACTGCTGGATCCGGCCCGTCTGCATCTTGCGCAGCGCCGACCCGGCGCCATCCGCTCCGGCGCCCAGACCATGGATCACTCCGTCCACCCCGCGTTGGTCGACCACTCCGTATACGAACGAACCGAGGCCCTTGGTGAGAAACGCAGCACCGTTGACGATCGAGTCGATCACGTAGTCGTTGACCCAGTTGACGAACCTGGCGACCGGGCCCATCGTCCCCGCCGTGATGCCGTCGGCCAGGTCATCCACGTAGTACTTGTTTCGCAACAGCGGATAGAGGGCCGGGACCTCGAATCGGTCGCGCTCAGCCTGGGTGGCCCGGTCTTTGCCCCAGATCATCCATCCCAGTGCGATGCCGAGGAGGGCGGCGAACAACCCGCTCCCGGCCAGCACGAGATCGATCGCCTCGGAGTGCTCGTCGCCCATCGGAACGACCCGTACTGCCAGCCACTCACTGAAGTTCCCGATGCCCGGTATCTCCCAGCCCGGGACGCTGAAGAAGCCGAAGAGAATCGACGGGATGGCGAGGGCCACCAAGGGCAGGGTCATGATCGCCGGCGCGTCGTGCGGATGGCCATGTCCCTTGTACTGACCATGGAAGGTGAGGGCCACCGCCCGGGTCATGTAGAAGGCAGTGACGAAGGCACCCGCAATGCCGATCCACATGACGGCGTTGTATCCCTCGTTGCCGAGGGCAACGAGGATCTCGTCTTTGGACCAAAACCCAGCGAGAGGCAGGATCCCGGCCAGCGAGAGTGAGCCCACCACGAATGTCCAGTAGGTCCGCGGCATCGCCTTACGAAGCCCACCCATGTCGCTCATGTTGTTGGAGTGCACGGCGTGGATCACCGAACCAGCGCCGAGGAAGAGGAGTGCCTTGAAGAAGGCGTGGGTGAAGAGATGGAAGAGCCCCGCCGTGTACCCGCCGGCTGCCACCGCGGTCATCATGTACCCCAGCTGGGACACCGTCGAGTAGGCGAGGACCTTCTTGATGTCATCGGCGACAAGGGCAAGAAGACCGATGGCGAAGAGGGTGATCGCCCCGATGGCCACCATCCAGGGCCGGATGTCGGCGGCGAGATACTCGAAGAGGGGGAACACCCGTCCCATCAGATAGACCCCGGCGGTGACCATGGTCGCCGCGTGCATGAGCGCCGAGACCGGGGTGGGGCCGGCCATGGCGTCGGGGAGCCAGATGTGAAGCGGGAACTGGGCGCTCTTCCCCATCGCCCCGAAGAAGAGGAGCGCCCCGCCGACGACGGCGACTGCCCCCAAGGGCTCGGAGTGATCGAAGGCAGCCGTGCTCATCTCGAAGAAGTCGAAGGTGCCGATGGCGAGGCCGAGGATGATCGCTCCCAGGATCAGCCCGACGTCGGCGACCTTGTTGACCATGAACGCCTTGTTGCCCGCGTTCACGTTGGCCATGTCCTCCCAGTAGAAGCCGATGAGGAAATAGGAGGCGAGCCCGACTCCCTCCCACCCGATGATCAGCTGGATCAGGTTGGGGGCGCCGACCAGGATCAACATCGAGCCGGCAAAGAGGGAGAAGGCGGCGAAGAACCAGTCGACCCTGACATCGTCCTTCATGTAGCCCACCGCGTAGATGAAGACGATCAGCCCGACCACATTCACCAGGAAGTACATCATTATCGACAGCCCGTCGACCACCCATCCCAGCTCGAAGACGAGGTTGCTCCCGATCCGGGCGATCTCGAAGGTGTTGGCGTCGCTGAGGACGCCCTCGGTCATGTTCATCACGAACAGGACGGTGGCCCAGAGGCTGTTGACGGCAAGCGCCCCGATGGCGAACTCCGCCCCGTGATAATTCATCCTCTTCCCGACGGCGAGGATGAGGAGGAAGGCAATGAAGGGGAGGACCAGCATGATGCCGGCGGAGTCGACCCAGAACCCGCCGGTCACACCTGCTTCTACCGCGTGCTCGGCCTCGGTGGCAAGGATGGAGATCACTGCGTGATCTCCATGAGCGAGCGATGCGAGCGAGCCACCTCTACCATCGCATCAAATCGAGCTCGTCGACATTGGCCGACTTCCGGTTGCGGAAGATCATCAAGACGATGGCGAGACCGATCCCTACCTCGGCGGCCGCCACGGTGATCACAAAGATCGCGAACACCTGGCCAATGGCCTGCGGAGTCCGGAGCACGGCTTCGAAGGCAACGAGGTTGATGTTGACCGCGGCGAGCATCAGCTCGACCGAGAGCAGGATCAGGACGATATTGCGTCGCACCAGCAGCCCGTAGATACCGAGCGAGAACATCGCCGCGGCCAGGATCAAGAACTGGTTCAGCAGCATCAGACGACTCCCCGCTGCTCTTCTTCGAGAGGGCTCAGGTCGCGCCGGGCAATAGTGATGCCACCGATCAGGGCGGCGAGGAGGACGAAGGACACGACCTCGAAGGGCATGACGAACCGGCCCAGCAGCGCCAGCCCCAGAACCTCTGTCGAGGTCGCCTCGCCGAGATCGACGATCTCGGTCGATCCGAAGGCGTCGAGTGACGCCCAGCCGAGGAGCAGGAAGGTGGCGCCCGAGAGAAGCGCGGGCCAGAGCTTGTTCGGCGAGTCGAGCCCGACGTCTTTCCCGGTCGGGGCGCGGGTGATCATGATTCCGAACAGGAAGAGGACGAGAACCGCCCCGATGTAGACCAACACCACTACCCAGGCCACGAACTCGGCCGACAGCATGAGGAACAAGATTGCGGTGCCGCCCAGCGCGGCGACGAGGAACAGGGCGGCATGCACCACGTTCTTGGCGGTCACCACCTTCACCGCCGACAGCAACGCCAAGAATCCCACCACCAGGAACACCCAGTTGATGGGCGCGCCGATCCAGTCACCGAAAGTCACTTCTCCAACTCCGGGTCGGGGGGGACGGTCTCCAACCAACCCTGGAGCCGGTCCATGTCATGGAGCATCTCTCCCATATGTGTCTCCGAGTACTCGTACTCGGGCGACCAGAAGAGGGCGTCGAACGGGCAGACCTCGACGCAGATCCCGCAGTACATGCAGAGGGCGTAGTCGATGTCGAAGCGGTCGAGTGTGGCCCGGACCTTCACCCTCCCACCCGGCGTGGACGGCGCCTGCTCCTCCTTGTGCCCCTCGATGTAGATGCACCAGTCGGGGCAGTTGCGGGCGCAGAGCATGCAGACGGTGCACGCCTCCTGGTCGAGGGCGATGACGCCGCGGGCCCGTGGAACCGGCGTCTCTTTGACCTTGGGGTAGTTGACCGTGGCCAGGTACTTCCCGGGGCGGAAGATGGTGCGGAACATCGTGTAGATGGTCACCCAGAGGCCTTTGACCATCCCCATGCCCGGGAAAACTCGTCGCTTGGCGGGGGTGGTCGTGGTCACAGGTACACCTTGAACGCCCCGGTCAGGATGATGTTGGCCAGAGCCAGCGGGATGAGCCACTTCCAGGCCAGGTTCTGGAGCTGGTCCTCTCGGAAACGGGGGAAGGTCCAGCGGAACCAGATCATGGTGAACACCAGGAGAAAGGTCTTGCCGAGAACGATCACCGGCCCGGCGTAGGCGAGCACGTCCTCGGGTATCCCCGGTAGCCAGTACCCACCGAGGAAAAGCGTCACCGCGATGGCCGACAGAGAGAACATATTGGCGAACTCGGCGAGGAAGAAGAAGAGAAACCGGAAGCCCGAGTACTCGGTGAGATAGCCCATCACCAGCTCGGACTCGGCAATCGGCATATCGAAGGGGATCCGGCTCAATTCGGCAAGCGCGGCAATCATGAAGATCCCGAAGCCGATGAACTGCAGGACCACGTAGGGATACCCGGCAGAGATCTGCGCCTCGACGATCCCGATCATGCTCATGGTCCCGGCGAGCATGACCGAGCCGATCACGGCCAGGACAAGCGGCAATTCGTAGGCGATGAGCTGGCCCGCCGCCCTGAGCCCGCCCATAAGGGAGTACTTGTTGCCCGATGACCAACCCGCCATCAGGATGCCGACCGTGCTCAGCGACGAGATGGCGAGGGCGTAGAAGATGCCCACCTCGAGGTCGCGGAAGATCAGCCCTGGCCCGAAGGGGATGATGACCAGTATGGCGACCGTGCTCACCAGCACTAGGACCGGGGCGATCTTGAACACGGGACGGTCGGCCTCGTCGGGGACCAGGTCCTCCTTCTGGAAGAACTTGACGCCGTCGGCGATGAGCTGTGCCCACCCCCACCGGCCACCGGCGAAGTAGGGGCCGACCCTGGCTTGCATCTTCGCCGACAGCTTCATCTCGGCGTACCCGATGACCATGCCGACGAGCGGGATCATCAGGGCAACCAGCAAGAGCTTGCCGGCGAGAGACACCCAGAAATTGGAGAAGAGGTCGGAAATGAATTGGGTCACTGGTGATCCACTTTGATTGCCGGCCGACTTTGCCCTCGGCCCACCTCTGTCTGGACCGATTGCACCCGACCTCTCGTCGAACCAGCCGAGGGCAAACAGGCGCCGGTCGGCCGGGGCTGCCGCTCCAAGGAGAGGCTTATCGTCTGGCAGGTCATCGGTCCACGTCCCCCAGCACGAAATCGAGACTTCCCATGATGGCGATGATGTCGGGGACCAGCACGCCTTCCAGGATCCAGGGGAGGATGGAGATGTTGGAGAAGCTGGCCGAGCGGATCTTGAGGCGATAGGGCCCCTGGTTGCCGTTGGAGACGAGGTAGTAGCCCATCTCACCTTTCGGGTTCTCCGCCCGGACGTAGGTCTCGCCCTGGGGGACCTTGATGACCTTGGGCACCTTGGCCTGCAGGGGGCCGGAAGGGATGCCGTCGATAGCTTGCTGGACGATGCGGACCGACTGCCGGATCTCGAGGAGACGGACATGCCAGCGGTCCCAGCAATCCCCGTTCTCCCCGATCGGGATCTCGAAATCGAAGAGGTGATAGGGGAGGTAGTCCTCGACCTTGCGCAGATCGAACTTCACCCCGGAGGCGCGGAGATTGGGCCCTGAAACCCCGTAGGACGCCGCCACCTCGGGCGGAAGGATCCCGACCCCTTTGGTGCGGGCCCGAATGATCTCGTTGTCGGCGACCAGCTGCTCCAGCTCGTCGACGGCCTCCGCAACTTTGTCCATCGCATCCCGGGTCTCGGCCAGGAACCCGGCAGGCAGGTCCTGGATGACCTTCCGGGTGCTCGACCCAGATCCGTAGGCAGGCTTCACCCCGCCGATCCGGTTGAAGTTGGGGTGAAACCGGCCCCCGGTGACCCCCTCCAGGAGATCGAGCACCCGCTCCCTCTCCCTGAGGGCGAAGAAGAGCGGGGTGGCGGCACCCAACTCGAGGGGATAGGAGGCCATGAAGATGAGATGGGACGAGATACGCGCCATCTCGGTCAGGATCAGCCTGATGAACTGGGCCCTCTCCGGCACCTCGATCCCAAGCAGCTTCTCGGCGGCCACGATGAAAGGGACCTCATTGGCATAGCCAGACACCCAGTCGATGCGATTGACCAGGGTGGTGATCTGCGGATACGTCCTGACCTCGGACAGCTTTTCGTAACCGCGGTGCATGTACCCGATCACCGGCTGAACATCGAAGGCGCGCTCGCCGTCGACCCGGGCCACGAGCCGGAGCACCCCATGGGTCGAGGGATGCTGAGGCCCGATGTTGAGAGTCATCTCCTCGGTCTGCAGTTCCACGGAGACCGAAGACTCAGAGAGGTGGCGCACCAGGTCTTGATCCAGCACCACGTCAGGCCTCCGGGTTCTCTTCCGACGGGCCGTCGGCGGGTTCTTCCTCGTCGCCGCTACCGGGCATCGCCTCGACGTCGACCGTCCCTGGCCAGGGCTTCACCTCGCGGCTGAGCAGCGGAAAGCTCTTGCGAAGCGGGTTGCCCTGAAAGGAGTCGGGGAGGTAGAGGTGAGCGAGGTTGGGGTGCCCCTCGAAGTCGATGCCAAACATCTCGTAGGCCTCGCGCTCGTGCCAATTCGCTCCGGCGAACACATCGACGAGGCTGGCGATCGACGGTGACTCCTTGGACAGCGTGGTGGAGAAGGTGACCCGGCGGCCCTCGCTGATATCACCCAAGGTCGCCAGCACCTCGAAGCGATCGTCGACCTCCCCCGGGAAAGGGTCGCCCACCTCGACCTCGGACGCCCAGTCGACAGCGGAAAGCCAGGAGAAGAAAACGAGCCCAAGTTCGTCTCGTGCCGTGGTGAGGGCAGAGACCCAGCGATCCACGGGCACCTCGACCTTCACCGTGTCGAAGGTGATGGTGGCGGTCCCGTCCACGACCGTCGCCACGCGATCGGCGTACTCCTGGAGTGGATGCACCGTCGGGGTCTCGACGGCATCGGCGGCTGCCTCGGTCTCAGACGGGCTCGAGGTCACGCCGGCTCCACTTCTCTTTGATGTCCTCGCCCTGGATCTTCTTTTGGAGCAGGACGATCCCGTCCATGAGGGCCTCGGGACGTGGCGGGCAACCCGGCACATAGACGTCGACCGGTATCACCTGATCGACACCTTTGGTCACCGAATACGAGTCCCAGTAGGGGCCACCGCAATTGGCACAGGAACCCATCGAGATGACGTATTTCGGATCAGGCATCTGGTCATAGAGCCGGCGGATGGCAGGCGCCATCTTGTCGGTCACCGTGCCCGCGACGACCATGAGGTCGGCCTGGCGAGGTGACGCCGGCAAAGGGATGATCCCAAATCGCATGAAGTCGTATCGCGGGCCCGACGCCGCCATCAGCTCGATGGCACAACAAGCCAGACCGAACTGGAACAGCCAGAGGGAGTATTTCCGGGACCAGTTGAGAAGCCAGCTCACCGGCTTCGGGGCCCCGAATTTCTGGACTACTCCCACCGGAGCACTCCCTTGCGGACGGCGTAGACCAGACCCAGGATGAGAATGTCGATGAAAATGAACATCTCGACCAGGCCGAAAGTGCCTAACTGCTCGAGCACGATGGCCCACGGAAAGATGAAGACGGCCTCCACGTCGAAGATGACGAAGAGCAGCCCGTACACGTAGTAGCGGATGTAGGTCTGGCTCCACCCCGACCCGACCGGGTCCACCCCGCATTCGTAGGTGAGGCGCTTGGCGGTGGTGGGATTCGTCGGTCGGAGCACTGCGGCCACGCCAAGCATCACCATCACGAGGATGGCGCCCAGCACGGCGAAAGCGCCGACCGTCAGATAGCTCTCAAAGTAAGAGCTCATGCCTTTGAGGGTCGAAGGACACCACCGCGGGCGAGTATACGCACGGGTCGTGTGACGTCGAAGTTTGGAAACTCCAACTGGTACAGGCAAAAAAGGTCAGGTGGGTCCTACCCTGCAGCGATGGCGGACCCCCCCTCCTATGACTCTCGAGGTCTGGTGAACCTCGTCGCCGAGATCGAGTCCAGGCTGATCGGAAGCTCACCTTCCCCCCGGCTCGACCCCGAGATAGGCGAGTCGATACCCGACGGGGCCACCTATGTCGTGATCCTGTTCGATGGCCTGGGAACAGCCCAACTCGATCACGACGCGGCGAGATCGCTGCGCGAATCGCTGCGGGCGACGCTCCATGCCCCATTTCCGAGCACCACGAGCGTTGCCCTGGCCACGGTCGCCACCGCCCTGCCTCCGTCCCGACACGGGCTGATCTCCCATCTCTGCTGGCTCGAAGAGGCCGGCAAAGTCGTCAACACCCTGAAATGGGTGGACCTCTCCGGGCATCCGGTCCAGCACGACTATGGCTCTTTCCTCCCCGGGCCAAACCTCTGGGAGCGTCTGCGCAGAGCCGGGGTCGAGCCGGTCACGGTGCAGCCGGGGGCGTTCGCAGGCAGCCCCCTGTCCCAACTCGTTTACCGCGGCGCCCGCTTCGAGCGGACCTGGGACGACCACGACCTCATCGAAGCAACCGTTCAACTCGCCACCGAGCCGAACCGGCTGATCTTCACCTATTTCTGGCCGGTCGACTTCGCTGGACACGTTCATGGGCTCGAATCACTGGAGTTCACCGATGCCCTCCGCCTGGCCGCCAATCTCTGGGAAGAGGTGGCGTCGAGGGCATCCCCCGGCGTCACCGTGCTGGGCACAGCCGATCACGGGCTCCTGGACTACGGCGATGAGGACAAGATCCTCGTTCGCGACCCGCGATTCCAATCTCTGCGGTATGCAGGCGATCCGAGAGGAGTTCACGTCTGGGGAGAAGACTCACTGCTCGGCAAACTGGCCGAGCAGACCAGCGCCGAGATGACCGACCCGCTGGGTCTCCTCGGGCCAGATCCGGGCCTCGCGGCCCGCGCCAGGGTCGGAGATGTGTTGCTCCTCGCTCCGCCGGGCAAGATCATCCTCCCGCCCGGGTTTGACAAGCGTCTCCACAGTTACCACGGAGGGCTCGCTGCCGAAGAAGTCGAGATCCCACTACTCGTCGGCTGAGCCACCCACCCCTGGTTTGGCCCGGCGAACCAAGGGGTAGGTGGAAAGAGCCCATGCACGACCTGACCGGGACAGTTGTTGCGATCATCGACGATGCCGAAGAGGGGCAGGCTGCCGTGACCGCACTCGCCCAACAACAGTTCTCCGCCGAGTTGCTCCAGGGCGAGGAGGGGAGAGCGCACCTGGTGGAAGAGGACGAGCAGGGACTCTCGGCAGCGGCCAAGAAACTCGCCCTGGCCTTCGGGGACGAAATGCGCATCATCGACCGGCTCGACAAGGCTCTCGAGAACGGACGATCGGTGGTCTCAGTCGACGTCGACGATGACGACGCGGCGCGGGTCGCAGTCATCCTGGAAGAGCACGGCGGGCACGACATGTGGCGCCTGGGCGAATGGAGCTTCAACCGGATCGGGCCCGAGGGCTCTGGAGAGGGCTGACGCGGCATGGCTCACGAAGGCCACACCATCGCCATCTTCGCCCCCCATCTCACCCTCACCGTGACCATCGAGGCGGGCCGTGAGGATGGCCCCGACGATATCCACATCCATCCCGGAGGTCAGGGCTTCTGGGTAGCGCGCATGCTTCGGCACCTCAAGGAGAAGCCGCTCTTGTGCGGCCCGATCGGGGGCGAGTCCGGTGGGGTCCTGCGCAGCCTCATCAGCCAATGGGGCATCGATCTCAGTCCTCTGGAGGTCCAGGAGAGCTCACCCGCCATCGTGTACGACCGCAGATCCGGCGACCGAACCTCGATCGCCGGGTCCCCCGCGCCCGGGCTGGCCCGTCATGAGCTGGACGACGCCTATGGCAGGATCCTCGATCATGCCCTGAGCTCCGAGGTCGTCGTGATCACAGGCCAGAACTCGGAGATCGTCCCTGTCAACACCTACCGGCGCCTCGGTCACGATCTGGCGTCAGCGGGGGTGCCGGTCGTGGGGGACCTCCACGGCGAGGAGCTGGAGGCATTCCTGGAGGGCGGTCATCTCGCTCTGCTCAAGATCAGTGACGAAGACCTGATCGAGGACGGGATGCTCGAGGGGGAAGACGAGGACATGGCGCTGAACCAGCTCCACCGCCTTCAAGAGTCGGGAGCCAAGAGAGTGGTGATCTCCAGGGGGCCACTCCCGGCCCTGGCCCTGATCGAGGGCGTTACCTATCGGGTTACCGGTCCGGACCTGGAGCCGGCGGACTATCGGGGCGCCGGCGATTCCATGACCGCGGGCCTGGCTGCCGGGCTGCGGCGCGGCCTCGGGGCCGAGGAATTACTCCGCCTCGCCTCCGGGGCGGGGGCGGCCAACGTCACCCGGCACGGGCTGGGCAGCGCTTCCGACGACCTCATTCCCCGTCTCGCCGAGCGCGTGGAGATCGAGGTCCTCACCCCCCTGGCGCAATGAGCGATCTGCCCAGAGTCATCGTCACCAACGACGACGGGATCGATTCCCCGGGTCTGAGGCTTCTCGCCGCCCGCCTCGCCTCCGACTTCGATGTCGTCGTCGCTGCGCCCGCATCTGACATGTCCGGCAGCGGCACTGGCATCGGCGGGTTCGACCCGGTGAAAGGCGTCGACCTGACGACCGTGGACATGGGTGGGATCACCGCTTACACCATCGCCGGGCCCCCCGGCCTGGCCGTGATGGCGGCGGCGCTCGGCGCGTTCGGCCGCTTCCCCGATCTGGTGGTGTCCGGAATCAACGCCGGCATGAACACCGGTCACTCGATAATCCACTCCGGCACCGTCGGTGCGGCTCTGACCGCCCGCACCTTCCGCAGCCGCGGCATGGCCATCAGCCTGGCTCAGTCCGATCCATGGCAGTGGGACACCGCCGTGGAGGTCGGTGTCTCCGCCGCACGGTGGCTCATCGGACGGAGCGGGAGCCCCTATGTCCTCAATGTGAACGTCCCAGGTGTTCCGCTCGCCGAGGTCAACGGGATCCATTGGGCGGATCTGGACGAGTTCGGGTATTTCCGGGTGGCCAACGCAGACGTAGAGGACCGGAAGCTGCAGTTCGTCGTGGGGTCGTCCTCGGCGGGGACCGACCCGGCCACAGACACTGCATTGTGCGCCAAGAACTTCGTGACGATGACCCCCCTGGCCACCATCGAGCCTGCCGGGTTCCCCGACATCGAAGCCAGTTCGGTCTGGAAGCCATGATCAGTCATTCCGGTTTTGAGGTTGTGGCGGAGGGGAAAGGCTGTCGCACCAGACAATGGGAGATTGGATGGAATGCGCACACGAGACGTGCACGTGCCTGGTGATCGAGGAAGGCGAGTTCTGCAGCGAGAGCTGTGAGATGGGAGCCATGTCCGGTGGTTTCTGCGGATGTGACCACGCCGGTTGCCAGGGGAGTCGCCTGCGGGCGCCGGCCATCGACCAATCGTGAAGCGGCTGAGCCTCGTCGCGGGAGCAGCCATCGGCGCCACAGTCGTCTATCTCTTCGATCCGGTGCAGGGCAGACGACGCCGCAAGGGCCTCGCCCGGCGCATCGGCAATTCGATCGACGCTCTGAGGCCTAGTCGGGACATCGGGTCCCGTCCAGGCTCGAAATCCAGTGAGTGGGAGCTACCGATGGCTACGGTGAACATCGACATCGACCAGGGGACTGTCACGCTGCGCGGAGCGTTCCCCCCGTCAGATGCACAGCCGGCTCGGAGGTGGGCCCATGGTGGGCTCAACCGGGTTCGGGGACATGCGGCGGCCCGCCGGGGTTTCGACGGACCGGATCAGGGGTAATCACAACCTCTAGACCAGGAACCGAGCATGTCCTTCAACCTGTCCTTTTCGACTGGCAAACTCGCTGATTCGGACGAAGAGCAGACCAGCACCTTCAGCGCCGCCTACCCCGACCCGTCCATCGCCAGCGCCGTCGTCGACGACCTGGAGAGAGCGGGCTTGCACCCGACTGTGATCGCCCCGCTCGGGCCATGGACACTTTCCTCCCTTCCTGATCCGGGCGGCCGGCTGTTCGAGCACCCGATTATCACCGCCGGCACCGGCGCATTGGCCATGGGTGCCATCACCGCACTGGCCTCTTTGATCTGGCTGGATGGACGCCACTGGTTGATATATGCCGGTCTTGGCATCGTGGTCGGCGCGCTGACCGGATGGATCGGCAGTGCCATGGCCGCCACCGCACATCCACCCCGCAGAGAGGACCTCCTCGCCCACCCCGCCGGAGGGCTGACGATCGAGGTGGAAGCGGGAGAGCCCCGCAAAGCGAGACTCGCCGAGACCGTGATGGGACGTCATGAGCCGACACTTTTCACTGCCCACACCAAGCCCGGGCCGCGATCGCCCACCGAACGGGTGATGTGGGAGCACGACGACGGTCTTTCGCCCCTCGAAGCTGTATCGGTCTGGATGGAAGAGCGAGAGCGAACCCGCCCGACCGCCCCGCGCGGGCGGCATCTCGAGAGCAATCGTCTGCGGCCCTGAGGGGCTGGAAGGAGCAGGCGTCTGTCCTGACTCCTGGGACCAGGTGCCTCTCCCCGGTCATTTGCACTACAGCCATAGTGTTAATTAGATTCGCACATTGTTAGGTAGCTAACGATCTGGAGGCAGACGTTGAAAAGGCTGATGACCTGGGCAATGGCAATGGCGATGGTGGCGACCGCGTGCGGGGAGAGCGCCTCGGGGGCGGATGGGCCACTGGTGGTCTACTCCGGTCGAAGCGAAGAGCTGGTGGGTCCCCTCATCGAGCAGTTCGAGAACGAATCGGGGATCGACGTAGAGATCAGGTATGCCGATTCGAGCGAGCTTGCCGCCACTCTTCTCGCCGAGGGCGAGGAGACCGAGGCCGATGTGTTCTTTGCCCAAGACCCCGCTTCCCTGGGCGCCGCGGCCGGCCTGATGAGCCAGCTTCCGGAGGAGACACTCCACCTTGTCGATGCGCGGTTCCGCGATCGCGATGGCCGCTGGGTGGGGACTTCAGGCCGGGTGAGGGTGGTCGTACACAACACCGGCTCCGACCTGCCCTTGCCCGAGACGATCGATGATGCGGTGGACCCGGCGTGGGCAGGTCAGCTGGGCGTGGCGCCCACCAACGGTTCGTTCCTCGCCTTCGTGTCGGCGATGATCCTCGAGCGCGGCGAGGATGGGACACGTGAATGGCTGGAGGCCCTCGCCGCCAATGACCCGGTCGAATTCGATGGGAACGCCCCCATCGTCGAGGCCACCGACAGCGGTGAGCTGGGAGGTGGCCTGGTCAACCATTACTACCTGCTCCGTTTGCGGGCGGAGGGCCAGGGCAACAACACCGAGAACCACTTCATCCCGGCCGGGGACGTCGGATCTTTGGTGATGCCGGCCGGGGTCGGGGTCATGATCGCCACCCAACACCCCGACGCTGCCCAGCAATTCGTCGATTTTCTGCTGGCCGAGGAGGCGCAGACCTTCTTCGCCACGGAGACATTCGAGTTTCCATTGATCGAGGGGGTGCCCCAGCCCGACGGCATGCCACCCCTGTCCGAGATCGCCGCCCCCGACATCGACCTGAGCGAGCTAGCAGGTGTCCTCGACCTGGCCACCAGGCTCGTGGCCGAGGCCGGTCTGGTGTGAGTTGACCGCCCGGCCGCTGACCGCACGCCGGCCCGAGGTCGGTCAGGTTCGGCATCCTGGCGGCTGGGGCTGGTGGTTCGCGGCGGGAATTGCCCTTCTCCCCGCGCTGATCCCTCCGATCAGCCTCTTGTTCCAGGTCATCGGGACCGGGACGACGCTCGCCGTCCCCACCGCCCGACTCGCCGAGCTCATGTTCAACACCGTCGTGCTCACCGTGGCCGTGACCGTCACGGCGGTCATCATCGGTCTGGCCACGGCCTGGACGACAACCAGAGTGGCCCTACCTTTTCGCAAGGGCTGGATGACGCTCGCCGCTCTCCCCTTGGTCGTCCCCTCCTATGTGGCTGCCCTCAGCCTCATTGCCGCCACCGGTCCCTCGGGGGTGCTCGTCGAGATCCCGACACCGTACGGGTTCGTCGGCTCATGGCTCGTGCTGTCGGTCTTCACCGCGCCGCTGGCCCACCTCACCCTCATCCCGGGGCTGCGGGCCATCGACCCGGCGACCGAAGAGTCGGCGACCGGGCTCGGGGCGAGCCGGTGGCGGGTGTTCGCGACAGTGACCCTTCCGCAGTCGAAGCCAGCGCTGGTCTCGTCCGGTCTTCTTGTGGGGCTGTACACCCTCTCGGACTTCGGTGCGGTGTCGCTGCTGCGCTACGACACCTTTACCCGCGCCATCTACACCCTCTATCGGGGGCAAATCGACCGGCGGCCATCGGCGACCCTGTCGTTG
>Ga0299914_10001192_pt1 | contig 16919 bp, 20 predicted proteins | sample RVTome_10_FD_201361 | JGI IMG/M metagenome (GOLD analysis project Ga0299914, IMG submission 201361) | Soil microbial communities from uranium-contaminated site in the Upper Colorado River Basin, Wyoming, United States - RVT153D57 (version 2) ...
ACGACGAGGATCACACCCACAGAGAAGGCAGGCGCCTCGATGGCAACCCCCCAGATGTCGGTCCGGTTGACGAGAAACACCGACATGATGAAGGCGCCGAACGCTGCCGCCGCCAAGGACATCCCGATCCCGACCCGGCGAAGCACGATGTCTCGGCCTGTCGAGTGCCGAGTGTCCCCGGCGAGGAGGACACCGAGCGAGAGCACGGCCAGAGACACCGCCGAGGCAGTGGTGAGATTCCTCACCAAAGGCGGCCCAGGGGGGAAGGCGCGCAAGGGGGGGAAGACGATCCCGAGGAGGCCGATGAAGGCGTAACTCGTCGCGATCCAACGGATGTAGCGGCCCGCATTGGTGATGCGTCCCTCGACCCGCGGGTCGACCGTGGTCGTCGGCCCCGGAGCAGCTACCTGTTCGGTCATCGGCATCAACGTACACAGTGGCGCCGCCTTCGGCCCACTGCAGCGGATGGCTACGGGTCAGTACCGGAAAGTGGCTATGAATGGGCGCCCATCGATCGGCGTCTCCGATGGCGTAACAGAGGCGCCGGCGTCTCGCGCCCACACCACGAGGCGGTCGAGAAGATCGGTGTCACCCGGCTGGTGCTCTTCATGGGTCTCGATCTCGTGTGTGGTCAGGTCGAGTCGGCCCCATATCGGTGGGGTTTCGCGCTCTATGACGATCGACCCCACCCGCCCGGAGATGGCGGCAGGCAGAGCCTGCCCGATCTGGGCTGTCGCCTGTCCCTCACCAAGCTGGTCGATAGCCTCGGACCGAGCGACCTCTACCCTCTCCTCCTCCAGTTTCTCGAGCGGCTCCTTCACCATGCGCCGCACCTCGTCGACGGTCAGTGGGGCGGAGATGCCACTGCTGGGCGGGCTCACGGCGGCACGCTCGCTGACGCTGGTGAACCGGGACACGAGGTCGTCGTCACCGAGGACGACGAGGGGGGTGTCCGCGGCGAATTCCTTCAACCGAGCATCAACAGCCCGGAGAAAGCGGACTGCGTCTTCGTCGGCTCGCGACGACGGCTCGTGGCCGTGCCGGTTGCGGTCCGTTCCGGCGCGATCTGGATGTTGTTGCCGCTGGACCTCCCGGTCGACGAACCAGTTGACATCCTCATATGAAGGCATGTCGAGGTCGATCGCCTCGACATCTGAGCCAGTGGCGGAGAAGAGCGCCGCCGTGTCTCTCGTCAAGGCGAGGACCAGTACGGGCAGGGGATGGAAGTCAGCCACCAGGGGGCGGAGCATGAAAACCGGCATCACCACGAACCAAGGACCGAGTGACTTGGCACTGGACACCGTGACCACGCTGCCGTCTTCGTCGACGAACACGGCGAGGCCGTTTCTCTGGTGCTCCCAGAACTCGCGGTCGTCGAGGAGGCTCCGAGCCCGGGCCAGACGGTCGTCTCGTTCCCTTGGCTTGTACCCCAAACTCGCCAGACTATCTTCGACATCTGACAGCTGGTTCTTCAGCTGGATCGGATCCTGGGCCACCTCACGGCCCTTCTCATGGGTGGGAATGAAGGCGGAGATGAGATCACTTCCGCTCCGTCCCCCGAGCTCTTCGAATAGACCCCGCTCAGGACGCTCGGCCCTCATCGCTTCCTTCCTGGCCCTGAAGTGGGCAAAGACTCCATGGTTCCCGCCTTACCCGACGCTAGGACGGTGAAAACGCCCTGTTTCGCACCTGGTTTTCGAGGGTATCTGCACATTGGAGAGACACGAGGAGACGAAGTGCCAGTTCAGAGAAGCAAGGACGGCAAGGGCCCCTATTACCAGTGGGGCGATTCCGGGAAGAAATACCACTACGAGGCTGGCAACCAGGATTCCCGGGAAACTGCCAAGAGGAAGGCCGAGAAACAAGGACGCGCCGCCCGCGCCTCCGGATATCGGGGCTGACAGGTTCTCTGACAGGTTTGGAGACCTCCGCTACGCGGGTATGTATGCCGATCACGCCGGGCCCACCGAGGCCCGGTCGATTGCGAAAAGGAGAAACTCCAAATGCGAGCAAAGACGAACAAGCGCGCCCTGGCAGCGAGTACGGCTCTTGCCCTAGCGCTGACACTGTCTGCGTGTGCAGCCGACGACGACGATCCAAACGGGACAACCGACACGGGTGACAATGGAGTCACGACCACCACGGTCGCAGACAACATGACCACCCTGGACATGACCACGACGACCCTGGGCGAGACGACGACGTCCGCTCCATAGGACCAAACGAACCAGAACGGCCGGCTCTCTGAGCCGGCCGTTCCGCGTGGTGACCTGGGTTTGGGGCGATCCCGCAAAGGGTAAGTGCCATCCCTCGATCGAACAGGAGTGAGACGCAATGGCCACCACTGATCCGGACCGCCGTATCGCCGGTTCGGAGGATATATCGAGCGTCTACGAGCGCTATGGAAAACCCGATTTGTTGGCTTCGCTGATGGGCATGTTCGCCGGGTTTGGAGTACTCGCCTTCCTCGGCGCCCTGATAGCCGCCGGCGCCGGCGGGATCGACTACCAGTTGAACATCATCAACGAAGAGGGAACCCTCGACGAAGCCTCGATAGTGGGGTTGATCGTTGCCGCCGTCATCGTCTTTGCCTCGTTCCTGGTAGGCGGGTTCACAGCAGGTCGCATGGCGCGTTACAAGGGCGGTCTCAACGGCCTGGGCGCCGGACTGTGGATGATCCTCCTGGTGGCGGTATTCGCCGCCCTCGGAGCCTGGGTGGGTACCGAGTACAACGCCTTCAACCGCCTCGACCTCCCCAACTGGTTCGCCCAAGTGGATGTCGACGAAATGACCGCCGTGGCCGTTACCGCCAGTGCGGTTCTGGTCGTTGCCACGCTTCTCGGAAGCTATGTCGGGGGACGTCTCGGTGAGACCTACCACACCCGCGTCGACGCAGCGCTGATCGACGCCGCACGGAAGGAGGGCTGACACATGTATATCAGCATCGGAGGACTCATTCTCCTGATCCTGATCCTCCTCCTCATCTTTTGAGGGCGAGTCCATCGGCAACGTGAAGGAGAAAGACAATGCAACCCAGATCATTGAGCGCATCGACGCTCGCAGGCGACAAGGTACGGAATCTCGACGGTGACAAACTCGGGCACCTCGAGGAAATAGTGATAGACATCCAGAGCGGGCGGGTCGACTACGCGGTCTTGTCCAGCGGCGGGTTTCTCGGGCTCGGCGACAAGCTATTCGCAATTCCCTGGGACTTGATCACCGTCGACTCGGAGAACGAGGAGATCGTCCTCGACATCTCCAAGGAGACGTTGCAGAACGCCCCCGGATTCGACAAGGACAACTGGCCCGATGTTCACGACCGGGACTGGGTCGACGACGTGTACCGCTACTACGGCAGTGAGCCCTACCGGGAAGTCGATGGAGATCCCACTGTCGAAGAAGACGCCGTCCAATAGGAGCAGTTCTGAGTCGTCGCGGCTTGTGATGGCCTGAGTCGCCAGCGGGTGGCGCATCGTGATCAGGTCCTGACCGCGAAGTCGGAGATGACCAACCCCCACGGAGCCGTGGGGGTTGATCACGTTCGGTACGGGCTCGCCAGTACGAGCCAGGTTCTCGGCTACTCGTCGACGACCTCTGGAATGGTGCCCCTAGGCCCGGGCTCCACATCTTCTATGGACTCGATCGATTCGAGCGGGATCTCCTCCACCCGACCCTCTCTTGCCGGCGGGTACGTGAGGAGCAAACGGTAGGTCTGGGGCCCGGTGCTTATCTCCAGCCCGTAGAGCACCTCGACCACTCCGTTCAGACTCACACGGACGGCCCGTTCAGCTTGGCTCATTTGCAGGCCGTTAGTACCTCCACGGCGAGCAGTCCAAACGTCGATCGAGGACAAAGTCTCGGCCAGGCGTTACAGGCCGTGACCAGGACCACGCGCCTCGAAAGGTCAGACCCCGACGACGCAGAGAGAACCGATGTTTGGAGAGCTTGCGGTCTCGGGTACCGCCCGCAGCCGGTGACCCGAATAACCCGAGGGATGGAAATCAGATGACGGCTACCAAATACGGATTGACTCTTTCGAGCGAGGAGCATGGCCCCAACCACCTGGTGGAGATGGCGGTGGCAGCTGAGGCGGCCGGATTCGACTTCGTCTCGATCTCTGATCACTTCCACCCGTGGATCAGCGAGCAGGGCCACAGCCCATTCGTCTGGTCGGTCTTGGGAGCGATCGCCAACGCGACGGACGAGTTGGGCGTTGGTGTCGGTGTGAGCTGTCCGATCATGAGGGTCCACCCAGCCATCTCGGCACACGCCGCTGCCACCACGTCTCTGATGTTCGGCGACCGGTTCACCTGGGGTGTGGGGACGGGCGAGGCCCTCAACGAGCACGTGCATGGCGACCGGTGGCCGCCGGCCGACGTGCGACTCGAGATGCTCGAGGAGTCGATCGAAGTCATCCGGCAGCTCTGGGGCGGCGAAAGTGTCACCTATCGCGGCCGTCACTACACGGTCGAGGACGCCCGGCTCTTCGATGTTCCGGAACCAGCGCCTCCCATCCTCGTCTCCGCTTTCGGCTCGCAGAGCGCGGGCCTGGCAGCTCGTATCGGGGACGGTCTCTGGACCACCGGGCCGAGAACAGAGGTCATAGACGAATACCGGGCCGCCGGCGGCGATGGCCCGGTCTGGAGCCAGCTCTCACTTTGTTGGGACCGTGATCGCGAAGCTGCCGTGAAGCGAGCCCACCGCCTATGGCCCAACACGGGTCTTCCCGGGCAACTTGCGCAGGACTTGCGGACCGTGGAGCACATGGAGCAGGCCACGGAGCTGGTGAGCCCGGAGGACATCGAAGCATCCGGCATGCCACTCGGACCCGATCCGGTGCCGATCCTCGAGTCCATCGCCGAGTCCGAGAAGGCCGGGATCGGATTCATATACCTCCATCAGATCGGTGATCCGCTCGACGGGTTCTTGGAGTTCTGGGAGCAGGAACTGCGGCCCGAATTGGCTGCATGACTCCCGGGGCTCGGAGTTAGAGCCCGATCGATCGCCTGATGCCCTTCTGAAGGAACCGAAGTCGAGTTCACACCCCCGGAGCGCGAGCACTAAGGCGTTTCCCTCTACTGCGAACCGGGTACCTAAAGACCCGGCAACCAAAAGCGAAAGGAGTAGCCGTGGACAGCATGAAGATGAAATGGGAAGGTCGTTGGGACCAGCTCAAAGGAAAGGTGAAGCAGACCTGGGGCGACATGACCGACGACGATCTCGATGTGGCCGAGGGCAACTATGACGAGCTCGTTGGACGCATCAAAGAGCAAACAGGCGAGACACAAGAGGCGATCGAGGACAAGCTGAACGCCTGACAGCTCGAACAAACCTCCATTACAGACGGGTGCCCCGGCCTCACGGTTGGGGCACCGTCGCGCTCTCAGCCGTCGACGACTCTCACGTCCGTGACCTCGGGCCGGCTCAGAAACGGTTGCAGCTCACGTTCGAGATCCACGTCACGATTGGTCAGCACGTGAATCGTCACATGACGCATCGCGTCGCCACTGCTCACCATCTCGTCTTCGACACGCAGATCCTCGATCGACCCCCCGAAGTCTTGAACCGTTCTGACCAAGGGCCCGAATGTGCCGTGGCCCTGGATGTAGTCGACATGAACGACACGAGTGGTCCGACGGCGAAGGACGGGCTTCACCAGCCGGAGGCCGTAGATCACGATCAACGCGATACCTGTCGCCACGAGGGCCGGGGTGATGAGCCCGGCACCGATGGCAACGCCGAGGCCCGCGCTCAGGAACAACGTCGCGGCCGTGGTCAGCCCGGTGACGGTTCCGCGATGCTTGAGGATCACACCGGCGCCGATGAATCCGATCCCGGTGACCACCTGTGACGCCACACGACTCTGGTCGACGGCTTCACCGACGAACCCGGTCATCCCTGTCGCAGTCAGCAGAGCGGCAGCCAGCGAGACGAGCGCCTGAGTCCTGACTCCGGCGGAACGGCCCCGGCTTTCGCGCTCCCCTCCGATGAGCGCGCCAACGGCGGCCGCGAGACCCAATCTCAGCATCCAATCCCAGAATTCTATTTGCGGCACTTTCTGATCCTTCCCCAGGAGACTGCCAGGTGTGAGACGACGAGGAGGTCACGATCCGGAGACTCCTATCCGGTGACGATAGGACAGCTCTCCTCCCGTCCATCCGGTGACGCCGAGAAGGATTGCAGTCACCAGCGAGAGGGTGAGACCCCAGGGTTCCACGAATGATGACGGATCGCCTCCCCTCGAGATCCAATTCAGGAAAGCCACGACCAGCACGACGAGGTTTCCTACGAGGTGGATCCAACCGCTGCGATGGCGGCGTGCCTGGCTGATGGTGACGAAGTCGACAAGCCCGACCGAGGCGGCCGCGACACCTGTCAACAGGCCGGCGATCAGCAACCAGGCCGATGCCTCAGCCCAGAAGGCGCGGTCTGACAGCACGAACACCACATCGGTTACCGCAGCTCCGACCAGAAACGCAATCGGGAAAGGGATGAGAACGGGGTGAATCGGGTGTCCCAACACGTGCACGGTGCTGCGGACCCCGAGCCCGGTCTCCTCCGTGGGTTGATCGTCACGGCCCATGGCCCTGAGATTCCCTCGCGACGAGCGCGCCAAACCTCCACTCGTGCGGTTCGTCGCCGTCTATGCGCCTCTCACCCGCTGCAGGATGAGGAAAGGCGGTTTTCGCGCGTTGCCCAAGGGGTATATCCATGCCCCCATGGAGATCACCAGGCCGAGAGTGCGGCTGGGTCGGCCCGGTGGGTCGTGGGTGAGGATGAGTAACCAAGTGGGTCGGATGATCGAGTGTCGTCGATCAAACCGAGGAAGGATCAGTCCATGCCAGGTTCAAATCACATCTCGGCGCATCAGTTGCGCGTAACAGTTGCAGCCCTCGTCTTCCTGCTCGGTGCGCTGACAGGGTGCACTCTCTCGCCCGACCTCACTGAAACATCGGGAACGACACCTCCCAAGTTCCCCGACGAGGCGGCAGAGATCCGAGACATCCTCGTCTCGCTGTCCAATATGTCCTCCACCGACTCGAATGAGCTGGCTGTCGCATGGGAGGATCTCGAGGCAGATCTCCACTCTGTGAGCGCAGATCTGGAGCGCGATCCGGGGTCGATGGAACTCGACGGCGTGGTGCGGCGGATCGAGAGCTTTCGGGAGCGTTTCGCCTCGTCGCAGACCATCGAAAGCCTCACACCGGCGTTCGACGAGTTGGTGTTGAAACTCAGCGACGTATCAGAGAGATTGGACTCCTGAGCCCTGGGATTGGAACGAGTCGAGGCGTCTCCTAACCCTATTCTCCGGGGAAGGGATCACCGCCAGTCGCGTGTTGTCGCAGCAAACGGGATGACCCGGTTCCCCTGGACGTAGGACAGGAGACGCCTCAAATGCTCGGGGCATACGCCCGAAAGACGCCGCCTACGCTCGGGTGCGCTGGGTGCCTCGTGCCTTTGGGTACCCGGCGCCATCGCTTTCAAACCACCCCCAAAATGAAGAACCCCCCTCGAGAGCTCGAGGGGGACTCCGCTCCGAAGGGGGTTCGACGGCTCCGGGCGTGGGCAGAGCGGCCCGAGCCAGGTCAGTTGGACTCGTGGCGACTGAACATCACCCACACGACAACCCCCACGATGGTGAGGATGGCAAGCGTGGTCAAAAATCCGAAGCCCCGACCGTCGCTGTCCTCTGGAAGTTGCTCGAAGTGTCCCTTCATCGCCTTGCCCTTGTCCTTACCCTTGCCCTTGTTCTTGGCCATGTCTCGCCCCAATCTGCGTTCAGAAATCTCTTGAGGAACCCGCAAAACTCTTCCTGCGCCGGTATTACCCGGATCAGGTACAGAGAATTCTCGATCTTGCGATCGAATCTCAGCCGGAAACCCAGCTCTCCTGAGCCTCGCGGGTTCTCTCATGACATACCCAGGACTCAAAGATCCAAACCAAGAATCCGTGGGCTTTCTCTCGCCAGTTTCATGAGACCGCGGTCAGGGTATGGCCGAGGGGAGACCAAACCGAAGGGAGCTCATGGAGCATCGTTACTCACCAGCAGGTATGGACACTGGACAGGCGGAGAAGGTTGGGGTGATCCTCCAAGAGAGACTCGCCTCTCTGATCGATCTTGCCTTGATCCTCAAACACGTGCATTGGAATGTGGTCGGGAGTGGGTTTCTCGCCGTCCACGAGATGATGGATCGCCAGACGGAGGATGTGCGAGGGATGGTGGATACCGTCGCAGAGCGAATCTCCACACTCGGTGGCATTGCCGGCGGCCTGGCTTCCCAGGTCGTCGACATGCGGTCCGCCTCCGACGAGTACTCGTTGGGCCGAGCGCCAGTCATGAGCCATCTGGGCGCCTTGGACATGGTTTACGAGCGAGTGGGCAACGGTCACCGCGAATCCATCGAGCAAGTGGCCGGCCTCGACCCGATCACCGAGGATCTACTGATCTCACAGACAGCTCAGCTCGAGATGAATCACTGGTTCGTCAGAGCCCACCTGTCGGACACCGACGGACGGCTGGCTACCGAGGACGCCACCACCCAGATTGATGCGGCCACTGCCGCGGCTTATGCGCTGCAGCCTGCCGCGGTGTCCGAGGAAGTCGAGGAGGAAGTGGACTCCTGATTCTGACGGTCAGGCTGGCGGGACGAAGCGCAACGTGTCCGACCCGCCTGGCTGGTCCACCGCATCATCTGTGCCATGCGCGGACAGCTGGTCTTGAAGGTAGAGAAGCCGCTCTTCGAGCTGAATCCGCTCGTCATCGGCGTCGGCGCCCGCGGACCCTTCGACTTGAGCTTTCATCTCATCGAGGCGATTTCTGATGCCGACGATCTCTTCGGCGATGGCTTCGGTGTCCATTGAATCCTCCAACCGGTCTCGTAGAGCCCTGTCTACCCGCCGCAGGGTGGCGGGAAACCATCCGGCGAACGCCGGCGCAACCGAAATACGCCGCGGACCGATGACACAATCGCTCATTCTCCGCCCCCGGACAATACGATGGCCCAATGTGGGAACTCCCAGCGCGTGACCGTTGATCGACCCCCCAATGCCGGCTTCGCAATCGCGGTGTCTCTGATCTCAGGCATGAGGTGAGACCGCCCCGACCTCTGCGCCACCTCGCGGAGCGCCTCTCCGACAGTGTGAGGGCTGGGGTGACTCGGGCCACGCTCTCGATGTTCGACCACGCCCCGTATCCGCTCGAGCACACGCTCGACTATCCCGGTGACCCGGGCCTGGTCGGTCCCGATTCGGTGTCGTGGAGGCTGATAGCCGACCCCGCCGCCTTCGTCGGCGGTTTGCGCGCCCTACTCATCCAGGCCGCCCACCCCGAAGTGGTCGCCGGAGTCGACCAACACTCGCGCTACCGGGATGACCCGTTGGGCCGACTCTCGCGGACTTCTGCCTATGTGACGGCCACGACTTTTGGGGCGGGACCCGAAGTAGATGAGGCCATTCGGCAGGTGAGGAGAGCGCACGCCCTCGTCAGGGGCGTCTCCAGCCGCGGGATTCGCTACGACGCCGCCGACCCGGGCCAGTCGGCGTGGGTTCACAACGCTCTCACCGACTCCTTCCTGACCACGAACCAGCGCTATTCGGACTTCCCGTTGACGATCGTCGAGTCCGACCACTTCGTCGGGGAGCAGAACCGCATCGGTCGTCTCCTCGGAGCTGATCCACTTCCGGCCTCTGCTCTGGAACTGACAGACTGGGTCACCGGCCACCCCGAGATCGCCCCCTCGCCCGAGATGGAGAAGATCGTCGATTTCCTCAGCGACCCTCCTATCAGCGCGGGCATCAAGCCGGGCTACTCGCTCTTGTTCGAGGCTGCACTCGTCACCCTCCCCGAGAGGCTGCGACAGATTTTGGGGCTCGAGCCCAGACCGGCAGCGGACGTGCTCGGAAAGGCCGCAGTGAACAGTCTGCGCTGGGCGCTCGGGTACTCCCCGTCCTGGGCGCTGGCGCTGCGTCGGTCCGGCCGGGAGATCCCATCGGGCCTCTTCCGAAGGCTCCCAGAAGGCGTCCTGAGACCGGCCTCTCGGGAGGCCTCGACCCTTCGCGCCGAATAGGTTCTCATTTGCTGGATATGACCGACACACATACGTCTGAGCAGACGGCCCCGCGCGCCGGGGCGACCTGGACCTGGCCCGAGAGATTGGGGCGATGGGGCCCCGTGACCCTGTTGTTCGTGGTTGTGGTCGCCTACTCCGTCGGATCCTGGCTTGCTCTCCGCCTCATCGAGGCCTCGGGCCTGCAGAGTGTCTTCTTCATTCCCTCCGGGATCACGGTCGCATTTCTCCTGCGGCTCCCACGGCGGTCCTGGTGGCTTGTGCTGGCCGGCGCCGGTATCGCCGAGTTCGTCATGGACGTCGTCGGCGGCTACACGACCGCGCAGGCCTTCGGATTCGCCGCGGGAAACGTCGTCGAGCCGCTGCTCGCCGCGGTCATCGTGACAACGGCCTGCGGTCGGTTCGATCTGGCACGACGACGACACTTCATGTGGTTCACGATTGGTGCAGTCCTCATCGGCCCGGCCGCCGGCGCCGGCATCGGTGCCGCCACCGACCGACTCTTGGGGGGAGATGACTTCCTCACTACCTTCGGCCAATGGTGGCTCGGCGACGCCCTTGGGGTGATCCTCGTGGGAGGTGCGATCCTGGTATGGGGCTCGAGCCGCGATCGACGCTCGGTGTTCTCGTGGTGGGGGGCCCTTCTCATGGTCGGTTCCATCGTGCTGACCGTCGCGATCTTCGGTCTGACCGACCTGCCCCTGGTCTTCCCGGTGCTGGTGGGTGTGGTAGTCGCCGGTGTCGTCTTTGGGGTCAGGGCGGTCGCAGTGACAGCCCTTGCCATCGCCACGACGATCGCCCTCGTGCTGGCAAACAGCATCGAGCCACTGATCATGGAGTTGACTCAATCATCTGCCCTCGTCCTCACAAAGCTGCAGATGGGCGCCTTCACTCTCGCCGGCCTGCTCATCGCAGCTGAGTCACACGAGAGAGAACTGGCAACGAGGCAGGCAGCCAGGTCGGTGGTCGAAACCAAGACTCTCGAACTAGAACGGCAACGTGTCCACGACCTCGCAGTACGACTGCAGAGAGGGTTGCTACCCGACAAGCTGCTCTCGCGACCCGGAATGGACATCGCGGCCCGATATGAGTCGGCCAGCGACGTCCTCGAAGTAGGAGGGGACTGGTACGACGCAATCGAGTTGCGGGACGGGCGGGTAGCACTCGTCGTCGGAGACATCGTGGGACACGGCATCGACGCCATGATCTCGATGGGCCGTCTCAGGGCCGCTTTGTCTGCCCTGGCAATACACAACGATCACCCGGCAACTCTGCTGACCGAGTTGGACGAGTTCGTGGGAGGCCCGGATGGAACTGCCTATGCGACGGTGTTCTATGCGATCGTCGACACTCAGGAGCACACCATCACATATGCCTCCGCCGGACATCCCCCGGCATTGCTGGTGTCCCCGGACGGTGAGACTGCCTGGCTCGACCAGGGACAGGCTGAGCCACTGTACGGACAGGTATCGCCACGGCCACAGGCATCAGCGGCCCTACAACCAGGATGGTCTCTGGTCCTGTACTCCGACGGCCTCATCGAGCAGCGTGGAGAGTCTCTGAGTGTGGGGTTGGACCGTTTGGAGAGCCTCGCCTCCGAGCTCGGCGACAAGAGTCCGGGTGACATGTGTGACTCGTTGTTCGAGAGCCTCGTGACCCACGCCACCAGGTCTGACGACACGGTTCTCCTGGTGGTCCGGGCAGGCATGGACTCCGAGGAATATCACCAGGTGTTCCCGGCACGTCCCGAGCAGCTGAGGAAGATTCGCTCGTCACTTCGGTCCTGGGTCAGGGATCGCCGCCTCCCGGCCGCGGTGGGTGAAGATCTCTTGATCGCGGTGGGAGAAGCCACCGCGAACTCGGCCCGTCATGCCTACAAGGATGCGATTGGCGGAGACGTGACGATTCGCATCACACTCACCGACGGGATCTTGAACGTCGAGGTCAGCGACACCGGCAAGTGGCGGGAGTCGGTCGACGCAGAGGCGTACCCCGGACTGGGCACCCAGATCATCGAGTCCGTGGCGGAGGAACTACACGTGGACCGGACTCGGCGTGGCACCCATGTCAGCTTCCGCTTGCGGCTGCACCAAAGCGCCGAAACCCCCGCTGCGCCTTCTCATTCGCACCCGTGATCTGATATCGTTTCACGGGTAACTCCTCCGGACCTTGGGAGTTTGCACCGACTGTCGATTTCGGTTTCAACTCGAGGGGGAAGCGAATGAAAAACGAGACTTCTGAGGACTTGCTTACAGTAGAGATCGAGCCGCTCGGTGACGATGTCGTCGTCGTCCGGCTCTCAGGCGAGATCGACATATCGTCCGCCCATCTCTTGAGCAGCCAGTTCACTTCTATGGTTGCTCAAGGGAAATCGGCGGTCATAGTCGACGCCACCAAGGTCATCTTCATGGACTCCACCGGGCTGCATGCGCTGGTGGAAGGCAAACGCGCCCTCCACGAGAACGGGGCACGCATCTTCTTGGTCCCGTCCAAACAGGTCCGTCGGGTGCTCGAGTTGGTCTTCCCCGATCCCCTCTTCGCGGCGAGACTCGACTCGGTCGAGGAGGCCGTGGCAGCCCTGGATGGGGCGATCGTCGACGAGTGACCTCGGCCATCCCACACGACGTGGTGCAACCGGTTGCGAAGACCAGCGCTCACCCCGACGTGGCCAGCTCAGCAGCCTTTTGAAAGTCGTCGACCATAAAGGCAAAGAGCTCCGACCGTCTCCCCGACTCGGATGCCCTGAGCACGAAGGCGGGGTGGAGCGTGGGCATCACCAGGTATCCCTCCCAGTCCACCGGCACGCCATGATCTCTCATCACCCGGACTCCGGAGCCGAGGAGAGCCTGCGCCGCCGAGCCGCCTAGACAAACGATTACAGACGGAGACACTTCTTCGATCTCAGCGTCCAGCCACGGTCGGCATGCTTCGACTTGACTTCTGGTGGGCTTCTTGTGGAGTCGCGTCTTGCCCCTGGCTTCGAATCTGAAGTGTGTCGAGAGCCCTGTCCAACTGCTCTCCCGCAGGGCGACGAAGGGCTCACCGGCTACATCTTCCGGTCGCCGGGTTGCTCCCCGAGCAGCATCAGCGACGCAGCGGCCGATCCGGCTCCGAAGACGGTTTGTGTAGCTCGTCCATAGAGCTCGCAACCGGTGCAGGATCCGGCTGCCACTTCGAGCTCCGGGAGGCTCATCTGGGACAGAGCCATCTCGTCTGGCGTGACCAGAAGAGAGGCTTTCGCTGGGAGCTGCATGGAGAAACAAAATACGTTTCGCCCGACGTGGGTGACGGGTAACTCGGCGTCCCAGATAGCGAAGGAGAGATGCTCGAGATGCACGGCTCAGGGTCGGAACCAACCACAGTCGGGTTGGTCTCCACATTTCCGCCGACCCGATGTGGCATAGGCCGATACACCGCCTCGCTCGTCGATGCGCTTGCGAAATTCGATCGCGCCCTCGACTTGCAGGTGATTCGAGTCAAGTGCGCAGGCGGCCCGGATTTGCCGCGTGGTGACGTCGTCATGGAGGTCGACCCGAACAGCGATGTCGGGGTCCGCGCCGCGGTCAGGCACCTCAACAGATGTGACTTCACGATCGTCCAGCACGAGTACGGCATCTACGGGAACGACGACGGCTCGGCCGTGGTCGACCTGGTGGCAGCGCTGGAGACTCCGACCCTCGTGGTGCTTCACACCGTGATCCCCGAGCCGTCGACCCGTCAGAAGGCGATCGTGGAGTCGCTCGGGAAGGACGCTGTGCTCGTCGTGCTATGTGAGTCCGCCGCAACACTCCTCAAGGATCGCTATTCGGTCTCCCCGGAATCCATTCGAGTGATCCGTCACGGTGCCCAGTGGACGGCGCAGCAGCCGAACCATCAGCCTCGCCGCCAGCTGATCACGTGGGGATTGCTGGGACCAGGCAAGGGGATCGAGAGGTCGATCGAGGCTCTCAGTTTGTTACGCGACGTCGATCCTCCGGTCAGATACCAGATCGTGGGTCGGATCCACCCGGCCGTCGTGGCACGTGATGGATACGGATATCGACGGCTCCTCCAGGACAGGGTGGAGCGTCTCGGAGTCTCGCACCTCGTCGAGTTCGTAGATCGCTATGTGAGCGACGAGGAGCTCTTCGACTTGGTGCGCCGCTCCGACGTGGTGGTAGTCCCATACGACAACCACGACCAAGTCTCATCAGGTGTCATCACAGAGGCCGTCGGGCTGGCACGCCCGGTTGTGGCGACACGATTCCCCTACTCGGAGGAGATCCTCGCCACAGGCGCGGGAGTCGTCACCGATCACGATCCAGACTCTCTCGCCGCGGCGATCAGGCTTCTACTCGAGGATCCGATGGCCTATCGGCGGGCATGCCAGGCCGCTACCGACCTCTCTGATCACCTCTCCTGGGGCAACGCCGCCAAGGAGTACTCACGGCTGATTCACACTTTGTCGCCGGCCGTGGCCACCGCATGACGAGAATCAAACCCGCGATACCTGTTGTTTCTCAGGTCGACCAGCCAGAATGTCGGCGATGGTCGATCCTGTCAGAACAACGCACCACCTCACGAATGACCCGCGACGACTGGTCCTGAGGCCATTCATCCCCGGGACCGTCAATTTCGGGGGTGACCAGGGTCGGCTCGAGCGCATCATCTCGCGGGTGCTCGAACTGCCCGGGTCCGAGTGCGAGACGATCCTCGATGAGCTCCGCGCACGAAATCAATCGAGATTCCCCGACCTCGAGAGAAAGTGGATGGATCACTTCGAGATCGCGCGTCACAGGATCCCCTCGTTCGACCCGCCCGTGGACGAAGCCCAGGCGCTCCTGATCGGGGCGACCTTGAGCCAGGGCTACGCCTACGAAGGCGCGGCACTCACCAATCCTTCGATGGTGGCGATTGGGCAGACTCACTCCGGCACGCAATCGTTCGTCATGAGTGCCCGAGCCATTGGCGAAGGCCACATCTCCTCCATCGCGTTCATCACCGGCGCGGTCGACGACGACGGGGAGGTGATGCTCGACCAGCGTCATCCCCATGTGAGCAATGGCTGGCGCAGCCCGCCGACCTACTCACGGCAGGCCTTCACCGCCAAGCTGGACGAGTTGGGTTTCACCACCGCGGCCACGCGGAAGACGCTGGAGCTGCTGCCTCAGGCCTTCACGGCCGCCGACATGGCCAGCGCCCTCGACAAGCTCCTCGAGAGCGACGTGGACGATCTGTCAGCCCAGGACGCCGTGAAGCGGATGCACTGGCTCGCCGATTCGAACTACGAACTCGGCTTCGATGCCTCTCTACCCGTATCGGAGCATGTGATCTCGCCTGCCGCTCCGGTGGAGAGCCATGGCATCGAGGATGCTCGCTTCGTCAGGTTCGTCGACGACGGAGGCGAGGTGACCTATTACGCCACCTATACGGCATACGACGGAGTGCGAATACTCCCTCAGCTCATCGAGACCGTGGACTTTCACTCCTTTCGCATGGCCACCATGACTGGCCCTGCGTTGAATCACAAAGGGATGGCCATCTTCCCGCGCAAGATCAACGACGAGTACGTCGCGTTGTCTCGCCACGACCACGAGCGCTCCTACGTGCTGCGCAGCGAGGACATACGAACCTGGAACAATGCCGAGTTGGTGTTCGGGCCTGAACAGACCTGGGACATCGTGCAGAGCGGGAACTGCGGCTCCCCCATCGAAACCGATGCCGGATGGCTCGTGATCACCCACGGTGTGGGCCCGATGCGTCGCTATGTGCTGGGAGCATTGATCCTGGATTTGGACGAGCCCTCCAAGGTGGTGGGCCGGCTTCGCACGCCTTTCATCGAGCCTTCCATCGAGGAGTCTCATGGATATGTGCCGGACGTCCTCTACTCATGCGGCAGCATGCTCCACGGTGACAACTTGATAACACCTTTCGGATACGCAGACGCAGGGATCAAGATCGCGGTCACGCCGGTCCGTGACCTCATCGCGGCGATGGACTAGGGCATTCCTGTGCGCCGGTCACGAGGGAGGTGTCATCACCTGTCGCAGCCTGATGAGAGAGCCCAGCGCCGACAGGGTCGACTCCGCGCCGCGGTTGTGATTGACGTCGGTCGGGCAGAGCCCGTCGAAGCCGGCCCCCGTCGTCGCGTCATAGACCACCGCTCCGCAATCGTTGCGTCCCAGGAACCAGCTGGCCGCGTCGACGACACCATGGTCCCACCTCTCGTCTCCGTCGACCTGACCGGCCGCGAAGCAAGCATCGGCCATGGCCCACGCCTCGATCGGCTGTTGGTCGAAGGCCGGTTTCACCCCGCCCGGGCCGCGACCCGCCACCGGTGTGAAGCTGAATCCGTCGTCTCCCGTTTCGGTGTCCATCAGCCAAGCGAGCACCTCGAGCCCCCTCGTCACGAGATCCCCGTCGCTCAGCGCCGCCCCCACTCGGATCATCGCCTCTGGGATGCGGGCATTCGCATAAGTGAGCTTGGGCTCAGGCCAGAGCCAGTCACCCGGGGGCGGTGATGGCAGCCGGCCGGATGAACTGGTCAGGAAGTCGCCAACCAGATCGACCAGGAAGCCCGCTTCGAGCGTAGCCACGGCGCCGAAGATGGCATACGAGACCGGACGCGGGTACGTGCTCTCGAAGGACACGATCCCCGCACGCAGTGAGTCGACTGCGTCCTCGTCGCCCATCCCGGCTGCGAGCACCTCGCCGAGACCCCAAATCGCCCTGCCGTGGGCGTCATCGCTGCCACGCAGGTCATCCCAGAGCCCCGAAGGAGTCATGCGGTTGTGCCAACCACCGGCTACGACACCGGAGACCACCATCCCCAGATAGGGCTGCAGATCTGGCGACTCGCCGAGCACCCGGGCG
>Ga0299914_10001193_pt1 | contig 16917 bp, 17 predicted proteins | sample RVTome_10_FD_201361 | JGI IMG/M metagenome (GOLD analysis project Ga0299914, IMG submission 201361) | Soil microbial communities from uranium-contaminated site in the Upper Colorado River Basin, Wyoming, United States - RVT153D57 (version 2) ...
AGCTTCGCGTTCCGCTGCCCCTGGCGGCGCCTGGCGTCGCGACCCTGGACCAGCCGCATCGGCGCGCCGGGGGCCGACAGCACCCGCGCCGTCCGCTCCGCGCCGCACTCCGGGCAGGCGACCGAACCGGTGCCCGCCGGCACCAGCTTCTCGAAGCGCGCTCCGCAGGCCTCGCAGCTGAACTCGTAGATCGGCATGCGTCCCGATCGTAACCTCACGCACGACCGCCGCCGGGCCAAGGCGGCGTTGCCGGCGGGCGAATCGGGCATACTTTGTCGGGCCGCGACCCCGCCGGGGCGTGGACAGGGCTCAGATGCCCGCGAACGAACCCTTCGACGCCGTCTGGTATCTCCGATGAGAGAACTGGAACGGGACCTTCCCGCCACCGAAGAAGCCGCGCCGAGCGCGCCGGCCGCGCCCTCGTTCCTCGCGATCGTCGGCTCGGGTCGCGCCGGCGGCGCGATCGCCGCGGCCGCGGGCGCGGCCGGGCTCGAGGTCACGGTGCTCGGCCGCGACGATCGGCTAGCCCTGCCCGGCGCCCGCTCGGCCGCGGTGCTGCTGTGCGTGCCGGACGCCGTGATCGCAAGCGCGTGCGACCGGCTGGCGGGGGACCTGACACCCGAGGTGGCGGTCGGTCACGTCAGCGGCGCCACGACCCTGGACGCGCTGGCGGGCGCCGCAGCTCGCGGGTGCTCGACCTTCTCGCTCCACCCGCTCCAGACGATCCCGGATCCGGACACGGCGCTCGCCGGATCGCCCTGCGCGGTGGCCGGCTCCGGCCCACGCGGCACCGCCGTCGCCCGCGGGCTCGCGGCCGCCCTCGGCATGCGTGCGTTCGAAGTCCCCGAGGAGGGCCGGGCCGCGTACCACGCTGCCGCGGCGATGGCGTCCAACTTCCTGGTCGCGCTCGAGGAGTCGGCGGCCGGCCTGCTCGCGGCCGCCGGCGTCGAGCGTCCCCGCGAGGTGCTGGCGTCCCTGGTCCTGCGCACGGCGGCGAACTGGGCCGACGCCGGCGACGCCGCGCTGACCGGGCCGATCGCCCGGGGCGACGAGGAGACCGTCACCCGTCACCTCGACGCGCTGGCCGATCGCGCTCCCGAGCTGCGCCCGCTGTACGAGGCTCTGGCCGAGCGCACACGGGCGATCGCCGAGGGCCTGGAGGCCGAGCGATGACTCCAGCTCCCGTCGTGCGCAGCAAGCGCGAGCTCCGCGCGGAGATCGCCGAGGCGACGGCCGGCGGGCGGAGCGTCGGCTTGGTCCCGACCATGGGCTATCTCCACGACGGCCACCTGAGCCTGCTCCGGGCGGCGCGCGAGCGCTGCGGATTCGTGGTGATGAGCCTGTTCGTGAACCCGACCCAGTTCGGGGAGGACGAGGACCTCGCCGAGTACCCCAGGGCCGAGGAACGCGACCTCGCGCTCGCCGGCGAGGCCGGCGTCGACCTTGTCTTCGCCCCCGACGTCGAGGAGGTCTACCCCGAGGGGTTCGCGACGTACGTCGCCGTCGAAGGCCTGACCGAGGTGCTCGACGGCGACCCCGCCCGCCGCGGCGCCGAACACTTCAGGGGGGTGACGACCGTCGTCGCGAAGCTGCTCAACATCGTCGGCCCGGACTCCCTTTACCTCGGGCAGAAGGACGCGCAGCAGGCGCTCGTGATCCGGCGGATGGCGCGCGACCTCGACTTCCCGGCGGAGGTCGTGGTCGTCCCCACCGTCCGCGAGCCGGACGGGCTCGCCATGAGCTCTCGAAACGCGTACCTGGATGCACGCGAGCGCACCCGCGCGACCGGCCTGTGGCGCGCGCTCGAGACGGTCCGCGACGCCGCGGGCGGCGGGGCGTCGGTCGACCGGGCGCTCGACGCGGGCCGAGCGATCCTCGCCGACGCCGGCGTCGAGGCCGAGTACCTCGAGGCCCGGCACGCGGACGACCTGACCCCGGCCGAGAGCTTCAACGGGCGACCGGTCCTCGTGGCCGTCGCCGCCCGGGTCGGCGGGGCCCGCCTGATCGACAACGTCGTGGTCGGCCCGACCGACCGCTCCGAGTGACAAAGAGAGAGGACCAGCGATGCAACGCCAGATGCTGAAATCCAAGATCCACCGGGCGACCGTCACCGGCTGCGACGTCGACTACGTCGGGTCGATCTCGATCGACCCGGAGCTGATGGGCGCCGCGGACCTGATCGCGAACGAGCAGGTCCACGTCTGGGACATCGACAACGGCGCGCGGTTCGTCACCTATGCGATCGAGGGCGAGCGCGGCTCGGGAACGATGCGGGTGAACGGCGCCGCGGCCCGCCTCACGTCGGCCGGGCACAAGATCATCGTCGCGTCGTTCGGCGCCTACGGCGAGCGCGACCTCGAGAGCTACTCGCCGGTCGTCGTCCACGTCGACGAAGGCAACGAGATCGTCGAGGTCGACTCCCACCCCGAGGTGCTCCTCGGCTCGCCCACGGCGAGCGAGTCGCAAACGCACACAACTGCCGCCGGCGTCCTCCGCCTCCCGTCCGCCGCCGCCGCCGGGTCTGAGGAGGGACGGTCATGAGCGCACGGCCCCAGGACTCCAATCGAAAGCGAATCTCACTGCCGACGCTCGCGGAGATGAAGGCGACCGGGGAGCCGATCGTCATGGTCACCGCCTACGACCATCCGTCCGCGCAGGTCGTCGAGGAGGCCGGCGTTGACATCGTCCTCGTCGGGGACTCGGCAGCGATGACGGTGCTCGGCTACGACTCGACCGTCCCGGTGGGGATGGACGAGATGCTGATGCTCGCGGCCGCCGTCCGCCGCGGGCTGACGACGCCGCTCCTCGTCGGGGACATGCCGTTCGGCTCCTACGAGCAGTCGAACGAGCACGCCGTCGCGAACGCGCAGCGGTTCGTCAAGGAGGCCGGTTGCGACGCCGTGAAGCTGGAGCGCGGAGGCGCCTCGGTCGATCGCGCCCGCGCGATCATCCGGGCCGGTATCCCGGTGATGGGGCACGTCGGCCTGACACCGCAGACGGCGACGGCGCTCGGCGGCTACAAGGCGCAGGGCAAGACGGCGGGGCGCGCGTCGCAGATCGCCGAGGAGGCTCTGGCCCTCCAGGCCGCCGGTTGCTTCGCGATCGTGTTCGAGGCGGTCCCGGCTGCGGTGACCGAAGCCCTGATGCCTCGGATGGAGACTCCGGTGATCGGGATCGGGGCCGGCGCGGACACCGACGGGCAGGTCCTCGTCTTCCACGATCTGCTCGGGATCTTCGGCGGCCACGCGGCCAAGTTCGTGAAGCGCTACGCCGACGTGCGCGGGGAGATGGTCCGCGGCGTCGCCGCGTACGCCGACGAGGTCCGCTCGGGCGTGTTTCCCGGGGCCGAGCACATCTATTCGATCGACCCGGCCGAGCTCGCCGAGTTCCGCGCCTATCTCGCGCACGAGGCGCTGCCCGGGAGCGGCACCTTCAGCCACGCCGACTGGGATTGGGGACCGTGAAAAGCCCTGGTAACCGGTCGATTCCGCCGGTGTAAGTTCTTGTGCGCTTCCGCACTTGGATGGTGCGGGACACGAGACGAAGTGAGGTACGACTCATGGAGATGCTCAAGAGGTTCGAGCCGTTGGCGCTCCTGCTGATGTTCATCGGCGCCCTCAACTGGGGCATCCTCGGGATCACCGCCGGTGAGACCAACGTGCTCGCCGAGATCTTCGGGACCGGGACGCTGACCGACGTCGTCTACGTCGTGATCGGCGTCGCCGCCCTGATGTGGCTGCCGCGCCTGCTCGAGGCCTTCCACCTCGGCCGGGGCCCGCATCCGCACGGCATCTGAGCCAGAGGACAGGGACACGTCGGGAACGGGCCGGGCACCGCCCGGCCCGTTCCGTGTCCGGATGCCATCATCGGCGGCATGCTGACCGTCGAGCACCGGTTCTCAACCCAGGGCGACGGAGACACGATCGACATCACCTCTTCCCTCGCCGCGGCCGTTCGCGAGGCCGGCGCCGCGGAAGGCCAGGTCACGGCGTTCGTCCGCGGCTCCACATCGGCGATCACGACCATGGAGTTCGAGCCCGGCGGCGTTCACGACCTGCGGACGCTGCTCGACCGGCTGATCCCCGCCGCCGGCGACTACGAGCACAACCGGCTCAACCAGGACACCAATTCGCACGCCCATCAGCGCGCGTCGGTGATCGGCCCGTCCGAGGTCGTCCCGGTGGTCGGCGGCCGGCTGGCGCTCGGGACCTGGCAGCAGGTGGTCCTGCTGGACTTCGACGACCGCCCGCGCGAACGGACCGTCGTGGTCCAGGTAACGGGCTGAGCTCAGGGGCCGATCCCGAGCTGCTCTCGCACCGCCGAAGCGGCCGGCGCGATCTCGTCCGAGAGCACCTCGAGCACTCGCCGCCAGCCCGGCTCGAGCTCGAGGGCGCGGCGGACCCGGTCGGCGCCGGCGGCGGTGTCGCCGCCCTGGGCCAGGCCCAGCCCGGACCAGAACAGCAGCTCGTGGTTGCCGGGCTCAAGCGCGGCGGCGCGCTCGTAGCTGCGCGAGGCGGCCTCGTGCCGGCCCGCCGCCGCGTGTGAGTCACCCTCGTCGGCGAGCCGATAGGCGTCGGCCACGTCCAGCAGGCGCCGAAGCTCGCCGAGGGGGTCGCCGTGGTCCTCGACCCGCAGCTCGACGGTCCGCTCCCAGGCCTCGCCCTTCGCCGGGACGACGATCAGCGCCGCGGACTGGCGGCCGCGCACGTCGCCTCCCGCGGCCTCCCCGGCCTCGAGCGCGGCCAGGAGGCGCCGGGCCAGCGCTCCCTCGGCGCCGGCGAACGCCCGCGACATCGCTCCCCAGACCTCGGGCGAGGCCATCAGGTTCGCCTGGGCGCTGTGGTCGGGTGCCGTGGCGTCTCCCGCGTGCGGGATGCAAGCCTCGCCGGTGTGCGCCGCGGGCTCACCGCAGGCGGCGATCGCCCCGAGCTGCCGGAAGCGGGCCTCAGGGTCGGCGGCGAGGAGCTCGTCGAGGGCCGCGCCGGGCGCGCGACCCGCGGCGATCAGGTCGAGGGCGCCGGGCCCGTACGCGGGCTCGGCGATCGACTGGGTCGCGACGACGCCGACGCCGGGGCGAGCCCAGAGCACGACCGAGCCGACCGAGAACCAGTGCGACTGCACGGCGCCGCCGAGCTCTCCCGTCTCCTCGTCCCGGGCGACGATCGAGTAGGTGCCGCGCCGCATCGCGGCGAGCCTAGCCCTCCGGCGTCGCGCGCGTCAGGGCCCGACCGGGACGTTCGAGCGCAGCGCGTCCAGCTTCCAGAGGCCGTCGTCGAGGACGAGCTCCGCCCGCAGCAGCTCGCCGTCGTAGATGCCCCCGGTCGGCTTCGCCGAAGCCTGCGCCACCGAATCGGGCAGCACCACGATGCGACTGAGCCTGACGTTGCGGGCGGGCTTGGTGTCCGCCTGGGCCGCCTCGCAGCCGCCGGCGGCGCCGTAGGCGTCGCGGAGGTAGCGCTCGGTCACGAGCGCCCCGCAGACCTGGCGGGGATCGGTGCCGGCCAGCACCGCCTCGAGCGTGATCGAGATCGCGGTCTGATCGGAGGTCGGGTCGTCGGACGGCTCGTCCTCGGGATCCGCGGTGCCCGGTGCCTTCTCGTCGTCGGTTGCCTCGGCGGCTCCGGTGACCGCGGGCGCCGTGGTCTGCGGCGGGTCGTCGTCGTCACCGCAAGCGGTCAGCAGGAGGCCGGCGGCAACGAGAAGCGCGACCGCCGGCGCCCAAGCCCGAGCGGTATCAACGTTCACCAAAGCCACGCTCACGCAACCCTAATACACGCCGCGGCCGGGGACGAGACCGACGCTCAGGAGCCGCCGCGGAACTCGATCGCGCGGACCAGTTTCGCCGGGGCGCCCGCAGCGATCGTCGCCGGCGGGATGTCCCGGGTCACGACCGAGTTCGCGCCGATCACCGCCCGGTCGCCGATCTCGACGCCGCCGGTGACCACGCAGTTGACGCCGAACCAGGTGTTCGCTCCGATCCTGACCGGCCCCCGCGATGCGAATCCCTGCCACGTCACCGGCACGTCCGGGTCGTCGTAGCGGTGGTCCGAGTCGCCGACGAAGCAGCCGTTGGCGAACATCACGTGATCGCCGATCTCGATCCGCTCGTTCGCCGCGAGCATCACGCCCCTGTTGAGAAAGCACCCGGCGCCGATCGCGACCCGCGCGCCGGCTGACATCGTGATCCAGCATCCCGGCTCGAATAGGGTGCCCTCCCCCACCGTCAGCCGCCCGTCGTCGAGCGCCTCGAGCAGCTCGCCCTCCACCGGATGGCGCACGTAAAACCCGCCACGGGCCGCGTGCCTGTTGATTCGCCAGCGGCGCCCGAGCCGCGCGTTGCGCTCGTACCAGCGCCGCTTCATCCACCACAGGCGCCATCCGCTCGGATCGCTCACAGGCGAAGCTTCCCATGAGGGGATAGATTGGGGCCGGCACGGACCGCAAACGATCGGGGGAGATCATGGCCATGTTCGAGATGAGCGCGGAGACGGCCGCGGAGTTCGGCGAGGCGCTACGCGACGAGGCCGCGGCGAAGCTGGGCGGGCCGGCCGCCGCGGTCGGCGCCTTCCGCCGTGGCGGGGCGAGCACCAGGATGGCGATCTCGAAGAGCGGGATCGGAGCGCTCGCCTACGGCGCTTCCAGCCTGTTCTCGAAGAAGCAGGCCGGGGGTCTCCCTGAGAAGGTGCTGCTCGCCCTGACGGAGGATCGCCTGCACGCGTTCAAGCTCAAGATTCGCGGTCGCAGCTGGGCGGCCGGGGACGAGGTCGGCTCGTGGGAGCGCGCCGGGGTGAAGGCGAGCACCGAGTCCAAGGCGGGCGTCACGATGCTCACGATCGAGACTGCCGACGGCTTTCGGGCGACCCTGGCGCCGATCGGGATGCGCGACGACCCGATCGGCCTCGAGTTCGCCGACGCGCTGGGCGCGCGCGCCTGAGGCCTAGGCGGCGACCGGTTCGCGCCTGCGCGCGCCGCGGCCACTCCTGACCGTCGGCGCCTCGGGCTCGACGAGCTCGGCCAAGAACCGGCCCGTGTACGAGTCCGGGTGGCCGGCGATCTGCTCGGGCGTCCCAGTGGCGATGATCTCGCCGCCGGCCTCGCCGCCCTCGGGCCCGAGGTCGACGATCCGGTCCGCTGACTTGATCACGTCGAGGTTGTGCTCGATGACCAGCACGGTGTTGCCCTGATCGACGAGCCGGCCGAGCACCTCGAGCAGCCGCTCGACGTCGGCGAAGTGAAGGCCCGTGGTCGGCTCGTCGAGGATGTACAGGGTCTTCCCGGTCGCGACCTTCGAGAGCTCGGTGGCCAGCTTCACCCGTTGCGCCTCGCCGCCGGACAGCGTCGTGGCCGGCTGGCCCAGCCGGATGTAGTCGAGCCCGACGTCGTGCAGCGTCTGCAGCCGGCGCTTGAGCTTCGGGATCGCGTCGAAGAACTCGAGCGCCTCGGAAACCGGCATGTCGAGGACGTCCGCGATCGAGCGGCCCTTGTAACGCACCTCGAGCGTCTCGCGGTTGTAGCGGCGCCCGTGGCACTGCTCGCACGGCACGTAGACGTCGGGCAGGAAGTGCATCTCGATCTTGATCTGGCCGTCGCCCCGGCAGACCTCGCAGCGCCCGCCCTTGACGTTGAACGAGAAGCGTCCGGGCTTGTAGCCGCGCGCCCGTGACTCCTTGGTTCTCGAGAACAGATCGCGGACGTGGTCGAAGATGCCCGTGTACGTCGCCGGGTTCGACCGCGGCGTGCGCCCGATCGGCGACTGGTCGATGTTGATGATCTTGTCGATCCGATCGATGCCGTCGATGCCCGAGTGCGCGCCGGGGCGCATCCGGGCGCGGTGCAGGCGGTTGGCAGCCGCGCGATAGAGGATCTCGTTCACGAGCGTGGACTTGCCGGAGCCGGAGACGCCTGTGACGCAGGTGAACACGCCGAGCGGGAAGGCGGCGTCGACGCCCTTCAGGTTGTGCTGGCGCGCGCCCTGGACGCGCAGCTCGCCCTGCGGCGAGCGGCGCTCCTCCGGAACCGGGATCGAGCGCTTTCCCACCAGGTACTGGCCGGTGAGCGACGCCGCGACCGCCTGCACCTGAGCCGGCGTCCCTTCAGCGATCACCTCGCCGCCGTGCTCGCCGGCACCCGGTCCGAGGTCGATCAGATGATCCGCCGAGCGCATCGTGCCCTCGTCGTGCTCGACCACGATCACCGTGTTGCCGAGGTCCCGCAGGCGCGCGAGCGTGTCGATCAGCTTCGCGTTGTCGCGCTGGTGGAGGCCAATCGAGGGCTCGTCCAGGATGTACATGACACCGACCAGGCTCGAGCCGATCTGCGTTGCCAGGCGAATCCGCTGCGCCTCACCGCCCGACAGCGTCGCGGCCGCACGCTCGAGCGACAGGTAGCCGATGCCGACGCTGTCCAGGAAGTGCAGCCGCTCCGCCACCTCACGCAGGACGAGATGCGCGATCGCCCGCTCGGTCTCGCTCAACCTCAGCTCCTCGACCCATTCCAGCGCAGCCCGGGCCGAGAAACGGGTGAACTCCGCGATGTTGAGCCCGCCGACGGTCACCGCCAGGGATTCGGGACGCAGACGCGCCCCGTTGCAGGCGGGGCACGGCTGCATCGCCATGAGCTCCTCCACCCGGTCACGCGTGTTCTCGGAATCCGTCGTCTCGTACCGGCGCTCCAGGCTCGTGAGCATGCCCGGGAAGCGCACGGTGTACGTGCGCCGGCGGCCGAAGCGGTTCTTGTAGGTGACGGTGTGCTTCTCGTCGCCGGTGCCCTCGAGCAGGAGCCCGCGCTCGGCGTCGGTCAGGTCCTGCCATGGAGTGGTCGCGTCGACCCCGCTCGACTCCGCGACCGCCTCGAGCAGCCGCCGGTGATACATCGAAGCCGCCTTCGTCCAGGGGTCGAGCGCCCCCTCGGAGATCGAGAGCGTCGGGTCCGGGACGATCAGCTCGGGGTCGATCACCCGCTGGAACCCGAGTCCGTGGCACCGCTCGCAGGCCCCGTGAGGTGAGTTGAACGAGAAGATCCGCGGCTCGATCTCCGGCATCGAGGCGCCGCAGTTGAGGCACGCGAAGCGCTCGGAGAACAGCTCTCGCTCGCCCGAGTCCGCGTCCTGGACTTCGATCAGGCCGTCGGCGAGCTGGGCGGCCGCCTCGATCGACTCGGCGAGCCGCTTGCGAACGCCCTCCTTCATCACCAGGCGATCGACGACGATCGAGATGTCGTGCTTGTACTTCTTGTCGAGCTCGATGTCCTCGTCGAGCCGGCGAAGCTCGCCGTCGACGACCGCGCGGGCATAGCCCTGCGAGCGCATCTCGGTCAGCAGCCGGCCGTACTCGCCCTTGCGGCCCCGGACCACCGGCGCCATGACCATGAACCGCGTGCCCTCCTCCCGGGCCAGCACCCGATCGGTGATCTGCTCCAGGGACTGGCCCTGGATCGGCTCGCCGCAGTTGAAGCAGTGCGGGTGCCCGATCCGCGCCCACAGGAGGCGCAGGTAGTCGTAGATCTCGGTCACCGTCCCGACCGTGGACCGGGGGTTGCGCGAGGTCGTCTTCTGGTCGATCGAGATCGCCGGCGAGAGGCCCTCGATCGAATCGACGTCGGGCTTCTCCATCAGCCCCAGGAACTGCCGCGCGTAGGACGAGAGCGACTCGACGTAGCGGCGCTGCCCCTCCGCGTAGAGGGTGTCGAACGCCAGGCTCGACTTACCGGACCCGGAGAGCCCGGTGATCACGATCAGGGCATCCCGGGGCAGCTCGAGATCGATCCCCTTCAGGTTGTGGGCGCGCGCTCCCGAGATGACGATTGTGTCCGAGCGTGCCACTCAGAAGCAGTGTAGGGACACGAACTGACGTTCCCGTGGACGCCGGCGATGACGTCAGCGCTTGGCGCGCGACATCACGAAGTCGAGCAGCGCCTCGGGGTCGGCCACCTCGTAGTTGGCAGCGAGGTGGGCGGCGATCTCGGCTCGGGGCGAGCCGTCGAGCGCCATCTTCGTCGCGACGATCCGGGCGCCGATCTCGTCGCCCCGGGCGCCGCCGTTCACCGCCGCGGGGGCCTCGCGGTCCGGCCGGGCCGGCGCCGGCGGCTCGATCTCGGGCTCGGGCGGCATCGGCTCGGGCTCGGCGGGCGGCATCGGCTCCGGCTCTCGCGGCGGCGTCGGCTCGGGCTCGACGGGCGGTGTCGGCTCCGGCACGCGCGGCGGCTGCGGGTCGACCTCCGCCGAGGTCGAGCTTCCGCCCAGCGCGCCCTCGAGACCGCTCAGCGCCTCGCGCACCTTGGCGAGTCGCTGATCGGCCTCGGCTTCCGCTCGCTCGCGGATCCGCCTCGCGTCGGCCTCGGCCTCGGCGATCAGGGTCCGTGCCCGCTCCTCGGCCTCGCCCACGATCCGCTTGGCGCGTTCGTCGGCCTCGGCCAGCGCGTCGCGGACGCGGCCGCTCAGGTCCTGCACCAGCTTCTCGGCGTCCATGGAGACAAGGTACCGGTCACGCCGCGACCGGGATCGTGTCCGGCGCTCCGGGGATCAGCTCCGGACTGGCTCCCGCGCGAGCTCGTGCTCGTCGGTGTCGCCGCCGTTGGCCCGCGCGCCCGAGTACTCGGGGTCCGCGGGCATCGGCTCCGGAATGCCCTCGAAGCGCGACTCCGGCAGCCACTCGAGCCACTTCGGCAGGTACCAGTTCCAGTCCCCGAGCAGCTTCATCGTCGCCGGCAGCAGCACCCCGCGGATGATCGTGGCGTCGATCAGGATCGCCGCCGCCAGCCCGACTCCGAACTGCTTGAACTCGACCGACGACAGCGTTGCGAAGATCGCGAACACGGCGATCATCACCACCGCCGCCGCGGTCACCACCGAGGCGGTGCTCTTGATCCCGGCGGCGACGGCGTCGCCGGTCGCGAGGCCGCGGTCGTACGCCTCGCGGATCCGGCTGAGGATGAACACGTGGTAGTCCATCGAGAGCCCGAACAGGATCACGAACAGGAACAGCGGTAGCCACGACGTCACCGCGCCGGTCGACTCGAACCCCAGCAGCGACTCGAGATGCCCCTCCTGGAAGATCCAGACCACCAGGCCGTACGCGGCCCCCACCGAGAGCAGGTTGAGCACGATCGCCTTGATCGGGATCACGATCGACCGGAAGGTCCCGAGCAGCAGCAGGAACGCCATCCCGAGAACGAACGCGAAAACGATCGGCACGCGCTCCTCCATGATCTGGTTGAAGTCCTCGGATCCGGCGGTGATGCCCGTGACGTTGACCTCGGCGCCGGGGATCTGGCCGATCGTCGCGGGGATCACGCCGTCGCGCAGCTCGGCGAGGGCGTCGTAGGACTCGTCGTTGGCACCGTCGCCGGCCACGGGCACGTCGACCGCGACCACGCCGAAGTCGTCGGAGACCTCGACCGAGGGAGCGCCCACGAACAGCTCGGGGTTTGCGGCGACCTCGGCCTCGAGCGCCTCGATGCCCGACGCGACCTCGGCGCGACTCGCGCCGTTGGTCTCGATCACCGCGGTGGCGGGGATCTGGTCGCCCGGGAACGCCGCCTGGATGTCGTCGTAGGTCTGCATGACCTCCAGATCGCGCGGCAGCGTGTCGATGCCGGGCACCTGCATCTTCAGGCCCAGGACCGGGATCGCAAGGACCAGCAGCGCGGCGGTGGCGAGCCCGCCGGCGATCCACGGCCGGCGCAGGACGCGATCGAGGATCGCGCCCCAGAAGCGGGATTCCGTGGCCGCGCGCTTCTCGGGCCGGGTGAGGAACGGGATCCGCCCCTTGTTCACCCGGTCGCCCAGCTTCGAGAGGACGGCCGGCAACACCGTGAGCGAGCCGAGCACGGCGATCGCGACGACGAGGATCGTCCCCGTCGCGAACGACGCGAACGTCGCGGCGCCCGCGAGGTACATCCCGGCCATCGCGATGGCGACCGTGATCCCGGACACGAGCACCGCTCGGCCCGAGGTCGCCGCGGCCGCGTTCAGGGCGGCCTCGGAGTCCCGCCCGCGCGCCCGCTCCTCGCGCTCACGGCGCAGGTAGAAGAGCGCGTAGTCGACGCCGACCGCGAGCCCGATCAGGAGTACGACCGACGAGGCGGCCTCGTCGACCGGCCAGATCTGGCTCAGCGGGCCGAGCAGGCCGATCGCGGCCGCCACGGCGGTCGCGGCCAGGAGCAGCGGCACGAGCGCGGCCACGAGGGCGCCGAACGCGAGGACCAGGATGATCAGGGTGATCGGCAGCGAGGTCACCTCGGCGCGCTGGAAGTCCTCCTCGAACGACTCGGAAAGCGCCTTGGAGGCGCTCGCGTCACCGAAGAAGCCGATCTCGACCCCCGGGTTCTCGCCCGCGACGCGCTCGATCGTCGCCTCGGGCGCCTCGACCCGGTCCTCGACCGTCTCGTCGCTGTCCTCGGGCGGCTCCGGGATCTCGTACGTGAGCAGGGCCGCCCGCCCGTCGTCGGAGATCGAGCCGCGCTCCTCGTAGGGGGTGACCACGTTCTCGACGTTCTCGGTCGACTCGAGCTCGGTGACGAGCTGATCGACGGCGGCCCGGAACTCCGGGCTCTCGGCGTCGGCGCCCTGAATCAGCACGGTCTCGTCGGCGGCGTCCGTGAAGCCCTCGGCCAGCGCCCTGTCGGCGCGCTGCGACTCGCCGACGCCGTACTCCTCGTCCGACAGGGTCTCGGTGCCGACGGCACCGCCTGCGAACACGGCGATCGCGACGAAGGCGAGCCATATCCCCACCGCCTTGAACCGGTGCTCCGCGCTCCAGCGGCCGGCGCGGGCCGCGATTCCCCTGGGCTTCATCGGCCCTCCTTTGGCATCGACACTCACGCGAGCCATTCTGCGAGCCGCGGCCCCGTTGGCCAATGGAGTTCCCCCGCGTCTGCCGGTGCGGGTACCCGCACCGGCCGCAGGCGGTACCCGTATTGGCACATCCGTGCCGTTGGGCGACAATCAACCCATGGGGCAGCGCGTTTTGATCGTCGACGACCACGCGGGCTTCCGCGCGAGCGCTCGGCGCATGCTCGAATGCGAGGGGTTCGAGGTCGTCGGCGAGGCCGCGACCGGGGCCGAGGCCGAGCCGCTGGTCCGCGAAGCGCGTCCCGATCTGGTACTCGTGGACGTCGGACTCCCGGACTGCGACGGTCGCGACCTGGCTGACCGGCTCGGCTCCGATCCGCACGTGATGGTTCTCCTGATCTCCAGCCGCGACGACGTCGAGAGCGACGGGGAGGCGCTCGGGTTCATTCCCAAGGATCGCCTCTCCGCCCAGGCGATCGCGGAGCTCCTCCCGTGAAGTCCCTGCGCGCCGCCCTCCTCGGGCTCGGCATCGCGGGCTTCGTATTCGGGCTGCTGATCCTCGCCGCGGTCCTCTCGAGCGACCACGCCGAGAGCAAGGGCGTCAACGCGGTGCTCGTGCTGCTGATCGGCTGGTCGTTCATCGGGACCGGCCTGTTCGCGTGGTACCGGCGCCCATCGAACCGGATCGGAGCGCTGATGACCGCGGTCGGCTTCACCTGGTTCGTCAGCTCGCTGTCATTCGCCAACCTGCCCGGCCTGTTCATCGCCGGGGCGATCCTGAGCTCGCTGCCGATCGGGATCCTGATCCACATGACGCTCTCGTTCCCGAGCGGCCGGCTCGAGGGGCGGCTGGCGACCGCACTCGTCATCGCCACCTACGTCGTCGTGGTCCTCTATCTCCCGCTGCCGTGGCTGTTCGCCGATTCGACCGACCCGGACATCTGCGACACGTCCTGCCCCGCCAACCCGATCCTGGTGAGCGACGACGAGGGCCTGGCCAACATCCTGTTCGGGGTCGCGAACGCCGCCGGAGTGGTGATCCTGGCGTCCACCGTCTGGATCGCGGTCGGCCGCTGGCGCCGCGCCGACCGCGAGAGCCGCCGGACGCTTGGCCCCACGCTGTGGGCGGCGGTCGTCACCCTGGTCTTCTTCCTCTCGCTCGTGTTCACCGGCCTGGTCGGGCCGGAGCCGCTTCAGGAGACCCTCTACTTCGTCGCGGTCTTCCCCCTGGCCTCGGTTCCCTACGCGTTCCTCGCTGGGCTGTTGCGCTCGAAGCTCTCGGCGGCCGAGGAGGTCGCGGAGGAGAACGTCCGCCTCGACGCCGAGCTCCAGGCGCGATACGAGGAGCTGCGCGCCTCCCGAGCGCGGATCGTCGGCGCGGCGGACGACGCCAGGCGCAGGCTGGAGCGCGACCTCCACGACGGCGCCCAGCAGCGACTGGTCGGGCTCGCGCTTTCGCTGCGCCTAGCGCGGGACCGGATCGACGGGGATCCCGCCCAGGCCGCCGCCCTGCTCGACGAGGCCAGCGCCGAGCTCGCGCTCGCCACCGACGAGCTCCGGGAGCTGGCCCGCGGCATCCACCCCGCGATCCTCACCGACCGCGGCCTCGGCGCGGCGTTGGACACCCTGGCCAAGCGCGCCCCGGTGGACGTCTCCCTGCGCCATTCGCTCGGCGGCGGGATCCCAGCTCCGGTCGAGTCCGCCGCCTACTTCGTCGTCGCCGAGTCGCTGACGAATATCGTGCGACATTCCGGCGCGGCCGAGGCCGAGGTCAGCGTGGCGCGGCGCAACGGCGCCTTGCACGTCGCGGTGATCGACTCGGGCCGGGGCGGGGCCGATCCCGACGGCTCGGGTCTGCGCGGCCTCTGCGACCGGGTGCAGGCGCTCGACGGCGAGCTCGAGGTCGAGAGCCATCCGGGCGCCGGGACCGCGGTCCACGCCCGCATCCCGCTCGACCCCTAGGACGGGTCGCCGGGGTTGGAGGACGTTCTCTGAGCGCGCTACCTTCCTCGGTCGATGCGAATCGTGATCGCCGAGGACTCAGTGCTGCTGCGGGAGGGCCTGGCCCGGCTGCTCGCTGAGAACGGCATGGAGGTTGTGGGCCAGGCCGGTGACGGCGAGGACCTGCTGCGCAAGGCTCGGGCGCACAAGCCCGACGTCGCGATCGTCGACGTCCGCATGCCGCCCGACCACACGGACGAGGGGCTGCGCGCCGCCCGCCAGATCCGCAAGGAGCTGCCCGCCACCGGGGTGCTCGTCCTCTCGCAGGACGTCGAGGAGGCCTACGCCCGCGAGCTCTTGGCCGACGACGCAGCCGGCCTCGGGTACCTGCTGAAGGATCGGGTCGCCGACGTCGACGGGTTCGTCGAGGCGGTCCGCCGGGTCGCAGGCGGCGGCTCGGCCCTGGATCCGCAGGTCGTCTCGACGATGCTCGGGCGCGCCGACGGCGCCGACCCGCTGGCCGTCCTCACGGAGCGCGAGCGCGAGGTGCTCGAGCTGATGGCCGAGGGGCGCTCCAACGCGGCCGTCGCCGAGCGCATGGTCGTGACCGAGCGCGCGGTCGAAAAGCACGTCACCTCGATCTTCTCGAAGCTCGACCTCCCGCCCACGCCCGACGACCATCGCCGCGTCCTCGCGGTGCTGCGCTTCCTCGACGCCTAAGGTAGCCCGGGGCTTCGCGGGTAGCCGGGACGGGCATGCCGCTCTACGGACACGTCCCCGTCGCCTACCGGGCAGTCTTCCTCGCCGCGGCGCTGCTCGTCTTCGGACTGCTGTTCCAGCAGCTGATCACGCTGCTCGTCGCGATCCTCGTCACCGTCATCATCTCGATCCCGCTCGCGCTCGTCGCCGACCGGCTCGAGCGGCACCGGATCCCGCGGCCGATCGGAGCGCTGACCGGCCTGTTCCTCGGGATCGGCAGCCTGGCGGTTGTGATCGCGCTCGTGGTTCCTCCGTTCATCGACGAGGCCGAGCAGTTCGTCGACGAGGTGCCGGCAACGGTCCAGGACCTCGAGGAGCTCGTCGGCGACCTGATCGGCGCCCGCCCGGCCGAGGTCGGCGACAGCCTCCAGGAGTTCCTCGAGCGCTACGTGGACGAGCCCGAGACCCTGATCGACCCGATCACCTCGATCGGGCTGAGCGTGGTCGGCGTGCTCGGCGCCCTAGTGTTCATGCTCCTGACCGCCTTCTTCATCGCGGTCCGCCCGCAGCCGCTGATCGACGGGTTCCTCGGCCTGTTCCCGCCGGCGCGAAGGGCGGCGGCCATGCACCTCATGCGCCGCCTGCGCGACGCCTGGGTCGGCTGGCTCCAGGGCGTCCTGGTGGACATGCTCGTCACCGGCGTCCTGCTGTACGCGGGTCTCAGCCTGATCGGCCTCGACTTCGCGATCTTCTTCGCCGTCTTCTCCGCCCTGCTCGTGGTGATCCCGTACTTCGGCGCGATCCTGGGTGCGATCCCGGTCGTGCTGTTCGCCCTCGCCGACAGCCCGGGAACGGCACTCGCCGCGCTGATCGTCTACGTCGTCGTCCAGCAGATCGAGAGCAACATGATCATCCCGCTGGTCATGGCCCAGCGGGTAAAGCTCCACCCCGCGCTGATCGCGATCGGCGTGATCCTGGTCGGGCAGCTCTTCGGGTTCATCGGCCTGTTCGTCGCCGTGCCGATCCTCTCGGCGTTCGTGATCCTGGTCGACGAGCTGTGGGTGCAGCCGATGGACGCGCGCGGACGCGGCGCGGACGCTAAGCCCGCAGGCTCTCCAGGTCGCGCCGCAGCTCCTTGAGCTCGTCGCGGATCCGGGCCGCCTCCTCGAAGCGCAGCTCGTCGGCGGCGGCGGCCATCTCCTCCTCGAGCTCGACGATCAGCTTCTCGAGGTCCTCCGGGCTCGCGACCTCCTGATCGGCGCGGACCCGGCGCCGCGTACGGGGCGCGCTCTTCGACTCCATCGAGAGGAACTCGGAGATCTCGGAGATCCCCTTCTGAACCGTCTCCGGGGTGATCCCATGCTCGCGGTTGTACGCGAGCTGGATCTCGCGCCTGCGGTTCGTCTCGGCGATCGCCACGCGCATCGCCTGGGTCTCCTTGTCGGCGTACATCAGCACCCGGCCCTTCACGTTGCGCGCCGCGCGCC
>Ga0299914_10001194_pt1 | contig 16916 bp, 13 predicted proteins | sample RVTome_10_FD_201361 | JGI IMG/M metagenome (GOLD analysis project Ga0299914, IMG submission 201361) | Soil microbial communities from uranium-contaminated site in the Upper Colorado River Basin, Wyoming, United States - RVT153D57 (version 2) ...
TGCGCCGCGAGGTCAGCGCGCAGCGCCGGCACCGGGTCGCCCCAACCATCAGTGACCGCCGCCTCGAGCACGAGTGTGTGCAGGAGCCGCCGCCACCATGGGCGCCCGTTCAGCAACGCGTCGCCATCGGCGACCGACGCCGCTGCGGCGTCGGGGCGTCCGGCGCGGCCGGCGGCGACCGCGTCGCCATAGCGCACCCCCGCCTGGTTGACCGCACGTACGCCGGGGAGAGCGGCGCGCAGCGCGTCGCGAGCCTGCTGGCCGCGGTCGTCGACCACCGTGCGCAGCAGCGCCCAGACGCCGAAGAGGCTGAACGGCGAGATGGATGGGCGGGCGATCAGGGTCGAGATCCCCGCGTCGATCGCCGCGTTGGCCCTGGCCAGGTCGTGGGCGAGCAGCAGCGGGATGCCCCGGATCGCAGTCATGGCGGCAACCGCATCGGGTGACGTATCAGCGCTGGCGAGCACGACGTCGATCGCCGTCTGTGCCGCGCGCGTGTTCCCGGCGAGCGCATGGAACAGCGCGACCTCCATGCGGGCAGCCTCGTGCACATCGCGCAGGCCGAGCGTCGCCACCCGGTCGGCAGCGTCGATCGCCATGCCCAGTGCCGGGCGCGGACCGTCGATCGTGCAGCGCTCGTCGGCGAGCACCATGTCGATCGTGACCGCGGTCGCCAGCATGCCGGCGTCCTTGGCGAGGGACCGCGCCTCCTCGAGCGCGGGCGCCGTCGCGGATGTGTGGGTCTGCATCAGGCCGAGGCCACGCAGGGCCTCGACCCGCCACGGTGTCAGCCCGTGCTCGGCTGCCACCTCGGCGGCGCGGGTGAGCGCGATGACGGCGGAGTCGAGGTCGGTCAGCGCCGCGCGCGACACGACGACCAGTGCCTCGCACAGCACAGCGTGGTCGGCGTCGAGTTCAGCCTGACGCACCGCCCGGTCGGCCAGCGCTGCCGATTCGGCGGGTCGGTGGTCGCCGAAGGCCGCGTCGGCGGCGAGCACCAGCGACCGAGGGTCGTGCGGACGTGCCGCCCGGCGCAGGTGCTCCTCGGCGGCGGCCCACCGACCAGACGTGATGGCGGCGCGTGCGAGCTGCAGGCGAAGCTCCGCATGCTCGTCGCCCGAGAGCTCGTCGACGTGCACGCGTCCGAGCGCGAGTGCCTCCGCGGCGTGCCCGGCCAGCGTCAGCACGCGCACCCGCTCGGTGACGACGTCGGCCGTCGCCGCGCCGGTCGCAGCCGCCCTCTCCAGTCGCTGCTCGGCGCTGCGCAACGCGCCCCGTGCGACGTCGCGACGGGCCAGGGCCAGCAGCACCTGGACGGCGCGTGCCGGCTGGTCCGCCTGCTCGAGCAGGTCGGCCGCGCGTGCCTCGTCGCCCGGTCGGCCACGTTCGAGCAGCACGTCCGCGGCCCGGCCGGCGATGGCGGCACGCTCGGGCGGTAGCAGGGTGGCCAGAATCGCGTCCCGCGTCAACGCGTGGCGCCACCGCAGCCGTCCGGCGTCGTCGACCGTCAGCAGGTGGACACGGGTCGCGTCGCGCAGGGCATCGAGCACGGTCTGTTCGTGCTGGTCGGCAATGGCGCGCAACGCCATCCAGTCCGAGACGTCTCCAAGTACCGCGGCGGCCTGCACGGCGCCGACCTGGGCAGACGTGAGGTCGGCCAGGCGGCGCTCCACCAGTGCGGCCAGCGTCGGTGGCATCGACACGTCGGCACCGTGACGGGCCAGGCCGTCGACGAGCTCTTCGACGTGCAGTGGCAGACCATCGGCGCGTTCGATCAGCAACCGCAGCTGGTCATTCGACAGGTGCGCGCCCTGCCGCCGCGCAGCGGCGAGCGCGGTGACCTGTTCGTCATCGAAGCGCGCGAGCGGCATGACCTGCACCGCGGGGGCCGCGGCGAGTGGTTCCGCGGCGGGGTGCGCCGGCTCGTCCCGCGCCGACGCGATGATCGCCACGTCTGACGAGTCCAGCGCACCGGCGAGGTAGATCAGCAACGCCACGCTGTCCGCATCGGCCCAGTGCAGGTCCTCCAGCCGCACCAGGCAGCCGTCCTCGGCGGCGATCAGACGGAGCAGGCGCACGAGGCCCTCACCGAGCACGAGGACCGGATCGGCCACGGGTGCCGGCGACCGACCGACGTCGTGGCCGGCCCAGCCGGGCACGATGCGTTGCAACGCCGACCGGTACGGCCGCAGCTCCGCCGACTCGATGACGTCGGTGACGCGGAGGTGTGCCAGGAGCGCTTCGGCGATCGGGCGGTAGGTGCCACCGCCCTCGACCGCCCGCCCGGTCAGCACCGTCATGCCGCTGTCGACCGCGAGTCGCCCCGCCTCCTCGAGCATCCGTGACTTGCCGATGCCCGCCTCGCCGGTGATCAGCAGCACACCACCGCGACCGCGGCGCGCCGCTGCCAGCACCCGCTTGACGGTCGCTCGCTCCGCCGCCCGGCCGACCAGACCAGCCCTGTGCACGCGGCCAGTAGACCACTCCCGGCACGTCGACCTCTACGCTGATGAGAGCTGGCCGTGACCCGGCCCGCTGGCCACGGTTGGTACGGCGATCGACGGAAGCCCGGTGTTCTGATGGGTGCACCCGCCGGCATCGACGTGGCCGGCGACCTCTACGACCTTCCGCTCAATGACAAAGGACCCAGCATGGATCTGAAGCTCGAAGTCGTCCCGATCCCGGTCTCCGACGTCGACGCCGCGAAGCGGTACTACACCGAGCAGGTCGGCTTCCACCTCGACCACGACATCCGCCCCAACGAGGGCATGCGGGTCGTGCAGATGACGCCACCCGGCTCTGCCTGCTCGGTCGTCATCGGCGACGGCCTTCCGCTCGGAGAGCCCGGCTCGGTCAAGGGCGTCCAGCTCACCGTCACCGACCTCGACGCGACCCGCGAGGCGCTCATCGAGCGCGGCGTCGAGGTCAGCGATGTGCAACAACTCGGACCCGAGGGCTCCCCCGGCTCGCGCTTCGCCTTCTTCGACGACCCAGACGGCAACGGATGGGCCATCCAGGAGAGGTAGGCTCGGAGGGCTTCCGGTGGTTGACCAAGCCGCCGGACGTAGGATCAACCCGTGCGGATCGTGACGGTCGACGAAGCCAGGCTGGGACCGCTGCTGCCCCTGCTGCGCCGGTACTGCGACTTCTACGATGTCGAGCCGAGCGACGACGACCTGCTGGCGCTGTGCCGTGCGTTGCTGCGCGACCCGGAACGCGAAGGTGTGCAGATCCTCGCCGAGGACGCCGACGGCCGCGCAGTGGGCTTCGCCACGGTGTACTGGACGTGGTCGACGTTGTCGGCGTCGCGTACGGCGGTGATGAACGACCTGTTCGTGGATCCCGACGTCCGGGGCAGTGGTGTGGCCGAGGCGCTGATCGAGGAGTGCCGGGCCCGCGCCCGCCGACACGGCGCCACGTCACTGGGGTGGCAGACCGCACACGACAACGTGCGCGCTCGCGCTGTCTACGAGCGCGTCGGCGCGCTGCGCGAGGAGTGGGTGGACTACTCGCTGGACACCTCCGACCGCCCGATCCGGCGATGAGCGGTCATATGACCCGGTAGTCGATGAACGTGGCGTACTGCGACTGGCGGACGCCGATGTGCTCCAGATCGATCGTCTGGGTGAACCCGTCGAACAGCCGCTTGCCGCCGGCGAGGACGATCGGCGCCACGATGATGCTCAGCTCGTCGACGAGCCCGGCCGCGAGCGCCTGACGGATGACGTCAGCCCCACCCATGACGTGCACGTGCTTGTCGCCGGCCTCCTGCTTCGCACGTTCAATGGCGTCCGCCACACCGTCGACGAAGACGAAGGCGTCACCCTCTGGCTGCTCCTGCGGCCGGTGGGTGACGATGAAGAAGGGCAGGCCCCACGGGTTCTCGTCGCCCCAGTGTTCGGCCGCCTCATACGTCCACCGGCCTGCGACGACGGCACCGAGCCCCGCCATGGCGTTGTCCATCCAGGCCTTGTCGTCGCCTGCCATCTCGCCGGTCGGCTCGCTGTCGTACGTCCATGGCCCCCCGAACACCCAGTAGTGGAGCGCCTCGCCACCCTCGCCCAGGCCCTTGCCCGGGCCGTCGTCCGGTCCGACGACGTAGCCGTCGACCGAGGTCGTGATCCCCGCGATGACCTTGCTCATGTCTCACCTCGTCGAGTCGATGTGTCTGTCATGCAGACGTTCACGCCGGACGGAACTCATCGCGCAGCCTCGCCGCCAGCGCCACCGGGGCATCGACCACGGCCGAGGAACCTGTCCGACCAAGCGACGCACCAGCATCCTGCGCGTCGTCGAGCCGCACCGGATGGACATCGACCATGGGGCACCGCGGCCGTGGCTCGATTGAGGTCGCCACCGCCCGTCGGGACGGGGCACTGCGCCGCCGGGGCGTGCGCCGCGTCACACGAAACCGCTCGCACTGGTGCCTCATCGTCGGGGCGGCGACACATGAGCACGCGACACATCAACCCTGAGGGGCTCCACCGCAGCCCGGCCTTCAGCCAGGCCGTCGTGGTCGAACAGCCGACGAAGACGATCTACGTCGGCGGGCAAAACGGCGTCGACGCCGACGGTCAGATCGTCGGCCCCACGGTCGGGGAGCAGGCCAGCCAGGCGTTCCGCAACCTGGCGACCATCCTCCAGAGCGAGGGGGCGAGCATGGCGAACATCGTGCACTGGACCATCGCCGTGGTGGACGGCCACGCGTTCGACGAGGGTCTCGCCGCCTTCCAGCAGGCATGGAACCCGGCCGACCCACCGCCGGCGATCACGGTCCACGTCGTCGCCGGCCTGGCACCGGGGTTCCTCGTCGAGATCGACGCCGTCGCTGTCGTGTGAGTGGTGGAGGTGCGGGGAATCGAACCCCGGTCCAGATGCCTCGTTCCCAAGAGCGCTACGAGCGTAGGTTCCGGCGGGTTGTCGGGTCGTCCGGCTCCGGAACCAAGCGGCTGGACGACCGTACGTCACGAAGGTGTTCCACGTCGCCGGTGACGGCGACGACATGGTGAGCCTGGTTCACGATGTCCGATCCGTCACTCCAGGCGAGATCGGGCGGACAGGCGGTTCGTTAGGCCGCCAGGGCGTACTCGTTAGAGTCGGCACCTATAGGGTCGCCTGGGCAGTTTCACGAGATGACCAGACATACTCGGCTCGCTCTCCCGGGACCGACTGACATCTGTCGAAACCAGTCACCCCCGAAGACGTGTCTGCTCTTCAGTTGTGTAGTGACGCACCACAACCCTACCCGCGCTCCCGTCGGCCGGAGCGACCGGCCCGCCAGCTCTGGACTCAGCCGCGCACCCGCTGACGCTGCGGGTCCCACAGCGGCATCGCCCGCACCACGCCCGCCACGTCCTCGCCGAACACCTCCACGGTCACCGCCGTGCCCGGCTCGGCGGCGTCGGATCGCAGATAGGCGAACGCGATGCTGCACCCGACCGAGTAGCCCTGCCCACCGGACGTCACCCTGCCGACGGACGTCCCCTCGACCTTCACCGGTTCGTTGCCCAGCGCGACCGCGCGGAGGTCGTCGAGCGTGACACAGGCCAGGACCTGTCCGTCCGACGTGTCGGCGTCGCGCACCGCCGCACGCCCGACGAAGTCGCCCGCGTCGAGGTCGACCGCGAACCCCAGCCCGGCCTGCAACGGGTGCTCCCCCGGGGTGATGTCGGCACCCCACGCGAGGAACCCGCTCTCCAGACGCAGCGAGTCGATCGCCCGGTAACCTGCCGGGACCAGGCCATGGGGCCGCCCCGCCTCGTACAGGCTGTCCCACAGCCGCCGGCCGAATTCGGCCGGCGCGTACAGCTCGTAGCCGAGCTCGCCGACGTAGGTGACCCGCAGCGCGGTGCATGGCACGCCGCCGACCACCAGCGGACGTGCCCGCATGTACCCGAACGCGTCGTTGGACAGGTCGCCGTCGCAGACCGTCGCCACGATCTCCCGCGCGCGCGGTCCCTGGATGCCGATGCAGGCCAGGCTCGACGTCACGTCGGCGAGGTGCACCGAGCCGTCGGTCGGCGCATGGCGCCGCAGCCACCAAAGGTCGTGGCCACCGAACGCGGTGCCGGTGATGATGCGGTACCGGTCGTCGGCCAGGCGGGTCACCGTGACGTCGGCTTCGATGCCGCCACGTTCGTTGAGCAGCTGCGTGTACCGCACCCGGCCGGTGGCGGTGTCGACGTCGTTGGCGCACACGCGCTGCAGGAACGCACACGCTCCAGGTCCGGCGACCTCGAGCTTGGCGAACGACGTCTGGTCGAACATGCCCGCCGCCGCGCGGGTGGCGAGGTGCTCGACGGGGATGGCGGTCGACCAGTGGCGGCCGGGCAGGCCCCGCGGGCGCAGCATCTCGTGGATGTGGTCCTCGTTCGAGCGGAACCACTCGGGACGCTCCCAGCCGGCCTTCTCGCCGAACGCCGCGTCCAGCTGCCGGAGCCGCTCGTACGCCGGCGAGACCCGGATGCGTCGACCGGACTGCGGTTGCGCGTCCGGGTAGGAGATGTCGTAGTAGGTCGCGAGCGACTCCCGCGTGCGCTCCAGCACGAACGACGGGTCGGCGTGGTGTGGACCGACCCGGCGGATGTCCATCGGCCAGACGTCGACGTCGGGCGCGCCGTGCACGATCCACTGCGCCAGCACGCGACCGATGCCGCCCGCGCCCGCGATGCCGTGCGCGTTGAACCCGGCGGCGACGAAGAAACCCGTGACATCGGACTCACCCAGGACGAACTCGCCGTCGGAGGTGAACGACTCGGGGCCGTTGACGAACTCGACGACCTCGGCGCCGTCGAGTGACGGCACCCGGCGCACCGACCGATCGAGCAGGGGCCCGAAGTGGTCCCAGTCGGGACCGAGCAGCTGTCGGCCGAACCCATCGGGCACACCGTCGTGGCCGAACGGCACGGGGTCGCGACCGTACCCGCCGGTGACCAGGTCGCCGTCGGCGGGGCGGAAGTACACGAGGTCGTCGGGGTCACGCATCGTCGGCAGATCCGCTGGCACCGCCGCATCGCAGCGCAGCCGGACGTACTGGTGCTCGAAGGCCTGGATCGGCACGGTCACCCCGACCGTCGCCGCCAGCCGCGGCGTCCACATGCCCGCGGCGGCGACCACGACCGTGGTGGTGATCCGACCGTCGGTGGTGCGCACACCGGTGACCCGCCCACGGTCGACGTCGATGTCCGTGACCGCGGTACCGGTGCGGATCTCCACGCCGCGGTCTCCGCCCGCGGCCGCCATCGCCTGCGCGAGCTTCGTCGGGTCGATCCAGCCGTCGGTGGGATCGTACGCGGCGCAGCGGACGCCATCGGGGTCGAACAGCGGGAACAGCTCGTGCGCCTGCTCGGTGCTGATGAGCTCGAGCGGAAGTCCGAACGACGTTGCCATGCTGCGGAGCCGGCCGAGCTCGGCGACCCGTTCGGGCGACGACACGAGCCGCAGGCTGCCGACCTCACGCCATCCGGGGTCGTAGCCCTCGTCGGTCAGGCGGCGGTACAGCTCGACGCTGTACCGGTTCATGCGCGTCAGGCCCATCGTCGGCCGCAGCTGGCCGACCAGCCCGGCCGAGTGCCAGGTGGTGCCGTCCGCGATGTCGCCCTTCTCGACCAGTACGACGTCGTCCCAGCCCAGCTCTGCGAGGTGCAGCGCCACCGAGGTGCCGCCGACGCCGCCGCCGATCACGACGGCGCGAACGTGCTCGGTCACGGTCGGTTCCTCTCGTCGTGTGCTGCCGGTCGGTGCCCGGCTCCGACATCTCAGGCGTCGTCGGGCGTACCGGCGGCCGTCGGCTCGACGTCGCGGTACTCGTCCTCGGCGATCACGCCGGCGTCCCGGTCGCTCGCCTCGAGCCGCAGCGCCGTGGGCACGGCGATGCGGAACGCCAGCGCGATCGCCAGCAGGCCTCCGGCGAACTTGCCGATCATGAGCGGCAGGATCATGTTCGGCTGGAAGTTGGCGGTGAACGCCAGGTGGTCGCCGAGCAGGAACGCCGAGCAGACGGCGAAGGCGATGCACAGCACCTTGTCCTTGGGCGGCACCTTCCTGATCATGTGGAACAGCGCGATGATGTTGGCCGCGGCCGCCAGAATCCCCGCGCTGCCCTCCGAGCTGATGCCGAAGCGGTTGCCGATCCGTCCGAGCGGCCCCGCCAGCCGGGTGCGGATGACGTAGACCATCGGGAACGCGCCCGAGAGCATGATGCCGATGTAGCCGGCGATCTCCAGCGCACGGAACTGGTCGTCGGCGTCGGCGATGATCGGATCGAAGCCCCACGCACCGAAGATCGTCGAGAAGACACCGGTGAAGTACTCGGTGATCGCCAGCGCCAGGACGATCTTGATGGCCGCGTCCATGAAGCGGCCGAACCACATGAACCCGGTGATCATGCGGTCGGGGAACAGCCGGAGCCCCAACGCGATCAGGCCGACGAAGATGACCAGCGGGATGAGGTTGACCAGGATGGTCGCGAAGGACAGCTGCGATGCCAGCACGAACGTGGATCCGCCGGACGCCGTGATCTCGTCGCGCAACGGCGTGGACGACAGGTGCAGCAGCGCGACGGTGATGAACGTTCCGATGGGCACGGTGAGGATCCCGGACATGATGCCGAGCGCCATGTACTTGTGGTCGCGGTCGTCGAGCATCGCCAGCCCCACGGGGATGCTGAACACGATCGTCGCGCCCGCCATGTAGCCGACGACCGCCGCCATGATCCAGTTGGCGTTGTTCTCGGCGATCGCCTGCGCCAGCTGGTAGCCGCCCATGTCCACGGCGATGACCGCGGTCGCGGCCATCGCCGGGCTGGCGCCGACGAGGCCGAACACGGGACCCACGACCGTCTCGACGAATGCCGACAGGAACGGGATCGACGCCATGATCCCCGCCACCGGGATGAAGATCGGGCCGATCGCGTGCAGCCCCTCCTTCCACTCGGCACCAAGGCCGTGCTCGTCGTCGCGGATGGCTGCAACGGCCCCGATGATGCCGAACGCCATGATGATGTAGATGACGACCTGACCGACGATCTCCATGACTGCCCCTTCCGGGGTCGGCGGTGGTTACACCGGCGCATCTGCAGCTGTGCGGAGCCAGTCGTCGTACCGGCCGTCGCGGACCTGCGTCAGGCACCGTTCGAAGTGCTGGTTGGCGTACTCGACGTAGTCGATGTCAAGCGACGAGATGCCCTGCTGGATGACGCCCCACATGGCCTCGCGGAAGTCCGACACGATGCGCATCAGCTTCAGCCGGGCGACGCGGGGCGGCGTCGCCTCACCGAAGTAGCGTTCGAGCAAGGCGTGGTCGAGCGCATCGTCGAACTCGTTGTTGACCGACAGGTTGCCCAGGTCGAAGAACGGGTCGCCCATGCCCGCGTACTCGAAGTCGACGATGGCCACACCGTCGCGGCCGCGCATGAAGTTGGCGCTCAGCAGGTCGTTGTGGCACGGCCGGTCCGCGATCGGGTGCTTTGCGAAGGCGTCCTCGACCTGGCGTGTGACCGCCAGCAGTTCGTCGTAGGCGTCGGGCACGTCCACGTCGTGGTCGGTGGCGTGATCGCGGTAGCGCTGCGCGATCTCGGACACGTGGAACCGGCCGGGGATCTCGCCGGCGTCGTGGAAGGCCCGCAGCGCGTCGACGAGCGGCGCGAGCACCTCGGGTTCGCGCACGTCGGCGGCCTCGAGGGTCTCGCCGTCGATCCACGTGGTGACGAGGCTGTCCTGGTCCGGCAGGAAGGCGACCACCCATGGCGCGATGCCGAGGCCGGCCGCGGTCTCCAGCGCGGCCTTCTCGTGGGCACGGTCGATGCCCAACAGCCCCGTGCGCTCACCTGCGAGCCGGACGAAGTAGGTGGTCCCGTCGACGACGACCCGGTAGTTGCGGTTGGTGATGCCGCCTGAGATGTACTCCGCGTCGATCCGACGCGCGTCGCGCCAGCCGTCCATCGCCTCGACGACCGCCGCCAGCTCCGGCGCGAGCTCGTCACGCGGCATCGGGACGCCTTTCCCCAGCCGAAAGGTATGCGTTTGGACACTATTGCCGACGGAGATGTAGCGCAAGGGGCCGTCTGGGCTGAACCTGGCGGCGCGCCGGCGCAGCACGCCGGCAGCCCACATCCTGCGGCTCGCACCGGTCGCCGACCCCGTGCGTCAGCGGCGCTGGCGCTCCCGCAGGGCGCGCTGCATCTGGCGGTCGGCGTCGCGTTCGGCGATCGCCTTGCGCTTGTCGTGCTGCGTCTTGCCACGCGCGAGGCCCAGCAGGATCTTCGCGCGGCCGTCCCGCCAGTACAGACGCATCGGCACCAGGGTGCGCCCCTGCTCCTGCGTGAACTCCGCGAGCTGGTCGATCTGGCGGCGGTGCAGCAGCAGCTTGCGCTGTCGCGTCGGGTCGTGGTTGGCACGGTTGCCGAACGCGTACTCGGGGATGTGGGCCTGCACCAGCCAGGCCTCGCCGCCGCTGACGGTGGCGAAGGCCTGGGCCAGCGACGCCTTGCCGTCCCGCAGCGACTTGACCTCGGTGCCGGTCAGCACCAACCCGGCCTCGATGGTGTCGACGATGTCGTAGTCGTACCGGGCACGGCGGTTGACCGCGATCGTCGTGTCGTCGGCCATGACGTCAGCGGCCGGCGCCCGCGAGCCGGCCGAGCTCGTCGACGGCTGCGTCGACCTGGGGGTCGTCCTGCACGTCGACGGGTTCATCCCCCTCGTCCAGCGGCGCCTTGACGTCGGGCGCCACACCGACGGCCTCGATCGAGTCACCCGAGGGCGTCAAGTACCGCGCCGTCGTGAACTTCGCGCCGGAGCCGTCGGAGAACTGCGCGATCGTCTGGACCGTGCCCTTGCCGAACGTCGACTCACCGACGATCGATCCGCGGTCGGCGTCCTGCACGGCACCGGCGACGATCTCGCTGGCGCTCGCAGAGTTCTCATTGACCAGCACGACCAGCGGCACCCGATCGAAGGCATCGTCGACCGCACCGAAGGTCTCGCGGTCGCCACCACGTTTCTGCACCGACACGATGTCGCCGTCCTCGATGAACACACTGGCCACCGAGACGGCCTCGTTGAGCAGCCCACCCGGGTTGTTGCGCAGGTCGAGCACGATCCCCTCCGCACCGTCGTCGACCAGCCCGCGCACGTCGGCGCGGACCTGATCGCCGGCGCCGTCGGCGAACTGGTACAGCTGCACGTAGCCGATGTCGCCGTCGAGCGACTCACGGACGGTCAGCGGCAGGTCGAACTCGGCGCGGGTGATCTCGAGCGTCCGACGGCCCTCGTCGCCGCCGGCGAGGCCGAGTGACACCGTCGTCCCGGCCTCACCCTTGACCTTGGCGACGATCTGCTCGAGCGGAGCATCCGAGACGTCCTCGCCGTCGACGGCGACGATGCGCTCACCCTCCTCGATGCCCGCCTCAGCGGCCGGCGTCTGCGGCAGCACGCTCACGATCACCGGGCCCTGCGGCGCGTCCTGCCCCTGTGTCTCCTGGAGCATCAGGCCCACGCCCGAGAAGGTGCCGTCGAGGGAGTCGTTGAAGTCCTCGAAGGCGTCGGCCGGGAAGTACCTGGCGTAGTCGTCGTCGACCTCGTCGAGCATCCCCTGGATGGCGCCGTCCACGAGCTCCTCGGCGTCGGGCGCGTCGACCGCGCTGTCGTTCAGCGCCTCGTACAGCTCGATGACCGGGTCCAGGTCGGCCACCGCGTCGCCGTTGGCACTCGATCCCGCAGCGGTGCCGCGCGTGACGAGCAGGTACAGCCCGACCCCGGCGACAACGGCCAGCACGACGCCGACGACGGTCGGGGCCAGCCCGGCGCGTCGCCACCATGTCCGTGGTGCTTCGAATCCACCTACCATCGCGCACCAGCCTGCCACGTCGTGGCGTCCTCCCCGGGCGGCGGGACGGTCGTCCGGCCGCCGAGCCTCCGACGGCGGTGGTTACAGGTAGCGCGCCGGGTCCGTCGTCACACCGTTGACACGCACCTCGAAGTGCAGGTGCGGTCCGGTCGACATGCCGGTCGAGCCGACGTAGCCGATCACCTGACCGCGGCGCACGTGCGCGCCCGGCCCCACGGCGAGACGCGACTGGTGGCCGTACAGCGTCGCGATCCCGCCACCGTGCGCGACGACCACGGCGTTGCCGTAGCCCCCGAGCCAGCCGGCCGTGACGACGACCCCGCCGGAGGCCGCCACGATCGGCGTACCGCTCGCCGCGCCGAAGTCGGTGCCGGAGTGCAGGCGACGGTAGCCGAGGACAGGGTGGGTCCGGTAGCCGTAGCCTGACGTGATCGGGCCGTTGACCGGCCACTGGAAGCCCGAGGCGGCGCGGCGGGTGGACACGCTGCCGCCGCTGCGCTGCCTTGCCGCGATGTCCGCAAGCCGACGCTCGATCGCCTCGCCCTCCGATTCGAGGTCGTCGATCGCGGCGCGGTAGCGGTTCGCATCGCCGTCGAGCTCGGCGAGCAGCGCGCGATGCTCCTTGGCGCGTGCCGTCAGCTGCTGTTCGACCTCGCGCCGGCTGGCGACGAGGCCCGCGACCTCGTCACGCTGCTCGGCGCGGTCAGCGCGCGCGGCGTCCTGGGCCTGCTCGAGCTCGTCGAGGCGCGCGATCATCCCCTCGTACTCACGCTCGAGCGTCGTGATCTCCTCGAGCTTGTCCTTGTCCTCGGTGATCATCGTCCGCATGTACTGCAGCGAGGTCCCGAGCTCGTTCGCGGTGTCGATGTCGAGCACGGCCTCGGCGTAGTTGATGCCGCCATGCATGTAGGAGGCGCGCGCCCGTGCCCGCAGCAGGTCCTCGCGCTCGTTCAGGTCACGCTCGGTCGCCGCGAGCTCGTCACGGTTGACGTCGATCTCGGCCTGGGTGCGGCGCAGCGCCGTCTCCGCCTCCCGCAGTCGTGCCTCCGCGTCCCCGAGGTCGGCCTCGAGCGCGGCGAGCTCGTGGGCGAGCGCCGTCTGCTCGGCGTCGAGCTCGCGCAGCGTCGCCCGTGTGTGCTTCTGCTCGCGGCGGGTCTCGGCCAGCCGGCTGCGGGTGGAGTCGAGCCTGTCGTCGACCCGCTCGCTGCGGCGTTCGGCCTGCTGTCGCTGCTGTCGCAGACTGCCGTCGGGGGACGCGGCCACCGGGGCCTGCAGCAGCAGGCATGCAGCGGCAGAGGCTGCGAGCACGTGGGGAAGTTTCGTGCGCACGGCGTGGAACATAGGGGATGCACGCTCCAGGACAAAGCATCACGGACCGTTGCAATCGTCGGTGCGGCACGGAGCGTCCTGCGCGGTCCTGTCATCTGCTGTCGCCTGGTGAATCACCCGGCGTCCGTCCGCCGCACGGGTCAGCCGCGGACGAGTCCCTCCCGGTGGGCGACCGCCGCCGCCTCGGCACGGTTGGTCACGGCGAGCTTGCGGATGATGTTGGACACGTGCACGCTCGCGGTCTTCTCGCTGATGAACAGTGCCTCGGCGATGCGGCGGTTGGTCGCACCCCGCGCGACGAGGTCGAGCACCTCACGTTCGCGTGGGGTCAGCCCGAACGCGCGGTCCGGGGAGCGGGCGGTCCCGATGTCGATCCGGGCACGGCCCGCGAACCGCTCGATCAGCTCTCGCAGCGGCGTGGCGCCCATGCCCACCGCCATCCGGTGCGCGGCGATCAGGTGCTCGGCGGCAGCGTCCCGCTCACCGCTGTCGCCCATGACCGACTCGGCGTGCCGGAACCGGGCGTACGCCTCGAGGTACGCGAGCGAACGGTCACGCAACGCGGCGACGGCGGCGCTCCATGCGGACGGATCCGACACCCCACGGACCCGCGCGGGCTCACCATGGCCAAGGACGGCCAGGGCGCGGACGTCCCGCTTCCACCCGTTGCGCGGTCCGGGTCTGGCCAGCAGCTGGTCGGTCTGCTGGTGCAGCTGCGTGCCCCGGGCGATCGCGTGCGCCTCGTCGTCGGCCCGCCCGCGGGCGCGGGCGTCCTCGGCGGCGTCGGCCTCACAGCGCAGGCCGATCACGATGGTGTCGGCCAGAGCGATCGGCCGGTCGGTCCGGCCGGTCGCGATCACCGCTCGGTCGATCGCGGCGCGGGCGGCATCGACGTTGCCGTCCCAGACCTCGAGCTCGGCGAGGTTGACCATCACGATCGCCATCGCCTCCTCGTCGCCCCACAACGTCCCGCGCAGCCTCTGCGGCGATCAACTGGCGGGCGTGGGCGAAGTCCCCCGAGACGATCATGAGCTTGATCGACGTCGCCTCGTCGGCACGTGACGGGAACCGGTCGCGTGCCTCGGCGGTCACGGCACGAGCATCATCCCAGCGTCCCAGACGCAGGAGATCGTCCGCGAGGTACGTGTAGAGCTCTGGCAGCAGGTGCGACTGACCGAGTCGTGGGAGCGCCTCGATCGCGACGCGGTAGTACTCGACACCGTCCGCCCGGTCGCCGGCTTCGGACACGCACACCCCGCGGTTCCAGTGGCTGCGCATCTGCTACTCGGCGTCACCGCACGCGACGGCAAGCTCCAGCGCGCGATGGATGTGTGCAAGGCCTGCGACGGCATCGTCGAGGTAGGACGTCAGGCACCGAGGGTGTTCAGGGCCTGGCTTTCGACCAGCGCGGAGCCGACGTGGCGCGCCATCTCGGCGGCCTGCTCGGCGACCCCGCGTGCGTCGCGCAGCCGTCCGAGCGTCATCAGCCGGCTGGCCTGGCCCGCGAGCACCCGCGCCCGCTCCTCCGACGGCGGCGCGGACGGGACCAGCGCGACGGCGCGTTCCATCACCTCGTACGCCCGGTCGCGCTCGGTGGTGTCCCGCAGATAGCGGCACAGGCGCTCGTGCAGGATGCCCGAGCGCCTCGGCTCGGCGGTCTCGTCGACGTGGTCGATCGCCTCGGTGACCAGCGCACACGCGCGCTCCGCCTCGCCCCCGAGGAACGCGTCCTCTGCCGCCCGCGCCAGCAGCTGCACCCGCGAGCACCCCGCACGTCGCTCCGGGTCGTCGACGACGTCCCACGCCGCGAGTGCGCTGGACAGGTGATGGTGTGCCTCGGCGAACGCGAACACCGCCTCTGCGGCATCGGCGGCCGCGACCCACGCGCGCATCGCTTCGGCGACGTCCCCGGCCTCCTGCAGGTGGTACGCCAGCTGCGTGCCGCTGGCAGCCTGGTCGTCACGGAGCGCCCTGGCGAACGCGGCATGGTACTCGCGCCGTTCGCCGGCCAGCAGGTCGTGCTGCAGCGCCTCGCGCAACAGCGCGTGGCGGAGCCGGACCCCGGCGGGCGTCGCATCCAGCAACTTCGCGTCGACGGCCTCGTGCAGGTGATCACGCACCTCGGTCGGCGACAGCCCTGACACCTCGCCGAGCAGCATGTCACCGACGTCGCCCTCGGCCAGCGACGCGATCCGCAGCAGCCGGCGAGCCGGCGGTGAGACGATGTCCGCCCGCATGAGCAGCAGGTCACGCAACGAGGTCGGCAGACACGATCGTCGAGGCCGGCGGCGACGAGCTCCTCGACGAAGAACGCGTTGCCCTGCGTGCGCGCCACCACACGGTCGATGGACCGCGGGCCCGGCCGACGACCCATCAGGTGCCCCAGCTGCTCGGCGACCTGTGCAGACGTGAAGGGCCGCAGGTCGAGGCGCTGCGCGCGGGGATGTCGTCCCAGCTCTCCCAGGACCGGCCGCAACGGGTGCTCCCGGCCGACGTCATCGGTGCGGTACGACACGACGAGCAGCAACCGCTGTGCCTGCAGGTTCGCGACCACGAACGTCAGCAGGTCGCGGGTCGACGGGTCCGCCAGTGCAGATCCTCGAGCACCAGGACGGTCGCCTGCCGTTCAGCGAGGTGCTCGAGCAGTCGGAGGATCGCCTGGAACAGCTGCGAGCGGCTGATGACCGGATCGGTGGCCGTCCCATCGTCGTCGCGGGCCGGGCGTGGCGCGAGCGCCGCGGGGACCAGCGCCGCGAGCTGCGGGTCGGCTTCCAGCGTGCGCAGGGCCTGCGCGACCGGCGCGAACGGCAGCCCGTGGCCGCCCATCGGCAGGCATGCGCCCCACAGCACGCGGCCGTCGACTCCTGCGGCGAACTCCGACAGCAACCGGGTCTTGCCGACGCCGGCGTCCGCGGCGACCACCACGACCTGCGGTACACCGGCGGCCGCGTCTCGCGTCGCGGACTCCAGCTGCGCCAGCTCGTGGGCGCGGTCGACGAAGCCGCCTGTGGTCGCGCGTCGCGGCATGGCACCAGTCTCTGTCCGGCACGGCCTCCCTGGGACCGTCGTGTCGAGCGTAGGCGAGACGACCATGCTCGTGGAACCAGGCCACACAAGTACCGCCGATCCTCCCGCCAGACGGACAGCGCAGCGGGACCGCGGATCCGCTCACGCACCGCAGGCGGAGCAGAGGGCTCAGACGTCCAGGAAGCGCCGGAGTGACAGGAACGCGGCGATCGCGGCGATGCCGCCGCCCATGAGCACCAGCCAGGGCATGACGGCGAGCACCTGCGGTATGCCGATGAACGGCACGAACTGGATCTGCTGACGCATGCCCGACACGAGGGTGACCATGCCGAGCAACAGCAGGCCACCGGCCAGCACGGCACCGGCCACTCCCGCCACGATGCCCTCCAGGATGAACGGCAGGCGGATGTACCAGTTCGTCGCCCCCACCAGCTTCATGATCCCGGTCTGGTCACGGCGCGCGAACGCCGTGATCCGGATGGTGTTGGCGATCAGCGCCGCCGCGGCGATCAGCTGGAACACCGCGACCACGATCGTTCCACGGCGCACGAGGTTCATCAGCGTGAAGAAGCGGTCGAGCGTGTCACGCTGGTCGACGACGTCCTCGACGCCCGGATACTCCACGTACTGCGAGCGCACGATGTCGAAGTTCTCGGGGTTGTGCAGCGACACGCGGAACGACGCCGGCAGGTCCTCGGGCTCGATGGCATCGA
>Ga0299914_10001195_pt1 | contig 16912 bp, 16 predicted proteins | sample RVTome_10_FD_201361 | JGI IMG/M metagenome (GOLD analysis project Ga0299914, IMG submission 201361) | Soil microbial communities from uranium-contaminated site in the Upper Colorado River Basin, Wyoming, United States - RVT153D57 (version 2) ...
ATCGGGACGCCACACCTAGTACCCAACGTTTACGGCGTGGACTACCAGGGTATCTAATCCTGTTTGCTCCCCACGCTTTCGCTCCTCAGCGTCAGTACTGGCCCAGAGAACCGCCTTCGCTACTGGTGTTCCTCCCGATATCTGCGCATTTCACCGCTACACCGGGAATTCCATTCTCCTCTACCAGACTCTAGCCACAGCAGTATCGACTGCAGTTCCGAGGTTAAGCCTCGGGATTTCACAGCCGACTTGCTGAGCCGCCTACGAGCTCTTTACGCCCAATAATTCCGGACAACGCTTGCCCCCTACGTATTACCGCGGCTGCTGGCACGTAGTTGGCCGGGGCTTCTTCTGGAGGTACCGTCAATTTCTTCCCTCCTGAAAGGGGTTTACAACCCGAAGGCCGTCATCCCCCACGCGGCGTTGCTGCGTCAGGCTTTCGCCCATTGCGCAAGATTCCCTGCTGCTGCCTCCCGTAGGAGTCTGGGCCGTGTCTCAGTCCCAGTGTGGCTGATCGTCCTCTCAGACCAGCTACCCGTCGATGCCTTGGTAGGCCGTTACCCCACCAACAAGCTGATAGGCCGCGAGCCCATCCCGAAGCACAAAAGCATTTCCTCGGTCGTCCAGGAGGACATTCGAGGGTATCCGGTATTAATCCAAGTTTCCCTGGGCTATCCCGGTCTTCGGGGCAGGTTGCTCACGTGTTACTCACCCGTTCGCCGCTCCGTCATACCGGTGGGTTACCCCTCCAGTATGCGTCGCTCGACTTGCATGCATTAGGCACGCCGCCAGCGTTCGTCCTGAGCCAGGATCAAACTCTCCAACGTACATTCTCGGTTGCCGGCGTCCTCCGAAGAGATCACCGGTCCCGTTTATGTCATTTGTGAGTTTGCATCTGCTCTAATTTGTTATCGAGTCCCGGGCAGCCCGATCGGTTCCGGAGAACGTCTCGTCTACCCGAGCGATGCAAGTTTGCCTCGGCTCCAACCGTCATCCGAAGATGAGGCCAGGCCTCGGCGACATTGCTGACTTTTGGTCACGCTGTTCAGTTGTCAAGGAGCCCCACGCTCTCCCACACGCGTCGTCGGCGCATCGGTGAGGCGGGCACGCTAGCCCGCCGCTCCGACGGTTGCCAAACTTTGGGGCGACTTAGAACCTAGATTCCAGCGGCACCGTTGTGGCGGTGCGGCCCCGTTGGTGTGGGCCACGCGGGCAAACGCCCGAGTGGAGAAGTGATGGTACACCATCGCCGGTGGGTGTCAAAAGCACGTCCGGGACGGGAAACCCCCTCTTCGGATAGTCCAACTCGTTCGGAGGTGAGGTTATTCCGGGTGGACGGCGATGAAGCGCCACGGAGCGTCGGTGGCCCGGGTGATACCGACGCGGGGGCCGGCAAGGGAAGCCTTCGGGCGACGACCGGGGCGCAGCCGGACGGTGTCGCCGGCGGTGAGATCCCGGCCGTAATCGGCATCGGTCAGGCCCAACGCCTGGGCGAGCTTCCCGGGCCCGTCGGCGAGGTGATCGCTTCTCCCCCGTCGCTCGATCATCTTCCCGATGCCGGCCAGCGGACGACCCCCCCGTAACAAGACGGCCGCCCCGTGGCCGGATGGACCGGTCACGATGTTGACGCACCAGTGGATCCCATAGGATCGGTATACATAGAGGTGACCGGGTGGACCGAACATGGCGGCCGTGCGCACCGTCTCCCCACGAAAGGAATGCGAGGCGGGGTCGGTCTGGTCGTACGCCTCAACCTCGGTCAGCTCGACGGCGGTGATCGCGTCCTCAAGACGGGTCTCGAGCACCCAACCGAGCAGCAGCGGGGCGACCTCCCATGACGGGCCCGATAGGAAGTCGTACGTCGATGCGACCGTCATCTAGGACTGTGTCGAACGACAGTGGAGGCCCAGCCTGCCACGGGGCGGATCCCTGGTGGAAGAGCTGACCTCGAAGGCTGGAACGGATTGGCCAACACTGTCCTAGCCGAGGAGGTGGATGAGCAAGGCCTTGAAAGCGTGGAGTCGGTTCTCGGCCTGGTTGAACACGACGGATCGTTCGTGCTCCATCACTTCGTCGGTGACTTCTTCACCCCGGTGGGCGGGCAGACAATGCATGAAAACTGCATGAGGCGCTGCCCCGCCCAACAGATCGAGGGTGATCTGATACGGAGCAAAATGACGTCGACGAAGCTCCGCCTCCGACTCCTGGCCCATCGATGCCCACACGTCGGTGTAGACGACATCGGCGCCCTCGACCGCCTCATAGGGGTCGGAGATGAGATCAACCGCTCCGTGCTGGGACGCCTCGGCCACAACCTCGGGGTCGGGTTCGTAACCCCGGGGCCCGGCCACCCTCACCGACGCTCCACTCATCGTCGCCGCCAACATCAAGGAGTGGCAGACGTTGTTGCCGTCGCCGATGTAGGCGATGGTCGCCCCCTCGACAGGCCGGTGCTCGGCAAGTGTCTGCAGGTCCGCCAGGGCCTGACAGGGGTGCTCACGGTCGGAGAGGAGATTTACCACCGGGACATCGACGCTGTCGGAGATCGTGAGCAGGTCCGTATGGGCGTGGACCCGCATCGCCAGCAGGTCGAGGTAGCGGGCCAGCACTCGACCGACATCGGCGGCGCTCTCTCTCGACCCCATACCCGTGTTGTCGTCGCGGATGGCGAGGGGATGGGCCCCGAGTTCGATGGCGGCCACGTCGCATGAGACCCATGTCCGTAGACTCTGTCTGGCGAAGAACAGACCGATGGATCGGTCGGCCAGTCGGGTCCGGTACTCCGCCGGCTCGGCCTTGACTCGGGCAGCGAGATCGAGGACCTCGGCCAGTTCAGCCTTGGACAGGTCGGTCATCGAGAGGAAACTCATTCGCTCCCCCGCAGTCGGGCGCCAATCCCGCCTGCCGCGGCGACCATCGCCTGGCGGGCATCGGCGATGTCGCCCGCCTCGAGGGTTCGGTCGGGCGCCCGCAGCCGCACGCGAACCGCCAGTGCCTTGCGGCCATCGACGAGTCCGGAGCCGCGGAACTCGTCGAACACACGAATGGTCTCGACAAGTTCGGGTGCACCGTTACGAACGGCCTCCACCAGCTCGGCGGCTTCCAGGTCCTCCGCGAGGTCAAAGGAAAGATCGAAGTCGCTGGGCGGGTAGGGGCTGACAGGGACAAAATCCTCGTCGGAGCGGGCGGCGAGGAGATCATCGAAGTCGACCTCGGCAACGGCGACCCGACCGTGGAGGCCGAAGGCCTCGGCTGTCAGCGGGTGCAGTTCGCCGGCGTGGCCGATCAATTTGCCCCCGGTCAGGACCTGGGCGGTGCGGGTCGGATGGTAACCGGCCTGACTCCCCGGCTCGAGAGTCAGGTTCAGATCGAGAGTGGCGCCAACCTGGCGCAACAACGCCATGATCCAGTCGATGTCGGCCCGATGTCCGTCGCCTGCCAGGTCCTGGGGACCGACGATTCCGGTAGCGGCGATACCCAGGCGGGTGGGCTGATCTGGGACTCGCCGGTCGACCGCCCAGGGCTTGGCGTGGAACACCCTCCCTTCCTCGAAAAGGGCTACCGAGGACTGGCCGCGATTTCGATTGTGACGTAACGCACGCAACAGGCCGGGCAGCAACGACGGGCGCAGTACGGCTTCTTCGTCGCTCAGAGGATTCTTTACTGTCACGGTCCGACGAAATTCATGATCATGCGGAGGATCGAAGGCTTCGAGCTCCGAAGGCATGACAAAGCTCAGCGCCACGGCCTGTGAGCAGCCCAACGACGCCAACACTTCTCGAGCTCGGCGAGCCTGGCGCTGGGCCGGGGTTAGGCCACCGCCGGTACCGAGGCGGAGCCGTTCACCAAAGGTGTCGTAGCCGGCCAGGCGGGCGACTTCCTCGACCAAGTCGACCGACCGGCTGACATCGGGGCGGTAAGAAGGAACGCCGACAGTCAGAGGATCGGTGCCGCTGACTTCGAAGCCGAGACTGGCGAGGGAGGTTGCGATGCCTTCGCTGTCGAAACCCTCGCCCAGCAGCCGCCTCACATCCGATACGGCAAGTGTCACCGTGAGCGGTTCGTAGGGTCGGGCGATATTGTCGGTCCAGTCATCCTGCAATGCGCCCCCGGCAGAGGCAAGGATGAGTTCGGCCGCCCGTAAGGAGGCCAGCGGCGGCAGGTCGGGGTCGACTCCCCTCTCAAATCGGGCAGAGGCCTCCGACCGAAGGCCGTGTCGTCTGGACATCTGCATGATCGTCGGCGGGTCCCAGGAGGCGGCCTCGATCAATACCGAAGTGGTGGACTCGGAGACCTCGGAGCGTAAACCGCCCATGGTGCCTGCCAGAGAGGTTGGGCCCTCGGCGTCGAAGATCACCAGATCTTCGGGAGTCAGCTCTCGCGTGGCACCGTCGAGCGTCACCAACTCCTCGCCATCCTTGGCTCGCCGTATGGTGAGCGAGTTTCCGGCCACCTTCGCGGCGTCGAAGGCATGCAGGGGCTGGCCCAGCTCGAGCATGACGTAGTTCGTCACGTCGACGACGTTGGAGATCGGGCGCACGCCGGCTGCCCGTAAGCGCATCCGCATCCACAGCGGCGAGTCCTCCACGGTCACTCCGTCTACCCGGCGAGCGACGAAGCGGGGGTTGCCCACGGGATCCTCGATCTTCACTTCGATCCGGGTGTCACCGGCCACGGTCGCCACTGTCGGGGCCGGCGGGACGGCAATCGTCTCGTACCTGGCCGCCAGGTCGCGAGCGATGCCGACCATCGACATGGCGTCGGGCCGGTTGGGCGTAATCGAAAGGTCGAAGACCACATCGGGGAGGGCGAGGATGGCTTCAAGCGGCTGACCGATCGGAGTGTCGGCGTCGAGGACGAGGATCCCGTCGGCGTCGTCACCGAGGCCCAACTCCTTCTCGGAGCAGATCATCCCGTGCGACTCGACCCCGCGGATCGACCGTACGCCGATCTCGAACCCTCCCGGCAGGACCGCCCCCGGGGTGGCGAATGCCACCCGGGCGCCTGCTTCGAAATTCCAGGCTCCGCAGACGACCGTGATCGGGCCGCCGCCGGTTGTGACTGTGCACACCCGCACCTTGTCGGCGTTGGGGTGGGGATCCGCGGTGTCCACCTGGGCAATGACCACCCCGGTCCAGCCCACTTCGAGGGGTTCGATCTCCTCCACCTCATGGCCCAGCATCTCCAGGACAGCGGCCAGTTCGCGCGGTTCCAGGGGAGGCAAGTCGACGTACTCGCTCAACCAACTCAGTGGCACTCTCATCGGAATTGCCCCAGGAAGCGGAGGTCGTTCTCGATGAAGTTGCGAATGTCGGTGATGCCATGCCGGACCATGGCTGGGCGCTCGACGCCGAGCCCGAAGGCGAACCCTGTGACGGTCTCGGGGTCGTAGCCCACCGCTTCGAAGACGGCTGGATCCACCATGCCGCATCCAAGCATCTCCAGCCATCCGCGACCTTTGCACACCCGGCAGGAGGGATCGCCGCCATCGCAGTTGAAACACGAGACATCGACCTCGGCGGAAGGCTCGGTGAACGGGAAGAAGTGCGGACGAAAGCGCGTCTTCGTCGTCGGCCCGAAGAATTCACGGGCGAAGTAGTGCAGCGTCCCCTTCAGATCGGCCATGGTGATGTCGGAATCGACGGCCAAGCCCTCGATCTGGTGGAAGACCGGGAGGTGGGTGGCGTCGATGGCGTCGGTCCGGTAGCACTTGCCCGGAACGATCACGTGGACGGGTGGGTCGTGAGCTTCCATCCACCGGACCTGGACGGGTGAGGTCTGGGTTCTCAGCAGCAACTCGTCGGCCGGGTCGCCGTAATCGAGGTACATGGTGTCGGATTCGAGACGGGCGGGATGGGTCGGCGGCGTGTTGAGGGCGTCGAAGTTGTACCAACCCAGTTCGGCCTCCGGGCCGGTGGCGACCTGGTAGCCGATCGACGTGAAGATGTCGGTGATTTCGTCGATCGTCTGTTGGATGAGGTGCAGGGCGCCGGTTGGGTATGAGAAGCGTGGCAGGGTGACGTCCACCCCTTCGGCGGCGAGGCGCAGATCAGCCTCTGCGACCTCGAGCGTCCGCCGGCGTTCGGCGATGGCGGTGTTGAGTGACTCCGTCACCTCTTGCAGACGGGCACCGACCTTGGGCCGCTCCTCGGGGGCGAGCTTGCCCATCGCCCGACGCGCCTCTCCCACGACCGAGTCCTTGCCGAGCAGGGATGCCTCGGTGTGGTCGAGTTCAGCAGTCGTGGAAGCCGCCCCCACCGCGGCGGGCGCCTCCCGGATCGCCTTGTCGAGGCGTGCTAACAAATCCATGGAGCGGGCAGGTTAGTGGTCGGAAGGGGACGCTCCTGAACCGATAACGAGGGCATAGGCGATGATCGAAGCCGCCACGGCGGCGTTGAGGCTCTCGGTCTCGCCCGGCATGGGAATCGTGACCCCTACCGTGGCATGAGCCACCAGGGCGGGATCCAGGCCGTGGGCCTCGGAGCCGATGAGTACCGCCCACACCCCACGCTCGAGACGGGCGGGGGCGATTCCTCCCGAGGGCACCGTCGCCGCAACCCGAAGACCGGCCAGGTCTGCCGGTGAGGCCACGGTCGACAGCGGTGTCCGGAAGTGGCCGCCGGCCCCGGCCCGGAGCACCTTTGGTGCCCAGGGGTCGGCGGTGAATGGCCCGACGGCCACCCCCAGTCCGAAAGCCGCCGCCGACCGAATGATGGTGCCGACGTTGCCCGGATCGGCAACCCCCCACAACACGATGACGCTGCGATCGGTGGGGATCGGGTGCGGGGGCGGGATGGCGATGACCGCGATCGGGCCCCGGGGAGACTCCGTGCCAGCCAGCTTTTCGAGGACGGCTTGATCGACCGGCGTTGCTGATGGCCACCGGTTCGCCTCGGGGTCGTCCGGGAGATGGAAGGTCCTTTCGACCTCAACCCCCGCCCCCAGCGCCTCGTCGAGAAGATGCGGCCCCTCGATCAGGGTTTTGCCTGCTCGGCGCCGGTCAAGGACGCGATGAAGCCGACCCGCCTCGACCACCGCTCGGTTGCGGGGGGAACGGATCGGCTCCATCGGTTGATCGTTGGTTGTCAGTCGGAGGTCGCGGTTTCGACCAGAGCCTTGAAGGCGGCGGGGTCGCTCACGGCGAGGTCGGCCAGCATCTTGCGGTCGATCTCGATCTCGGCGGCCTTCAGCCCGGCGATGAGCTGGGAGTACGAAACGCCATGTTCGCGAGCGGCCGCATTTATCCGCGTGATCCACAGACGACGGAAGTCACCCTTGCGAGCCTTGCGGTCGCGGTAGGAATCGGCTCCGGCATGCATGACCTGCTCGTGGGCGGTGCGATAACGACGGCTGCGAGCGCCCTTGTATCCCTTGGCCTTGTCGAGGACCTTCTTGTGGGACTTCTTGGCGGCGACGGCAGACTTTGAACGAGCCATGTCTCTCCCTCCTCTACTTTCCGAGCAGCTTCTTGGCGTTCCGGCGATCACCGGCCGTCAACTCGACCTCGCCGGCGCGGCGGCGGAAGGTGCTCTTGCCTTTGGAGAGTCGCAGATGGCCGCGGCCGGCCTGGCGCCGCATGTACTTGCCAGAACCTGTGACTTTGATGCGCTTCTTGGCGCCGCTGTGGGTCTTCATCTTGGGCATGGTTTCTCCTATTCCCCCGCCTCGGTCTCCACCGCCGGCTCGGGTTCGGGTGTTTCCTGCCGCTCTTCTCTGCCCGGGCCGCCGTGTCGGCGGTCGGGAGCCAGCACCATCGTCATGTTGCGGCCCTCCATCATGGGGGACTGCTCGATGACGGCAATGCCTTCAAGTTGTTCCGCCATCCGGTCGAGTAGCTGACGCCCATATTCAGGGCGCTCTTGCTCGCGGCCTCGAAAGCGAATGGTGACCTTGACCTTGTCGCCGTCGCCGAGGAAGTCCTGGGCCTTGCGACGGTTGATATCGAAATCGTGGTCACCGATCCGCACCTTCATGCGGAGTTCCTTGACGGTGGTCCGCGTCTGCTTCTTGCGCGTTTCGCGGTCTCGGACGGATTGTTCGTACTTGTACTTGCCGTAGTCCATCAGCCGACAGACGGGGGGCTTGGCATTCGGAGCGACCTCGACCAGGTCGAGCTCCAATTGCTCGGCCAGCCACAAGGCTTCGGCCAACTTCTTGACCCCGATCTGTTCACCGTCCGGGGCCACCACCCGTACCTCGGGGGCGCGGATATATCCGTTCACGCGCAGCTCAGCGATGCGATTACCTCCTGCTATGAAAAAGAGCAGCAAGCGAAACGTTGCTGCTCTCCGACGTATTCCTCTGTCGTCTCTCCTGTGAGTCGACCGAGGTCTTGATCCTGGAACCACGGCTCGCCTGCGTCGGCGGCCGGGTGGGAAGCAGCAGCTTCCGCTTTACGGCTTTCGGTTGTTATGGAAACAGTACCAGAGGTCGTTCCCCAGGTCACTTCGATGATCGATCCTGACGTAGCGAGGTCAGAGCGAGGGCCGTTTCGACCGCGGCAGTGGCCGCCTCGAATCCCTTGTTGGAAGGGCCCGGCTGCGAGCGATCGACCGCGTGCTGGATGTCGTGGACCGCCAGAATCCCATTCGCGACCGGGATCCCGTGCTCGAGACCGACGAGTGTCAATCCCCGTGCCGACTCGGCTGCCACGATAGTGTAGTGGTCGGTATCGCCCCTGACGATGGCCCCGAGAGCGACCACGGCGTCGCAGCCGGCCTCCGCCAGACCGGCGGCCCCGATCGGCAGCTCCAACGAACCGGGGACTCGTAATATTGTGACCCGGCCGACTCCGAGGTCCTCGAGTCGTTCCACCGCGGCTCCGGCCAATTTGTCCGTGATCGAGCGGTTCCAAGTGGCAGCCACGACGCCCACGTGCAGACCTCCCGGTGTGGCTCGGCCCGGATCGACCTGTTCGACGTCGGTCACTGCGATTGGGGGTCTTCTTCGACGAGCAGGTGGCCGAGACGGGTCCGCTTGGCCTCCAGATATCGGCGGTTGTGCTCGTTGTGTCCGGTCTCCAAGGGGATCTGATCGAGGATCTCGAGCCCGTACCCCGCGATCCCTGCCCGTTTGGTCGGGTTATTCGTCATCAGGCGCATGGTTCTCACGCCGAGGTCATAGAGGATGTGCGAGCCGACCCCGTAGTCGCGGGCGTCGACCGGGAGTCCCAGCTCCAGGTTGGCATCAACGGTGTCGTAGCCCTGGTCCTGCAGGTCATAAGCGGCGAGCTTGTTGAGTAGGCCGATCCCCCGTCCCTCGTGGCCCCGGATATACAGCACGACCCCACGGTCCTCTTCTGCGATCTTGGCCAGGGCCAGGTCGATCTGCTCGCCGCAGTCGCAGCGCTGTGATCCGAATACATCTCCTGTCAGGCACTCGGAATGGACTCGGACGAGGATGTCCTGGCCGTCGCCGATGTCACCGCGGACGATGGCCAGGTGCTCCCGGCCGTCGACCAACGAGGCGTAGCCGATCGCCTTGAATTCACCGTGGCGGGTCGGAATCGTGGCAACCACCCCACGTTCGATGATCTTCTCCTGCGCACGCCGGTGAGCGATGAGGTCGGCGATGGTGCCCATGAGGATGCCGTGCTCCGCCGCGAACCGTGTGAGCTCTGGAAGTCGAGCCACGGATCCATCGTCGTTCATGACCTCGGCGAGGACCCCGGCGGGATAGAGCCCCGCCAGGTTGGCGAGGTCGACTGCGGCCTCGGTGTGCCCGGCGCGTTTGAGCACGCCACCCGGCTCGTAGCGGAGCGGGTACACATGGCCGGGTCGGGCTAGATCTTCGGGCTTGGTGGCGGGATCGATCAGGGCGGCGACAGTGCGGGCGCGATCGGCACCGGAGATACCCGTGGTGGTGCCGTCGCGGGCGTCGACCGAGATCGTGAAGGCCGTCCGGCGCACATCGGTGTTCTTGGCCACCATCATGGGGAGATCGAGGTCGTCGAGTCGGGCGCCCAGCATGGGAATGCAGACGATCCCCGAGGTGTGACGGAGCATGAAACCCACCTGGGAGGCGGTTGCCTTCTCGGCCGCCAGGATGAGGTCCCCTTCGTTTTCCCGATCGGCGTCGTCGACCATGATCACCATCTCACCCCGGCCGATCGCCGCCACCAGGTCGTGGACAGCGGCGAAGTCGCTCACAGCGACGCTCCCAGGAGCCGCTCGACGTATTTGGCGAGGACGTCGACCTCCACATTGACGACGGAGCCGTGTGTCCGTGTCCCCAAGGTCGTGACGCTGAGCGTGTGCGGGATGAGGGCAACCTCGAGGCCTGCGTCGTCGATACCAGCGACCGTCAGACTGACTCCGTCGACGGTGACCGACCCCTTCTCGACGACGTAACGCAGAAGGGCCGAGTGGACGTCTATCCACATTCGCGACCCGGCCCCGTCCGGTTCCGACGACCTGACTGTCCCGATGCCGTCGATATGACCCTGGACGATGTGGCCGTCGAAACGTCCGGTCGCCGCCATCGGTCGCTCGAGATTGAGGCGATCCCCTGCCTCCACTTGGCCGAGGTTGGTGCGGTCGAGGGTCTCACCGATTGCCTCGAATTCGAGGGCTGTGCCGGCCACGGCTACAACCGTGAGGCACACACCGTTCACAGCCACCGAGTGGCCGATCTCCACCCCCGACGCCAGCGGTCCGGCGTCCACGCTGAGCCGTCGTCCCCGCTCGACGTCGGCGACGCGGATCGCGCTTCCGAGATGCTCGACGATTCCGGTGAACATGGCGCCATCAACGGTAGTCATCGGCCTTCTATTCCTGAGACGGAGGGTTCTCCACGGTCCAAGTGATGCGGACGTCGGGCCCGACCTGTTTCACGTCGGTCACCGCCACGGAAACGGCGTCGCCGAGGGTGTTCCACGGGCCGTCGAACACTGTCGTCCCGGCCCCACCGGCCAACTTGGCTCCCAGATACGAAACGCCGACATCGACCAGGCCCGCAGCCCAGAACGAAGCGGCCAGCCGGGCACCGCCCTCTACCAGCACTGCCAGGTAGCCTCGTTCGCCAAGTGCGAAAAGGACCGCAGCCGGGTCGGGGCGGCCAACGGAATCGGCGGATACCACGACATTCTCAGCCGGGACAACGACACGGCGGGTGGAGAGGACGAGTGTGTCCGGTCGCAGCCACAAGCGAGCCTCCGAGGGCAATGGACGGTCGCCTGCAACCACGACTCCGACGGGTTGGTCGCCCGTGTCGTTGTCACCTCGCACGGTCAATTGGGGGTCGTCGGCGCGAAGGGTTCCGGCGCCGATGACGACGCAATCGGCCCCGGCACGCAGACGGTGGGCGTCTACCCGAGCCTCGGGGGATGTGATCCACTGGGAGGTTCCGTCCCGGGCCGCGGTCTGACCATCGAGCGTGGAAGCAGTCTTGAGCGTCACCAGGGGCCTGCCCTTGCGCCGGTGGTAAAAGTAGGCCGGGTCGGCCCCTTCGACCGCGTCGGCCAACACGCCCGACTCGACCTCGATGCCGTGGGCTTCGAGGCGGGCGATCCCCGCCCCCGCCACCCGCGGATCGGGGTCGAGGGCACCTACGACCACGCGGTCGAGCCGGGCGGCAATGAGTGCCTCGGCGCAGGGTGGGGTGCGGCCGTGATGGTTGCAAGGTTCCAGCGTCACCACCATGGTGCTGCCTGGGGGGAGGTCCCCTTCCAGCCTGGCAAGGGCTTCGATTTCGGCGTGGTGGTTGCCCGGCCCCGTATGGGCGCCTTCGGCCAGGACTCGACCGTCGCGGTCGATGATCACGGCGCCGACGCGCGGATTGGGGTGCGTGCGATGGTCGAGCGCCAAAGCGAGGGCCCGCTCCATTGCCTCGACCTCGGGCGGGCTGGTCACTTCCTAAGTGCTCTCCGGCGTAAGTACGAGCGCGAGTTTCGGCGAATCAGCGGCGTCGATGGCAAGGACGCAGGACGAAGGCGCACCCGGGGGCGGTGCTTCGAGGACGAAGCAAGCGGCGTCGGTGGCCGTTGAAACACCCACGTACTTGCGGCGGGGGGCACTAAGTGGTGCGGCGGTCGATCTCATAGGATGAGCCCGCCCGCTTCTTGGCGAACTCTTTCATCTCGACAGCCAGCGCCGATGCTTCCCACTGGGAGGAGATGTCTCGGGTGAGATTGGTGGCCACGCCGAGCGAGATCGAGGCGACAGGCACGGCGAACCTCTCCCCCCGACGATCGACGACCTCGATATAGCCGCGCAGGGCATCGGCCGTGTCGTAGTAGTCGAGGATCCCGTCGTCGAAGTGCTCGATGACTTCCTTGCAGTAGGCCTCGGCGGCGTCGGCGGTCACGATCGCCACGAAGTCGTCGCCACCGATATGGCCGACGAAGGCGTCACCTTCACCGATCGCCTCGGCGGCGGCGAGCAGCGACCGCCCGCAGAAGCGGATGACCTCGTCGCCTCTCATGAATCCGTAGTGGTCGTTGAAGGCCTTGAAGTTGTCGAGGTCGCCGTGGACCAGGGCGAAGGGCTTGCCGGAAGCGATGCGGTCTTCGATCTCCTGGGAGATCCGGAAGTTGCCGGGCAGCCCGGTGAGCGGAGACAGGTCGCGGGCGGCCTGGGTTCGACGGAGAACGGCCTTGACCCGGGCGACCAGTTCCGAGACGTCGAACGGCTTGGTGATGTAGTCGTCGGCGCCCAGCTCGAGGCCCCGCACCCGGTCTTCGGGAAGGCCGCGAGCCGTGAGGAGGATGATCGACGTGTTCCCGCTCGACGAGTGGCTCCTTATCCGGTGGAGGGCCGTGAGGCCGTCCATCCGGGGCATCATGATGTCCAGAAGGATGAGATCGGGCGGTGAGTCGGTGGCTTTGTCCAACGCCTCCTGTCCGTCATAGGCCGTCTCGACGTCATAGCCCTCGAGTTCGAGATTGACCCGCACGACCTGGAGGATGTCGGGATCGTCATCTGCGACAAGGATGCGTTCAGTCATTTTGCTCGATGGCTTGCCTAAGTTCTGCCACCGCCCGGGCCGGGTCGGTGGCGCCGAAGATTGACGTTCCTGCCACGAACACGTTGGCACCTGCCGCACGCGCCCGAGGCGCTGTCCGGGGAGTAATCCCCCCGTCGATCTGAATATCGACGGATAGGTCGTGCGACTCAACCCATTCTCGGGCAGCTTCTACTTTCGGGAGGACCTCGTCCATGAATGCCTGCCCCCCGAAGCCGGGCTCAACCGACATGACAAGCAGCAGGTCGGTCATCTCGAGGAAGGGAGCCACCCCCGCGAAGGGCGTGTGCGGGTTGATGACTAGACCGAACTCCAGGCCCGCATCGCGGGTCCGTTTGGCCGCCCGAGTTGGGTCAGGCACCGCTTCGATGTGCATCGTGAGGAGGTTGGCTCCCGCCTCGGCGAGCTGCGGCACGTAGGCGTCGGGGTTGGTCGTCATCAGATGGCAGTCGAAGTGGAGGTCGGTGGCCTTGCGCAGAGCGGCGATCACCGGCATCCCAAAGCTGAGGTTGGGCACAAAGTGGCCGTCCATCACGTCGAGATGCAGGCTGTCGACGTGGGGTGCGACTCGCTCGACTTCCCCTGCCAGGCGGCCGAAGTCGGCCGCCAGCAGTGATGGGGCGATCCGAACCTCTCTCATCCCCATGAGTCTACAGACCCAGAGTGTCAGATCTACTGACCCCCGGTATGGGTGGCGGGCTCCCCCAGCCGAGGCCTTCTACCTGCCTCGACCGAGGCGTGGTCACCCTAGAACGGGAGGCTCCCGTCAGGTCCCGGGCAGCCTTCGGCCCCTGAGCCAGGCCCCCCCGCTCATGGGGCGCTTTCCTGGTGGTTGGATCAGCGTGATGGCAACCACGCCGCCCCGGACCCCCAGGGTTGGGTGGTCGTTGTCGGTGGACCACGAGCCCGGTTTCTGGGCGCCCCGAATCGTCTCGGCGGCGAGGATCTTGTGGGGCTCGCCGTCGATGTCGAGTTGGGCCCCGGGCTCAGGTGCCAAGGCTCGGACGGTGTTCACGAGTTCCTCGGGTGTCAAGAGGACGGTCAGCCTGCGATCCTCGGGCCGGATCTTGTCGGCGTAGGTGATCCCCGCCTTTGGCTGAGGAACGGGGGACACCTCACCCCGGACCCAGGGTCCGATGCAGTCCGTCAACAGCCTCGCTCCTACTTCTGCCAGCCGCTCGGTCAATTCACCGCCGGTTTCGGTCGGGGCGATGGTCACGGACCGTGTCGCCACTCCTCCCCCCGTGTCGAGTCCCGCGTCCATGGCCATGATCGTCACCCCGGTGACCTCGTCGCCAGCCATGAGCGCCCGTTCAACCGGTGCTGCCCCTCGCCACCGGGGCAGCAGCGAGAAATGGACGTTGAGAAATCCCCGGTGAGGAATCGAGAGCGCTTCGGGTCGCAGGATCGTCCCGAAAGCGGCGACTACCCCGACGTCGATGGGTCCGAGTCCCCGCAATAGGGGAGCCAGGTCCCCCGAGCGATCGGGTTGGGCCACGGCGAGACCCAGGTCCAGGGCGGTGTCCTTGATCGGGGGAGACTGCAGCCGGCGACGCCTGCCCCGGGGCCGATCAGGACGCGTGATCACCAGCCGGACGTCTGCGATTTCGTGGAGAGCCCGCAAGGCGGGCACGGAAGCCTCCGGCGTCCCCATGAAGACTGAGGTGATCATTCCGAGTCGCAGCCGGGCGACTTCACACGATCCCCAGGGCCTTCTCGCTCAGTTCCTTGAGGGCCTTCTTGCGCTCCCGACGACCCAGTTGGTCGATGAGTAGCTTGCCGTCGAGATGCTGGAACTCGTGCTGGAGCACCCGGCCCATCAGTTCGTCGCCCTCGTACACCACTTCCTCGCCGTCGCCGCTGATGGCTTTGATCTGGACGAACGCCGGCCGGACGATGGTCCACCAGTAACCAGGTACCGACAGGCACCCTTCCTCGAATTCCCACTCGCCCTCCGCGTGGAGGAGTTCGGGGTTGATCATGGTGCGGGCTCCAAGGCCGTCCCCCGAGTCGAACACGGCTAAACGCAGCCCGACGCCGATCTGGGGAGCGGCCAGGCCCACTCCGGGGGCTTCATACATGGTCTCCATCATGTCGGCGATCAGCTTGCGAATCTTGTCGTCGATGTCGGATACCGGCTTGGCCGGTGTACGCAACACGGGGTCGCCGAACGTGCGGATCGGGAAAATCGCCATCCGGAAGAGGGTAATCGCGCTCATCCGGCCCGACTTCGAGGGCGTCAGGAGATCTCCGGCGTGGACTTCCGACCGATGTTTGGACTTGGCGTACATGGGTAGGTCAGGCGACGGCCGCGCGGTGTTGCCACATTGCTAACCGTCGGGGCCTACGGTTAGGAGAGCCGCTGTGGGGCGGCAAGCGGATCCGAGGTCCGGGTCCTATCGACATAGGAGGATATGTGCGACGACGATTCACAACCCTGTTGGCCATGGCGGTGGCCGTGACCAGCATCGGGCTCGTGGGACTACCGGGGGCGGCCTCCGACCGCTTCACGGACGTGCCCGACTCGAACATCTTCCACGCCGATATCGGCTGGTTGGCCGACACGGACATTACCCGGGGCTGTAACCCGCCCGACAACACGATGTTCTGTCCGGAAGACAACGTGACCCGCGGCCAGATGGCCGCTTTCTTTGTGCGTGGTCTCAACCTGACCTCGACCGAGGGAGGGACGGACTTCACGGACACTGACGGGAATGTCTTCGAAGGTGACATCTTGCGACTGTCGGCAGCCGGCATCACCAGGGGATGCAACCCTCCGGCCAACGACGAGTTCTGCCCGGAACGCGAAGTAACCCGCGGTGAGATGGCGGCCTTCTTCGTCCGCGCCCTCGGGCTGACCGACACGGCCGGAACGGACTTCACCGACACCGACGGTCACCTGTTCGAGGGGGACATCCTTCGCCTGTCGGCCTCTGGCATTACCAGGGGATGCAACCCTCCGGCCAACGACGAGTTCTGTCCCAACGATCCGATCACCCGTGAGCAGATGGCGGCCTTCTTCCATCGGGCCAGTGCGGTCGGCTTCGATCTCCAGATCCTGGCGATCAATGACTTCCACGGCAACATCGCCACGACAGGCGAGTGGGGTCCCGAAGGGGCCGAGCAGCCGGTCGGTCGGGCTGACTTCTTCGCCTCACACATCACGGAGGCGGAAGCCGGTGTCGAGAATTCGATCCTCGTATCAGCGGGCGATCTGATCGGCGCCTCACCGTTGATCTCAGCCCTGTTCCACGACGAGCCCACCATCGAGGCGATGAACCTCATCGGCCTCGAGATCAACGCCGTCGGGAACCACGAGTTCGACGAGGGTCCCGACGAGCTGCTGCGCATGCAGAACGGCGGAGCTCATCCGGTGGATGGCGACCTCGACGGTGATGGGTTTGGCGGTGCCGATTTCGAGTTCCTGGCCGCCAACGTAACGGTGGACGCCACCGGGGAGACCCTGTTCCCCGAGCACACCGTGAAGACCTACAACGGCGTCGACGTGGCCTTCATCGGCATGACCCTGGAGGGCACGCCGAGCATCGTCACCCAAGAAGGGGTTGCGGGCCTCACCTTCCACGACGAGGTCGAGACCGTGAACGCCCTCATCCCCGAGCTCCGTGCCCAGGGCATCGAATCCATCGTGGTCTTGGTGCACGAGGGCGGGTTCTCCGACGGCGGAGCCGACGGTGACGAGTGCCTCGATGGCCTCACCGACCCGCTCTTGAGCATCGTCGAGGGCTTCGACGATGCCGTCGATCTGGTCGTCGCCGGGCACGTCAACGACGAGTTCGTGTGCGAGATTGACGGCAAGTGGGTCACCATGGCCGACAACGCCGGCCGTCTGTACACCGACATCGACGTGACCCTGAGCCCGATGACCCGTGACATGACCGTCCGGGCCATAGACAACGTGCCGACGTTCCAGTCGGAGGTAGATCCTGATCCC
>Ga0299914_10001196_pt1 | contig 16902 bp, 22 predicted proteins | sample RVTome_10_FD_201361 | JGI IMG/M metagenome (GOLD analysis project Ga0299914, IMG submission 201361) | Soil microbial communities from uranium-contaminated site in the Upper Colorado River Basin, Wyoming, United States - RVT153D57 (version 2) ...
CGCCGCCACCGGCGAGGGCGTCGACGACCTGCGTGAGCGAATTGCCGCGGAGTTCGCGCGCACGCTTCAGCCGCTTGAGCTCCTCGTTCCCTACAGCGAGGGCGGGCGGCTCGCCGAGCTGCACGAGCTTGCCGGCGACCTCGAGCGCGAGGAGCGCTCCGACGGGGTCCTGGTCCACGCTCGCGTTCCGGCGGCGCTCGCGCACAGGTTCGCCGAGTTTGCGGTGAACGGGCGCGAGAACAGCTCCCAGCGCGCCTGAGGCGGGACTACGCTCCCATCGTGGAACTGCGCTGCCGCCGGCTGAGCGACGAGGCGACCCTCCCGACGCGCGCCCACGAGGGCGACGCGGGCCTCGACCTCTACGCCGGCGAGGCTGCGGCACTGGGGCCCGGCGAGCGCGCGAGCATCGGCACCGGGATCGCGATCGAGGTCCCCGAGGGCCACGCGGGGCTGGTCCTGCCGCGCTCGGGGCTGGCTGCCCGGCACGGGATCGCGCTCGTCAACGCTCCGGGACTGATCGACGCCGGCTACCGGGGCGAGGTCCGGGTGTTGCTGCTCAACACGGACCGCGACGCTTCGTTCGCCGTCGAGCCGGGCGATCGCATCGCCCAGCTCCTGCTCACGCCGTTCGCCGCCGCCCGGCCGGTCGAGGCCGTAGAGCTTGCGGCGTCGCAGCGCGGCAACGGCGGCTTCGGCTCCTCCGGGCGCTGAGGCGTTCCGAGGTCTAGTCTCAGGGAGACACCGCTCCGCCGAGCGGGCGCGGGGCGGGCGAAGCTCACGAAGCCGGCCGTGTGCCGGCGGGGAGGGAGACACGATGCTCGATCGATTGCGGGGTGGGCTCAGCTACGCGAACGTGATGTCGACGGTCGCGGTCTGCGCCGCGCTCGGCGGCGGCGCAGCGTGGGCCGCAACCAAGATCGGTGCGAACGACATCGCGAAGAACGCGGTGCGCGCGAAGCACATCAAGACGAACCAGGTGATCCCCAGGCACCTCCGACCGGGGGCAGTCCAGACGACCAAGATGGCGGACGGGGCGGTGACGACGGCCAAGCTCGCCGACCTGGCCGTCGGTCGCGACCAGCTCGGATCTGATTCGGTCGACTCGGCCAAGGTGGCGGACGGCTCGCTCACGGCAGTCGACCTGGCCGGCGGGCAGATCGGCGCCGGGGTGGCGAGCAACTCGAACTTCGCCGGCATGACGCCCCAGGAGGCCGTGCACAGCGACGAGATCACGATCGAGCGCGCGGGCCGCCTGCTCGTCCTCGCGAGCCTGACGGCGATCGTCAACTGCAACGGACCCGACCCGTGTGGCCGCACGTACGGCCTGTTCGTGAAGCCGGCCGGATCGGCCGGCGACGGCGTGCAGGCGGAGGGGAGCACCGTCTTCGTGCCGTCGAGCGGCATCGTCACCCGGCCGGTCACGGCGATCGGGATGACGGACGAGCTCGAGCCGGGCACCTATGAGGTGGCTGTGCTCGCGGCGAGCTTCGGGCCGCTCCTGGCGGGGACCCAGGAGTCCGGCGCGATCCTCGCGGCCGTCTTGATTTAGACCGTGGGCAGCTAGCGGCGGCCGGCGGCGGCGAGCGCGCTCGCGTGCGCCGCCGCCTCGAGGCCGTCGTCCAGCGGCTCCAGCTCCGGCTCCGCCCCCGTGCGCCTCGCGAGCGCGAGCTGGATCAGCCGGTCCGCGAGCCAGGCGTTCTTCGGCAAGAGCGGCCCGTGCATGTAGGTGCCGATCAGATTGCCCTGCCGGACGCCCTCGTGGCCGTCGCGGCCGTTGTTGCCGTGGCCGCTCAGGACGCGGCCAAGCGGCGACGCACCGGGGCCGAGGTAGGTGCGCCCGCCGTGGTTCTCGAAGCCGGCCAAGGTCCGCGGCCCACCGCCGAGGTCGGCCTCGATCGCGATGTTCCCGATCAGCCTCGGTCCCTCCTCGCGAACGGTCTCCAGGTCCACCAGTCCGAGGCCCGCGATCCGCTCGTCGCCCAGCTGGTAGCTGTGGCCGAGGAGCTGATAGCCGCCGCAGACCGCGAGGATGACCGCGCCGTCGGCGGCCGCGTCGGCGAGCCCCTCCCGCTTGGTCGCGACCATGTCGGCGGCGACGAGCCGCTGATCGCGGTCCTGCCCGCCGCCCACGTAGATCAGGTCGTGTATCGCCGGATCGACCCCCTCGCCCGGGCCGGCGGCGGCGCTCTCGAAGCCGATGCCCCGCCACTCGCAGCGGCGGCGCAGGAACTGGATGTTCCCGCGGTCCGCATAGATGTTCATCTGCTCCGGGTAGAGCGTGAGCAGCCGCAGTTCCACCTCAATCAGTTCCCTTGCAAGGGGGGCCAATCATGTTTAGCGCCTCACGTCGCTCATTGGATCAACGCTCCAAGACGACGACGACGGATCCGACGTAGATCTCGGTCTCGGCGATCTCGCGACGGCCGGCGGGGCGCAGGCCCGCGTCGCGCGCCTCCCGCTCGAGCCCGTCGGCGTCAAGCACGGCGAGCCGCGTACGGTCCAACGCCTCGGCGAGGTCCCCGGCGGGCGAGACGCGCTGTCTCAGGCGCTTCACGAGCATCACGCCGCCCTCGTCCGCGATCTCGATCGGCTGGCTGGAGTAGATCCAGCCGTCGATCTCGGCGACGTCCGGGAGCGGCTGCGCCATTTCGCCGCCCCCGTACGGCACCCCCTCAACGATCGCGAGGGCCAGCCGTCCCCCGGGTGCCAGGCAGCCCGCCGCCGCGGCCAGGGCCGCGCGACGGTCGGTGGGCTCGCGCAGCAGCTGGATCACCTGCATCGGGAACGCGATCAGCGCGAAGCTGGACGTGAGCTCGAGCGTCCGAGCGTCGGCCACTCGGGCGTCGACGTCGAGCCCCCGGGCCCGCGCGCGTTCGCTCAGCGCCTCGACCAGCGGCGGGTCGTGGTCGACGCCGGTGACCGCGTGCGCCGCGCCCGCGAGGTGCAACGCCACGCGCCCGGTGCCGCATCCGACGTCCAGGACCGCGCCACCGGATTCGCCGGCGAGCTCGCGCCACACCGGCAGGTCCGCTCCGTAGCCGCCGCATTCGACGTCATGCCAAATCACGCGCTCGTCGGCCACGGTGCCGTGCCGCGCGATCATGCTCTCTCGTCGTCCGTCGCTCATTCCCAGTACGCGCGCGCCAGGCCCCGGTGGGCGAGCAGCGTCCGCAGCTCGATCAGGGCTGTGTACGTGGGTAGGGCGAAGAGCTGCCCGTCCGCCGCGGCGAGCGCGTCGTCGAGTGACGCGCCGATGTCCTCGCGGACCGAGATCAGCCCGGGGTCGACTCCGGCGTACTTGAGCCGGACCGCCATCTCCGGGGCGCGGGTGCCGGCGCAGGTCACGCGCCGCACCGCGCCGGCGAGGAGCTCGAAGTCCGCGTCCCAGACCCAGGAGACGTCCCGTCCGTCGGCGATCCCGTCGTTGAGCGCGATCCATAGGTCGACGCCCTCGCCGTCGCGGCGCGCCGCCTCGAGACCGAGGGTGCGGAGCACCTCGTTGGCGCCGGCCGGGTTCTTGATCAGCAGAATCGAGACCGGGGTGCCTGCAACCGCGACGGTCTCCACGCGCCCGAACGCGGCCTCGACCTGCTCGAGCCCGCCGATCGCCTGCTCCGCGGTCACGCCGAGGTCGAGCGCCGCCGCGATCGCCGCCAGCGCGTTGTAGACGTTGTAGAGCCCGGGCAGGGGGAGCCGCACGTGGAGCGGGCCGGCGGGCGTCGTTATGTCAACATCGGAGCCACGCATCCCGTCGAGGCGGATCGCGGTCGCCGCGACATCGGGCAGTGGCCGGTCCGCGTCGCAGTTCGGACAGCTGTAGTGCCCGAGGTGGCCGACGAACGCGCGCTCGTAGGAGTAAGGCGCGCCGCAGCGCCGGCAGTGCTTGGCGTCGTGTGCGTGCTGAAGCGCGGGGAGCGCCTGGGAGGCGTCCTCGATGCCGAAGTACGTGACTGCGCTGCGGCGCCGGAGCTCACGGTCGCGCCCGAGGTCCGCGATCAGCGGATCGTCAGCGTTCAGGACCAGGCTGCCGCGCCCGTCGCGCTCGGCGACCATCGCGGCCCACTCGTCGGCGAGCCGCTCGAGCTCCCCGTAGCGGTCGAGCTGGTCGCGAAACAGGTTCGAGAGCACGATCAGGCGGGGGTCGAGCTCGTGCGCGACACGGGGCAGCCATGCCTCGTCGACCTCGAACAGCCCCTCGGTCCCGCGCTGGTCGAGGAGCGCCGTTGCGACGCCCCACGTCATGTTCGAGCCGGCGCGGTTGTGCACCGGCCTCCGTCCGGCCGCCGCGAGCGCCGACGAGATCATTCCGGCGGTGGTCGTCTTGCCGTTGGTGGCGCTGACCACCGTGACGCCGTCGGTCAGGCCGGCCCCGAGGCGCGCGATGGCGTCCGGCGCCATCCGCAGCAGCATCCGGCCGGGCAGCGTGGTGCCGCCGCCGCGCCCGCTGCGACGGCTCAGGCGCCCGGCGGCGCGCGCGATCCCGAGCTTCGCCCGGAACGCCGGCCCCGACGCGGAGCGCGCCCGAATCACGGCGCGCCACCCGGCGGGACGATCACCTCGAGCGCGGCGGGCAGCACGCCGACGTCGGCGGGCAGCTCCGCAATCGGATCGCCGTCGGCAAAGACCGTGAACGGGCGGTCGGCCACGATCCGTAACGCCGTGCAGCGCCGGACCTCGACCTCGGGCTTGCGCACGTGCTCGCCCTTGAACACGGCGGGAAGGCCCCGCAGGAACTTCGCCTTCGAGACGTCGGCGATCGTGACGACGTCGAGGAGCCCGTCGTCGAGCTCGGCGTCGGGAGCGATGAACATCCCGCCGCCGTAGGCCTTGCTGTTGGCGGCCGCGATCGTGTAGCCGGTGAACCCGATCGCCTCGCCGTCGAACGTGAGAGTGAAGTGGGCGGGCTTCCAGGCGGCGAGCGCCTTGAGCGCCGCGTAGGCGTAGACCAGGGGCCCGGGCACCCGGGACTCGTTCGCGATCCGGTTGGCGTCCGAGTCGAAGCCGCAGCTCGCGATGCCGAGGAAGCGTGCCCCGTTGATCTCTCCGACGTCGACGCTGCGGGTCTGGCCCGCCGCGATGATGCCGGCCGCCTCCTCGACGTCGGCGGGAATGCCGAGCACTCGGGCGAAGTCGTTGCCGCGTCCGCCCGGGACGATGCCCATCACCGCGCCGCTCCCGGCCAGCTCGCCGCCGACCTGCCCGATCAGCCCGTCGCCGCTCATGACCAGCACGCGCTCGCCCCTGGCGGCCGCCTCGCGCGCCTCGCGGCGGCCGTGCTCGATGCTCTCGGTCGTCACCAGGCGCGGCTCGATCCCGCCGTCGGCAAGCGCCGCGAGCGTCGTCGCGAGCAGCTTTCGGGCCCGCCCGCGGGCCGCCGAGGGGTTGAACAGCAGGGTGTGCGGCACGTCGCTCACCCTCATGAATCTATTGCCGGCAGGCGTCGAATCAGCCGCGACGGCCCACCCAGTAGGTCCCCGGCCCGGCGCCCCCGGCGCTGCGTTCGGCGACCCCGTGCTTGGCGAAGCCCCGGGCGATCACCGCTCGGGGGGTGAAGAAGGGGGTGTCCTCGCCCCAGCTCGCGGCGACGACGACCAGGCCCCCGGGGCGCAGCACGCGCGCCACCTCCGCGAAGAACAGCGGCATGTTGAGCTGCACGACCAGGTCGAACGACTCCTCGGGCCATGGGAGGTTCGCCGCGTCGGCGACCTTGAACGCGATTCGGCCCTCCGGATCGAGGCCGACCTTGGCCTTTGCCGCGGCGATCATCTCCTCGGACAGGTCGGCGCCGCGGACCCGGGCGAGCGGGAACTCGCGGGCCACCAGGAGGGCCGCCTCGCCCGTCCCGGTGCCGATGTCGAGCGCCCGCTCGGGCGGCGGCGAGACGTGGAGGAGCCCGGCGGCGAGCGCCGCGAGGTGCTCGCTGGAGCCGGCTCGAGTGCGCGTGTCCCAGCCTTCGGCGGCGCGGTCGAAGAATCCGCGAGTCGGCCCCTTCATCACCGGCCAGAGCCAGGGAGCACGGGCGATCGCGGTGTTCAGCGCGCGGCCCATCAGGCGGATCCGCGTCGGGGTGGGCCGCCCCTCGTGGTTCTCCGGCGGGCTCACGCCCGCATCATCGCAAGCCGGCGGATAGCCTTCCGCGGCGTGCGGGGCGCTCTGACAGCACTGATGCTCGCCGCGCTGCTGGGATTGGCGGCCTGCGGCGGGGACGATGATGACGACGACGACGGCGCGACCGCCGAGGAGCCGTGCCAGGAGGTCACGGCCCCCGAGCCGCGCAACGTCAACCTCGACCCGCCGCCGAAGAAGCCGTCCGCCCGGAAGCTCACGGCCGTGATCGACACGAGCTGCGGGACGTTCGAGGTCGCCCTCGACACGAAGGGCAACCCGAAGACCGCCGCCTCGTTCTCCTACCTGGCCGAGAACGGCGCCTACGACGACACGCTCTGGCACCGGATCGTCCCCGGATTCGTGATCCAGGGTGGCGATCCGCAGGGCACCGGCAGCGGCGGCCCCGGGTACTCCGTCGACGAGCCGCCGCCCGCGGACGCCGCGTACACGAGGGGCGTGGTGGCGATGGCCAAGACCGAGGCCGAGCCCCCGGGCCGCTCGGGGAGCCAGTTCTTCGTGGTCACGGGCGCCGACGCCGGCCTGCCCCCGCAGTACGCGATCGCGGGCAAGGTCTCGTCGGGATTCGGCGTCGTGAAGACGATCGAGGGCTTCGGCGACCCGCAGGCCGGCGGGACCGGGACGCCGCTGGAGCCGGTCGTGATCAACACGGTGACGATCGAGGAGGGCTAGTTGCCCCCGGGGGGCACGCCGGAGCTCGAGCCGCAGCCGTTCGCGGCGGTCGCGGACGGCGGTAACACGCTGCGCGGGGACGCGTCGGGCGCGGGCCCCACGGTGATCCAGGCGCACGGGATCACGGCCGCCCGCAAGTACGTGACACACGGCTCGCGCCTGCTCCAGCGCCGCGGGTTCACTGCGGTGATGTACGACGCGCGCGGCCACGGTGAATCGGACCCCGCGCCCGCCGACCAGGCGTACGAGTACGCCGAGCTCGCCCGCGACATGGGCGCCGTCGTCGACTCGCGGTCCCCGGACCGCCGCGTGGTGGTCGCCGGGCACTCGATGGGAGCGCACACGGCCGCCGCGTTCACGCTCGCCGAGCCCGACCGGGTCGCGGGCCTGGTGGCGATCGGGCCTGCGGCGCGCGGGATGCCGTCCTCGTCCGAGAGCGTCGCCTACTGGGACCGGCTCGCGGACGGCCTCGAGCGCGGCGGGGTCGACGGCTTCATCGAGGTTTACGACGACGGCAGCCACGACCCCGCATGGCGCGACGTCGTGCTCCGCCTCGCCAGCCAGCGACTCGAGCTCCACCGCGACCTGACCGCGGTCGCCGCCGCGCTCCGCTCGACGCCGCGCTCGCGCCCGTTCGAGGGGCCGGAGCGCCTGTCGGAGATCGTGGTCCCCACGCTCGTGGTCGCCAGCCACGACCAGGCCGACCCGGGGCACCCGTACGCGGTCGCCGAGGAGTGGGCCGAGCGGATCCCGGGCGCCCGGATGGTCAGCGAGGGGGAGGGGGAGTCCCCGCTCGCCTGGCAGGGCGGCAAGCTCTCCCGCGAGATCGCGTCCTTCTGCGAGCAGGCCGCGGTGGCGGAGCGGCTGGAGTAGCTGCGCCGGCGAAGGCGCCGGCGCTCCGCGGAGCGCGCCCCGCGCTACCTCGAAAGCTGCAGTCGGTAGCGGAGATCGATGGGCGGCTGCGTGGTGCGCCCGTGGTCCAGCTCCCAGCCGTGGCGCTCGTAGAAGTCCCTGGCCCGTTGATCGGTCTCGAGCGCCCACAGGGTCGCCGTGTCGAGCCCGTGTTCGCGGAGCCGGTCGACGGAAGCGCCGAGCAACGATCCTCCGATCCCGCTCCGCTGGCGCTCGGGACGGACGTAGAGCCGGCGGATCTGTCCGACCTGCTCGGGGTCGTGATCCGGATCGTCGGTCGGCCCGTATTGGCAGAACCCGGCGACCTGTCCGTCGCACCGGGCGACCAGGACCCCGCCGCCTCGCGCGACCTCGGAGCGGAGAACCTCGCTCCAATCGCGGACGGCGTGCGCCGCGAGTCGCTCGTGGTACCAAGCCTCGGCCGCGCGGTCGCGATATGCCTGCCGCCAGGTGGAGACGTGCACGTCCGTCAGCGCGACGGCCTCGGCCGGAGTCGCGGGCACGATCTCCACCCGCGCAGGCTCGCAGAACGGACGCGGCCGGCGCAGCCGATTTCAAGCTCGCCGCGTGGGCAAGCCTTGAGCGCCCCTCGCGTCTCTAGATTGGGGGCATGAGCCGCATCCGGCCGTGTCGCGAGGACGAACAAGGCGCGATCCTGGCGATCGTCAACGCCGCGGCGGAGGCCTACCGCGGCGTGATCCCCGCGGATCGCTGGCACGAGCCGTACATGGCGGCGGCCGAGCTCGACGGCGAGATCGACGCCGGGGTGCGGTTCTGGGGCTACGAGTCGGATCGCCGGCTGATCGGCGTGATGGGCGTTCAGTCGATCGAGGACGTCGACTTGATCCGGCACGCCTACGTCCTGCCCGGCAGCCAGCGCCGCGGCGTAGGCGCGGCGCTGCTTCAGGAGCTGCAGAACACCAGCTCTAGACCTCTGCTCGTCGGCACATGGGCGGCGGCCGATTGGGCGATCAGCTTCTATCGCCGCCACGGGTTCGAGCTGGTCTCGACCGAGCGCAAGACCGAGCTGCTCAACAGGTACTGGACGATCCCGGACCGTCAGGTCGAGACGTCGGTCGTCCTCGCCCAGCCGCCGCTCGACGAGGCTTGACTTGCCACGTTCCCGAAACACGTCCATGACCCATATGGGGTAGCGATTCCGTCCGATCGGGATGACACGCTTAGCGAACATATGTTCGCCGCCGAAGGTCTCCGCAAACTACCCACCGAGACGCTCGAGGCCGAGATCGCGACGCTCTACTCGAGGATCAGCGCCTCGGGCCATGCCCGCCGCGCCACGGCCGTCAGCCGCTCGACCTCGAGCTCACGACCTGGTGCCTGTGCCAGGACGCCGAACGCGCGCGCCGCGGAATCGAGCGGATCGGCCCGGTTCCGTAGCGCCGTCGGACGGCCGTCGACGCCCTGACGCGCCGCGCTCCGCCCGCAGCGCCGGGCGGTCCTCGCGGCGGTAGACGAGGCGCAGGCCCGACCACACCTCGTCGATCGCGCAGACCTTGTTGTCGACCATGCCGCGCTCGACGCCGACGTCGCGCACGACGTCCTCGGTCATGTCGGTTTCGAGCCCTGAGGCCCGCTTCGGCCAGGCGATCCAAAGCCCGCCGTCGACGTCGAGCGCGTCCATCAGCGCCGGCAGGTGCCGCTCGAGGTCGCCCCGGCGCCGGAAGAAGGCGACGATCACGTCGGCCCGGGGCGCCGATGCGCGCCGCGGAGCGCTCACGCGGTCGCGCACCGTGACTCCGTCGGGCAGGATGCCCAGCGCTCCGCGGAACGCCTCGGGCGCTCCGCGGAGCGCGACGACATGGCCCGCCTTGATCCCCAGCTTCCGGGGCAGTGGGGTGCCCGAGAATCCCGCCATGGCCCTACTCTGCCACCCCGACAGCCCCCCGGCCGCCCGTATTCTTTGTACGCATGAGCGAGCGCGACGACGGACACGCCGTCCACTACACGACCGTCGCCCGGGGCACGCCGATCTACGGGTCGGACGGCGTCCAGGTCGGCAGGGTGGTGCGGATCCTCGACAACCACCGCGAGCACATCCTCGACGGCATCGTCTTCGAGGACGACGCCGGGGTTGTCAGGTTCGTCGACGGCCCCGAGGTCCAGCGCACGTTCGAGCGCGCGGTCGAGCTCAACATCGACTCGGCAGCGGCCAGCCGGCTCGAACCCCCGAAGGGCCACGGTCTCACCGGCGCGGTGCGTAACGGCAGACTCGGCCGCCTGTTCGGGCGGTAGGCGATGACCGAGCCGCAGCGGCCGGGCGAGAGCGAGGTCGAGCGCCTCGATCGCAACCTGATCGAGCTGGTCGGCGAGCTCCGGGTCGCGTTGCCGGGCGTCCAGGTGCTGTTCGCGTTCCTGCTGATCCTGCCGTTCCAGGATCGGTTCGAGGACGTGACGGACTTCCAGCGCGCGATCTACTACGCGACCCTGATCTGCACCGCGCTCGCGTCGGTCTGCCTGATCGCTCCCTCGGCGCGCCACCGGACCCGGTTTCGCAAGGCGGACAAGGAGTACATCGTGATGAGCGCCAACCGCCTCGCGATCGTCGGGTTCGTCTTCCTCGCGGTCGCGATGGTCGGCGCGCTCGTGCTGATCAGCGACGTGATCTTCGGAACCGCGGCATCGGTCGCGGCGGGCGCCGGGGTGGGTGTCGCGCTGGCCTGGCTGTGGTTCGGATCGCCGCTCGTGCGTACCCTGGGCGAGCGCTCCGGGTAGGCGGCGGAGTTATGTGAACCCGGCGGCTGCTAGCCCGCCGCGTCGCCCCGCGCCGCGTCGTACTCCGCCAAGAGCCGTTTCGGGGCACGCCGGCGCCAGGATTCGATCACGAGCTCGCGGAGCTCGTCCGGATCGACACGATCCAGGCGCATGAGGACCATCGGCCAGTCCCGGTAGTGCGGGGTGACGACGAACACCTCGGGGGAGGACTGGACCAGCGCCTCGCGCTCCATGAAGTCGACGAACAGGACGAGGTGCTCCTCGTCCTCGCGCAGGCGCACGAACAGCTTGCCGCGCACCTTGAGCGCCGGAGTTCCGTACGACGTCGAGAGCTCGACCTCGGGCAGCTGCGCCCGGGCAAGGGTGACGACTTGATCCCAGTCAGGCACGATTCCAATGCTCGATAATCGGTCTTATGGAAACCCGGCCACTCAGTTGAGGCTCGGGTCGTCGGGCATACGTGAGATCAGCGCGTACTGGCCCCCTTTTCGCTCGAGGACGTCGTTCCAGAGGGTCTCCGGGTCGTCCGGGAACAGCTCGCGCGGGATCGGCGGCTCCACTATCCACGATTCCTGCTCCATCTCGGCCTCGAGCTGGCCGGGACCCCAGCCGGAGTAACCGGCGTAGAAGCGCCCGCGCCGCACCGCGGGCCCCAGCTCCTCGATGTCGGTCTCGGCCGCGGCGAGGCCGACGTCGGCGACGATCAGCCAGGCAGCCGCGTCGGGGTCCGAGAACTCGGCCAGGAGCACCACGGCCTGCGGCTGCACCGGGCCGCCGATGAACAGCGGATCTTCGCCCGCGATCTCCTCGACCGCCGGCAGCAGATCGCGCGCCGGAGCGTCCGCCGGCCTGTTCAGGACGATCCCCATCGCGCCGTCCTCGTTGTGCTCGGTCATCAGGACGACCGCGCGGGCGAAGTTCGGGTCGATCAGCGCCGGTGAGGCGATCAGCAGCTTCCCGCGAAGCGACTCGTCCATGCTCTCCATTATCGGGGACGCGAGTTCCCGCCCTCCGGGGCTACATAACCCGGGGCCGAGTGGTGCGCCCCGATACCCTCGATTGCGTGATCTTCGACGTTACGGAGGCGGACTTCGAGACCCGCGTGATCGAGCGCTCGCGCGAGATTCCGGTGGTCGTCGACTTCTGGGCCGAGTGGTGTGGCCCGTGCCGCCAGCTCGGCCCCGCGCTCGAAGCGGCGGTCCGGGCGCGAGGCGGCGACGTCGAGCGCGCCCAGCACGACGTCGACTCCAACCAGATGCTCGCTCAGGCGTTCGGAGTCCAGGGGATCCCGGCGGTGAAGGCGTTTCGCGACGGCCGGATCGCGGCCGAGTTCACCGGCGCCGTGCCCCCCGCGCGAATCGAGGTGTTCCTCGACTCGATCCTCCCCTCCGAGGCCGACAGGCTCGTCGCCAACGGCGACGAGGGGTCGCTGCGCGAGGCGCTCGAGCGCGACCCTCGCCACACGACGGCGGCGGTTGCGCTCGGGCGGCTGCTGGTGGCGCGCGGCGACGTCGACGAGGCGCGCGCCGTGCTCGCCGACCATGCCAAGGCCGACTTCGTCGCGGGCGGCCTGCTCGCCCGCCTGGAGCTCGAGGGCCAGGCTGCGGGCAACGGCTCCGAGTCCGGCGCGCTGACCGAGGCGTTCGCCGCCTGGGACGACGGCGACCCGGGCCGGGCGCTCGAGCTGCTGCAGGCCGCGATCGCGACCGAGGGCGACGCCGGGCGGCGCGACCTGCTCCGCCGCGTGATGGTGGCGATCTTCACCGAGCTCGGCCCCGAGCACCCGTTGGCCGCCGAGCACCGCCGCCGGCTCGCCGCCGCGCTCAACTGACGGGGACGCCGCCGTGAACGACCCGATCTCAGGCGCCGACGTCCCGGTCGCGTTCATCGCGGGCCTGGTGTCGTTCATCTCCCCGTGCGTGCTGCCGCTCGTGCCCGGGTACCTGTCGGCGATCACCGGGTTCAGCCCCGACGAGCTGACGGACGCCGACTGGCGCAAGGTCCTCGCCCCCAGCCTCCTGTTCATCGCCTCGTTCTCGGCGGTGTTCATTCTGCTCGGGCTGACGGCGACCACGATCGGCAGCGAGCTGCGCGAGAACCAGGCGCTCCTGACCGACATCGGCGCGGTGCTCCTGATCGTGATGGGCGCGCTGTTCATCGGCACGATGTTCATCGACGCGCTCAACCGCGAGTTCCGGGTCGAGGCGCTCCTCTCGCGGGCCGGTCGCGGCGGCCCGATCGTCGCCGGAGCGGCGTTCTCGATCGCCTGGACTCCCTGCACCGGCCCGGCGCTCGGCGGGGTGCTGACCCTGGCGGGGATCCAGGGCGAGACGCTTTACGGCGCCTTCCTGCTGGGCGTCTACTCGCTTGGCTTGGCGCTTCCATTCCTGCTCACCGCGCTGGCCTTCTCGCGCGCGACCAACGCGTTCGCCGCGATCCGCCGCCACTACCGCGCGATCGTCGCCGGTGGCGGCGCGGTCCTGATCGCGATGGGTGTCCTGATCCTGAGCGGCGGCTTCACCGACCTGAACCGCTGGGCGCTCGACGTGACGAACGACCTCGGCCTGAACCTCTAGCGCGGCCGGGGGGCGCGGGATCCGGCGTCGGCCCCGACGCCGCGGCGATCAGACGGGAAAGCCTCCGCCCCGCTCCGGCGGCGGCCCGACCTCGATCGGCTCGCCGACGGCCTCGGCCTCCTCGATCCCCTCCCCCTCCTCGTCGCCGGAGCAGACGATCCGGAAGCGTCCGGTGGCGATCGCCGGGTCGCCGACCACGGGCAGGCCGCGGATCTCCTCCCAGCCGAGGCGCTCGACCTCGAACGGGTTCATGTGTACCTCCGAGGCCGGGAACGGGCACTCGGAGTTGTGCTTGTCGATCGCGTTCGAGATCGCCTCGAGGTTCTTCGCCGCCGAGCTCACGGGCTGATGATAGGCCGGAGACGAGCCTACTTCGAGGTGAGGATCGTGCCGGTGCTGCCGAAGCCCAGCTTGTTGCGCGTCGCCTCGGTCAGGTCGAACTCGCGATCGCCCGCGTAGGGGCCGCGGTCGATCACCCGGACCGTTACCGTCTTGCCGCCGTGCCGGAGCTTCAGCTTCGTGCCGCACCGCATCGTCTTGTGGGCGACGCCGAGCATGCCCGAGGTGAGTGTCTGGCCGCAGGCCGTGCGGTTTCCGTAGAAGCCGGGCCCGTAGTAGGACGCCTGGGCCTTCCGGTAGACGGTCACCTTGCCGCCGGAGTCGCGGCTGCCGGAGGCCTTCGCGTTGCCGCGGGCCTTGGCCTTCAGCTTCCGGGTCCCGGTCGAGCCGGCGCGCAGCTTCGCGTCGAAGCGCCCGCGCGAGTCGGTCCGCGTCTTCACGTCCTTGCCGCCGAGCTCGACGACCACCTTGCGGCGGCCCCCCGGCTTCACCCGGCCGCGGACGCGGACGTTGTCGCCCACGATCGCGTGGTTCTTGGCGCGGACCCTGGTCACCGACCGGACCCGCACGCGCTTGGCCCGGGTCTCCGCGTCGACTCCGACCGGCTGCTCGAGCAGCGAGTCGCCGTCCTGGTCGGTCCTGGGCGCGTGGGCCAGGCGGGCGCGCCACATGCCTGTGCGCCGCGGCTTCACCCGCGCCTTCCAGCGCGAGTTCTCGTTCGTGCGTGTGGTGGCGACCTGCCGGAACCGCTTGCCGTTCGCGCCGCGGTGCCGGATCGACACGGCCTGACCGGGCGCGCCCGGGAACGAGCCGCGAAGCGTCACCCGGTCGCCGAAGCGCACGGACTTCTTCGCGGGGTCGATCGCGGCCTGCCGTTGCTCGGCGGCCGCGCCTTGAGTGATGGAGCCGATTGTCAGGGCGGCTGCGGGCACCAGCGCGATTGCCAGCGCGCGCCTCCGCCGGATGCGAAAGCGTCGCATCGAGAGAGATCACGTTCCTTTCGACTGCCTGCGGGGTTAGCTGACGGGCTCGCGGCGCCTTACGCCCCCATTGCCGGGCCGGCGTCTTCGCTACGGGCGGATCACCGCCCGATTCGCCCCAGTCCTCCCGGCATCGCCCGGGCTGACGTTGGGTCCCCCGCTCGCCCCCTCTGAACAGGGGGCGACTCGGCAGGTTGACTTTGTGAGTGGTCCGGCGAGGTTAGAGCGAACGGGTGTTCTATGTGTGACTCTGGTCACACAGCTAACAATTCCTTAATCGATCGCGGATCTGGGAAGATCAGAGCGATGACAACCGTCGATCGACTCACCGGGCTCGACTCCTCGTTCCTGCACCTCGAGGACGGGCCCGCCCACATGCACGTCGCCTCGACACTCGTGTTCGAGGGGCCCGCGCCCGACTATGTCGACTTCCGCGACCACATCCAGTCGCGCCTGCACCTGGTGCCGCGCTTCCGCCAGAAACTGCGCTTCGTCCCGCTCGGCCAGGGGCGGCCCGTCTGGGTGGACGACCCGCAGTTCAACCTGAGCTACCACGTACGCCACACGGCGCTGCCGGAGCCCGGCTCCGAACAGCAGCTCCGCACCCTCGCGGGCCGCGTGTTCTCGCAGCGCCTCGACCGCACCAAGCCCGTGTGGGAGCTGTGGCTGGTCGACGGCCTGTCCGAGGGCCGCTTCGCGATCATCGGCAAGAGCCACCATTGCCTGGTCGACGGCGTGTCGGGCATGGACATCACCACGGTGCTGTTCGACGCCCAGCCGGAGCCGCCCGACCAGCCGGACCGCGAGCCGTGGGCGCCCGGCCCTGAGCCATCGAACACGCAGCTGCTCGGCCGGGCGCTGCTCGAGCGCGCAACGACCCCGGCCGAGGCGGTGCGAGGCGTCCGCGCGCTCTTCCGGGCTCCCCGCCAGGTCGCCGGCGCGGTCGTCGACGGGCTCGAATCGATCGGCGCGCTCGCCCGGGCCGGGATCTCCGCCCCGCCCTCGCCCTTCAACGTCGACATCAGTCCCTATCGCCGCTTCGCCTGGGTGCAGGCCGACCTCGCGCAGCTGAAGCGGGTCAAGGACGCGGTCGGCGGCACGGTCAACGACGTGGTGCTCGCCGCCGTGGCCGGGGCCCTCGGCCGCTACATGCGAGCCCGCGGCCACGCGACCGCGGGGCTCGAGCTCAAGGCGATGGTCCCGATCAGCGTGCGCAGCGCCGACGAGCACGGAGCGCTCGGCAACCGGGTCAGCGCTATGTACGCGGCCCTGCCCGTGGGGATCGAGGACCCCGCCGAGCGCCTGCGCGCCGTGAGCGAGTCGATGGGCGACCTCAAGGAGTCCAAGCAGGCGGTCGGCGCCTCGATCCTCACCGGCCTCGCCGACTTCGCCCCGCCCACCATCCTCGGCCAGGCCGGCCGGATGCAGTCGCGGCAGCGGTTCTTCAACATGGTCGTCACGAACGTGCCCGGCCCGCAGTTCCCGCTGTATCTCATGGGCCGCGAGCTCCAGGCGGTCTTCCCGATGGTGCCCCTGGCCAAGCGCCAGGCCGTGTGTTTCGGGGTGATGAGCTACAACGGCCAGGTGAACTTCGGGCTGATCGGCGACTACGACGCGATGCCGGACATCGACTCGCTCGCCCACGACCTGAACGAGTCCTTGGCCGAGCTCGTGGCGCTCGAGCCCGCCTCCCCGCGTGAGTCACGCGAACCCGCGGCCGAGCACGCCTCGAAGACGCGGTGAGCCTCCGCATCAGGCCCGCCCGAGCCGGCGACGCGCTGGCGATCGCCGAGATCCACAACCAGGGTGTCGCCGAGCGCGTGGCCACGTTCCGGGAGGCGCCGCGGCCCGTCAACGACGTCGAGGCGGCGATCGTGAGCGGCCGGCCGCTCCTGGTCGCCGAGTCGGACGGCGCGGTCGTCGGCTGGGCCGGGATCGGCCCCTACGACGAGGTGAGCGACTGGTACGCGGGCGTCGGCGAGGCCACCCTGTACGTCGCGCGCGACGCGCGCGGCTCGGGCGTCGGCCACGAGCTCCTGCGCGCCCTGGAGGACGCTGCCGTGGCCGACGGGCGCTACAAGCTGATCGCGAAGATCTTCGACACCAACGAGCCGAGCCTGCGGCTGTTCGCCGCGAACGGCTACCGGACCGTCGGCACCCACCGGCGCCACGGGCGCCTCGACGGTCGGTGGAAGGACGTCGTGCTGCTCGAGAAGCTCCTGGGCGAGGCGGCGGGGGGCTAATCGGCCCGCGTGGCCGAGCGCAGCGCCGGGAATTCCGTGCCGGAGCCCGCGGCGCCTGCCTGGTAGAGCGCCACCGGCTCCGGCAGGCCCTGGAACCGCCAGGAACCGAGGCCGGTCAGCTCGAGGCCCTCGGCGAGCTCGTTCCCAAGCGCATCGTGGACGGCCGAGGACAGCAGCACCTGGCCGCCGTGGCCCGCGAAGCAGATTCGCGCGACCGTGTGGACCGAGAGGCCGACATAGCCCGTGTCGGTCAGGGTCGGCTGGCCGCGATGCAGACCGATCCGCAGCCTGACCGCGGTCTCTTTCGGCCACGGCCCTGCC
>Ga0299914_10001197_pt1 | contig 16901 bp, 12 predicted proteins | sample RVTome_10_FD_201361 | JGI IMG/M metagenome (GOLD analysis project Ga0299914, IMG submission 201361) | Soil microbial communities from uranium-contaminated site in the Upper Colorado River Basin, Wyoming, United States - RVT153D57 (version 2) ...
TGGCGCTGTCGAGCTCGGCGGTCATCCAGATCCGCTGCCCGTCCTTGCCCACGCGGATCCCCTGGAGGTTGCGATACGTTCCGGGCTGGAAGACCGCGTGCACCGAGCGGTCGGCGAGATCGAGGACGGTGACGGCCCGGCCGGCCGTCGCGATGTCGCTCGAGGCCGCGTTCCAGTACGCGATCCCCTCGTTCAGATCGCCGGTCCGCACCTGGCGGGTGGGCTGCCACCCGTAGCTGGTCACGTACGCGTACCGGCCATCCGGGCTCACCGCGACCTCGCGCGGGTCCGGACCGGTCGGGAAGCGTCCGAGCACGGTCCGCGTCGCGGGGTCGATGAGGAGCGCTTCGGCGCCCCCCCCGCTGAGGACGACGAGCGCGCCGGCGTCTCCGATCCCCAGTGACCCCGCGGGCGCCTGTGCCTCGACTCCGTGGGTCGTCGCCGCAAACAGCAGCGCGAGCGCCGCAATCCGTGTGAACGCTTTGTCGATCATCTGCACCTTCTCGCGCGTCGGACCCCGGCCACGACCTCGCGGTCGCGGCGGGTACGGATCCGGCCAAGCGCCTGTGAAAGCATAATCTACCCGGTCGCCGCCCCAATGTCCCGTACGGCCCGGGTACCGGCAGAGCCGGTGCACCCGCACGAGAGGAGTGCAAGCCGGGGGCCGCGGTCACCGGCGTGGCGGCACCCTGCGAGCGCCCGTTCCGCGACCACCCCCGATCGGGTCTCCGGGGGGAAGATCCGCAGGTTCCCCGACCTCATCGGAAGCCCAGGGGCGGGTCTGCCAGCGGCGGATCGTGGAAGCGGCCAGCGACTCGTGGGGCGTGGGCGACGGCCGCGCCTCGAGCCAGCCGGCCAGCGCGTCGAGGCGCGCCGCGAACGCCGGGCGTGCGACGGGGCCCGCTCCCTCGGCCCCGGCGATCAGGTGGTCGAGCACCACGCTCCGCACGGCCTCGGCGATCCGGAGGTGGTACTCGGCGCTCGGGGCCGCCGCCTGCCACGTGGCCGCCACGAGCGCCTCCAGCACCTCATCGAGCCCGGGATTCGACGCTTCGCGTGCATGGTACTCGACCAGACGGGCCGCCCGCTCCGAATCGAGCAGGAGCCCCACGGCGTAGTCCGCCGCCGAGAACGCCACACCCACGGGATCGAACGGTCCACCCGTTCCGCCCTCGAACGTCTCCTGCCCGATCGCGAACGTGGCCGGCGGCGGGATCATGTCGAGCACCGACTCGGGCACGGCGAGAAACTCCGGCCTCAGCGTGGCGAGCACCGTCTCCAGCGCCGCGCGCTGGCGCTCGGGGCTCACGATCCGGACCACCGGCTGCCCGTCGTCCTTCACCGCGTAGTTGTAGTCGATCCCGCCCACGCTCCGGACCGCGGCCTGAAGCTGGTAGCGGTGGTGCAGGTAGAGCGGCACGAAGATCTCCTCGAGCGTCGACATGGCCTCGCCGTCGCGCAGGAGGTGCGGACCGAACGACTCGAGGCCGATGCGGCGGATCTCCATCTCGTCGCGCAGCGAGGCGATCGGGTCCGTCCCGTTGTCCCACAGATGCGCGAAGGGGTGGGCCGACCCCGCGGGACGGGCGTCGCGGTCGGTGATGAAGCGGATGCCCCGGTCGAGCCCCTCCCGGACGATCGCGTCGAGCGCGGCGCGCTCGTCGGTGCCTTCCGGAAAATCGGAGTAGAGCCAGCGGATCGCGAGCTCGTCGTACTCGCCGATCCCGGTGTCGTACGCCTGCGAGAGATCGAGCTCGCCGTTCGCGATCGTGACGAGGGGGGCCGGATAGTCCATCACCGAGGCCCGGTCGTGGGTGCTCGCGATGAAGTTGTGCGCCAGACCGAGCGTGTGTCCGATCTCGTGTGCGGAGAGCTGCCGGATGCGGGCGAGCGCCATCTCGACCGGATCGCCGTTCGCCGCGACATGCGCGAGATAGTCGAACGTGGGACCCGCGCTCAGGTCGCAGGCGTCGAGCGGGAGACCGCCGCTCGTCGCCGCGGAGAACCCGTCGGCGGTCGCGCCCCGGAAATCGCCGGCCGCGCCACCGCCGCCGACGGGCGGGAAGCCGAGCCCCACCCCGATCAGGTGGTCCTGCCGGAGCCGGAGGCTCCCGAGATTGACGTTCCCCTTGAGGATCTCGCCCGTGCGCGGGTCCTCGACGGAGGATCCGTACGACCAGCCCCGGGTCGAGCGGTGGGTCCAGTGGATCACGTTGTAGCGCACATCCATCGGATCGGCCCCCTCGGGGAGCATCTCGACCCGGAACGCATCGATGAAGCCGGCCGCCTCGAAGGCCTCGTTCCACCAGCTCCCGCCTTCGATGAGCGCGCTCCGGATGGGCTCCGGGACGCCGGGATCGAGGTAGTAGACGATTGGCTCGACCGGCTCGGATGTCTCGGCCTCCGGATTCTGTTTCTGCAGCCGGTGCCGCCCCGCCCAGCGCACGGCGATGGACTCGTCGATCGGGGTCGCATAGTCCTGGAAGTAGAGCCCGAATGCCCCGATGCGCGGGTCGGCCGCGCGCGGCTCGTAACCGTCGTCGGGGAGCTCGACGAGCGAATGGTGCTGCCGGAGCGTGAGAGCCTCCCCGCTCGCCGCCGTCTGGCTCACGAGCCCGCCCGGCTCGTCGGACGTGAACGTGAGCGAGACCTCGACCTCGGTGTTGAGCGGAAACGCTTTCGTGCGGGGGAGGTGGAACGCGCTCCGCGAAGAGTCGAGCCGGTAGGTGCCCTGGCGCGCCCGCTCGAGCGTCCTCGTCACTCCGTGCGCGTCACGCAGGAAGTACGGCGTCGCGTCGACGAGCGCGCGATCGTCGGTCCGCGCCGCGATCTCGAACCCCCAGTGCGTGGAGGGGGCGAAAGCCTCCTCCACGGCGCGCCGCTCGGCCGGATCCTCGCTGCGCGCCCGGAACTTGTAGTTGGGCTCCACCAGCAGCACCTTCGGACCCACGCGCTCCGCCCGGAGCACCGTGGTGCCGCCGAGCTGGCCGCGGTCGAGCCCGACGGGATTGCTGCCGAGCCCCGTGGGGAGCGAGACCTGATGGAGGAACTCCTCGCCCCAGCGGTCGATCTCCAGGTAGAGCTTCCCTTCCCCGTCGTCCCAGTAGAGGTCGAAGAACCCCTCCATGTGCGTCATGCCTTCGGTCTTCTCCTCGATGCTCGGTGTCTCCTCTTCTTCCTCCTCCTGCGCCGCGATCGTCACCGCGAGACCGAGCCCGCAGGCTCCGGCGAGCAGGATCGCGAGCGCGCCGCGGAGGATGAGGGGGCCCGGGCCGGGCGAGACCCGCCGGGTGCGCTCGGTCGGAGAGCGACGGGGCGGGCTCGGCTGTGGAAGAGCGATCGAGGGGTGCGGGGTGGACATCGTTCAACCTCCGTCAAACGCGGCTCGGGCGCGCTCGGGGCGGCGCGTGCGATCGGATGGGCCCAAGCTAGAGACCTCCCGGTCGACCCGCGATCCCGACCGGCGAGCGGACCGGGGGGACCCGCGACGACCCCGGCCGCGACGCCCCGCCGGGCCGTTCGCCGGCGGCATGGCGAAGGCGGGCGGCGGCCGTCAGACTGTCCGGGCGCAGGTAACGGGCCGGCCGGCGCGGCGGGCCAGGGTTCGTGGACACGTCCACTCTGCCGGGCCATGTCCGGCCGAACCGGGGAGCACGGAGGATCAGGACATGACCCATCCCATCCGGCCCGAGCGGGTCGAGGAGGCCCTCCGGGCGCTCGTGAGCACCGACTCCGTGAACCCGAGCCTCGTCGTCGGCGCGGCCGGCGAGACCGCGATCGCGGAGTTGACGGCCGGGCTCTTCCGCGAAGCCGGGCTCGAGCCGCTCCGTTTCGAGCCGGTGCCGGGACGACCCAGCGTGGTCGGCCGCCTCGCGGGGCGCGGCGAGGGCCCCGCGCTGATGCTGAACGCCCACTACGACACGGTGGGCGTGGAAGGCATGGACGATCCGTTCGGAGCGAGGGTGGAGGACGGACGACTCTACGGCCGGGGCGCCTTCGACATGAAGGGGGCCCTCGCCGCCTGCATCGAGGCGGCGGCGGCGCTCTCGGAGGCCGGCATCCGGCCCGCGGGCGACCTCCTCGTCGCGGCGGTGGCCGACGAGGAGCACGCCAGCATCGGGACTGCCGACCTGATCGAGCGCCGTCGCGCCGGAGAGCTCCGCTTCGACGCCGCGATCGTGACGGAGCCCACCGGGCTGGGGCTGTGCGTCGCGCACCGCGGATTCACCTGGCTCGAGGTGACGACGAAGGGACGCGCCGCGCACGGGAGCCGATACCGCGAGGGGATCGATGCGAACCTGCGCATGGGCCGCGTGCTCGGCCGCCTCGAGGACCTCCTGGGCGAGCTCCAGGCGCGCCCCGGGCACCCGCTGCTCGGCCCGCCGTCGCTCCACGCGGCGAGGCTCGAGGGCGGCGTCGGCATCAGCACCTACGCGCCCGAGTGCACGCTCCAGATCGAGCGGCGCACCGTCCCGCCCGAGACCCGCGGGGACGTCGAGGGCGAGATCGACGCGATCCTGTCGGCCCTCCGGGCCGAGGATGCCGCGTTCGAGGCCGAATCGCGCACCCTCTTCCACCGCGAGCCGTTCGAGACGACTCCGGACGCGCCCATCGCGGCCGCCGTGGCGCGGGCCGCCGAGACCGCGCTCGGTCACCGACCCGAAGTGCTGGGCGATTCGCCCTGGATGGACTCCGCGCTCCTCGCCGCGGCCGGCGTGGACACGGTCGTGATCGGTCCGGGCGGGGGCGGGGCGCACGCCGCGGTCGAGTGGGTGGATCTGGAATCGTGCGTCCGGCTGGCCGCGATCCTCGCCGAGTGCGCGGTCTCCTTCGGCGCGCCGTGAGCGGGCAGGGACGTCGAGAAACGGGATCGAGGTCGATCGGCCGTCGCGTTTGGCCCGAGAAACCGGCCCGATGCCTCGCGACGCGCGGCCCGATCCGGCCCGGCGCGCCCCTCATTCCATGGTCGATCGCTCCGGGGGCCGCCGATCCTGCGGAGCCGGGACGGGCTCGAGTGCGTGAAGACGCGGAAAGTAGGCCCCGAACAGACCGTTGTAATACTCCGAGACACCCACGATCTCGCCTTCCACCTCGTGGAACCGGAACCGATCCATCGGGAAGAGGTGCCAGCCGAACTCGGCGGGCGCGAGCGGCACGAGCGCGTGACGGGCGCCCCGGGTCCGCACCAGCGAGTCGTCGACGAGCGCGATGTCGAACCCGCCCCCCTCGTCATCGTATCGACCGGAGAACCGCTCGAGGTCTTCGAGGTCCCGGGGCTCGAGCTCGGGGGGACCGAGATCGAGCGCGGCGCGCACGACGGCCCCGGCGACGGTCAACGCGTCCTGACCGGCGCCTTCGGTGTTCTGGAGCACGGCGATGGTGAGGGCATCCTCCGGGAAGTGGAGGAGCGCCGCCCAGTACGTGCCGAGGCCGCCCGTATGCCCCCAGGCCGGATGCCCCTCGACGCCGCCGAGCCGGACGCCGAGCCCGTAGTCCAGGGTCGGACCGCTCGAGAGACGGGTCGGGGAGAGCATGCGGTCGAGGGCCGGGCCCGAGAGCGGCCCGCCCCCGGTCAGCGCGCCGGGCAGCCGCACCAGATCCTCGATGGTGCCGCACAGACCGCCCTCCGAGGTGAACCCGGCCTGACCATCGAAGGCGCTGATCTCGAATCCTCCCTCCGCCACCTCGTGGACCCTCGCACGACGGGGGTCCTCCGGTCGCTGGTCGCATGCGTACGTGTCGTCGAGCCCCAGCGGGCCGGTGATCCGGTCCCGGACGAAGCGCGCGTACGGCTCGCCGACGAGGCGCGCGATGGCCTCGCCCACGATCCGGAACCCGGTGTTCGAGTACGCCCACGACGCGCCGGCCTCGAACTCCGGCTCGCGCCTCGCGGCCGCGAACGCGTCCTCGGCCGTCACGGGCTTGCGCCGATCGAGCCACGCGTCGATGGCCGCGGGCTCGAAGTCCGGGATCCCGGACGTGTGGGTCAGGAGGTGGCGGGCGCGCACGGAGGAAGCGTGTGGGAGGCCGGCGAGCTCGGGAACGAGGGAAGCGAGCGGAGCCTCCAGGTCGAGCAGCCCCTCGTCGGCGAGGAGCGCGGCGGAGACCCCGGTGAACAGCTTCGTCACCGAAGCGAGCTCGAACACGGTCGACCGATCGACCTCGGCCCCGGTCGTCGCATCGGCCACGCCCCACGTGCCCACGAACACGGGCTCACCGTCGCGCGCGACCGCGATGGAGAGCCCCGCGAGCGGCCCGGCCGCGACCGCGGCGCGCGCGATCGAGTCGACCCGTTCGGCGAACCCCGCCGGAAACCCGCCCGCGGAGGCGCCCGGGGCGTCGCCCTCGGAGGCGCACCCGACGGCGAGGAGCGCCGTGAGCGCCGCCAGTGCGCGTCCTGCCGCTCGGGTCACTCGCGCAGGTCGGGCAGCGGCTCGCCGTCCGGGACGAATTCGAGCGCCACTCCGTTGTTGCAGTACCGCTTGCCCGTGGGCGGGGGGCCGTCGTTGAAGACGTGACCCTGGTGTCCGCCGCAGCGCGCGCAGTGGTACTCCGTACGGGGCAGGATGAGCTTGAAGTCGCGCTTCGTCTCGAGCCGCCCCGGGATGTGCTCGTAGAAGCTGGGCCACCCGGTTCCGCTGTCGAACTTCATGTCGGAGGTGAACAGGGGGAGCGCGCACGCGGCGCACACGAAGGTCCCGGAGCGCTTCTCGCTGTCGAGCGGGCTCGTTCCGGCCCGCTCGGTGCCTTCCTCGAAGAGCACGCGGTACGCCTCGGGCGACACGCCATCCCGCCATTCGGCGTCGGGCTTGTCGAGCCGCTCGAAGTCACGCGCCGTCGTCGCTTCCGGGTGCGCCATGGGTCCTCCGGGAGTCCTGCGGTCTTCGCGCGCCCTCCGGCGGGCACGCGCCTCCGCGTCTCGCGGCGGCCCGGGCGCGGAAAGCCCTGCGCCGAGCGCCACGTCGACATCGAGAATACGCCGCCGCGGCGCGTCGACGCGAGCCGCCCGCGGGAGTCCGAGCCCCCGCGGCGCGCGGTCAGCCGTCGTGCCCGGTTCTCAGGGCCTCGAGAAAGACCTGTCCGTACCGCTCCAGCTTGGCCGGTCCGACTCCCGACACGTCCAGCATCTCCTCGGGAGTCGTGGGGCGCCGCTCGATGAGGTCCCACAGGACCTGGTCGCTGAACACGACGTAGGCGGGCACGCCCCGCTCGTCGGCCAGACGCTTCCGGACCGTGCGAAGGTGCTGGAAGAGGGGGTCCGAGGGGGAGCGCCCCGTGCGGGGTCCGGAGCCGGGCGTCGGCCGTTCGCGTCCGCCCGTCGGCCACGCGCGTCCAGCGCCCGGTCCGCCCGCCCGCCGCGCCCCCTTCTCGACGCGGAGCCGGTCGGTGATCCGAACTCCGGTGCACACATCGCAGGAGCTCCCGCAGTCCCCGATCTCCTCGCCGAAGTGCGCGAGGAGCATCCGGTGCCGGCAGGTCTCGCGATCGGCCAGCCGGAACAGGGCGACCGTCGCCCGGCGCTCGGCCTCGCGCAGCTCCTCGTCGGCGATCTCGTCGAGAAAGCGCTCCCTCGCCTTCACGTCGTACCACGAGTAGAACAGCACGCATTCGCTGGGGAGCCCGTCGCGCCCGGCGCGGCCGATCTCCTGCATCCAGGACTCGATGTCGGACGGCATGTCGCGGTGGATCACGAACCGGACGTTCGATTTGTCGATCCCCATGCCGAACGCGATCGTGGCCACGACGACGTCCACCTCGTCGCGCGCGAACGCGTCCTGGTTGGCCGCCCGCTCCTCGTCGGGGAGACCCGCGTGGTACGGCACCGCCGCGATTCCGCGGGAGCGCAGGAACTCCGCGGTCTGCTCGACCGCCTTCCGCGACAGGCAGTAGACGATCCCGCTCTCCCCCTCGTGACGCCGGACGAGCGCGAGGATCTCGCGGCGCGTGTCCCCTTCCCCTTTTTTCCGGCAGCTCAGGTGGAGGTTGGGCCGGAAGAACGAGCCCTTGTAGCCCTCGGGCTTCCGGAGCCCGAGCTGCCTGAGGATGTCGGCGGCCACCCGGCGCGTGGCGGTCGCCGTGAGCGCGAGCACGGGAACGTCCCCGATCTCGTCCCTGAGCCCCCGCAGGCGGCGGTAGGAGGGACGGAAGTCGTGGCCCCATTTCGAGATGCAGTGCGCCTCGTCCACGACGAGGAGCGACACGCCCGCCCGCGCGAGCCGGGCGCGCATCCGGGCGCCGAGGGCCTCCGGGGCGAGATAGACGATCTCGAACGCTCCGCGCTCGAGCCCCTCGAGACGCGCGCGCCGCGCTTCGGGGTCGAGCGCCGAGTGGATCGTGGTCGCGCGGAAGCCCCAGGCCCGGAGGGCGTCGACCTGGTCCTTCATCAGGCTGATGAGCGGCGACAGGACCACGACCGTGCCCGGGAGGATGCGGGCCGGGATCTGGAAGGTGAGCGACTTCCCCGCCCCGGTCGGCATCACCGCGATACAGTCGTGGCCCGCGAGGACCGCGTCGATGATGTGGCGCTGACCCGGGCGGAACTCGTGGTATCCGAACACCTCGTGAAGGACGCCGGTGGGATCGGGAGCGGTCACGCCGGGGGCGGCACGCGCGTCGCGACGCTCCGCTTCGCCCCCGGTCGTACCCGGATCGCCCTCGTCGGAGCCCGACGTCCGATCGAAACGCGTCATCGAGCGGGGAGCGCGAAGGCCTGGAGCTTCGAGTCGTCACCCCCGCGGGCCGACGTCGCCACGACCACGAACTGACGGCCGTCCGTTGTGCGATACGTCATCGGGTTCGCCCGGCCGAGACCGCCGCCCAGGGAGCCGCGCCACAGGGTGGCCCCGGTGTCCACGTCGAGGGCGTGGAGCTCGGGCGCGCCACCGGCCAGGAACAGGAGCCCACCGGCGGTCACGAGCGGTCCGGCGGTCGACCCGTGGCTGCTCGGCAGGAGACCGAGCGGCGGCAGATCGAGGCCCCGGAGTCGCGGATGGTCGCGGAGACGCTCGTCGTCGCCGAACGTGACCTGCCACACGTGCTCACCCGAGTTCAGGTCGATGGCCGTCACGTTGGAGTAGGGAGGCCTGAACAGGGGCAGCCCGCCCTCGAGCGACAACGAGCCCCCGAAGTCCGGCACGTAGTCGGCGTCCGACGTCTCCGGATCGCCCGCGCGCACGCGGGCCAGAAACGGCGCGTTGAAGCCCTTCACGTACAGCACGCCGCGCTCGGGATCGACGGCCCCCCCTCCCCACCCGGCGCCGCCGATCACCCCGGGCATCATGATCGTGCCCTCGAGCGAGGGCGGCGTGAACAGCGGACCGCTCCGATACCGCCGGAACATCGCCAGCGCTTCCGCGCGCAGCTCGGGCGTGAAGTCGATCAGGTCCTCTTCGCGGGCGCCCTGTCGCGTGAACGGGGCCGGGCGGGACGGAAACGGCTGCGTGGCCGCCGCCCGCTCGCCGGGGACGTCGCTGGCCGGCACCGGACGGTCCTCGATCGGCCACACCGGCTCGCCCGTCACGCGGTCGAACACGTAGACGAACGCCGTCTTCCCGACCACGGCCACGGCATCGATGGTCCGCCCGTCCACGTCGATGGTCACGAGCGCGGGGGGCGCGGGGAGGTCGTAGTCCCACAGGCCGTGACGCACCGTCTGGAAGTGCCACACCCGCTCGCCGGTACGCGCATCGAGACAAACCAGCGATTCGGCGTACAGGTTGTCGCCCTTCCGGTGGCCGCCGTAGAAGTCGTTGTTGGGCGTGCTCACCGGCAGGAAGACGAGCCCGCGCTGGACATCGACCGAGAACGGCGCCCACACGTTCGCCGACCCTGTGTAGGACCACGACCCGTCGTCCCAGGTCTCGACACCCGGCTCGCCCTCCCTCGGGACGGTGTGGAACGTCCACAGGCGCTCGCCGGTTCGGGCGTCGAACGCCTGCACGTCGCCGGGCGGGTTGTGCCGGAACACGCGATCGTCGGGCACGCCGCTCCCCACGATCACGATGTCCTCGAACACGACAGCCGGTGAGGTGTTGGAGATCAGGAGCCGGTTCGTGTCCCACGCGAGACCCTCGACGAGGTCGACTTCGCCGCCGTGTCCGAACTCCGGGACCGGCTCGCCCGTCGCGGCGTCCAGCGCGATGAGCCGCCAGCGGCTGTTCAGGAACACGCGCCGCTCGCTCCCCTCCGACCACAGCGCGATTCCGCGGTGGCAGAAGCGGCACCCGCGCGCCAGCGGGCCCCATTCGTACGCCTTCGGATCGTAGCTCCAGAACTCGGCCCCGGTCGCGGCATCGAGCGCCACCACCCTGCTGTAAGGCGTGACCACCCACATCGTATCGTTCACGACGACCGGCGTGGCTTCGAACATCCCCGGGGCGACCCGCTGTCCGGGGGTCGGCACGCGCGCCCCGGGGATCGGGGCCTCGCCGGTCTCCCAGGTCCACGCGAGCTCGAGATGCGCCACGTTGTCACGGTCGATGTCTGCGAGCGTCGAATACTTGAGACCCCCCGGATCGCCCCCGTAGAACGCCCAGTCGTCGGCGGCCGGGCCGGCGGGATCCGAGTCCCCGCCCGCCCTCGCATCCGAGCACGCCATGGCGAGCGCCACCAGGAAGAGCCACGCGCCGGAGCTGCCGCGCGCTCGACCGGGCGTCATCGCCGGTCTCCCGACGCGTGGCGGGAGCGCGGCTCGGGCTCGCTCGTCCGGTGAGGTCATGGGGTCGCCTTTCGAAGCACCGCGTCGGTGATCCGCTCGCTCGTCTCCCAAAGCTCGCGCGCGAGCGCCTCATCGTACGCGTCGCCGTCGGCCTCCGCATCGTCCCGCACCTCGAAGTAGCGCCCCGTGGTCTCCTCGTGGGCGGGATCCGCGGCGAGCGCGAACGCGGCGTCTCCGCCGACGCGCGGGGACTTCATGAACGGCTTGACGAGACGCATGAGGAGGCTGAGCGCGTTCGCGTTCTGGTTCCAGATCCGGGTGGCGAGCACGCCCGGGTGGAGGGCATTCGCCACGACGCCTGCTGTCGCCCACCGCCTCCCGAGCTCGAACGTGAACAGGACGTTCGCGAGCTTCGAGTCGCAGTATGCCTGGATGCCCCCGTTCCACGCCTCGCCCCTCATGATCGCGTCCAGCCCGGCCCGACGGAGCCGCGCGGAGCGGTGGCCGTTGGAGCTCACGTTCACGATCCGCGCGCCGCCGCGCTCGAGGGCGTGCTTCAGGCGGGTCGTCAGGGCGAAGTGCCCGAGGTGGTTCGTCGCCATCGTGACCTCGAGCCCCGCCGGCGTCCGCTCCAGCCGGGCGCGGTACGTCCCGGCGTTGTTGACGAGCGCATGGATCGCCGCGTGCCTGGCCTCGAGGCGCTCGGCGAGGGCGCCGACCGCCTCGAGGTCGGAAAGGTCCGCCAGCTCGAGCTCGACCGCCTCCCCCCCGCGGATCCCGGCCAGCGTCTCCCGCGCCGCCTCGCCGCGCTCCTGGCTCCGGCACACGAGCACGACGCGGTATCCGTCCTCGAGCAGCGACTCCGACACCGCCCGACCGACTCCCGAATTGCCACCGGTGACGACCGCCGTCCGGCCCTCGCCTTCGCTCATTCGCGCCTGGCCGTGATGGAGAGACACGTCCTTCGCGCGGCGCCCGCAACGTCGGCCGGCGCGTGGGGCGCGGCAAGCCGATGCGAGGGGCCGGTAACTTTTCCCGGCGGACGTGCGCGGAACCCCTCGCAAGGGGCTCCCGTGAAACGGTTCATCTCCGTTTGTGTCAATTACTTGTCAAACGATCGAAACGCGGAACGTGGATTGCAATTCGGGGCCCGCGTGATCACGACTTGCCAGGGTTCACTCGAGTGGGAGAGGACGAGGATGATGAACGGAATTCAAGGTACGACCGCGTTCGCGAAGGTCGCTGCGCTCCTGGGGCTCGTCACCCTGTCGGGCTCCCTGCTCGGGTGCGCGGCCAAGGTCAACCAGGACGTCTTCGACGAGACGATCGCCGAGCTCCGGGGCGACATCGACGAGCTGGACGGTCGGGTCGCGGACAACTCCGACAGGATCGCCACGAACGAGGAGACGCTGGCCGCGCTGCGCGGCGATCTCGAGGCGCTCGCCGCCGAGTTCGAGGACATGCAGGCCTCGATCACGGAGATCGAGGACGGGCTTCGCTTCGCCATGCCCGTGCACTTCGAGTTCGACCGCGACGAGGTCCGCCCCTCGGATCGTCCGCTGCTCGACCGCTTCGCGCGCGTCGCCGACCGCTATTACCCGGCTGCCGTGATCACGGTAGAGGGCTTCGCGGATCCGGCGGGAACCGTCGCCTACAACCTGGATCTGTCCGAGCGCCGCGCGCAGAACGTGGCGGACTATCTGACGGGTCAGGCCGGGCTCGATCCGGCCGGAGTCAAGGTCGCCGCCTACGGCGAGGTCGAGGACCGTCAGGTCGTCCCCGGCGCGCAGGGGCCGGGCGTCGAAGGGATGGAGAACCGGCGGGTCACCTTCGTGATCGAGCTCGCCGGTGAGCGGGCACAGACGGTCGCGACGATCGGCGAAGAGGGCACTTGACCCGGATCCGAGGCCCATCCCGAACATGATCCTCTCGCGCAGCGGAACGGTGCGGATCGAGTTCGAAGTCCTCGCAGCGGACCATGAAGTCCTGGGGCACCGACTCGACGGGCTCGCGGTGCCCCGGGGGGTGCGGGTGGTTCAGCTCAATCGCGGGCTGCGGGCGTATCTGCCCGACTCAGGAACCCGCATCCGCGCCGGTGATGTGCTCGTCCTCCTGGCGGACCTCGATCAGGAGCCTGCGCTCCGCATGTGGCTCGTCGAGGAATGGGGAGGGTCCGAGGGGCGAGGCGGCGAACGGCGCCACAGACCAAGCCCGTCATAGGACGCAACGTCATGGGGGAACGGCGATCCGTTCCCCTCCCGGTTCCGCCGCTCGTATCACTCGCCGCCGTCGCGGGGCGGAGGGGGCGGCGGCGTCGTCGTGGGGCGCAGGTCGACGTCCCTGAGCTGGTCGAGCTGACGACGCAGGGCGGCGACCGCGTTCGATGACCGCCCCAGCTCTCCCACCAGCTCGAGCACCACACCGGCCGTCCTGGCGTGCTCGGTTTCGGGGTACATCTGGATGATCTGCTCGAGATTCCGCCGAGCGCGTTCGGGATCGAAGGTCTCCGCCTCGGGATCCGCGAGGCGGATCCCGGCGCGGTAGAGGGCCATCGCCCCCGGCGGCAGGCTCTCCTTCTCCAGATCCTCGATGCGGTTCCTGAGCGACGATGCGAGCTCGGACGCGCGCTCCAGTTCTTCCATGAGACGGCGCACGATGGCCGCGGGGGTCGCGAACTCCGAGTCCGGGTGCCGCCGGACGAGCTCGTCCATGAGGGCCCGGGCCCGCGCGGGGTCGTAGACATCGGTTCCCGGCCGCGCATACACGAGACCCGCGCGGTAGAGCGCGCTGGCGTCGTCGCGGAGCACCGAGTCCGATTCGAACACCGCCGCGGCGCCGACCCAGTCCTCCTGCTCGAACAGTCGGTCGAACGGGTGCGGACCCCCGCCCGAGGCGCACCCCGCGCCGAGCGCCACGACGAGCGCCACGGCACCCGTCAGGGCGGCGTCACGCCCGGCTCGCGGCCTCCTGGAGTGTCGTCTCACCGTCGATGCCTCCGGATGACTCGTTGGCCGGCAGGGCGAAGGCGAACACGCTTCCCCCACCGGGGGCATCCTCGACCCATATCGTTCCGCCGTGCGCGGTGACGATCTCGCGGCATATGGCGAGCCCGAGCCCGACGTGGCCCGAGCTGAGTGCGCCGTTGCCGCTGGCGAAGCTCCGGAAGATGCGCCCCCGGTCCTCGGGGGGGACGCCGGGGCCATGGTCCCGCACCGCGACGATGGCCCGCCGATCTCCGTTCGTGGAGCCCTCGATCGCGACGCGCACCTCGATCTCCGAATCTCCGGCATGACCGCGTGCGTTGTCGAGGAGGTTCTCCAGTACACGCTCGAGAGCTCCCCGGTCCGCCCGCACCGTCGCCGGTCTCGTTTCGGCGAGGACCCGCGCGCCGGGACCGGCCGGACCCGAGCCGAGACGCTCCACCGTCCGCTCGCACAGCGCGGCCAGCTCCACCGGCTCGAACTCGTAGTCCTCGATCCCCGCCTCGAGCCGCGAGAGCTCGAGGAGCTTCGAGATCATCTCCGAGAGGCGCTCCGCGTTGGCCAGCCCCAGCTCGAGCAGACGCGCCTGCTTCGCGTTCAGCTCGCCGGGAATGCGGTCGAGAAGCACCTTCTTCGTCTCGCGGATGGAGGCCAGCGGCGTCTTCAGGTCGTGCGAGACCTTCGCCAGGAAATCGCGCTTCGTCCGGTCGATCTCGCCGAGCCGCTCGGCCATCTCGTTGAAGCTCGCTCCCAGCGTGGCGAGCTCCACGCCACCGCCGGGCTGGACCCGTGCGTCGAAGTCGCCCCGCGCGATCCTCACGGCCCCCGCTTCGATCTCGCGCAGCGGTCCGGTGATGGAGCGCACGATGAGGATGGCGATCGTCCCTCCCAGGATCAGAGCGAGCCCGATGGCCAGCCAGCCCGTGCGGGCCGCGTCGCGGGCCCCCTGCGAGATCTCCCGGATCTTGGTCTGGACCTCCGCGTTCGACGTCAGCCGGAGCGATCGGGTCGTCGCCCGGAGCTCCTCGATCGAGGCGACGAAGTCCGCGTACGCCGTCGAATCGGCGGCGATGAAGAAGCGGGCTTCCTCCGCGGGCGTGCGGTCGCCCACGAAGCGCTGCTCGAACGTCGCCCATTCCTCGACCGCGTTCGCCAGCGCCTCGCGCTGGCCCCCGGCGAGCTCGAGTTCGTCGAGGGCGCGGAGCGTGTCGCGCACGGCGACCCGGGCCGCCTGGTAGTCCTCGATGTAGCCGGCTCCCTCCCGGGGCCCCAGCACGCGGTACTTCGCGATGCGATCGGCCATCCGGTCCAGGAGGTCGAGCTGGCTCGAGGAGGCGAGCAGGATGCGGGAGTCGACCTCCGCCAACTCGGTCCCGGTCTCGACCGAACGGTCGAGGACGCGGTGATAGAACGTGAGCAGACCGCCGAACAGGACGATCAGCGCGAGGAACCCGGCGGACAGCTTCGTCCCGACGCTCATCCCTCTTCGCTCTCGTATGTCTTGAGCTTGTTGTAGATCGTCTTCGGGTCGAGCCCGAGACGCCGCGCCGCCTCGGTCTTGTTCCCCCCCACGGCCTCGAGGGTCTCCTCGATCAGGCGCCGCTCGGCTTCCGCGGCGGTGATCCCGACGGGGAGCACGACCTCGCGCCGTCGCTTCCCTCCGTCGCGCACGTACGGTGCCAGGTGGGACGGCTCGATCCAACCCTCGCGGCACAGGATCACCGCGCGCTCGAGCACGTTCCGGAGCTCGCGGACGTTGCCGGGCCAGGGATACGACGCGAGCCGGTCCCGGCTCTCCTCGCGCAGCCCCTCCACCGCCGTTCCGTGCCGCTCGTTGAACTGGCGGATGAAATGCTGCGCCAGAAGCGGGATGTCCTCGGCCCGATCGCGGAGCGGCGGGATCTCGATCGTGAACACGTTCAGACGGTAGAGCAGATCTTCGCGCAGCACCCCGTCGGCGATGAGCGTGTCGATGTCCCGGTGCGTGGCCGCGAGCACGCGGACGTCGAACTCGACCTCCCGGCTCCCCCCCAGGCGTCGGGTGCGTCCCTCTTCGAGGATCCTGAGGAGACGCGGCTGGAGCACGAGCGGCATGTCCCCGATCTCGTCCAGGAGCAGCGTGCCTCCATCCGCCTGCTCGAAGCACCCCTGCCGCGCCGATGTGGCGCCCGTGAACGCGCCCTTCTCGTGACCGAAGACCTCGCTTTCGATCAGGCCCTCCGGGATCGCGGCGGTGTTGACCGCGACGAACGGCCCCCCGGAGCGTGAGCTCAGCTCGTGGATGGTGCGGGCGACGACCTCCTTCCCGACGCCGCTCTCCCCTCGCAGGATCGCGGAGGTCTGGTTGTGCGCCAGGAGACGGACCGACTCGAACACGCTCCGCATGGCCTGGCTGGTGCCGACCAGGGGACCTAGACGATCGGATTCGAGCGTCCGGGTTATCGAGGCCGTGTCGCGCCGGAGACGCACCTCATCGGCCGCCGCGGAGATAAGGGACGCCAGGTGCTCGTGGTCCACCGGCTTGGTGAGGAAGTCCATCGCCCCGCGCTTCATGGCCTCGACGGCCCAGTTCACGCTCCCGTGCGCGGTGATGAGGATGATCGGGCACCTGAGCCCCGACTTGCGAAGCCGTTCGAGCAAGTCCAGCCCGGACATGCCGGGGAGCACCACGTCCGTCACGATCACGTCGGGGGCGCGCGTCTCCGCCGCCTGCGCGGCGTCGCTCCCGTCGCCCGCGGTCGAGACCTCGTACCCCCAACTCTCCAGACGGACCGCGAGGGCCTCGCGCATCGCCTCGTCGTCGTCGACGAGCAGGACTCGAATCGGTTTGTCGGACATGGGCCCTCGGGAGAGTGGTCGACCGCCGAGCCCGGGAGGAACCCGGTTCCGGGTACGTCACCCGGACGGCGGGGGCGGGAAAAATTGCCGAAGCGGGGTCCCGTGCGCCACCCCTGCGACGGTTGACGCCGGAGCCCCGACGCCCCGGCGGCCCGCGCCGTCCGGCCGACTCGCCATGTGCGTTCGAGGGGTCGGCATACCCTCTGCGCCCCGGGGAGGTTCTGATGGTGCATCCGAACACGACGAAAGGAGTACCGATATGCTGCCGAAGGCGACGTCCGTCCTGGTGGTGTCCGCGTTGGCCGCATGCCTCCTGACGCTCCCCGCCGCCGCGCAGTAGAGCGGGGAGGCGAGCGTCCTCACCGCGGACGAAGCGCGCGGTCTGGTCGCCGAGCGCACCGACGAGGCCGACGGGCGCCGGGTCG
>Ga0299914_10001198_pt1 | contig 16900 bp, 14 predicted proteins | sample RVTome_10_FD_201361 | JGI IMG/M metagenome (GOLD analysis project Ga0299914, IMG submission 201361) | Soil microbial communities from uranium-contaminated site in the Upper Colorado River Basin, Wyoming, United States - RVT153D57 (version 2) ...
AATCCCCGAAAGGCGCCGCCGGGCACGGCGTTGGTGTAGATCCCGTAGCTGTCGATGCGGGCATTAGGAATCTCGTAAGGCCCCGCCAGACTGAGATGCAGGTTCCCCAGTACCTTGTTAGAGGTGTAGTTGTAGCCACCGACGTCCAGGCAGGCGTCGGATTCGATGACAACCAACTTTCCCTCCCGGGTGGCGCCCCAGCGGGCGTGGATCCTTGCCCGATGCCGTTTGTGATGACCGACGATGCTCTCCTCGCGCGACCATTGGGCACGCACCGGCCTGTCGATCCCCCGGTCGTGGAGCTTCCTCACGGCCAGAGCCAAGACAATCTGGAGCGACATGTCCTCCCGACCACCGAAGGCGCCACCAATGGCCGGATATATCACCCTGACCTGCTCAGGAGGGATGTCCAATGCATGGGCGATCTGTCCCTGGTCCTCGTGGGTCCACTGGCCGGCGATGGCGATCGTGATGCGGCCTTCCTCGTCGATGTAGCCGAGCCCGGCTTCGGGCTGGAGGAACGCATGTTCCTGGAACGGGAGCTCGTACTCCCCTTCCACGATCACGGCGGCTTCTCTCCACCCCGTCTCGAGGTCCCCCTTCCTCAGACGAAGGTGGAGGTACTGGTTCGTATCGAGACCGTTCTCCGGGTGAAGCAGAGGCCCATCGCGAGCCGAGTCAATGTCGGATAGGATGGGTAGGTCCTCCCACTCGGCCACGATCGCCACCGCACCCGCCGTCGCAGCTACCTCGGTCTCGGCAACGACCACCGCGAGGTGGTCGGCTTCCCACCGGGACACGTCACACGGAATCGGAGAGCGACCCGTGTGCTCCAAACCGATCAGCACCGGCTGATCGAACATGGTCAGTCCGTACTCGTTGACCGGCACATCGGCAGAGGTCAAGACGTCGACGACGTCGGGTGTGGCCAAGGCGGCTGTGACGTCGAGGTGGGTCAGTCGAGCATGTGGCTTATCGGTGAAGACCACCTTGCCGAAAAGCGCGCCTTCCCGGTGCAGATCCGCGGGATAGAGCGCGGCGCCGGTCACCTTCTCCACGGCGTCGGTGCGCCGGATCGAGGCCCCGACACTCATTGCGACTCCCTGGCGACAGACGACGTGGCCTGCATGGCTTCGATGATCTTGTAGTACCCGGTGCAGCGGCAAAGGTTCCCCGAGAGCCCGACGCGGAGCTCGTCCAGGCTGGGTGTTGTCCTCTCCTCCAACAGTTTGGCGCCCGCCATCACCAGTCCCGGTGTGCAAAAGCCGCATTGGACAGCCCCTCGTTCGACGAAAGCCTGCTGCAAAGGGTGAAGCTGCGCGTTTTGGGCAAGACCCTCGATGGTGGTGATGGACGCTCCCTCGGCTGCTGGCGCCGGAACGAGGCAGGCCATCACCGCCATGTCGTCGAGGAATACCGTGCACGCTCCGCATTCCCCTTCGGCGCATCCTTCCTTGGTCCCGGTCAGCGAAATGCCCAGCGCCGGACCGGCATCCTCCCGCAGCCAGTCGAGCAGGGTCTTGGAGAGCCCACCGGTGGTCTCCACCGTGGCTCCATTGACCGTGGCCGATATCGAGCCCAGAGAGCCGTTGCCGGAACCGATTTCGAGAGGCAGATCACTGCCGCCTCGTGTGGACAGGGTCACCGGTTGTCGTGGCCACAGGGCGCGCTCCTCGTTCGCCCGGAGGACCTCGAGGGCGCGGCGCACCATGACGCCAGCAGTCTCGACCCGGTACTCGGCCGTGGCCCGGATGTCGTCGATGGGTCGACATGCGGCCATGGCTAGTTCCGCTGCCTTCCGGATCGACAGGTCGGTGAGCTCCTCCCCGAGGAGGCTCTCGGCAGCCTCTTCGGCGAGCAGAACCACCGGGGCCACGCTCCCGATGGCGATTCGGGCCGAACGAACGACCTCACCCACAAGGTCCAACACGCAGGCGAGATGGACCACCGAGATGGCCTGTGCCCTTCGCAGCCCCAGCTTGACGAATAGGCCGCGACTGGATTGAGGAGGCAGAGGGAATGAGATCTCCGTCAAGAGCTCGTTCGGCGCGATCACCGTCTGGCGCACACCGGTGTAGAGCTCGGCGATCCTGACCACGCGAATCCCGTCGACGCTGGCCAGTGAGACCTCGCCGTCGAGAGCCATGAGAGCCGAGATGGTGTCGTTGGCAGGGCTGGCCGTGACCAGGTTCCCAGCGATCGTGGCCCGGTTGCGCAGTTGGGGAGACCCGATCTCCAGACAGGCCTGGGCCAAGGGCAGCCCGTGCTCTAGCACCACCTCTGACCTAACCACCTGGCTGTGGGTCACCGTCGCACCGATCCGCACCCTGTCGTGGTCCACACTGATTCGTGTCAACTCGGGCACACGAGTGACGTCGATGAGCACCTCGACCCCGGGGCGCGCCCCCCTCTGCATCTCCAGGAGCAGATCTGTGCCCCCGGCGATGAGCCGAGCCCGCTCATCCCACCGCTCGAGCAGCCCAATCGCCTCGCCGATCGTCGATGGACTCTCATACCTCTCTATGGACAGGGAATGACGTTGTGCCGGATGCAATGTCAACACCCTCCTTCTGCCCTCAGGTACGTCATATGCTCTACTTTCTACGTTTCACGGGATAGCGCGGGATGTAGCGGCCGTGGCTGGGGTTACCCACGATGGCGCCGCCGTCCATCACCACCTCGCCGCGGACGATGGTCATCGTGGGCCAGCCTTTCAGGGTCCATCCGTCGTAAAGGCCCCAGTCGGCGGCGGACTGCATGTACTCCGGGGTCACCACGCGCTCCAGGTCGAGGTCGACGATGGCAAAGTCGGCGTCGGAGCCGATCTGCAGGATGCCCTTCTGGGGATAGAGACCCCACACCTGGGCATTCTGGAGGCAGAGAATTCGGCTTACGTCCTCCAGCTCGAGCCGGCCCTTGTGATAGCCCTCGCTCAGCATCACCGGCAGGAGCATGCCCATCCCTGGGAAACCGGGGACTGCGTTCCAGATACTGTCCTTGACCTTGTCGGGTTTGGGGAGGACTGTGGAGTGGTCGGAGCCGACACAGGTCACAGTCCCCTCGCGCAAGCCGCGCCACAGCGCTTCCTGACTCTCGGAATCGCGGAGTGGCGGGTTGACCTTTCCCAGACTCCCCACCCTGTCGTGGTCGTACTTGGTCAGCACCAGATAGTGGGGACAGGTCTCGGCCGTGACCTTCACTCCTTTGGCTCGAGCTTGACGCACCCAGTCGACTCCGCGTCCGATGGTCATGTGCACGATGTAGAGATGGGAGTCCGTCTCCTTCGCGTACCAGATCGCACGACGAGTCGCCTCCTCCTCTGCGATGTCTGGACGGGCATCCGTCCAGGCCTTGAGGTCATCACGGCCTTCGGCGATGAACTTCGCCTTCAGGTTGTGGATGATCGACATGTTCTCTGCGTGCACCATGGCGATCGCCGGGTCTCCGATGTCGCGGACCTGGTTCAGCCCGGCGAGGAATTGGGCGTCGTCCACAGCCAAGATCCCGAACACCGAGGCTTCGTCCTGGGTGTAAGCCATGTAGAACTTGTAAGAGGTGATGCCCAACTCGTTGGCCATGATTGGCAGCTCTTCGATCTGCTGGTCGGTCCCGATGACCGCGCTGAACCCTGCATCGATCAGCGAATCTGCCTCCACAGCTTCTTTGGCCCACGGGAAGAGCTCGAGGAAGGAGACCGAGGCGTCCTCGCGGTTGAGCAGTGTCGGAATCATCGTGGTGCAGCCCCCGATCGCCGCGTTCCGGGTCTCCGTCCGCACGTTCACGTCGAAGGGGCTCTGAAAGGTCTGGAGATGCACGTGAGGGTCGATGACTCCGGGGAAGACGTACAGGCCCGTTGCGTCCATGGTCCTTGCCCCTCCGCCCAGGGTCCCGGGAGCGGCGATTGCGGCGATGAGCCCATCCTTGACGCCAAAGTCGGCATCCCTCGTGCCCGCCGGAAGGACGGCTCGGCCGCCGCTTATCACCATGTCCAAGTCGTTCATCATCTTCCTCTCTGCTGGATACGCCGTCGGCTCAGTTCTCCAGGGCCCGGTCCAGGGCGACGAGAATCCCGTCGCTCATCTCGGCGAGCCCGGGCTCGTCGAGGGTGAGTGGCGGCGAGATGTGGACCCCGTTCCCCGCGAGCAATCGGGTCATCACTCCTGCCTCCCGACAAGCCGCGATCACTCTCCCCGGCAACATAGGGTCCTGGCCCACGATGTCCGGGTCGAGTTGCACTGCGGCCATAGCCCCGGTCCCCGCCCTCACCTGCGAGACGAGCTGGTGGTCCGAGAGCCGAGCGAGAGCAGTGGCCAACTCCCCCTCCAGCTCCTTCGCCCTGTCGAGGAGACGGTCTTCTTCGATGATGTCGAGGTTGGCCAGGGCGGCCGCTGCCACCGTGGCATGCCCAGAATAGGTGTAGCCGTGACGCCATATCTCTGGAGCTCGTCGGACCCACGCCTCGGCGATCCACGGAGCGACCAATACCGCACCCATCGGGAGATAGCCAGACGTCACTCCCTTGGCACACACGACCACGTCGGGGTCGAGGCCGAACCGCTCGCTGGCGAACCAGGCGCCGACGCGCCCGAACCCGCTTATCACCTCGTCGGCGATGAAGAGTATCCCGGTTTGACGGCAGATCTCGCGTGCCTTCTCCAGGTACCCCACCGGGGGAGGGAACACGCCGCCGGCCCCGATGATCGGCTCGCACACAAAGGCCGCGACGTGCTCCGGCCCCAGTTCGGTAACCAGAGACTCGAACGCCTCCACCGAGTCCCACTGAACCCGCCGTGTCTCACCGAACAGCTCCCCGTAGCCATCGGCATTGGCCGCGATGCCGCCAATGCTGGTCCCAGCGAGATGCATCCCGTGATACGAACCGAGCCGACTGATGATGAAGCGACGGTCCGGCTGATCGATCAGGTGGAAATAGCGTCTGGCCAGCTTGATGGAGGTGTCTATCGAGTCAGACCCGCCGCTGGTGAGAAAGACCAGGCTGTCGCTGACCGGGGCGATGAAGGAGAGCCGCTCCGCAAGCTCGATCACTGGTCGGTTGGCCAAGGTGCCGAACGTCGAGTATGCCTCGAGCTTCGACATCTGGCGCCGGGCCGCCTCGGCGATCTGCTCACGGCCGTGTCCGACGTTGCAGTACCACAGGCTGGCAGTGGCGTCCACGTATCGGTTGCCGTTCTCGTCGAAGACGTGATAGCCCTCCCCCCGATCGATGATCAGCTCGTCCCCGCCCAGGGTGGCGGCCAGGTCGGAAAAAGGGTGCCAAAAGTGGCTCACTTGGGTGAACCTAAGAGTCCGATTTCACCAGTGTCAAGGTGCTTTCACCATCCAAGAAGAGGAGCCTGCGACGCGATTCGCTCACGGGTTGGCGCCCGGCCCGGACGACAGGTAGAGACCCAGATCGATCTCGTGGGGCCACGGGGGCCTTGCCTCCTCGAAGGAGGCGCGGACCTCCTCCGAGACATCGCTCCGGATGGTGGCATCGATGATCATCTTGGAGTTGGGGAACTCCCGGTGGAAGCTGGAAGGGTCATAGGTCGCCCCCATCATGTTGGGGATGACCAGGATCCGGTCCCGGCCCGATTCAGGGTCCTTTGCTTGGAACCTGCGGGCAAGTGCCCCCAGGACAGCACGGTCGTCGAAGATGTTGACGTCCTCGTCGAAGGCGACGACCAGCTTCAGCTGGGGCACCGCACCCAAGGCGGCGAGCATGACATTCCCCTGCTCCCCTCGCTCCCGGCCCTCCACGGTGGGTACCTTCTTCACTGCGAGATAGCAGTGGAAGCCGAACCCGCTCGGAGGCACGTGGACGGCGACAACGTTGGAGGAGATGGCGCTCACCGCCCTCCACATTGCGACCTCCTGTCCGACCGCTGCCATGTTGGTCGCGTCGGCGTGCCCGGAGAAGGCCAATTGCATGATCGGGTTACCCCTATGAGTGATCCCCGTGACCTCCATGAGCGGGCCCTGCTTGACGCGGCTATACGATCGAGACATGTCGGCGAAGGGCGCCTCCGGGTAACGGTCTCCGGGCATGATGCGACCTTCGATCACTACCTCGGCATCGGCCGGGACCGAGAGATCCACGGTCTTGCCGGGGACGAGCCGAACGGCCTCCCGTTGCAGCCCACCGGCCAGAGCACATTCGTCCACGCCGAGCGCGGCTCGATAGGAGGCGGCGACAATCAGGGATGGAGAAACCCCGGGTACGACGGCGACCTCCATCGGCAGCCCTCTCTCTTCGTGCCGCCTGAAGATGTCGGCGATGTTGGACAGGGCGGTGAGCGAGGGCACCATGGTCCGCTCATCTCTCTTCATATAGCGGTAGACGCCGACGTTGCGTCTCCCCGTGTCCGGGTCGTTCACGAAGGTCAGCCCCAACGAGACGTAACGCCCCGCATCGCGCTCGTGGTGCAGCACGAGGGGTAGGGCGTCGAGCGACGCTTGGGCTCCGGTCAGCACCGTCTCCTGGACCGGTCCTTCGTCGACGTTCTCCGGCTCGATCGGATGGTCGAGACGGCTGCTCAGATCGGCGATGAGTCGGCCCTGGTCGGAGTCGAAGAGTGCGGCGACGTTTGACCGGTCGGAGAACAGGGAGGCAGCGACGGCCCATCCGTCGTGTCCCGCGAGGTTCTCGAACAGCGCCGCAGTCCAGATGTTCTCCATCTCCATGCGATCGAGGACGGCCGTCAGCTCGCCTCCTGGATCGACCTCCCGTTTGATTCGGGACAGGCCGCCCCGCTCCTCCAGCCGCGCCAGGGCCTGTCGAAGGTCGGTCGCGGGCCCGCTGGTCACTTCTCTCCAATCAGGCGGTACAACTCGGGGCGCCGATCCCGGTACATTGTGAGCTCTCGGCGAGCCTCGGCGACCTGTGCCAGGTCGACAGGAGCGGCGATCGCCTTGAAGCCTTGGCGCCGGTCGGCCTTGGCCAGTACCTCACCCCGGGGGGAGACGATGCAGCTGAGCCCGAAATAGCTGGTCACCACCTCACCGACCGGCTCTGAGCCGGCCCGGTTGGCCGTGACCGCGAACAGGACATTCTGGGCAGCCCAAGTTCGAAGCGAGGGATGGAACAACTCCGCCCCCTTGCCCGTGGAGGTCGTGGGGACGCACATGATCTCTGCTCCCTGCAGCGCGAGCACTCGCCAGGCTTCGGGGAACCACCGGTCATAGCAAATCAGAATGCCGAGGGCACCGATCTCGGTCCTGAACACCGGGAACCCCTGTCCCGGGCGGAAGTAGTACTTCTCATCATTCGAGGCCGACTGCCACGTGAACGACGATATCGCGTTCTTGCGATACGTCGCCACCTGGGCACCGTCAGGAAGGGTGCCCATAATCAGCTCGCCGTCGGGGCCGATGACGGCCGCGGCGTTGTAGTGCTCACCCGGCAGGTCACCCTTCTCGAAGAAGGGCACCACCACGTGGCACTCGAGTCTGCGGGCATTCTCGGAGGCAGCCGTGATCGTCGGCCCACGCAAGGTCTCGGCCCAGTCGAAGAAGTGAGGGTCGGCGAGCCCGACACAGAAGAAGGGCAAGGAGAAGAGCTCGGGAAGCACTATCAGGTCCGGCTTGTCGGCGAGCTCGCTCACTGCCTCGAAGCAACGGGAGACGACCTTCGTCGGGGTCTCCCGCACCGGCCCGGTCTGCACGGCCACGCTGAGCATCTAGCCCGCCCGGTCTCGCGTGGCCAGTCCTCTCACCGTGGCGCTAGCCGCACAAAGTCAAACATCCCACCCCGCGTCCACAACGATGTCGTGGCCGGTGATGTTCCTGGCTCCCTCCGAGACGAGAAAAGACACTGCGGCCGCAACATCGACATCGTCGATGAAGCGCCCGAGCGCGGTGCTCTTGGCGAAGTCGGCGTAGACGTCGTCGGGCGACACTCCCAGTTTCGTCGCCTTCTCCCTGACGATCGTATCCATCCTTTCCCCGTGAGTCACGTTCGGGCACACCGTGTTCACCGTGATCCCGTAGGGCCCGAGCTCGAGAGCAAGGGTCCGGGTGAGACCCCGGACTGCCCACTTCGAGGAGGAGTAGCCGACCCGATTTCGATATCCCCTGAGCCCGCTCGTACCGGCAATGTTGACGATCCGTCCGGCGCGGCGCTCAATCATGTGCGGGATCACATACTTGCACGGGAGAAACGTACCCAGCACGTTCAACTCTAGGATGGACCGGAATGCCTCCAATGAGACCTCGTGGCCGGCGGTCTCGATCGGACCGGTCCCGCCCGCGGCGTTGATGAGGATGTCGATCCGGCCCAGCCTTTCCAGGGTCTCGTCGACCATCTCGACCACCGCGTGCTCATCGACGACGTCGACGCCGATCACGAGGCTACGCCGATGGCCGTACCTGTCATCGAGACCCTTGGCGTGTTCCTCCAGGGCGCGACGATCTCTCCCTGCGAGCACTATGTCTGCACCCTGCCGCGCCAGTTCTTGAGTTATCGCAGCTCCGAGCCCTTTTGCAGCTCCGGTCACCACGGCCGCCTGCCCTAACAACGACGAGGTAGCCCCCGTCTCCAACACCGTGCCCTGCTCAGTCATCTACCTAACTGCCATTCTGTTGTTTGCCAGGAGCCCGCGCGACGCTTCCCCCACGTCGCCGCGAGTCGGTGGCCCGTTGTGTCGAAGTGCGGACCGCCAGTATCCCGGCGATCTCGGCCGCACCCTGCTGGAGGGTTTCGAGCACGTTGCCAACCCTGGTCTTTGGCACCCGCACCCTGGGCCCCGCCAAGCCAAGGGCGCCCACTATCTCCCCGCTCGGCTCGAGCAGGGTCACCGCGATCCCCCACACTCCAAGATTCGTCTCTTCGTAAGACGTTGCCCAGCCACGCTCACGGATCTTGGCCAGCTCCTCGCGCAGGGCAGCGGGATCAGTGATGGTTGCCCGGCACATCGGCTCCAGGCCTCCCCGGATGATGGCCTCTATCTCACTTTCGTCCATGTACGCAAGCAGCGCCTTTTGCGAAGCACCTGCGTAGAGCCGCATCTGGCGACCCGGCTCCAGGGAAAGACGCAGGTCGTGGCTGCTCTCCACTCGATCCAGACACACCGATCTCGACCGATCGCGGCTCAGGGCGGTGAGTAGCGCGGTCTCACCGGTTTCAGCGGCTAGTCCCTCCAGGATGGGCAGGCTCACGGACCTCACGTCCATGGTGGCGCGGGCCAGCCGGCCCAACTCGAGGGCTGCCGAGCCGAGACGGAATCGTTTCGTCACGTCGTCGCGGGCCACATAGCCGTGTCGCTCGAGGGCGACCAGGATGCGGTGAGCGGTAGGCACCGGGAGATCCCTGGCGTTGGCCGCCTCGGTGGTGGTCCACTCGGGGGCGTCGTCCGAGAAGACGCTGAGGATGGCGAAGGTGCGATCCAACAGCTTGGGGCACGATGCGCTGTCTCCGTACCTCTCGTCTGCTGTCATCCCATGAGCCGTCATCATCCCCCGATCACCACCACGCGCTCCTCGGTCATCTCCCGGGCCGTGTAATGGGGTCCTTCCCTGGTGTTACCGGATTCCTTGGTCCCACCGTATGGCATCTGGTCGACCCGGAACGTCGGGGTCTCGTTCACCGTGACTCCTCCGAAGTCCAACCGCTCCGACGCATCCAGGGCCTTGGCCAGATCCCGGGTATAGACACCGGCCTGCAATCCGTACTCGGTGTCGTTGGCCAGCTCTATGGCCTCGTCCATCGTCGAGAACTCACGTACCGCCACCACTGGGCCGAAAACCTCACCACGCCATACTCGAGATCCGGCCTCGACCCCGTCGAGCACGATGGGCGACAGCGGCTCCGAGGCGAGCTCGCTCCCTAGGAGCTCGGTGGCTCCCTGCTCCTTGGCCTCTTCGACCCACTCCACCACCCGATCTCGCGCAGCCTTGTTGATCATCGGTCCCACGTGGGTCTCTGGGTCCCGGGGGTCACCCACCCTCTTCGTACTGATCGCCTCGACCAACTTGCCCAGGAACTCGTCTCGGGCGGATGCCTCGACGATCAATCGCTGTACGGATATACAGGACTGGCCGGCGAACCCAAACCCGCTCGCCGCCACCGCGGCGGCGGCCGCGTCGAGATCACCATCAGCGCACACGATGAGCGGCGTCGAGTTCCCCAACTCGAGGCTGACCTGCTTGCGCGGGGCCCTGGACACGAGATCCCATCCCACTTCACTCGATCCGGTGAAGGTCAGCATTCCGACACGCGAGTCTTCGATCAGCTCGTCGGTAATGTCTGCGGCAGGCCCGACAACCACCGACAACCACGTCTTGGGAAGACCCGCGTCGTACAGCAGGTTGGCCAACTCGGCAGCCGCAAGCGGGGCTTCCCGCGAAGGCTTCAAGACGACGCCGCAACCGACCGCGATCGCGGGACCAATTTTGTGGGCCGCCAGATTCAGCGGGAAGTTGAAGGGGGTAATCGCACCCACCACACCGATCGGAACCCGAATCGTGAATCCACGGTGGCCGACACCCGCCGGATGTGCGTCGAAGGCTACGCCAGTCCCGGTGAGGGTGCGTGCTTCGATCGCGGAAAAGATGAGGGTCTGGACACAGCGATCCACTTCGACCAGTCCCTGCGACACCGGCTTTGCGATCTCCAGGGCGAGGATCTCGGCGAACTCGGCACGCCGGATCTTCAGCGCCGCAGCCGCAGATTCGAGGATCTCGGCCCTTCGATGAGCGGGGAGACCTTTCGACATCGCCTCATGGGCGGCGGAGATCGCTGCCCGTGTCTCCACGGCGGCGACGGTCGGCACCGAACCGACTACGCCCCCATCCCAAGGCGAGAGCACGTCGAGGAGGTCATCCTTGCGCCTCTCACCGGCGACGAGAATTCGGGGATGGAGAGTCACTCAACACCTTCCATCGGGGCAGCCGTCCGAAGCAAAGAATACAGAGGCGGTCGCTGTGTGGTCATCGTGTTCATATAGTGAAAGTCGAAGCCGAGGCTCATCGCGGCCGCGCAGCCTGGAGTGGCCAGTAACCTTCGCGTCCATGTCTGTTGAGGCGCTCGGGAACCAGGATGACCCCAGGCTCGTGGCGAGCCCTGAGGCGATCACCGCAGCCCTGGCCGGCGGTCACTATCTAGCCGATAGGGGATTGGCCACGGCGATCTACCTCGCAATCGCTCTGGACCAACCCCTCCTTCTCGAGGGCGAGGCTGGGGTGGGCAAGACAGAGGTGGCAAAGGCGTTGGCCGCTTGCCTAGGTCGGCAACTGGTAAGGCTGCAGTGCTACGAGGGCATGGACGCGAGCCAGGCGCTCTACGAGTGGGATTACCCCCGCCAACTCCTCTATCTCCGCTCCATCTCGGAGCACGTGGCCGATGCGGCCGACTCCTTCGATGACCTGTTCGGGCCGCGCTTTCTGATCGAGCGCCCGCTGCTGACCGCCATCAAACGGGGCGACTCGGCGGTGCTGCTGATCGACGAGATCGACCGGGCCGACGACGAGTTCGAGGCCTTTCTCCTCGAAGTCCTCTCCGACTTCCAGATCACCATACCTGAGATTGGGACGGTCGAAGCCGATGCGCCTCCGTTAGTCATCCTGACGTCGAATCGCACCAGGGAACTGCACGACGCACTGAAGAGGAGATGCCTGTACCACTGGATCGACTACCCCGACGTGGCGAGGGAGGTTGCGATCGTGACAGCCCGGGCACCCGAGGTGCCGGAGAAAGTAGTCCGACGGGTCGCTCAGATAGTCTCTCGCATCCGGGAACTCAACCTGATCAAGAGCCCCGGAGTGGCCGAGACGGTTGTCTGGGCCCGTGCCCTCGGATATTTCGGTCTTGATCAGCTCGACCCCAAACACATGAGGGCGACACTGGGAGCGATCCTCAAAGAGCGAGAGGACATCGACCTGGTGGCGTCGAGGCTCGACGAGATCCTCGGTGGCCTCGTCTGACCTCACCAGGACCCTGGTCGGCTTCGGGCACTCCCTGAGAGGCCGAGGTCTCCCAGTGGGGGTTGACCAGATCGCTCGATTCGGGCATGCCGTGTCGCTGTTGCGTCCCCTTGACCTGACCGATCTGTATTGGGCCGGCTTCTCCTGCCTCTTGACCGACGTAGACGACGTCCCGATCTACCGCGGCGAGTTCGCCCGCTTTTTCCTCGGTGTAGAAGACGGTGACGAGCGGGTGGATTTCGACCATGAGCAGAAAACCCGAGGGGCCGGGTTCGGGACGACCGTGGACCTCGACCAAGCCGAGGACGTCCTCGGTGCCGAGCGGGAGGCGGACAGCTCCGAGACCGGAGGGAATGAGGTGGGCAAGCATGCGTCGCTCACTGAGTTGCTGAGACGACGGTCACTGGCCGACTGGACCGAGGAGGAGTTGCATCAGCTACCCCGGCTCCTCCGACTCGACCTCCGGTTCCCAACGAAACTGCAGAGACGACACAAGCCGGGAGCAGCAGGGAGCCGAATCGATTTACGTCGCACGGTCCGCCGGTCTTTTCGCCGGGAGGGCGAGATGCTGGAGCGGGTATGGCGGCGAAGAGTACGCCGCCGCCGACCTGTCCTGATCTTGATCGACGTATCCGGCTCCATGAGCGCCCACAGCAGATCGCTGCTCCACTTCGCCTACCTACTCACCATGAGCGGGCTGACGGTGGAGACGTTCGGCTTCGGCACACGTCTCACCCGCCTGACGCGACACTTGTCAGACCGGGATCCCGACCGCGCCGTCTCGTCGGCCTCGACTGCCGTCGAGGACTGGTCGGGTGGGACCAGGATCGGCGAGTCACTGGGTGCACTGCTCAAGGGCTACGGGTCCCGTGCCGGCGTCCGGGGCGCGGTGGTGCTGCTGTTTTCCGACGGCCTGGAACGAGGGGAGCCCGAGCTCCTCGCCGATCACATGAGCCGTCTTCGCCGCCTGGCCCACGCCGTGATCTGGCTCAACCCCCTCAAGGGAGACGACTCATATCTGCCCCTGGCCCGTGGTATGCAGGCTGCCCTGCCCTACGTGGACCTTCTCGTCGCAGCAGACTCTGTCGAAGATCTGACCCGGCTGTCGCGAAGACTTGCGACTCTGGTGTGACCCGGCCCTTCTCGGGAACCTGGCGAGACGCTAGGAGTGCCGAGCGTCTCCCCTCCGCGCTCTCTGCCACTCCGCAACTCGGCCGATGACCATCGGTCGATGCTTGCGAAGGCTCTCCAGGTCAGGAACGCCAATCAGGGTCATCGCTACTCGCAGCTCTTCGATCATCAGAGATAATTCCTGGATCACGGCATCGTCGCTAATCAGGGCGGCGTTGATCGCCGGGCTCCCAATCCCGATCAGGGTTGCGCCCAGGGCGATGGCCTTTGCTGCATGAAGCCCGTTGCGCACCCCTCCGGTAGCTATCAACGGCAGCCCGGCTCCGCTTGCCTCGAGTATCGAGATGGCTGTGGGCAGACCCCAATCGGCGAACGTGGCACCGACGCGAACGCCACGCTCATCGCCAGCACCCCGAGCCCTGAGCGCCTCGATCCGGGCGAAGCTGGTTCCGCCTATACCGCCAACATCGAGTCCTCGAACCCCGGTATCACCAAGAGCAAGCGCCGACTCACGGGTCATCCCCGCTCCGGTCTCCTTGGCGATGAGAGGCACCGGTGACCACTCGACGCAATCAGCGATCGCGGACGCGATGCCCCTCATCTCACGGTCTCCTTCTGTCTGCACCAATTCCTCGACCGCGTTCAGATGTATCGCCATGGCGTCCGCGTCGATCATGCCGACCGCGGCGGCGAGGTCGGCGGGGCCGAAGGCAGGGGCGCTCCCCTGGGCGACCATTTGCGACATCCCTAAATTCCCAATGACAAATGAGTCTCGAGCCTGCTCTCTGACCACGGAGTACGTTGGAGTCAGCCGGGGATCGGCCAGCGCGGCGCGTTGGCTCCCGGTGCCGATGGCGATGCCGAGCCGGGCCGCGGCCTTTGCGAGTTTCCGATTGACATCGAGCGCCCCCTCATGCCCGCCGGTCATCCCGGCTATGAGGAAAGGCGCCTGGAGACGATGGCCGAGAAAGGTCGTCGAGAGGTCCACCTCACCGATCGAAATCTCCGGTAGCGAGGCTGGAAGCAGAAACACATCCTCCCAAAGGGCCGACCTCCCGCTCTGGGCGTCGTCGGAGCTCGCCAGCTCCATGTGCTGTTGCTTTCGCTTCTCTATCTCCGACATGATCTCAGCAGAACCTCGGGGCAGGTTGAGGACACGGAAACGTTATCCCTATCCGCGACGTTGTCTCCGGACCGCGGATGGTCAGCCCAGGCCGACGAGAAACGATGGGTTTTCCTTGGTCATCAACTCGAGGGCGGAGTAGTCGACCCCTTCGTCGAGCAGTGCGTAGAGCAACATGCGCAAACCCTCCGGATGCGGGGGGCCCGAGCCCTGGCCGAGGTCGGAGGTCAATATCAGCCGCTCTCCTTTATGGGCGTCGATCCAGGGGGCGAGATCGCTGGGAGCTTGTTCGTAGAAGGTCGACGAAACACAGGAGATCGCCACGATCTCGAGATACGCCCCCTTTCCGACCAGCTCTTTCTGTATCTCGAGGTCGTATTTGGTCAAGGCCCAGTTGACGTGGGTCACGACGAAACGCTCCAACCCGATCCGATTCGCCTCATCGAGGAGGAGCCGGGTCTCGTCCAGGTCGAGATGACCGGTGCAGAGACAGGCGCCGGCCTCGTGGACAAGGCGGACAATCGTCTTCGCCTCTTCGGTGAGCTCGCCCCGCTCGTTGAGGACCGTCACGCCCGGTCCTGGAAGCTGGCGTCGCATCCTGCCGAGCTGCGGGTAGTCGGGAATCCCGAAGTACTCGTCGTGGTACCTGGAGTGGTTGCTCGGCATCCAGACGACCTTGGCCCCGTATTGCAATGCCGCTTCCACCACATGAGGGTTGATTCCCCCGACCGACCTGTTGAGCACGATCGATCCGATCGGATCCAACCCGGGCATCGACCGCTTCAACTGTCCCGCGCGGTGAAAGGTGGCACTGTCGTGGTCCTTGATGACGAACCCGCGCATCCCGTAGTCCAGGGCGTACCGGGCCAGGTCGTAGTCAGTAATCGGGCGTGGGAAGAGGGCCGGGGCGGTGTGGGCGTGCATATCCACCGCTCCGCGAAGGAGGTCCAGATCCGGTCTCGCGCCTTGCACCTCTAACCTCTCTCCCTGAGCACGTTGGGTTGGCGAGAGCGTATGTCCCTACTCAAGGCACAGACAATCGCTTTCAAAAGCTGAAACCGAGGGACGGGCCCCTCTCAAACGGGCTAGCTCGATCGAAGGACGTAGTTGACGTTCAACCGCTCCGCCCGGTAGAAGTCGTCGAGGAACTCCTCCTGGCTCTCGTAGGGACGGTTGGGGAGGATCCTGCCCTGGAACGAGACCGGGAGAGGATCGATGTCGAAGGGATAGGGGGTCATGACCGCAGTCGTCTCGTCGCGCACGTCGACCATGATGTTGACGTCCTGCTTACCAGGGCCAACCGGGACGGGCAGGTCGCTCAGAGTCTTGGAAGGGCCCTTTTCGCGAGCAGTGCTGTTGAAGGGGTACCGATTGCAGACGAACTGTCCCAGCTGATCGAATACCTCCATGTGGCGATAGTTCTTCCATAGGTATTCATCGCTGGTCACCTCTGCCAGCTCCTCCCGGCTTCGCATCTCCTTGAGTAGCTCCGACCTGATCTCATGCTGTTGGTCGACGAAAGCCTTGAATCTCGGATCGACGCTGGACCAGTCTGGCATGTAGTCGAGCAGGCCCATGCCCTTGGTGACGAGGCCGTCGCCGTGCATCGAGACGAAATAGGCTGCGTAGGCGTCCTTGGGTGCGATCCGCCCGACGATGCCCTCATAGAAGTCGAGCCACTCCTGACCCAAGGCACCGACACTGCCGATGTAGTCGAGCGGGTATCCCTCTTTGTTCAACGTCGGCCTGATCTCCCATTCCCACCACCCCGTGTCGTGCTCCTGGGTGGCCAATACCATGCTGGTGTAGGGCTTGAGGCGCTCGAATTCATCGTTGCCCCAATGGGCGGCGAAGAGACCGGCGATACGCGTGTGGTCGATCTGGAGAACGAGTAGTAGACGATCATCGTCGAGATAATTGACCATCATGACGAGTACCTCCTTTCGACTCCACCGGTAATCTAATCGCCGCTGGTGATTGGGTTTCCGGCTGCTGACTTTGACACAAGTTACTGACATGTGTCAAATTTCGTCCCAGGCAGGGAAGAACGTGTGCTCCCGCCGTTCGACAATGAGGAGAGATCATGGAGTTCAACCGTACAGTGACCATCGAGGCGCCTCTGGACGAGGTGTGGTCCCTGACCGAGGACCTCGAGGCCGTGGCGACGTGTATTCCTGGGGTCTCCGAATTCCGGGCCGAGTCAGATCAGGTGTTCGACTGCCGTCTGGTTCAGCGGGTGGGCTCGGTTAAGGCGAACTTCCAACTGAGGAACGAACTCATCGACGTCACCCCCAAGGTGAGCCTGACTGTGGTAAGCAGCGGCAAGGACAATGCGCTCAACAGCAGTGTACGCACCACTCAGGTCTTCGGGCTCAGAGACCTCGATGGCCAGACAGAGGTGACCATCAACGCAGACATCCGAGTTACCGGTCGCATCGCCACCTTTGGAGGTCGCATTATCCAGGCGAAAGCCGAGCAGGTGACGGTCGAGGCCTTGGAGAATGTGGCCATCCTGCTGAGAGAGCGACGGGCAGGCAGCGACTGATCCCACGTGTGGGCACGGGGCCGCGCCTCAGAGGCTCCCAATCCCGATCGCAACCGCCCCGGCCATCGCCAATACGATCCCAGCCAGCGTGCTCGGGGAGAAGCTCTCCAGATGACGGTTGAACAGGAAGGAGAACATAACCGTGAACACGGGGCGAGTGTGGGTCAGGGGGACCACCAGGC
>Ga0299914_10001199_pt1 | contig 16898 bp, 15 predicted proteins | sample RVTome_10_FD_201361 | JGI IMG/M metagenome (GOLD analysis project Ga0299914, IMG submission 201361) | Soil microbial communities from uranium-contaminated site in the Upper Colorado River Basin, Wyoming, United States - RVT153D57 (version 2) ...
AGCTCGATCTCGAGCTCCTGGCGCAAGAGCTGATCAGCGGTCCCGAAACGATGATCGAGAGCTACCACACGTACATCGACGACGCCGAGCGAGTGGTTGCCGACTTTGCCGGACGCAAGCTGCGCACCCGCCCGCAGCGCTTCGGCTACAGCACCGCGGTGACCCTGACCGACGCCCCTGACGTGCTGGAGCTGGGACGGGACGTCGCCCAGCGCCTGGGCTTGACCGGCGTCGCCAAAATCGACTTCAAGCGCAACGAACGGGGCGACCTCCTGCTCTTGGAGGTGAACCCCCGCTTCACCCTTTGGCACCACCCCGCGGCGCTCGCGGGGCTGAACATCCCGGCGCTGGTCTTCGCCGATCTGACCCGCCGGCGACGGCCCGAACCGGGCTCCGCCAACCCGGGCGTCCGCTGGTGCTCTCCGTGGGAGGACGCAGCCGCTGCGAGGGAAAGCGGTGAGCTCGGCGTCGGGTGGCTGCTGGGGACGCTCCGTTGCGAGGCGAAGTACGGACTGTCCTGGCGGGACCCGATGCCGTTCGTGCGTGGCGTTGCCATCCCCCGTCTGCGTGCGCGGTCACGCAGATGGCTTCGACGCAGGCGCACCAGCCGGCGGCCGGCACCGAGCGAACAGCGAAGCTGAGCTTGCGCTACGGCGTCATCTCGGACATCCACGGCAACCTCCACGCCCTCGATAAGGCGATCAAGACGTTGTCGCGAGCTCAAGTCGACGCGTATCTGTGCGCGGGCGATCTCGTGGGGTACGGGCCGATGCCGAACGAGTGCGTCGGCAGGATCGCGAAGCTCGGCGCCGAGTGCGTTGTCGGCAACCACGACCTGATTGCGCTCGGCCTCCTCTCCGACGAGGGGTGCTCGGAGCTCGCGCGCCAAACGCTTGCCTGGACCGCCGAGCAGCTCGACGATGACTCGCGGCGCTACCTCCGTGAGCTACCACGCTTGTTCACCACCCCTGACGGCGTCGTCATGGCACACGGATCACTCTCGGACCCAAGCGAGTACATCCGGACCCCCGAGCAGTCGGACTCGCAGTTGCGTGAGCTCGAACGCTTGGAGCCGGAGGCCCGGGTGCTGCTGCTGGGTCACACCCACCGTCCAGCGGCCCACGCCCATGCCCGCGGGACCCTCACCGTGCCTCACCGCGGTCTAATGGGAATCTCTCCCGGTACCCGCTACCTCCTGAACCCCGGGAGCGTGGGGCAATCTCGCGAGAAGTCCGCTCGCGCCCAGTTCATGGTGCTCGACATGGCACGGGACGCGGCGCGGTTCTACGCGGTCCGGTACGACTTCCGTGGCGCTCGACGGGCCCTGCGCGAGCGCGAGCTGCCGAGCTGGGCGCTTCGTCCGCAGCCGGTGCGATGGCGGACGTGGGCCCACGCGGCCCGCCAACACTTGCCCGGGCTCCGGCGGTAGCCCGGAGGCCTGGATCGCAGCTGACGAGGTCGTACTGGCCATGCGCTAGGTTGGCCCGGTGACACGCCGGTCGATCTGATCGAACCTGCCGACATGGGTCCGCACCTCCACACTCTGCTCGCAGAGCTCTACCGGCTCACCACCCGGCCTCCGAAGCCAAACGAGCCCATCGAGGTCAAGCCCGGCCTGCGGATACCACGTGTCGCCGTCGAGTGGTCGCAAGCCGGGCGTGAGCAGGCCCACGCCTTCCTGCTGCGCCTCCCTCCGTTCGCGGACCCCAGAGGAAGGTCGATCGTCACCTTGGGACGTGGAGCGGGAGACCTGGCGATCGAGGCCGCTCGTCACGGCGCCGCCCGGGTAACCGCGATCGACATGGCGCTCTATCGGATGCAGCTGGCCGAGGCCAAGCTCGAGGCCGAGACGCTGCCGGTTCGGATCTCACGTTTCCGTGGCGAGCTCGCCCCGCCGGGTGATGAGCCCGTCGATTTGGTGCTTGCGAGCCAATGCTTCTCCGGCTATTGGGCCGAAGCCTCCAACGGACGGCTCGAGTCGCTCGTCGAGGAGATGTCCCGGCCGTTGCGGCAGGGAGGCCTGCTTGCGATCGAGTTCAGACCCCCATGGAAGGCTCCCTTTGGTGGGGCGGCGGGTAGCCGAATGCCGTGGGCCCACCTAATCTTCCCAGAGTCGGTCATCTTCGATGAGTTCCGAAGGGTTCGGCCCGACAGCACGGCGCATTCGTTCGCCGACATCGGAATCAACAAGGTCACCGTGGCCAGTTTTCGGCGCGCGATGGCGGCCAGCGGCCTCGAGTGTCTGTACCTGAGGACCAATGTCGGCGACCGGCGCCTCGCGGCGACGATCCGCGTCCTCGCGAACCTGCCTCCCCTGAGGGAGTATCTGACGCAGAATATCTACGGGGTGTGGCGCCGCGGCTAGCTGCGGCGCCCCCTGCACGCGGGGATCGACGACCGCACCTGGGTGCTGGGCGCCGGGGCGAAGGATATGGTCGCCTGACGAGATCGAACCCCGAAAGCAACGTGGTCACCTACGACTCGGTCGAGGATTTCGCGGCCCTCGAGGACGCCTGGAACGAGGTCGCGCTGAAGGCGCGGACTCCCTTCGTCACGCACGAGTGGGCGCGAGCGTGGTGGCATGCGTTCGCAGAGGACGACGGGATCGCGGTGGTGCTCCAGGGAGCCGACGGCGCCTTTCTCGCCGGTGCTGTCCTGTGCCGGAGCTCGCGGGGCCGGATTCGGGCCGCCGCGAACGAGTACAGCGAGGACTGGGACTTGGTCGCTGCCGATGACGCCTCGCGACGTTCGTTGCTGCAGGGAATAGCATCGCTGCGCGGCAGACAACTGGTGCTCTCGGCCCTTTCGGACGCAAGTCCCAGCGCTGAACTCGCCCCTGAAACGCTGCGCGAGGCCGGGTACAGGGTCGCCGTCACGAGCGAGCAGCGCAGCCCGTATCTGGAGCTGCCGGGGACCTGGGACGAGCTGCTGGCGACGGTGAGCCGGAACCAGAGGTCGAAGGTGCGCCGTTACATGCGACACCTCGAGCGCGAGGGGAAGCCCGTGTTCCGTACGACGGTCGCGGGCGACCTGGACAGTGATCTTGAGCGCTTCCTCGACCTGGAAGCCTCGGGATGGAAGGGGAAGGCGGGAACCGCGATCCGACAGGACTCCAGGGCGGTAAAGCTCTACACGGAGTTTGCGCATGCGGCGGCCGCCAGGGGTTGGCTTCGCATCCACCTCCTTGAGCTCGACGGGGTCACGATCGCCGCGGGTTACGGCTGCGTGATGCGCGACGCCGCCTTCCTCCTGAAATCAGGCTTCGACGAGCGTTACTCGCGGCTCGCGCCGGGGGCGGTCCTCCGGGCGGAGGCCATGCGGGGAGCGATCGAGGAAGGTCTCAACCGCTTCGAGTTTCTCGGCGCCGCGGATCCGCACAAGCTGCACTGGGGCGCGGAGCTCCAAGATCGACTGCTCGTGCGCGGCTACCGGGGGACCGCTCTTCCCGCATACATCTACCGGCACAAGCTGCGCCCCGGAGCCCGTAGGCTCCGCGACCGCATCTGGAAGGACCGGACAGCCGCGACTCGGGCGGCCGCGTGAGGGTGCCGACGGTTGACAGCCGATCGATCCCCGGGGTTCGCATCCGGTGGCACTCGTCGTCGGAACGGGAGGCCGCGGCAGGGGTCTGGAAGGCACTCGAGACCCGCGTCGGCGGCGACGCGCTCGCCTGCTCCTGGGACTGGACCGAGGTGTGGCTCGAGCACTACGGCGATCTCGTGCCCCATCGGTTCGCGGTGGGTGAGATCGACGGCGTGGCCTGTGGGATCACGCTGGTCACCCGCAGTGTGGGTCGGAGGCGAGGCCCGTTCAGGGTCCGCAGCGTTCACCTCGGGACGGCCGGGGAGCCGCCGGGCGACAGCGTGTTCGTCGAGTACAACCGGACTCTCGTCGCACCCGACCTCCGACGCGACTTCGCCGCGGCCCTGATCGATGAGCTCCGCGACGAGGGTGACTGGCATGAGCTGGTCATCGACGGGTTCGCCCCCGAGGAGGCAGAGCCATACCTGCTCGCGGAGCCTCTGTTGGTGCCCAGGCGGATGATCTGCCCCGTCATGGACCTCCGCGTCGTCGGGTCCGGTGATGGCGACGGCACCGTGCTGGCGGCACTCAAGTATCCGGTCCGGAAGAAGATCCGCCGCAGCTTGAAGGCTCTCGGAGAGGTCGAAACAGAGTGGGCCCGCACACCGGACCACGCCCTCGACATACTCACCGAGCTGACGGAGCTGCACCAGCGTCGTTGGACTGCTGTCGGTGAACCGGGAGCGTTCGCCAGCGAGCGCTTCGCGGGCTTCCACCGCGACCTTGTCCCGCGACTGTTGCCTGGAGGCGGCGTGATTCTGTTTCGAGTCCGTGCCTCCGCCGGGACGGTGGGTTGCCTCTACGCGTTCGTCGAGCGGAGCCGCGTGCTTGCCTATCAGACCGGCTTCGCGTCGTTTCCCGACCGGATGATCCGGCCCGGCTTCGTCGTGCTCGCCGCGTGCATGCAGGAATGCTTCGAGCAGGGACTCATCGAGTTCGATCATCAGGTGGGCGACACCAGGTACAAGCGAGAGCTATCGACGACGACGCGCGAGCTCGTATGGGCCACGGGGCGCCGGCCCCGCCTCCGCTGGCGCTTGATGGATGGACTGGCGGCTGCCAAACGCAAGCTTGGACGAGATTCAGGGTTCGGCCATGAGCCTGGTGCCGAGCAGTTGACGGAAGGCCCTTAGCCGACCGCTCGGCTACCGTCTCGCGGGCGTCGCCGCTCAGAGGGTGCGTCCCATGCCAACCGACCGATCCCGCCGCACATGACCGCCCGCCGAGAGGAGCCGGGATCGCTCCGCGGTGGCATCGCATGGTCCTTGATGTCGTTCCTGGGGGGCAAGGCGGTGACCCTCTTCGCCACGTTGATCCTGGCTCGGCTGCTCAGCCCGTCCGAGTTCGGCGTCTCGGCGGCGGTCCTCGCATTCATCGTGCTCTTCGAACTGATCAGCGACCTCGGGATGAAGGCGACGGTCATCTACGAGAGCGAATCGGGCATCACGACGCGGGTACACACCGCGTTCACGCTCAATCTGCTGGTAACGCTGGCGCTCGCCGGGGTTGCCGTCGCCCTCGCTCCGTTCGTCGCCGCTTTCTTCGGCGCCGAGGACTACGAAACGCTGTTCATGATCTCCGCCCTGGATCTGCTGTTCCGTGGGCTGGGGAACATTCACGACGCGTTGCTTCAGCGCGAGATGCAGTTCCGGAGGCGGACCATCGCCGAGGTGGCGAGCGCCATCGCACGAGCGGCCGCGATGATCGCACTCGCGGTCGCGGGAGTAGGCGCGACGGCGCTGGTGGTCGGGTTCATAATCGGCGGCGCGGTGTGGACGCTGACCCTCTGGGTCATCAAGCCATATCGCCCCAGGTTGATGATCGATCGCGAGGCGCTGCCGAGCATCGCAAAGTACGGCGGTTGGGCGACGGTTCTCAGTGTGATCGCTGCGGTCTGGGGGCGTCTCGACGTGGCCATCGTCGGGAACATACTCGGCGCCGGCGCGCTCGGGCTCTACACGATCGCCCAGCGCCTGCCGGAGCTGCTCGTGGGCAATGTCTCCTGGAGCCTTTCGCTCGCCGCCTTCCCCGCTCTCTCACGGCGCCGCGATGAGAGCGGCAAGCGGCTCACCGATACCACGCTGAACCTGGTCCGGTACTCGGCCCTCTTTGCCCTGCCGGTGTCCGCTTTCCTCGCCGTGCTCGCGCCGGCGCTGATTGTGGTTCTGTTCTCGAGCCGCTGGGAGGACGCCGCGCCGGTAATGGCGGTCTTGGCGGTCATGTTCGGGATCGCCTGCATCGTGATCCCGCTGGGGGACGCGTTCAAGGCCTTGGGCAGGCAGCCGACCATGGTCGCCGTGAACTGCGTCAGCCTGCCGATCGCGGTGGCGGCGATGGTGGTGGTGGCGTCGTCGGGGCTCGTGGAAGTGGCGTTGGCCCGAACCGCGGTAGCCCTGGCACAGGCGACCGTCTGGATCGTGCTGATCAGCCGGACGTTGGGCATGGCGATCAGCGCCGTGCTCGCCAGGCTGCGTCCCGGCTGCGCCGTGGCCGCAGGCGTTGCGATCGGCGGGCTCGCCGTCCGGCTCCTACTTCCCGATCCGAGCCTCGGACCTCTACTGCTGGGTTCCTTCGCGTCATGTGCGGGGGGCTGGCTCGCCCTGAAGATGCTCGCACCCACCGAATACGGCGAGATCCAGGAGCTCGCCCATAGCAACGCCCTGTTGTCGACCTTCATCCCGGCGCGCTGGCGCGCCGAGTCGCGACGCCGTGCGCTCGGTGTCGAGCATGTCGTCGACGCGACGGCCGATCCCCTCGACCGCTGAGGCCTACGCCCGTCATGCCCGTTCTGCCACGGCTCCCGGAACTCGACCCGAGGGCGAACTGCCTACCCTCAGGCTCGGCGAGGCTTCCTCAAAGCCGTGGATTCGGCTCATCGGGCGGACGGGCCCAGCGAAAGAGTCGTTAGTGGGTTGATGACGAGCCCGCGTCAAGCGCCCTGTCGCGCACCGCAGCGGAGTCAATGCCGTCCGCGAGCATGACGCCGACCATCAAACCCGCACACTCCCATGCGGCCTACGGCGAGATCCCGCCGCTGCTTCCGCCGCCACCGTCGTCGTCACCCCCGTCGTCGTCGTCCGTGGTGGTGGTCGTCGTATCGGTCGTGTCCGTCGTCGTCGTGTCAGTCGTGTCGGTCGTCGTGGTGTCGGTCGTGGTGGTGTCGGTCTTATCGGTCGTCGTAGGCTCGGTGGTCGTGCTCGACGTCGTCGGCTCCGGCTCATCGTCGCCGTCGTCGGACGCGACGACCGCGAGCGCGACGCCGAGGCCGACCACCAGCGCCACCAGCAATCCGATGCCCAGCTTCGCGCCGCGGCTCATGCCGCCGCCCCCCGGATCGTCCGGCGGCGGCTGTCCGGGGTCGGGCTCGGCGGGCATGTGGCGCGTGGGGTCGTCGTGCATGGCCGAGACGATACGCAGCCGTGGGGACGGCGGTCAGCCCGCAAGCGCGACCTCGAGGATCCCGAGCGCCTCGTCCACCTCGCCGTCGTTCACGATCAGCGGCGGCAGGAAGCGCAGCATCCCGGGGCCCGGGGAGTTGATGACCAGGCCCGCCGCCAGGCACGCGTCGCGCACCTCCTCGGCGTGTGTGCCCTCGGCGAGCGTGGCGCCGAGCATCAGGCCCCGCCCGCGCACCTCGCCGACGCCACTGAGCCCTTCGAGGCCCGTCGCGAGGCGCTCGCCCGTCGCGCCCACGGCCGCCAGCAGCTGATCGTCGCCCAGGATCTCGAGCGCGGCGAGCGCAGCGCGGGCCCCGATCGGCCCGCCCGCGAACGTCGAGCCGTGATCGCCCGGCTCGAACACGTCGCCGAGCGGCGGCGTGGTCACGACCGCGCCGACCGGAAGCCCGCCCCCGAGCGCCTTGGCGGCCGTCATCACGTCGGGGCGCACCGGCAGCCGCTCGTGCGCCCAGAGCGTCCCGGTCCGCCCCATCCCGGTCTGGACCTCGTCGAACACCAGCAGCGCCCCGACCTCGTCGCAGGCCTCGCGGGCCGCCACGAGCACGTCGTCGGCGACCGGGAAGACGCCGGCCTCGCCCTGGATCGGCTCGATCATCACGGCCGCCGTCGAGGGGCGCACCGCCGCGCGCAGCGCGTCCGCGTCGTCGCGCGCCGCAGCGACGAATCCGCGGGGAAGCGGGCCGAAGCGGTCGTCGTCGGCGAGCTTCGGGGTGGCCGCGAGCGCCCCCAGCGTGCGGCCGTGGAAGCCGCCGTCGAGCGTGACGATCTCGGGGTAGACGACGCCGCGCCCGCGCGCGTGCTTGCGCACCAGCTTGATCGCGCACTCCGCCGCCTCGGTGCCGGAGTTGCACAGGAACACCTTGCCGCCGAGGCTCGACTCGCTGAGCCGCTCGGCCAGTCGCAGCGCCGGCTCGCTGAGGTACAGGTTCGAGGAGCCCGCGAAGGTGGCCGCCTGTTCGCTGATCGCCGCGACGATCCGCGGATGGCAGTGCCCGGCGTTGTGCACCGAGAGGCCGGCGAAGAAGTCGAGGTACTCCTTGCCGTCGGCATCCCACAGCCGCGCGCCCTCGCCCCGCACGAACTCGACGTCCGCGCGCAGGTAGGTCGGCATCGTGTACCGCGTATCGAGCTGGCGCAGGCTCAAGGGGTGACCATCGTGCCGATGCCGGCGTCGGTGAAGAGCTCGAGGAGCAGCGAGTGCGGGCGGCGGCCGTCGACGATCTGGGCCGAGCCGACGCCGCCGCGGATCGCCTCCACCATCGCCGTCAGCTTCGGGCGCATGCCGCCGGCGACGTCGGCCAGCGCCCGTTCGACCTCGTCCACGGTCGCGCGCGAGATCAGGCTCGACTCGTCGTCGGGGTCCTCGAGCCAGCCGGGGACGTCGGTCAGGAAGATCGCCTTGTGGGCGCGCAGCGCCGCCGCCACCTTGCCCGCGGCCGCGTCCGCGTTCACGTTGTAGGAGTTGCCCTCGACGTCCGCCGCGGCCGAGGCGACGACCGGGATGTAGTCGGCGGCGATGTGGTTGAGGACGTCGACGTCGACGCGCTCGATCTCGCCGACGTTGCCCACCATCTCGGCGTTGGCCACCGGCTTGACGACGAACATCGAGCCGTCGTCGCCGGAGAGGCCCACCGCGGGCTGGCCGTGGCGGTTGATCCGGTTGACGATGTCCGAGTTGACCTTGCCGAGCAGGACCATCTTCGCGACCTCCACCGTCTCGGGGTCGGAGACGCGCAGGCCCTCGTGGAAGCGCACCTCCATGCCGAGCCGCTCCATGTAGGTGGTGATGTCGGGGCCGCCGCCGTGAACGACCACCGGGTTGAGGCCGACGTACTTGAGCAGCACGACGTCGGTTGCGAACGCCTCCCGCAGCGCCTCCTCGCGCATCGCCGCGCCGCCGTACTTGATCACCACGGTGCGACCGTGGAACTGCTTGATGTAGGGCAGCGCCTCGAGCAGGGTCTCGACGCTGGCGACTCCCTCCGATGTCCTGCGCTCCGGCGTCACGTCGTGTACTCCGCGTTGATCCGGATGTACTCGTGGGTGAGGTCGGAGAAGTAGACGTGGGCGCTCGCGTCGCCGCGGCCGAGGGTGATGCCGATCTCGGCCTCCGCCACGTCGGCGCCGAGCTCCTCGAAGTCGATCGAATGCGGGCCCGGCTCGTCGATCGCCACGCCGGCGAGCGCCATCCCCGCCGCCTGCGCGATCCGGCCCCAGTTGGCGTCGCGCCCGGTCAGCGCCGTCTTGACGAGCGGCGAGTTCGCGACCGCGCGGGCCACCCGCTCCGCCTCGCCGGCGTTCGCCGCCCGCGTGACCTCGACCCGGCCGACGCGCTCGGCGCCCTCGCCGTCGGCGACCACCTCGAGCGCGAGCTGCAGCAGCACCGCGTCGAGCAGGCCCGGGAGCAGCGGCTCGCCGGCGGCACCGGTGGCCTGCAGGATCACCGTGTCGTTGGTGCTCATCTGCCCGTCGACCGTGATCCGCTCGAACGACCCGGCGACCGCGCGGCGGAGCTCGGCCTCGGGGTCGGAGACGCGGGCGTCGGTCTGCACGAAGCAGAGCATGGTGGCGAAGCCCGGTTCGATCATCCCCGCTCCCTTCGCCTGGGCGCTGACGGTCACGCCTCCCGCCCGCAGCGTGCAGTGCTTGGGGCCGCGGTCCGTGGTCATGATCGCCCGGGTGAACTCGCCGCCGCCGCCGGGGCTGAGCGCCCCGCCGGCGCTTCTGATGCCGTCGATCACCGGGGCGATCTCAAGCGGGACGCCGATCACGCCCGTCTCGGCAACCGCCACCGTCTCGGGCTCGACGCCGAGGGCATCGGCCCCGGCCATCTGCATCGTGAGCGCGTCCCGGTAGCCCTGGCGGCCGGTGGCGGCGTTCGCGTTGCCCGAGTTGACGACCACGGCCCGGACACCGCCCTGGTCGAGGTCGTCGCGGCAAAGACGAACGGGCGCCGCGGCCGCGGCGTTGCGGGTGAGTAGCACGGCGGAATCGACGCTCTCGGCATCACAGGCGAGCACCGCGACGTCGGTCTCGCCACCGCCCTTGAGCCCGCAGTGCGCCCCACCGGCCCGGAACCCGGGCGCAAGCTGCGCGGGATCGAGCTCCTCGGCCCCGTCCGGCGCATCCACCCAGCGCGAGCGGAAGAAGCCCTGCCGCCTGCTGTCTGCCGTCTGCTGTCTGCTCACGAGAGACCCTCCCCCTCGTCTAAGCCCAGCATCAAGTTCAGGTTCTGGACCGCCTGGCCCGCCGCTCCCTTCCAGAGGTTGTCGATCGCCGCGAACGCCATCGCCCGGCCGCCCTCGCGGTCGAGCGCGACGTGGATCCGGCAGAAGTTGGTCTCCCGCACGTCGGCGACCCCCGGGGGCGCATCGACCAGCTCGATGAAGCGCTCGTCGGCGTAGCGGGCGCGATAGAGGTCGCGAAGCTCCGCCTCGTCGGTCTCGCGCGCGAGGGTCACGTAGCAGCTCGCCAGGAGGCCCTGGTCGAGCGGCAGCAGGTGCGGCACGAAGGTGACTGCCCGTCGGCTCCTCCGCTTCGCGTCCGGGGCCGACGGGGTCTCGGGCGGGCTGAGCTGATCCAGGCCCTGCACGATTTCGGGGAGGTGGCGGTGGCCGTCGACCTTGTACGGCTTGAAGTTCTCGTCGACGGTCGAGAAATGGAGGGCGTCTCCCCCGCCCCGGCCGGCGCCCGAGACGCCCGACTTGGCGTCGACGACGACTCCGTCGATCAGCCTCGCCTCCGCGAGGGGCGCGAGCGCCAGCAGCGCGGCGGTCGGATAGCAGCCCGGGTTCGCGACCAGCTCGGCGGTGCGAACCGCCTCACGGTTGAGCTCGGTGAGGCCGTAGACCACGCCTTCGAGCAGGTCCGGCTCGCCGTGCGGGCCGTACCAGCGCTCGTACTCCGGGAGCTCGCGCAACCGGAAGTCCGCGGACAGGTCGACCACCAGCGCGCCGAGCCCGCGCAGCTCCGCCACCACCGGCGCCGCAGCTCCGTGCGGATAGGCGACGATCGCCGCGTCGACGTCGTCGGCCTCGGCGAGGTCGAGCTCCGACAGCGCCAGCGGGACACGATGCCGCGGATAGATCTCGTCGAGCCGCTTGCCCGCCTCGGTGCGCGACGTGATCGCCGCGAGCTCGAGGCGCGGATGGCCCCACACGAGCCGCGCCGCCAGCGCCCCGCTGAACCCGCTCGCCCCCGCGACGAGGACCCTTGCCTTGGACCGACTCTCAGACACGGAGCGAGCCTCCGATCGCCTCCAGGGCCCTGGCGATCGCCTCCCGGTGCCCCGCCACCTCCTCGTCGGTGAGGGTGCGGTCGGGGGCCCGGAACTCAAGCCGCAGGGCCAGGCTCTTGCGCCCGGGGCCGACCTGGTCGCCGTGGTAGAGATCGAAGATCCGCGCGCTGCGAAGCAGCTCGCCACCCGCTTGCTCCACGACGCCGCGGACGCTCGCGGCCGGCACGTCGTCGGCGACCACGACCGCCAGGTCCTGGAGCACCGCCGGATGCGTGGTTACGTCCTCGTAGAGCTCCTCACCGGCGCCCGCCGTGGCGATCAAGGGCGCGAGGTCGACCTCGAACGCGGTCGCGCCCGGCAGGTCCCAGTCGGACGCCACGGCCGGATGGAGCTCGCCGAGCCAGCCCGCGCGCTCGCCTCCCACGAGGATCGCCGCGGAGCGGCCGGGATGCAGGAACGGCTCCGACGCCTGCTCCAACTCATACTCGGCACCGAGTTGCCCGCAGAGCACCTCGAGCACGCCCTTGAGGGCGAAGAAGTCGCCGGGCTCGTCGCCCGAGCGCCAGGTGGGCGGCGCCAGGGGGCCGACGAGGATCGCCGCCAGCCTGTGTGGCTCGCGATCGGGCGCGGGCAGGGCGCCGGGGAACGCGCCGGCCGAGGTCCCGCCCGCGGCCGGGGCAGGCTCCGCCAGATACGCCCGCCCGGACTCGAACAGGGCGATCGCCTCGGCCCCCCGGGCGCGGTTGTAGCGAGCGGCGTCGAGCAGCCCGCCGAGCAGCGTGGTCCGCATCGCCGACCCGTCCTCCGACAGCGGGTTCGCGATCCGCACCACCGCGGTGCGGCGAGCGTCGTCGGCGGCCAGCCGCAGCCGGTCGGCGATGGCCGGCGCCGTGAGCGGCCAGCCCAGCGCCTGGTCGAAGCCGAGGTCGCTGATCGCGTCCTCGGCCCGGCGGCGCAGCGTCTGTTCCCTGGTCAGCCCGCCGCGGCGCTGGCCGTGGGCCGGCAGCGTCCGCGGCAGTCGGTCCAGCCCGTGGAGGCGCGCGACCTCCTCGACGAGGTCCACCTCGCGGCTCACGTCGAAATGGCGCTCCGGGGTGACCTCGACCCGGAGCTCGTCTTCCCCCTCGAGCTCGACCGCGAAGCCGAGCCGCCGCAGATGCTCGGCCGACTCGTCGCGCTCGATCGCCGTCCCGAGGAGGCCGGCGACCCGCGAGCCGCGCAGGGTGATGACACGGGGAGCGGGCGGGTCCGTGGCGACGTCGATCGTGCCCGGCACCAGGTCGGCGCCGGAGAGCTCGCAGATCAACCGGGACGCGATCCGCTGCGCGCGGCTCGCCAGCTCGGGATGGAGCTGTTTCTCGAAGCGCGTCGACGCCTCCGACCGGAGCCCCAGCTCGCTTGACGTCCGCATGATGTTCGGCCCGTTCCAGGTCGCGACCTCGAGCAACACGCGGCCGGTCGCGTCCGAGACCTCCGAGACCTGGCCGCCCATCAACCCGGCGATTCCAGTCGGCTGCTCGCGGTCGCAGACCAGGACCGTCTCGGTGTCGAGGGCACGCTCGACCCCGTCGAGCGTGGTCATCGTCTCCCCCTCGGCAGCCCGGCGCACGATCAGGGCTCCGCCCGGCACCCGGTCGAGGTCGAAGGCGTGGAGCGGCTGACCGATCATCAGCATCACGTAATTGGTCACGTCGACGATGTTGGAGATCGGCCGCTGCCCCGCCGCGGCGAGGCGCGCGCGCAGCCACAGGGGCGACGGGCCGATCCCGACGCCGGTGAACGCGCGGGCAGTGAACCGCGGGCAGAGCTCGGGGACCTCGACCGTCACCGACGCGAGCTCGTCGACGGTCCCCTCGCCGGTCGCCTCCGCGTCCGCCTCCCAGGGCGGCGGCGCCAGCGGGGCCCCGGTGATCGCATGCACCTCGCGGGCGACGCCGTAGACGCCGAGGCAATCGGAGCGGTTCGGATTCAGGTCGAGCTCGAGGACCTGCTCGGTGACCGGGATCACCTCGGTCAACGGCGCCCCGGGGGCGAGCTCGAGGTCGCCGAGGACGACGATCCCCTCGTGGTCTGAGCCCAGCTCGAGCTCGTCCTCGGCGAGGATCATCCCCGCGGACTCGACGCCGCGCAGCTTCGCCTTGCCGAGCTTCCGGCCGTCCGGCATCACCGCCCCCGGCAGCGCGACGGCGACGGTCTGGCCGGAGGCGACGTTCGGCGCGCCGCAGACGATCGTCCGCTCGCCGTCGCCGGCGTCGACGGTGCAGACCGAGAGCCGGTCCGCGTCGGGGTGCTTCTCGGCGGCGAGCACGCGGCCGACGACGAAGCCCTCGGGCGACGGCGGCCCGACGGTCGAGACGCGCTCGACCTCGACCGCCCGCATCGAGAGCAGGTCGGCGATCTCCCCGGCCTCGAGGCCGGGGTCGCAGTACTCGCGCAGCCAGCTCAGCGGAACCCTCATGCGAATTGCTCCAGGAACCGCACGTCGTTCTCGTAGAAGATCCGCAGGTCGGGCACCCCGTGCTTGAGGAACGCGATCCGCTCGATCCCCATCCCGAACGCGAAGCCCTGGACTCGCTCCGGGTCGTAGGCGTCAGAGCCCACGAACCCGAACACGTTCGGGTCGACCATCCCGGCGCCGAGGATCTCGATCCAGCCGGTGCCCTTGCAGACGGGGTCGCGTTCGCCCTCGACCCGTCCGGTGCCTCCGCAGCGGAAGCACGACACGTCGACCTGCACACTGGGCTCGGTGAACGGGAAGAAGTCCGGCTTCAGCCGGGTCTCCCGCTCGGGGCCGAACAGGGCTCGCGCGACCTCCTGCAGGGTGCCAGCCAGGTCGGCGAGGGTGATGTCCTCGGCCACCGCCAGGCCCTCCACCTGGGAGAACACCGGCAGGTGCGTGGCGTCCACCGTGTCGGGGCGATAGACGCTCCCGGGGACGACGATGAAAAGCGGCGGCCCCTGCGCCTGCATCGCCCGCACCTGATTCGGCGAGGTGTGGGTGCGAAGCAGGACGTCGCGCGGTCCCGGCGGCAACGACACCACTGCCTCTCGGCCGCTCCGCGTCGCGTCCGCGGCCGACAGGGTTTCAGCCAGATGGGGAAGCGAGTCCGGGTCGACGTAGAACGTGTCCTGGACCATCCGCGCCGGATGGCCGGGCGGGTGGTTCAGCGCGGTGAAGTTGTAGAAGTCGTGCTCGACCTCGGGTCCGTCCATCACCCGGTAGCCGAGACCGACGAAGACGTCCTCGATCTCACGCCGGGTCCGGGTGACCACGTGGAGGTGACCGGTGCGGACCGGCGGGATCCCGGGCAGCGAGACGTCCAGGGTGTGCTCGGCCAGGCGCCGGTCGAGCTCAGCCCCCTGGAGCTCCGCCGCGCGCCCGGTGAGCAGGCTCTCGAGGGCCGCCCGGGCCTGGTTGGCGCCCGATCCCACCGGGCCCCGCTCGGCGGGCGGCAGGTCGCCGATCCCGCGCAGGATCGCGGTCAGCTCCGACTTCCGCCCGAGATAGCGCACGCGCAGCTCCTCGAGCGCGGCCGCATCCGCGGCCGCCGCGATCGCGGCTTCGGCCTCGGCCCGGAGCTCTTGGATGCGATCGACGGCGTTCATCAACTGGTCCCCCCTTCGCGGGCGGCCGACCCTATCTTCCCCTGCCAGGGGGGCGAACCTGGTTTCGCGACAGAGTCGCTCACCTCATGCACCCGCTCGATCGCGATCGCAGCCGCGGCCGCCACCCCCAGCGATTCGGCCGCTCCCGCCAGCGGGATCGTCAACAGCTCCTCGCAGGCGGCCGCGGCCTCGCCCGAGAGTCCCTCGCGCTCGGCGCCCAGACAGAGTGTGGCCGGCCCGCCGGCGGGCGGCCAGGCTCCACCGTGGGCGACCATGCCTGCGCGAGGCGCCGGGGTGGCGGCGACCTGGCAGCGGACGAGATCAACCGCGAAGACCGAGCCCATGCTCGCCCGAACGGCCTTCGGCGAGAACGGATCGGCGGTGTCGGGGTCGAGCCCGACCGAGCGGGCGCCGAGCGCGTCGGCCGCCCGGACGATCGCCCCGACGTTGCCGGGATCCCGCACGCCGTTCAGATAGACGCAGAGCGGCGACGGCTCGGTCGCCCACGGCTGCTGCCACGCCGCGATCGCACGCGAGCCCGACCCGAGCGCCGAGGCCGAGTCGAGCAGCGCGCGCTCGACCTCGTCGCCGCCGAGCCCGGCGCCGGCCGCGGTCAGGAGCAGCTCCGGCTCCCTGCCGGCGGCGCGCCCGGCGGCGAGCAGGTCCTCCCCCTCGGTGACGAACAGGCCCTCGCGCTCGCGGTGCTTGCGGTCCGAGAGGCGCCGCACCAACTTCAGCTTCTCGTTGTCCTTGCTCGTGATCATTCTGTCTCTCTCTACCAGCTACCAGCTACCAGCCCTTGGCGCATAAGAAAGGGCGCCGAATCGGCGCCCGGGTTTCGCGGCAATGGCGGCTTCGAACGACGTCAGGCCGCTGCCTCCCGGGCGAGCTCGGCAAATCGGCGGAATGCCTCGTCGTCGCGGACGGCGATGTCCGCGAGCATCTTGCGGTTGACCTCGACGCCCGCGAGCTTGAGGCCGTGCATCAACTCCGAGTAGCTCATGCCCTCGCGGCGCGCGGCGGCGTTGATCCGCACGATCCACAGCCGGCGGAACTCGCGCTTGCGCGCCCGGCGGTCGCGGTAGGCGTAGTAGCCCGACCGCATCAGCTGCTCGTTCGCGAACCGGTAGCTCGAGTGCTTGCGCCCGTAGTAGCCCTTGGCCTGGTCGAGCGTCTTCTTGCGCCGCCGCTTGCGGGCGACGGCGTTGGTGGCGCGGCTCATACAAGCCGCCTCAACAACGGCGGGAGTTCGCGCTTCGCGCTCACTTGCGCTTGCCTCCGAGCATCTTGTTGACCCGCCCGGCGTCGGCCCGGGAGATCTCCGAGGGCTTGCGCATGTTGCGCCGCCGCTTCGGCGACTTGTGCTCGAGGTTGTGGCTCGAGTTCGCCCGCTTGCCGCGCAGCTTGCCGGTGGCGGACCGCTTGAAGCGCTTCTTGGCGCCGGAATGGCTCTTCATCTTCGGCATCTGGAACGGACTATTGAAGCAGACCGCTCGCGGCGCTCGGGGGAGCGCCCGGCCGCTCGGTCCGCTCAGCCCGCGGCGGCTTCGCTCTCGGCGCCGTTGCCCGACGCCTCGTCCGGCTTGCCGCCCTTGGCATCCCGCAGCGCCTCCTTGGACGGGGCCAGGAGCATGTGCATGTTGCGGCCCTCCTGAAGCGGGTTCTGCTCGATCACGCCGAGTCCGTCGAGGTCGTTGAAGAGCCGCTGGAGCAGGTTCCGCCCGCGCTCGGGGTGCGCCTGCTCGCGCCCGCGGAACATGATCGTGACCTTGACCTTGTCGCCGCCACGCAGGAAGCGCTCGACGTGGCCCTTCTTGGTCGAGTAGTCGTGGTCCGCGATCTTCGGCCGCAGCTTGATCTCGCGGACGTTGATCTGCTGCTGATGCTTGCGGGCCGCCTTCGCCTTCTGCTCCTGCTCGTACTTGTACTTGGAGTAGTCGAGCAGCCGGGCGACCGGCGGACGCGAGTTCGGCGCGACCTCGACCAGGTCGAGGTCGCGCTCCTGCGCCCGCTGC
>Ga0299914_10001201_pt1 | contig 16890 bp, 12 predicted proteins | sample RVTome_10_FD_201361 | JGI IMG/M metagenome (GOLD analysis project Ga0299914, IMG submission 201361) | Soil microbial communities from uranium-contaminated site in the Upper Colorado River Basin, Wyoming, United States - RVT153D57 (version 2) ...
TGTCCCGAGCGTGTCGCGCTGATCGCCGACGGCCTCGAGCTCACCTATGCCGAGCTCGAGCGCGAGGCGGCGGCCAGCGCTCGCCGGCTCGCCGCCCGCGGGGTACGGCGCGGGGCGACAGTCGCGCTCGAGCTGCGCCCCGGCCTCGAGCATGTCGTCCTCATCCACGCGCTGATGAAGCTCGGCGCCGTCGCCTACACGGTCAACCCGCGGCTGCGCGATGCCGAGCGCGAGGCCGAGGTCGAGCGCTCGGGCGCGATGCTCGTCGTCTCAGCCGGCGCCGGCGCCGGGACGACCGAGGCCGACCTGCCGCTGCTCGGCGAGCACGACCTCGACGCAGTCTGCTCGCTGGTCACCACGACCGGCACCACCGGTGGCCCACGGGCGGTCGGCCTGACGTACGGCAACCACCTCTGGAGCGCCGTCGGCTCGGCGTTCAACCTCGGCGTCGACCCGGGCGACCGCTGGCTCTGCTGCCTGCCCCTGCACCACGTCGGCGGGCTCTCGATCCTGATGCGCTCGGTGATCTACGGAACCGGCGCCGTCGTCGACGACGGCTTCGACCCGGATCGGGTCTCCGCGGCGTTCGAGCGCGACCGGGTGACGCTCGTCTCCGTGGTCACGACCCAGCTCGTCCGGCTGCTCGAGCGCGGCGTCGACGTCTCCTCGCCGCGCGCGATCCTCGTCGGCGGCGGTCCGGTGCCGACCGACGTCCTCGCCGAGGCCGTCGGGCGCGGGGCGACCGTGGTCCAGACCTACGGTCTCACCGAGGCCGCCTCGCAGGTGACGACCCTGAGCCCCGAGGACGCGGGCCGCAAGCTCGGCTCGGCCGGCAGGGCGCTGCTGACGACCCACCTGCGGATCCAGGACGGTGAGATCCTCGTCCAGGGCCCGACCGTCGCCCCCGGCTGCGCCGACGAGGACGGCTGGCTGCACACCGGCGACCTCGGGTCGATCGACTCGGAGGGGTTCCTCTACGTCATCGACCGGCTCGGCGACGTGATCGTCTCCGGGGGCGAGAACGTGGTCCCGGCGGAGATCGAGGCGGTGCTTCGTCGCCATCCCGGGGTTGCCGACGCCGCCGCGGTCGGGCGCGAGGACCCCGAGTGGCAGGAGGCGGTGACCGCTGTCATCGTCCTCCGCGACGGCGCGACGGTCACCGCGGACGAGCTTCGCGCCCACTGCGCCGCCGACCTCAGCGGCTTCAAGGTCCCGAAGCGCTTCGAGTTCGTCACCGAGCTCCCGCGAACCTCGTCGGGAAAGGTGCTCAGGCGGGCGCTGCGCTGAGCGTCCGGGCGGGAAGGCCGGGAAGCGAAGGCGATCAGCGAAACCTCAGCTTGATGCTCAGCGGCGGCCTGGCGGGAACGTTCGCGGAGAGCTTGGCACCGAACCGGCGTCCTTTGCGGAGCAGCTTGCGACCGGCCTTGGTGAGCCCGACCCGAAGCCGCCTCGACCTGCCCGCGGCGACCTCTGTCGCCCCGGCGGCGAGCTGCTTTCCGCTCCTGCGTACGTTCGCCTCGCAGGTCCCGTTGCCGGCGGCGGTGCAACGGGCGACGAGCGCGCCGCGGCGGAGCACGGCGCCGATCGACTGCCGCCTGGAGATCGCCAGCGGCGCGCGCGGGCGCAGCCGCGCCCGGCCGGGCCTGCCCAGGTACCCGCCGCGGCTCAAGGCGCGGACCTCGACCCGGCCCTCGGTCAGCGGACCGATCGGTCCGACCTTCGCCCCGCGCCGACCGGCCCCGACTATGCGGGCGACGGTCTGGCGATCGCTGGGGTCGAAGACGAGCCGGTAGCCGCCGGCGCCCGGCACCCGGCTCCAGCGGACGGTCGTCCGCTTGCCGCGATCGACCCGGACGCGCGGGCCGGGGAGGCGCTTGAGCTTCGGCGCTCTGTACGTCGCCACCCGCTCGGTCTCGGTGACGACGCCGCGGGTCCGCACCACGGCCTCGATGACGCGACCCCGCGGCGACGCCTCGCCGGGCGCGAACCGGATTCGGCCGCGGCCGGCGCGGGCCCTGCCGACCTGCCGAGTGAGGCTCGGCGGGTCGCCCGCGCCCCCGTCGCGGGTCCGCTCGATGAAGGTGATCCGCGTGCCGGGGGCCTTGCGGACTCGATAGCGAAGCGTGCGCTTCGCTCCCCGCCCGGCGACCCTTCCGGTGACGAGGCGGCGAGGGAGCGGGTCGGCCAGCCGCACGCCGGTGACCGCCGCCGATCCGGGTCGCTCGATGATCCGCCACCTGCCGGGTCGCACGTTCTTGCCCGGCGCCCGCCCGGTGGCGATGACGTAGGTCCGGTCCACCTCGCTGACGGCGGCGGCGAAGTGGGAGTTGCCGGTCACCGACGGCTCTCCGTCGGCCGGCCCGACGATCGCCTTCCCGCGCGGCGGCTTCACCAAGACCTCGGGGGCGCCGCCCCGGCCGGCGATCTCGAACAGCACCGCGCGACGCCCCTTCGGCACCCGCACCCTGAGGCTCGTCGCGGCAACATCGGCGGCCGCTCGCGCCGCCGCCGCCGAGGCCCCCACCTTGGCCTTCAGCCCGCCCCACGAGCAGCCCCAGTAGGGCGTCGGCACGCCATTCCAGCGCACCAGCGCGCCGCCGGCGAGGTCGGGGGCGTACTTGATGTTGATCTTCGCGCACGCCGACACGCCCTTGCTTCCGGCCGCCAGCCCGCCGCCGACGCACCCCAGCTTGAACCAGTCGATGCAGACCTCGCCAGTGCCGATCATGTACCACCCACCGCCGCTTATCAGGCCGCTGACCCCAGCCGTTGCGGAGAACGGACCGAAGTCGTCCGACCACAGGAAGTAGGCGACGAACGAGCTCGTGTTCGCGAGGACTCCGGCCTCGGCGTCGACGTCGATCGTGACGATCTTGATTCCGTCGGCGTTGATCAGGAGGTACCAGGGGTCGTAGCCCATCGATACGTTCGCCGTCGCCTCCGCAGCGCGCAGGTTGCCCACGATCGTCGGGCCGGCCGCGAACGTCGCGCTGCCGCCGATCGAGACGTAGTTGACCTCGAGGCCCGCGCCGACGAGGTAGACGCAGCAGCCGATCGGGCCGACGCCGGGGCGGCCGAAGCCCACCTGCACTCCGAGGCCCTTGAGCTGGGCGTCGCGGACGAGGATCTCTCCGCCGGCCTTGATCGAGGAGGCGGGGAACGCGAGCTTGAGGGAGCCGTGCCAGACGTCGCTCGGCCCCTGGCGCGAGTAGCTGACCGTGAGGTCGTCGAGCGAGAACACGCCGAGCGGGATCTGCGGGAACGAGAGCGTCAAGCCACCGGCGACCTCGACGTCGCCCCCGCCGCTGTTGGTCGTCTTCACCGTCACCGGCGGCGAGGTGACCAGGTTGTCGAACAGCAGGTCCGGGAGCGGCAGCTTGAGGTGGACCGGGAACGACGCCGTCCCGAGCGCGGTGAGCTTGAGCGGCGTGCTCTTCGCCCCGTAGGGGAGGCCGAGGTACCACTTGCCGCCGCCGAACGAGCTCAGGGGGACGGTCGCCACGGTGCCCGGCTTCGAGATGTCCCAGTTCGCGAGGGTGAACTTCTTGGTCAGGATCGAGGTGTGAAAGCCGGCCTTCTTGACGGTGATCTCGGCCTCGTCGTCCGAGATGTTGCTGCCGTCGACCGCGATCACCTCGAGCTTGTCGGCGATCACGAGGTGGTCGTCGTAGGTGTTGATCCGCAGGCCGTTGACGATCGCCTGGGTCGAGGTCGCGACGAACTGCGACAGCACGCTACCGGCGAACTTGCGCTCGAAGCACGGCTCTCCGGGGAGGTCGGGCATGATCGCCTCGGCGACGCCGACCTGGACGACCTCGGGGCAGGTGTAGATCTTCAGCGTCGCCGCCACGATGTCCGGACCGGGGACCGTGCAGGTGCCGGCCATCGTGCCCGGCTCGAGCGGGCTCGCCCCGGGCGGCGGCGGCACGGCGCTGCCGCTCGGCGAGACCTGGACCGTGTCCGAGGAGCTCGCGCCGCCGGGCGCCACCGCCTTGACCCCGAGCTCGAACGCGTCGCCGCCGGCGTTGACGACGGCAGCCGCGCCGCTCTCGCACTCGGTCTCGAAGCTGCCGTTGCCGTTGAGGTCGAAGGCGTAGTGGTCGATCGCCCCGTCCCCGGTCGCCTCGGCGACGACCGCCGCACCGGGCGCCGGGGAGGTCGTCGAGACCGCGAGGTCGACCGTCGGTGGCGGGGGGGAGGGCTCGACGACGAAGCCCTCGGCGACCAGGGTTCGCGTCGGGCGCGCGCAGTGCCCCGCCTCGTCGACCGCGAGGGCGCGAGCGGTGACGTCGTGGTCGCCCTGCTCGGCGTCGGTGGGGATCAGGATCTCGCCCTCGAACCCGCCACGGGCATCGAGCGGCAGCGTCTCGAGGACGGGCGTGTCGGCCTCGATCGGCTCGCCGGCGACGGTCCAGTAGAGCAGCGCCCCGCAGAAGCCTCCGAACCCCGACCCGGTCGCCGCGATCGTCGCCCCCGCCGGGCCGCTGTTCGGCTCGAGCTCGAGTGCCGGGGGCTCGACCTGCGCCGCCGCCGGCAGCGCGGCGACGAGGCAGATCGCCGCCAGCCCGATCGCCGACCATGCGACCCGCGCCGCGCCTCCGCGGTTCAAAGGGGCTAACGGGTACGCCCTGCGTCGGCGGCGGTCCGTCCCGAGCCCGCCACTCACCGCGTGGCCTGCGCTCGCACTCTCCCGACGGCGACGTTGGCGACGGCGTCGGCGCTGCTTGAAGCCCGGGGATCTCACGACGATCGACCGTAGGCCGAGCTTCGGCGCGCTCGCATCGATGAAGCACCCTGAAACTCACCCTGGAGTTTGATCCGAGTCCGAGCCACTCGGCGACCGCCGCGAGCCCTCCAGCGCCTCGGCGAGCTGGGAGCGGGACTCGATCTCGAGCTTGCGGAAGACGCTTCGCAGATGCGCCTCGATCGTCTTCTGGGTGACGAAGAGCCGCTGCGCGATCTCGCGGTTGCGAAGGCCGCCCGCGCCGAGCTCGGCAACGCGCCGCTCGCTCGGCGTCAGTGATTCTGCGCCCGAAACGACCAGCGATCGCGGCCGGGCTCCCGTTGACCTGAGCTCGGTCCACGCGCGCTCGGCGAGGGGCCGCGCGCCGCATCCGTGAGCGAGCTCGAGGGCGCGTCGCAACGGCTCGCGCGCAGCCGAGCGATCGCCGGAGCGCCGCATCGCCGCCCCGAGGTCGGTCAGCGAACGGGCGAGCTCGAGACGCGCCGGGGACGGCTCGAGTACCCGGACCGCCTCGCGCAGCGCGTCAAGCCCGCCGGTTCCCCCGACGACCAGGCCCCTCGCCCGCAGGGCCGCTCCGAGCGCGCGGGGGGCTCCCCAGCAGCGCGCCAGCTCGACCTCTTCGTCAACCAGGGCCCTGGCACGCTCCGGCTCCGCGTCGAGCTGCCTGAGGCAGAGCGCGGCTCGTGAGCGCCAGGCGATCAGCGCCGGGTTTCGCCCGCCGACCGACTCGAAGCGCCGTCCGCACTCGAGCGTCTCCCCGAGGCCGCCGGCGAGGTCGCCGTCGGCGACGCGCAGCCGACTGCGGGCGTCGAGGAACCAGTGCCAGTTGTGCGTGTTGGGGAGCGGCTCGTCCGGCCCGGCGACGAGGGCGAGGGTCGCTCCGGCCGCCTCGAGCTCCCCGCGCTCGATCTGGGCGGCCGCGAGAAACGATGCCGGCCAAGGAAGCACGAACCGTCGCAGCGCGTCACCACGAGGATCCTCGAAGCGCACGTACACGTCAGCCTCGTCGAGAGCCTCCTGACCGTCGGCGATCGCGTCCGCGAGCTCGCCCCGAAGGAGATGCGCCTGGCAGGCGAAGATCTTGTTCGCCAGGTGTCCGAACAGCGATCCGTCCCTGCGTGCCGCCTCGAGGCCGGCGCGGTAGACCGGCAGGGCGAGCTCGGAGTCCGCGAGCGCGAGCACCAAAGGAGCGAGCATCGCGGCACCGCCACCGTTGTCGGCGGCGATCAGCGCACCGCCCTCGATCGCCCTCCTGGCGCGCGGCATGACTCGTGCTGCCGGTACGCACGCACGGGCCTCGCGGTACGCCCAGATGCCCTCGAGCGCCTTGGCTCCGAAGTCCTCGGCCTGGCCGGCGCCCTCGACCGCCGATCCCAGCGACTCCGCCAGCGAGTTGCGCGCGGGATCCATGATCGCCGCGAACAGCAGCGTCGCCTCGATGCGACGCCGCAGCTCCGGGCGCGATGCCCCGAGATCCGACCGCGCGGTCTCGGCGACCTCGATCGCCCGATCCGGTCGACCGGCGAAGAACAGGGCTCGTGCGAGCAGCTCGGCGCGCTGCGCGCGTCGTTCGGGGTCCTCGGTGAGCACCAGAGCCCGCTCGAGGTGCTCGGCCGCGATCCGCCCCTCGATCAGCAGCTCGGCCGAGCCAAGCTCGAACATCACGTCGGCATGCTCCTCCTCGGGCGGCGGCTCGGCGAGCGCTCGGCGCAGGTAGGCGACCGCGGGCTCGGCTCCGCCCTCGGCGAGGGCGCGGCGGGCAGCCGTGCGCAATGTAGCGACGGTGCTGACGTCGCTCCGCGCGGGGGCGAGCAGCAGGTGGGCCGCGATGCGCTCGGGCGCCTCGCCGGCCTCGTCGAGCAGCTCCGCGGCCCGCGCGTGCGCGCCGGCGCGCTCGCCGGGTCCCAGGCCCTCGTAGATCGCCGCTCGGATCAAGGGGTGGACGAACTCGACCCGCGGCTCGCGGCGAAGGATGTCCAACCCGTGGAGTGCTTCGAGCGCTTCGTACGTCGCCACCTCGGTGACCTCGGCGAGCCTTCCGACCAGCCGAGGCGAGGCACCTTCCCCGAGTGTTGCGGCGGCTCGCGCCACGCGCTCGACTGCGGCGGGGACGGTCGCAAGCCTGACCTGCACGGTGCGGGAGGCGGCCTTCGATCCGAGCTCCACGATCGCCCGCGCCCGCTTCTCCGTCGGCGGGATTCGCTCTCGCTTGAGTGCCGCGATGAGGTCGTTCAGCAGGAGCGGATTGCCCGCTGCCGCGACGTGGCAGGCCCGGCAGAACGCCTCTTCGGCCCCCTGCCCAAGCTCGCGGCGAACGAGCGCCGTTGAGCCCTTGCCGCTCAGGGGACGAAGCTCGAGGCGTCGTGCCAGGGGACCTGGCGCAACCGACGCCAGCACGGGTCGGGACGCTCCGGGCTCGGTGGGCCGGAATGCGGCGGCGACGAGGATCGGGAGCCCCTCGAGCCTGCCGCAGAGGTACTCGAGGAATCGCAGCGAGGGCCGATCGGACCAGTGAAGGTCGTCGATGGAGAGCACGAGCGGCGCCCGGTCGCTGGCGTTGACGGCAAGCCAGTAGAGACCGTGCAGCGGCGCGAAGGCGCTCCCCGGTCCTCCCGACGGCGAGACCGGCGGCTCGGGCCCGAGCACCGGCTCGCAGAGACCCGCCGAGCCTGACAGCAGGCCTGCGCGGTCCTCGTCATCGAGGGCGAGGAGCAGCGGCTCGAACAGCTGGCGCGCGATCCCGAACGCGAACTCCCGCTCGAGCTCGGCTCCACGCGCCGCGAGCACCTGCATCCCGCGCTCCTCGGCCAGCTCGCGCGCGGCGGCGAGCAGCTCCGTCTTGCCGATCCCCGCGGGGCCTTCGAGCAGAATCGCGCCGCCGTCGCGATCCGCAGCGCGCGCGATCGCCGCCGTGAGCTCGGCCAGCTCCGGCTCGCGCTCAAGCAGGGCTGCGGTTCGTCGCTCGACCAACGGGTCCCTCGATCTCGCCGCGAGGGTATCTGGCCGCATGCGGCAGATGAGATTGGGGTCGAATCTCCGGGTGTCCCCTGATGCGGGGGATGATCCAGACGGCGATGGTTGGTCGATGCGATCCTCGCCTCAGGTCACCCTGGTGCTCGAGGCGAGTCTGGACGAGGCGGGATTGATCGGCGGCTCGGTGCGGCTCGAACAAGGGGCGCCGCGACCGTTCCACGGCTGGCTGGGGCTGACGGCGGCGATCACCGAGCTCGCTGAAGGCGCCCCGCCGCGGTCGGGCGCCGCGGAGCGGGATCCGGCGCGGCGGCTCGGCGCCGGACCGAGGCGACCAATCGATGCCGAACCGGACCAGTGGTGATGGTCACCGCCGATCCACCGTGCCTAGGTAGCATCCGCCGCCATGAGCGACGACAAGGTCTTCTACGACGCCGATGCAAACCTCGACGCCCTGAAGGGCAAGACGATCGCGATCCTGGGCTACGGATCGCAGGGGCACGCGCACGCCCTCAACCTGCGCGATTCCGGCTGCGACGTCGTCGTCGGCCTGCGGTCCGGCTCGGCGAGCCGCGAGCAGGCCGAGGCGGAGGGGCTCGAGGTGGCCGACGTCGCCGACGCCGCGAGCCGCGGCGACGTGGTCATGGTCCTGCTGCCGGACGAGCGTCAGGCGGACGTCTGGCAGGCAGAGATCCGTGACGGGATCGCCCAGGGGAACCTGCTGATGTTCGCCCACGGGTTCGCGATCCACTTCGGCCAGATCGAGCCGCCCGCCGGCGTCGACGTCGGCATGGTCGCCCCCAAGGGTCCCGGCCACCTCGTCCGCCGCCAGTACACGGAGGGCCGCGGCGTCCCCTGCCTGATCGCCGTCCACCAGGACGCGACCGGCGACGCGCACGAGCTCGTCCTCGCCTACGCGAGCGGGATCGGCGGTGGCCGTGCGGGCATCATCGAGACGACCTTCAAGGACGAGTGCGAGACCGACCTCTTCGGCGAGCAGTCGGTGCTCTGCGGCGGCGTGACCGAGCTCGTCCGGGCCGGCTACGAGACCCTGGTAGAAGCCGGATACGATCCGCGCCTCGCCTACTTCGAGTGCCTGCACGAGCTCAAGCTGATCGTCGACCTGATGTACGAGAAGGGCATCCAGGGGATGCGCTACTCGATCTCGAACACCGCCGAGTACGGCGACATGACCCGGGGGCCGAAGGTGATCACCGAGGAAGCGCGGGCGGGGATGCGCCAGATCCTCGCCGACATCCAGTCGGGCGAGTTCGCGAAGGAGTGGATCGCCGAGAACCGCGCCGGGGCCGAGAGCTTCCAGCGCATGCGCGACGAGGCCGTCGGCCACCCGATCGAGAAGGTCGGCAAGGAGCTGCGCTCGATGATGCCCTGGATCGACCAGGAATTTTGAGCGGCGACGCCGACTACTCCCCGAGCACCTTGATGATCAGCCGCTTCGGTCGGCGGCCGTCGAACTCGGTGTAGAACACCTGCTGCCAGGGGCCGAGGTCGAGCCGCCCGTCGGTCACCGGGACGATTGCCTGGTGGTGGACGAGAAGGTTCTTCAGATGGGCGTCGCCGTTGTCCTCGCCGCCGGCGTGGTGGCGGTAGTCGCCCGGGTCGGGCAAGAGCTCGCGGGCGACCTCGTTCGCCGGCTCGCTCCAGCTCGGCGGCGCGACCTTGTCGAGCCATTCGAGCGTGTCCTCGTGCAGCCCCGGCTCGTCGTCGTTGATCCAGACCCCGGCGGTGATGTGCATCGCCGCCACCACGGCCAACCCCTCGGCGATCCCTGCCTCGTCGACCGCCGCCTGGACATCCTCGGTGATCCGCACGAACGCGCGCCGCTCGGGGATCTCGAACGTTCGGTAGACGGTGTGCGACCTCACCGGTCGCCATCCCCCGCGCCCGGCGGCTCGCCGAGCCGGCTCGTCTCGCCCTCCGCCAGGTGGCCGTCCCGGCCGACGTAGCCGCCGCTGCCGCCGATCGCGACGTAGACCGCGTCCTCCTCGCCGACGTTGCGGACCCGGCGCACGGTTGCAGGATCGATCCGAGCGACCCCTCCGGGGCCGAGGAGGTGAACGTCGCCGTCGCCGACCTCGACCTCGATCCGCCCACGGTGGACGAAGTAGACCTCCTCCTGGCGCTCGTGGTAGTGACGACCGGTCTCGTAGCCCGGAGGGAGGACGATCGCGTTGATGCCGAACGCGCTGACCCGGAGGCCGCGGCGGACCTTCCGGAACCCGTAACCTTCGCCGAGCCCGTCGAGGTTCGCGACCGCGTAGCCGTCGCCCTCGACCGGACCGCTGACCTCTTCCCGGGTCACGCCGAGGACCTTAGTACGGTCCCGCGGCGCTCGGGCGCAAGAACATGAATTCGACTCACGCGCGCATACCGACCGATCTGCTGCCCGCCGACGGGCGCTTCGGCTGCGGGCCCTCCAAGGTCCGCCCGGAGGCCCTCACTGCGCTGGCCGAGCGCTCCTCGGTGATCGGGACGTCGCACCGCCAGAAGCCGGTGAGGGACCTGGTCGCGCGGGTGCGCGGCGGCATCGGCGCGTTGCTGGGCGCGCCCGACGGCTACGAGGTGGCGCTGGGAAACGGCGGCACGACCGCCTTCTGGGACGCGGCCGCGGCATGCCTCGTCCGCGAGCGGGCGCTCCACCTGACCTACGGCGAGTTCTCGAGCAAGTTCGCGACCGTGACTTCCGGAGCGCCGTTTCTGGCTGAGCCGGTCGTGATCGGCGCCGAGCCCGGCGACGCCCCCGACCCCGCCTCCGATCCGAGCGCCGACGCGATCGCCTGGGCCCATAACGAGACCTCGACAGGGGTGATGGTCGCGGTCGCGCGGCCGCCTGGGTCCGACGATGCGCTGGTGCTCGTCGACGCCACCTCCGGTGCCGGCGGCCTGCCGCTCGACGTGAGCCAGGCGGACGCCTACTACTTCGCCCCCCAGAAGGCGTTCGGCTCCGACGGTGGCCTCTGGCTCGCCCTCCTGAGCCCGGCCGCGGTCGCCCGGATCGAGGAGCTCGACGGCGCCGCCGAGCGCTGGCAGCCCGGCTTCCTCTCGCTGGCGACCGCGCTTTCGAACTCGCGCAAGGACCAGACCTACAACACCCCGGCGGTCGCGACGCTGCTGCTGCTCGCCGACCAGGTCGATTGGATGCTCGAGCGTGGCGGCCTCGACTGGTGTGTCGAGCGCACGCGGACGTCGTCCGGGCACCTGTACGGCTGGGCCGAACGCACCGGGGGAGCGACGCCGTTCGTGGCCGACCCGGAGAAGCGCTCGCTCGTCGTCGGCACGATCGACTTCGACCGCGAGATCGACGCCACCGCGATCGCCGCGACCCTGCGGGCGAACGGGGTCGTCGACGTCGAGCCCTACCGCAAGCTCGGCCGCAACCAGCTCCGGGTCGGGATGTTCCCGGCCGTCGAGCCGGCCGACGTCGCGGCGCTGACCGCGTGCGTCGACTGGGTGATCGAGAACGTTGCGGAGGTCACCCGGTGAAGGTCCTGGTGAAGGAGAAGATCGCCGACTCCGGCGTCGAGCTGCTGCGCCGCGACTTCGACGTCGAGCTCGGTCTCGACATGTCGGACGCCGAGCTCGGCGAGCGGATCGGCGACTTCGACGCGATCCTGATCCGCTCGGGAACCAAGCTCACCGCCGACCTGATCGGCCGTGCCGACCGGCTGAAGGTGATCGGCAGGGCGGGCACCGGCGTCGACAACGTCGACGTCGGGGCGGCGACCAAGCGCGGGATCATCGTCGCCAACGCTCCAGAGTCGAACTCGATCGCCGCCGCCGAGCACACGCTGGCCCTGGTGCTCGCGCTCTGTCGCAAGGTGCCGCAGGCGCACGGGTCGCTCGTCGCCGGCCGCTGGGAGCGCTCGAAGCTCGGCGGCAACGAGCTCTACGGCAAGACGCTGGGTGTCGTCGGATTCGGGCGCATCGGCCAGCTCGTCGCCAAGCGCGCGCTGGCGTTCGACATGGACGTGGTCGCCTTCGACAAGTTCGTCTCGGCCGAGCGGTTTCGCGAGCTCGGGGTCGAGGGAGTCGACGACGTCGACCGCCTCTACGAGCGCGCCGACGTGATCACGATCCACCTCCCCAAGACCCCGGAGACGGCTGGCTGGATCGACGACGATGCGATCGCGAAGATGCGCGACGGCGTCCGGATCGTCAACTGCGCCCGTGGCGAGCTCGTCGATCTCGAAGCGCTCGAGCGCGGCCTCGACGAGGGTAAGGTCGCCGGCGCCGCCCTCGACGTCTTCCCCTCCGAGCCGATGACCGAGCACCCTCTGTTCGGCCGCCCCGACGTCGTCGTCACGCCCCATCTCGGGGCGTCGACCGCCGAGGCGCAGGATCGCGCCGGCGTCGTCACCGCCGAGCAGGTTCGCGCCGCGCTGACCGGCGGGGTGGTGACGAACGCGGTCAACATCGCCGCGGTGCGTCCCGAGGAGATGGAGGCGCTGGCACCGTTCGTGCCGCTGTGCGAGAAGCTCGGCACGCTCGCCGCCGGGCTCGGCGCCGGCGCCGTCGACCGCGTCCACATCGAGTTGCGCGGCCCGATCGCCGAGCACGACACGCGGCTGCTCGGGATCGCGGTCCTGGTCGGGATCCTCGCCGGCCACACCGAGGAGCCGGTGAACCTGGTCAACGCCCCGTCGATGGCCGAGGAGCGCGGGATCGAGCTGATCGAGCTCACCGAGGCCGCCTCCGAGGACTTCACCGAGCTGGTCACGGTCCGGCTCGGCGAGGGCGCCGACGCGGTCGAGGTCGCGGGAACCGGCGTCGGGCCCCGCAACGATCCCTACCTGGTCCAGGTCTGGGGCCAGAGCTTCTACATGCCGTTCGCCGACCACCTGGCGATCTTCCGCTACGCCGACCAGCCGGGGATGATCGGCAGGGTCGGGACGGCGTTCGGCGAGCACGGCGTCAACATCGTCTCGGCGGCGGTCGGCGCTGAGTCCGGCGAGCGCGAGGCGGTGATGGCGCTGACCACCGATGGCGCCGTCCCGGCCGGGGTGATCGACGAGATCGCCGCGCAGGACGGGTTCGTCGCCGGCCGCGCCGTCGACCTGTAGGCCGAATACGCTCCGGGGCGATGTCGGTCCCAGCGCTCGAGCTCGCCAGCGTCGGCAGCCTCTACGAGCGCGCGATCGTCGACACCGGTCGCCAGCCGGAGCTCCTGTTCCTGGTCGCGTTCCTGATCAGCTGGGGGTTCATCCGCACCAGCGCCCACATGATCCGCGCCCAGGTGAGTTGGTGGCCGGGCAACGTCCAGGTTGGGGGGACGCACGTCCACCACCTGGTCTGGGGGATCCTGCTGCTGCTCTTCTTCGGCTACATCGGGGTCGTCGTCCAGCCGCCCTCGCCGTGGCACGAGATCGTCGTCGTCTGCTTCGGCGTCGGCACCGGGCTGACGCTCGACGAGTTCGCCCTCTGGCTCGAGCTCAAGGACGTCTACTGGGAGAAGGACGGCAGGCGCTCGATCGACGCCGTCGTCGTCGCGGCCTCGATCGCCGGCCTGGTTCTGATCGGGCTCTCGGCCTGGATCGACCTCGCCACGGACATCGAGCGGGCGGTGCTGGCGACGGTCGGCGCCGGCGGGCTCCTCGTCCTCGTCCTCGTCGGGATCAATGCCGCGAAGGAGAAGTTCCTCGTCGCCGCGGTCGGGCTGCTCATCCCTCCGGTCGCCCTCGTCGGCGCCCTGCGGCTGGCCAAGCCGACCTCGCTCTGGGCGCGGATGTACGGCGAGCGCAAGCTCGATCGGGCGCGGCGGCGGTTCGGGCCGACGGACGCGGAGCCCGATCTCGCGGCGCAAGGACCTTCTCAAAGCTGACGCCGGGAACGCTCCGCGCCGCCGGCAGGAATACGATGTCGCGCGGCCAGGGTAGATCGGCCAGGGTAGACGATGGAGGTAAGATGAAACTTGCGGGCAAGATCCTCACCGCCGGGGCGGTTGCCGGGGCGGCCATCGCGGGCGCACTCGTGTCCGGGGCGGGCGCTGCCGACCCCCCGGCGCAGGGCGCCGGCTTGGTCGACAGCTATCGGATCGTCGGCACTCAGAACAACGACAGCTACGTGGTCACGCTCAGCGACAGCGGGCGGCTGGTCGTTCGGTCTCGGCTGCAAACGATCACGCCGATATCGCCGCCGCTCGGCTGCCGGGTCGACAGCACCTTCCAGGTGAGCTGCACCCCCGGTCTGATCAAGAGCGTGGTTGCGAGGCTCAAGCGCGGCCGCGACAAGCTGGTCGTGCGCAAGCACGTCCGGCTCCCGATCCTCGCGGTCGGCGGGCCGGGCGGTGACCGGCTGATCGCCGGCGACGGCCCCGCCACCCTGCGCGGTAAGCGCGGCCCCGACCGCCTGAGCGGCAACGGCGGCGCGAACCTGCTCTCGGGCGGCATGGGTCGTGACGTGATCCGCACCGGGCCCCGCGCCAACCGGGTCAGGGGCGGCCCCGGCTTCGACGTCTGCATTGACAACCGCAAGGGCACGAACAGGTTCCGTGGCTGCGGCGTGATCCGCCGGGTTCCGTAGCACCGATCCGACTGCGAGCGGGACGGGCGGCGGACCCCGCCCGTCCCGTCGCCGACGCCTGGTTGCGCCGACTTGCGGACGGCGGCGTGTCTGCGCTACCCTGGCTTGCGGATGACGCAGAGCGGCCGCAGCCTGGCGCTTCTCCTTCTCCTCCCCCTGCGGGGGGAGTAATCGCCTGGCGGCGCGAGAGCCGTAAACGCAACGTCATTCGCCGGTAGAGAAGGAGGAACAGAGACGATGAGCGACCCCAGTTCGGCCGCGGTGCCGGATCCCAACCGCGTCCAGATCTTCGATACGACCCTGCGCGACGGCGAGCAGTCGCCCGGGATCTCGCTCAACACCCAGGAGAAGGTGGAGATCGCCCAGCAGCTCGCCAGGCTCGGCGTCGACGTGATCGAGGCCGGCTTCCCGATCACCTCTCCGGGCGACTTCGAGGCCGTGCAGGCGATCGCCCGAACCGTCTCCGGGCCGGTGATCTGCGGGCTGGCGCGCACTCACAAGTCCGACATCGACGCCGCCTGGGACGCGATCAGGGACGCCGACCGGGCGCGCATCCACACCTTCATCTCGACCTCCGACATCCACATCACCCACCAGCTCCAGACGACGCGGGACGACGTCAAGGGCCAGGCGCGCGCGGCCGTCGCGCTGGCGCGCTCGTACACCGACGACGTCGAGTTCTCGCCGATGGACGCGACCCGGGCCGAGGTCGAGTTCACGGCCGAGGTCTGCGCGATCGCGGTCGCCGAGGGCGCCACGGTGATCAACATCCCGGACACGGTCGGCTACACGACGCCGGAGGAGTACACGCGCTACCTGCGGCGCCTCTACGAGCTGGTGCCGGGCCTCGAGGACGTCGTCGTCTCCGTCCATTGCCACGACGACCTCGGGCTGGCGGTCGCGAACTCCTACGCCGGCGTCCTCGCCGGGGCCCGGCAGGTCGAGTGCGCCGTGAACGGGATCGGCGAGCGAGCCGGCAACTGCTCGCTCGAGGAGATCACGATGCTGCTGCGGACGCGGACCGACGAGCACGGGCTCGACACCGGGCTCGACACGCGTGAGCTCGCTCGGACCAGTCGGCTGGTCTCCCGGCTCACCGGCTACCAGGTGCAGCCGAACAAGGCGATCGTCGGCCGCAACGCGTTCGCGCACGAGTCCGGAATCCACCAGGACGGGGTGCTGAAGGAGAGGACGACCTACGAGATCATGGATCCGACCGAGGTCGGACTCGAATCCAACTCGATCGTGCTCGGCAAGCACTCGGGCCGGCACGCCCTGCGGGACGCGCTCGAGCAGCTCGGCTTCAAGGTCGAGGGCAACGCCCTCAACCACGCGTTCAAGCGGTTCAAGGAGATCGCCGACCGCAAGAAGCAGGTGACGGCGCTCGACCTCGAGGCGATCGTCTCCGACGAGATGCGCGAGCGGGCCGACTCCTACGTGCTCGCCTGGTTCGACGTCGAGGCGGGATCGCGTCGCGAGCCGTCGGCGAGGGTGGCCGTGCGGACTCCGTCGGGCTCGGAGTCGGTCGGCGAGTCGGGCGGCGACGGCCCGGTCGACGCGATCTTCGGCGCGATCCGCGACGCGGTCGAGACCGAATGCGAGCTGCGCTCCTACACCGTCTCCGCGGTCACCGAGGGCGCCGACGCGCTCGGCGAGGTGACCGTGGTCCTGCGCGCCCACGAGCGCCTCGCCTCGGGGCAGGGGGTCGCGACCGACATCCTCGAGGCGTCGGCCCGGGCTTACGTCCGAGCGCTCTCGAACGCGCTCGACGGCGCGGCGGTGCGCGAGGCCGAGGACGTGACCGCCGACGCCGCCGCCGAGCGGACGCCGGGGCCGTAGGCGGGCCGGCGGCCCCCGGACGATCACGTCGGCTGAACAAACGTACGTGATACCGTACAGCGCGATGAGCGCGGTGGCGACTCAGCGAGTCGAAGACGAGCGGTCGATCGGCGAAGTCGATCGCCGAGCGCTTGGCGCCCGCGTGCGGGCGCTCCGGGAGTCGATGGGGCTCTCGCTGCGCGACCTCGCGGCCCGCAGCGGCGTCTCGGCGCCGATGCTCTCCCAGGTCGAGCGCGCCGAGACCAGCCCGACGCTCGCGGTCGCCGGTCGGATCGCTTCCGGCCTCGAGCTCACGCTTTCGCAGCTGTTGCGGCTCGACGAGGGCCAGCACGTCCTCGTCGTCCGCGCCGGCGAGGGTCGGACGCGGCTGCGCGACGGCCACCGCACCGATGAGCTCTCACCGCCGCTCCCGGGCCAGCGCGCCGACGTCTCGCGACACCTGCTCGAGCCCGGCGCCGCGACCGGCGGCCCGTCGGATCCACCGCTCCACGAGCCCGGCGCGCGGGAGACCGCGGTGGTGCTCGCCGGCGAGCCGACGCTGGTGATCGACGGCGCCGACCGCGCCCTCGGGGCCGGCGACGCCGTCACCTTCGACGCCGACCTCCCGCATCACTTCGAGAATCGCGGCTCGGAGACGGCTGAGTTCCTCGCCGTCGTCGCCGCCGGTCTGCGGAGGAGCTAGCCGCGCCGATGCCGAGGACGCTGTTCGACAAGATCTGGGACGCGCACGAGGTCGCCGAGGGGCTGATCTACGTCGACCTCCACCTCGTTCACGAGGTCACCTCGCCACAGGCGTT
>Ga0299914_10001202_pt1 | contig 16888 bp, 16 predicted proteins | sample RVTome_10_FD_201361 | JGI IMG/M metagenome (GOLD analysis project Ga0299914, IMG submission 201361) | Soil microbial communities from uranium-contaminated site in the Upper Colorado River Basin, Wyoming, United States - RVT153D57 (version 2) ...
CTCGCCGGCGACGGCCTCGTCGACGGCTCGCCGACCACGCCCGCCCCGACCTGCACCAGGCACGCCAGCAACGCGCGTTCGCGCATAACCGGAACGCGCCCGACGACCTCAGCCGTTCCCCCGCCTACCCACGACCATCACGCCCAGCAAGGCAACGAGCGCGAGGCCGCGACGACGCAAGTACGGATTACTCGCCGGCGAACTCCGCCTTGCCGGGACCCTGCTCGAGGAACGACTGCATGCCGGTCTGCTGGTCGCGGGTCGCGAAGCATGCGGTGAACAGCGCGGTCTCGAGCCGAAGTGCGGCGTCGAGGTCCAGTTCGGCGCCCTGATCGATGGCCTGCTTGGCGAGCCGCAGCGCAAACGGTCCCTTGGCGTACTGCTCGGCCTGCTCCAGCGTGACCTGGTACACCTGATCGGCGTCGATGACGCGATCGACCAGGCCGATCGACAGCGCCTCGTCGGCTTCGACCATCCGGCCGCTGTAGACCAGTTCCTTCGCCTTCTGGACGCCCACCAGGCGCGTCAGCCGCTGGGTCCCGCCGGCACCGGGGATGATGCCGAGCAGGATCTCGGGCTGACCGAGCTTGGCGTTGTGCGCCGCGAACCGGAAGTCGGCGGTCAGGGCGAGCTCGCACCCACCCCCGAGCGCATAGCCGGTGATCGCGGCGATCACGATCTGTGGCAGGGATGCCAGGGCGCGCATCGCTTCCTGGAGGCCCACCGCCACCGACGAGAATGACTGGTACGTCTCGGCGGCCATCGCCTTGATGTCGGCACCCGCCGCGAACATCCTGTCGCCACCCCACATCACGACGGCGCGAACGGTGCTGTCCGTCGCGAGCACCCTGGCCGCGTCGTGAAGCTCACGCCAGACCTGCGGATTCAACGCGTTGACCGGAGGACGCTCAAGGAGCAGCGTTGCCACGCCCGGAGCGTCGTTGGTCAGGCGGACGAACTCGAACATCCCGCCTTCATCCACCTACTCGCCCTCCCAGGCCTTGTCCTCAGCTTCCCAACGATCCTCGCGGGCGTCCCGCTGATGCTTCCAGTCCCGTGCGGCCTGGGCCGTCGGATAGGGTCCCAGGCGGAACCGTTCACCGCACGCTTCGCCTTCGCGTTCGACCCTGTCATGACGCTGGCACCAGTAGTACTGCTCGCTCATGGTTGCGTCCTGTCGTTCGAGGCCGTCGACACCACACTGTTGCCCCGGCCGATGCGTGCTCAGTCCTCGCCGAGCCGGTCCACGCCCCGCGCGACGGTCGTCGCACCGTTCGCAAGCGCGCGTTCCGTTGCCGGTCGGGACAACCAGTCGACGAGCCAGGGTTCGGGCGGGCGCAAGCCGGCGGGCGGTGGCGCGTCGAGGGCGGGAGCGCCGAGGTGATCGAGGAACCTGGCGAGTGTGTGCTCCTCGGGCCCGACCAGCGTGAGCTTGACGTGCAGTTCGCGGCGCGTTCCGCGCTGCTGGTCGGCAACGGCCACCGCCCGTGCGACATCGGCGAGGTTGATCGGAGCGTGTGGCGCAGCCGGATCAACACCTGAGCCGGACAGCCAGCCATGGCGGACGCGATCGGTGAACGCATCACCGGCTCCGTAGCGCAGGGTGGTCGACAGTGTGACCGTCTCGACCGGCAGCGCGTCGAAGAGCTCGCGGATCTCCGACAGCGCCGCCAGGTACGGGTTGCCGGCCTCACGCGCGACCTCGCACACCCAGATCAGCCGCCGGACTCCCGCGCCGAGCATCGCGCTGCTCAACGTCGCGGCGGCCTCGACCTGCGCTCGCGGATCATGCATCGGACCCGTCCAGCAGTGCGCGACCGTGTGCACCTGTTCGAGCGCGGCCTCCAGGTGCCCCTCGTCGTCGAGCTCGCCAAGCGCGACCTTGCAGCCAACGGTACGTAGGCGGGAGGCGTCGTCGTCCGTGGCGACCGTCGCGTCGAGGTAGGCGCGCAGCTCGCCCCCGGTCGGCCGCAGGTGCTTGATGACCCCCGCGCCCAGACCGGATTCGGCACCGGTGATCAAGACGGGCATAGCCGTCACCTTAGTCGTCTCGCCGGGCGCGCGACTGCCTGATCCGCGTTCAGACGATCACGTCGGCACGTCCACAACCGCGGAGGTCGCCGTTGTCGTTACGCCAGGCCGCGGCGAGCCGGCTCACCGCCTCGCGCAAGACGTCGGGTGGATGGCCCAGTGGCAGGCGGATGTGATCCACTGCTCCCCCATCAGCCGCGCTGACGTTCCCAGGCGCGATCGCGATGCCGTGACGCAGCGCCACGGGCGCGAACCGGGTGCTCGAGTCGCCGCCGATGCGCACCCACAGGCACAGTCCGCCGGCCGCCGGCGTCCACGTCCACGCCGGAAGCTGCCGCGAGAGCTCGCTGGTCAGCACATCGAGACGCTCGCGGATCCCGGTGATCCGGCGGCGGCGCAACTCCTTGGCATGTGCGAGCAACTGGACCGCGAGAAGCTGGCTGGGAACCGACGTACCGAGGTCGGCCAGGATCTTGTGACGGATGAGCCGGCCGATCAGTTGGACGGGCGCACGGATCCACCCGATCCGCAGGCCCGACCACGCCCACTTGCTCAGCGAACCGACGACGATGATCCGCTGCGCAGCCGCCTCATCGGCGTAGCTGGCGATCGACGGCATGATATCGCCCTCCAGCTGCGTCTCGGCCAGCGACAGGTCTTCCACGAGCACGCTGTCGGCGTGGGACATGAGCTCGGCGATCCGCCGGCGAGCCAGGCGCGGCAGGACCAGGCCGGTGGGATTGTGGACGCTGGGGACGACGTAGGTCATGACCGGGCGCTGCCGCGCCACAACCCGCTCCAGGGCCGGCACATCCACACCGGTAGGTGTCATAGGCACGGGATGCAGTGCCGCCCGCGCGCTCCGGAGAGCGTCGAGCATGCCCGGGTAGCTGAGCTGTTCGATCGCCACCGGCGCGCCCGGTGTCACCAGCAGATCGACCAGCAGCGCGATGGCCTGCTGCGCACCCGTGGTCACCAGGATCTGTTCGGGTGACGTCGGCAGACCCATGCGTTCCATGTGCTCGGCGATCGCCACACGCAGCGTGGGCAGGCCGGTCGGGAAGTAGCCGGCCGTGGTGCTGGCGGCCGACATCTCCGCCGCACCGGACGCGAACAGCTCGGCCGGGATGCCCTCGTCACCGTTCCAATCGGCGCTGCGGAACAGCAGCACGTCCCCCTCGTCGCGCCTCAGCAGGTTGATGAAGGGGGCCACCGGTGCCCGACCCCCGTGCGATGGGCCATCGATGGTCGTCCCGCTGCCATGTCGGGTGCTGGCCAGACCTTGTTCCCGCAACCGCCGGTACGCGGCCACCACCGTGCCGCGGCTGACGTTCAAGCTCTCGGCGAGCGACCGTTCAGCCGGAAGCACGACACCCGGATCGAGATCGCCACGTTGGACGGCCGACGCGAGTGCGGCAGCGAGCGACTCGTTCAGCGGGCGGCCGTTTCCGTTCCAATCTCCAAGGATTGGAGTAAGCAGGCTGGCGTCCATGGCATCCGCTCCTACCCATGCTGCTCGATCTGGACCACTTTACCGCCAAGTGGTCCACTCGTCGAGAGTGATGATGATCCAAAATAGAAGGAACAGGTTGGTGATTAGATCCAAGGAGGCTCTCATGTTCTCATTCTCGTGTCCTAGGCACGGTAGCGAGGTCATGATCTGGTCGTCGGACATCGATGAGATCGTCAACACCTCCGACGGCATCGACGTTCACTTCCACTGCAGCTGCGGGTTCCGTGCCATCCTGCGCACCGGCGCCGGTCAGACCGAGCGGCTGCTGCCAGCCCCACTCACCGTCTGAGCAGGGCACCGAAGCCGCACCGCACACCGGTGCTGGTGACCTGCGGGTTCCGGCCTTTCTGGCGTGCCGGCGCCTCAGTCCTCGCGGTTCGATCCGTACCGTCCGCGCAGCGGCACGTAGCGAGCGGCACCGAGGCGCCGGTCGGCGACGAGCGCGCCGCCGACCTTGCGGAAGCGGACCAGTTCATCCTTGCGCTTGCCCCCGAGTGGCTGGATCAACCGGCCACCCTCGGCAAGCTGTTCGGCCAGTGGCGGCGGGACCTCCTCGAACGCCGCCGACACGACGATGGCGTCGAACGGCGCGTGTTCGGGCCAGCCTTCCGTCCCGTCACCGCTCGCAAGCACAACGTTGTGGACGCCGTGCGCGGCCAGGTTGCCACGCGCGGCTTCGACCAGATCGACGAAACGGTCGATGCTGAAGACCTCGTCGGCGATCGCAGCGAGCATGGCGGTCTGATAGCCCAGACCTGTGCCGACCTCCAGCACTCGGTCGGTGGCCTGCAGCTCCAGCTCGGCCACAACATGGGCGATCAGGCTGGGCTGTGACGTGGTCTGCCCGTGGCCGATCGGCACGGGCGCGTCGCGGTTGGCGATCAGCCTCGCTGCCGGCGGAACAAAGTTCACCCTGGGGATCTGACGGACGGCCTCCAGTACCCGTTCGTCAGTCACTCCGAGCGCGGCGGCACGTTCGACGAGTGGGTGCCGGCCGCGATGCTTCACGACACATCTATGACGATCAGCGTCACGTTGTCGGGTCCACCACCGTTCAGCGCCGCCTTGATCAGACCATCGACCGCCTCCTGAGGGGTGTCGAAGGTGCCGAGCAGGCGCGTCAGGTTGGGATCGGGGACCGGATCGGTCAGGCCGTCGCTGCAGAACAGGATCCTGTCGCCCACCTTCAGATCCAGTGTGGGCGTGTCGACCTCAACGTCGACGTCGAGGCCGACCGCCTGGGCGAGCACGTGACGGCTCGGGTGGCGCAGTGCCTCCTCCGGACTGATCACGCCGGCGCGCACGGCACGCTGCACGGGCGTGTGGTCCTCCGTGATGTGCTCCAACTCGCCGTCGCGGAACAGGTAGGCACGGCTGTCGCCGACGTGTGCGAAGCACAGCCGGTCACCGACGGCGACCGCGGCGGTGACCGTGGTCCCCATGCCGGCATGTTGGGCGTCCTCGGTGGCCGACGTGTGGATGCGCCGGTTGGCGTCACGCACCGCCTCGGCAAGCTGCTGCTGCGCGTCGTCGGCGGTCGCGTCGTCGGCGACGGCGACTTCGCGCAGCCGGTCGACCACCATCTTGGACGCGACCTCGCCGGCCGCATGCCCGCCCAGACCGTCGGCGACGACGTAGAGCGGGTGAACGCAGTGGTAGCTGTCCTCGTTCTGTGGTCGGATCAGTCCGACGTTTGTGCCAGCCGCACTCTTCAGATCCACGGCGTCCCGCCTCGTGCTCGAGCGTTCCAACGCTGTCTTGTCTGCGCTCGCGACACGCCGTCGGGTCGTGCAGAGCACAAGATATCCGAGCTCTCAACGTAGCAGGTTCCGTGACAGTGCAACGCACCTCATGCGTGTTCGATCGCGTCCTTGATCGTGTCGAGCGCGGCCGGATCCTCGATGGTCGATGGCACCGGATAGTCGTCGCCATCGGCGATGCGCCGCATGGTCTTGCGCAAGATCTTGCCCGAACGGGTCTTGGGCAGGCGGTCGACCACACGGACGTTGCGGAACGCCGCAACGGGCCCGATCTCATCGCGCACCATCTTGACCAGTTCCGTGCACAGGGGGTCGTGGTCGACCTCCACACCGGCCTTCAGCACGACGAACCCGACGGGGATCTGCCCCTTGACCTTGTCGGCGACACCGATCACCGCGCACTCCGCCACCGCGGTGTGCGCGGACAGGACTTCCTCCATTGCGCCCGTCGACAGCCGGTGACCCGCGACGTTGATCACGTCGTCGGTGCGGCCCATGATGAACACGTAGCCGTCGTCGATGTAGCCACCGTCGCCGGACAGGTAGTACCCCTCATAGGTCGATAGGTACTCCTTGACATAGCGGTCGTCGTCGCCGTACAGCGTGAGCAGAGCCCCCGGCGGCAGGGGCAGTTCGATGGCGATCGCGCCCTCGTTGCCCGGCTCCTGCGGCCGGCCCCGCGGGTCGAGCACCTGGACGCGCCAACCGGGCACCGGCACCGACGATGAGCCCGGCTTGATCGGCAAGGGCTCGATGCCCATGGGGTTGGCCACGATCGGCCAGCCCGTCTCGGTCTGCCACCAATGGTCGACGACCGGAACGCCGAGCAGATCGGTGGCCCACTGGTAGGTGTCGGGGTCGAGCCGCTCGCCCGCGAGGTACAGCGTGCGGAAGTGCGACAGGTCGTGTCCGTGCAGCGCGGCGCCCTTTGGATCCTCCTTCTTGATCGCGCGGAACGCCGTGGGCGCGGTGAACAGCGCGTGCACACCGTGCTGGGCAATGACCCGCCAGAACGCACCGGCGTCGGGGGTCCCAACGGGTTTGCCCTCGTACATGATCGTGGTGCACCCGGTCAGCAGCGGGGCGTAGACGATGTAGGAGTGACCGACGACCCACCCGACATCAGAGGCGGCCCAGAACACCTCGCCGGGATGCGTGTCATAAAGGTTCTCCATGCTCCACCGCAGGGCGACCGCGTGACCGCCGTTGTCTCTGAGCACCCCCTTGGGCTTGCCCGTGGTGCCCGACGTGTAGAGGATGTACAGGGGGTCACCGCCCGCCACGGTCACGCAGTCCGCAGGCTGGGCGTCGGCGATGACGGTGTGCCAGTCGTGGTCGCGGCCGTCGACGAGGTCGGCCGGTGCCTGCTCCCGCTGCAGGACGACGCAGGCGTCGGGCTGGTGCTCCGACATCTCCAGCGCACGGTTGATCATCGGTTGATACTCGACGACCCGCGACGGCTCGATGCCGCAGGACCCGGCGACCAGCACCTTGGGGCGGGCATCGTCGATGCGGACGGCGAGCTCGCGCGGGGCGAAGCCGCCGAACACCACCGAGTGGATGGCACCGAGCCGCGCGCAGGCCAGCATTGCGATGGCGGCCTCGGGCACCATCGGCATGTAGATGACCACGCGGTCGCCGACGCCGACGCCGAGGTCGCGCAGCACCCCCGCAAAGCTGGCGACCTCGTCGCGCAGCTGCCGGTAGGTCAACGTGCGCACCGTGTCGGTGACCGGTGAATCGTGGATCAGCGCGGGTTGGTCACCCCGCGTCTCGACATGGCGGTCGACGGCGTTGAAGCAGGTGTTGAGCCTGCCATCACTGAACCAGCGCGGATGCCGCAGATCGGAGGTGTCGAGCACCGTGCCCGGCGGACGCTCCCAGGTGATCGCTTCGGCGACTTCGGCCCAGAACCCATCCGGGTCCTCGACGCTGCGGTTGAACACCGAGTGGTAGGAGGTCACGGTTCGGCTCCTTCTATCGCCCGTCCGTCGCGCAGCGTACCCAAGGGGGTGACGTCGGCAACAGCGCCCTGTGGACGACTTACCCTGAGGGCACCAGCAGTACCTTCCCACGCGTCTTCCGCTGCTCCATGTAGCGGTGTGCTGCAGCGGCGTCGGCGAGCGGGAACCGCCGATCGATGCGCACGTCGAGGCGCCCCTGCGTGATCAGCTCGAACAGGGCGCCGGCACGCGCGAGCAACTCCTCGCGCGTGGCGATGTAGTGGCCGAGCGTCGGCCGGGTCAGGAACAGCGACCCACCGGAGGCCAGCCGTTGCGGATCCAGTGGAGCGACCGCGCCACTGGACTGTCCGTACAGCACCAGGTAGCCACGCGGCCGCAGGCAGCTCAAGCTGCGGTCGAACGTGTCCTTGCCGACCGACTCGTAGACGACGTCGACCCCACCCGGCGCCACGTCGGCCACCGCCCGGGCGAAGTCGGTCTCCGTGTAGCGGATCACATGGTCGGCACCCGCCTGCCGTGCCAGCCCCTCCTTCTCCTCGGTAGACACGGTGGCGAGCACGCTGGCGCCCGCATGCTTGGCCAACTGGATCAGCAACTGGCCCACTCCCCCGGCGCCCGCGTGGATCAGCGCGGTCTGGCCCGTCACGAGCGGGAACGTGCTGTTGACCAGGTAGTGCGCCGTCATGCCCTGCAACATGATCGCCGCTGCGACCTCCAGATCCACCTCTTCGGGCACCGGCACCGCACGATCGGCCGGGAGGCAGAACAGTTCGGCGTAGGACCCAAGCTGACCGGTCCAGGCCACGCGGTCGCCGACCGCCAGCGACGTCACGCCATCACCCAGCGCATCGACCACGCCGGCGCCTTCCTGGCCGATGCCGGTCGGCAGGTCTACCGGGTACCGGCCCGTGCGGTGGTAGATGTCGATGAAGTTCAATCCGGCCGCGGCGACGCGCACTCGGATCTGTCCCGGCGTCGGCTGCGGGTCGTCAACCTCCTGGAGTCGCAGAACATCCGCCGCTCCCGGTTGCTCCACACGGATCGCCTGCATGTGGTTGCTCCTCGTTTCCATTCATGGGTTGACACACCAGGCAGCAGGGTATCGCGTCGACAACAGCGGGCCGATCACGGTGAGGCCCGGCGCAGCCTCTCCCTGCGGTGATGCCCGCGAGCGCCGGACCTGCGGAGGTATCGATGTCATCGGCTGACGAACAGCACGAAGTGTCGGATCAGCAGCTCGCGGACGTCCCGCAGATGGGTCAGCGGCTCGAGCCGGAACGCGTCAGCCAGCGGGCATGGATCGGCCGGTTCCTCGGTCCGGTCCTCGCACTGGTGTTGTACGTCGTCCTTCCGGCCGGCGAGGGCGGATTGTCACAGGGAGGCCGCGCCACTGTCGCCATCGGCGCCCTCATGGCCGTGTGGTGGGTCACCGAGGCGCTGCCGCTGGCGGCGACCGCGCTGCTACCCCTCGCGCTGTTCCCGATCACCGGGGTGCTCAGCATCGACGACGCCGCGTCGCCCTACGCCAGCGACCTGATCTTCCTGTTCATGGGCGGGTTCATGCTCGCGCTCGCCATGCAGCGGTGGGGTTTGCACCGCCGCATCGCCCTGCAGACCGTGCGGGTGGTCGGCACCAAACCCAACGCGATGGTCGGCGGGTTCATGATCGCCACCGGCTTCCTGTCGATGTGGGTCAGCAACACCGCGACGACGGTCATGATGCTGCCCATCGGCCTGGCTGTGCTCAAGCTCGTGTTCGACCGCGTCGAGGGCGTCGACACGTCCGACGCGCAGGAGATCACCGGTACCGGCGCACCGAACTTCGCCACGGCGCTGATGATCGGCATCGCCTTCTCCGCCAGCATCGGCTCGCTCAGCACACTGATCGGCACACCTCCCAACCTGTTCATGGCCGGCTACCTGAGTGACAACCACGACATCCACATCGGCTTCGCCGAATGGATGTTCTTCGGGGTGCCCCTGGCCGTCGTCTTCCTGGCCATCACGTGGCTCATCATCACCCGGGTCATGTTTCCACCGCGGATGAAGGAGATCCCCGGTGGCAGGGAGCTCATCCAAAGCGAGCTCGACGAGCTGGGACCCATGAGCCGCGGCGAGAAGATCGTCGCGGCCGTGTTCGCGGTCACCGTGGTGCTGTGGTTGCTGCGCTCGCCACTCGAGGGCTGGTTCGCCGGCACCACGCTCGAGGGCATCGATGACGCGGCGATCGCGATCGCAGCGGCCATCACGTTGTTCGCCATCCCCATCGACCGGGTCCACGGGGTGTTCGCGTTGGACTGGCAGACCGCAAAGCAACTGCCGTGGGGCATCCTGCTGCTGTTCGGCGGTGGTCTGTCGCTGGCAGCCGCCGTCGGGGACAACGGTGTCGACGCCTTCATCGGTGAGCAGGTGCAGGCGCTGGGCGGTCTCCCCACGGTGCTGCTCATCGCGATGGTGGTCACGATCGTCATCTTGCTGACCGAGCTGACCAGCAACACGGCGACCACCGCCGCCGTCGTGCCGATCCTGGGCGGCGTGGCTACCGGGCTCGGCTACGGTCCGATGGTGCTGGTCGTGCCCGCCGCGCTCGCGGCGACCTGCGCGTTCATGCTGCCGGTGGCGACCCCACCCAACGCGATCGTGTTCGGATCCGGCCACATCACCATCCAGCAGATGGCGCGCATCGGGGTGATCCTCAACGTGATCGGCGTCGCCCTGATCACCCTGTTGATGATCGCGCTCGCGGGTCCGCTGCTCGGCGTGAGCTTGACCGCCGGTGGGTGACGCCAGTCACCGGACTGATCAGCATCAGGGCGACGTCCGCCGATCGCGTCGGTGTCGGTGTCGGTGTCGGTGCGATCCTGCGATGGACGCGCCGTCTACTCGATGTCCTCCTCGACGCGCGCCTCGCCCGACGCCTCGACCTGCGAGCGCACCGCGGCCGCGACCGCGGGCGCGACCTGCTCATCGAACGGCGAGGGGATGATGTAGTCGGGCGCGAGTGCATTGTCGTCGACCAGGCCAGCCAGCGCATCGGCGGCGGCCTGCTCGGCATCAAGGTCGACGTTGGTCGCCCGCGCGTCGAGCAACCCACGGAAGATGCCGGGGAACACCAGCACGTTGTTGATCTGGTTCGGATAGTCGCTGCGCCCGGTTGCCACGACTGTGACGTTGTCGGGCAGCTGCTCGGGCATGACCTCGGGCACCGGGTTGGCCAGCGCGAACACGATCGCGTCGTCGGCCATGCGCGCGACCCAGTCCGGATCAACCGTGTTTGGACCGGACAGGCCGATGAAGACGTCGGCGCCGGCGAAGGCATCCGCGGTGTCACCGGTGCGGTGCTTGGTGTTGGTCCGCTCGGCGATGTCGCGCTTGACGGCGTCGAGATCGTCGCGCCCCGGATGGATGATGCCCTTGCGGTCGCAGCCGATGATGTCCGCGACGCCGACGTGGTTGAGCAGGTTCACACACGCGACGCCTGCGGCGCCCATCCCCAGCATGACGACGTGCAGCTGCTCGAACGGCTTGCCCACGGCGCGGGCGGCGTTGCGCAGCGCCGCGAGCACCACGACAGCGGTCCCATGCTGGTCGTCGTGGAACACCGGGATGTCGAGGAACTCCTTGAGGGCGCGCTCGACCTCGAAGCAGCGCGGCGCCGCGATGTCCTCGAGGTTGATGCCACCGAACGTGGGCGCGATGGCGCGCCCGACGGCGATCAGCTCGTCGGCGCTCGACACCTTCACACAGATGGGGAACGCGTCGACGTCGGCGAACTCCTTGAACAGGATCGCCTTGCCCTCCATGACCGGCAACGCCGCCTCCGGGCCGATGTCACCCAGGCCCAGCACCGCGCTGCCATCGGTGAGCACCGCCACGGTGTTGCCGCGGATGGTGTAGTCCCACACGAGATCGTTGTTGTCGGCGATCGCGCGGGACACGCGCCCCACGCCAGGCGTGTAGGCCATCGACAGGTCGTCGCGCGTGCGCACGTGGATGCTGCTGCGGATGCTCAGCTTGCCACCACGGTGCTGTTCGAAGATGCGATCGGTCACTCCGAGGAGCGACACGCCGTCGACGTCGCGGGCCGCGTCGGCGATCGCGGCGGCGTGCTCCTCGTCGCGGGCCAGCACGGTGATGTCGCGGACGATGATGCCCTTGCGGTGGCCGACGATCTCGAGGACCTCGAGATCTCCACCCGCCGCGCCGATGGCGGACGTGAGACGACCCAGCGTCCCGGGTTTCTGCTGCAGCTCACAGCGCAGCGTCTGGCTGTAACCGGCGGAGGGTGCGATGTCGGACATGGTGGGATGCTACGCGACGATCACAGCGCAGAAACCTCCTTGTTGATGACCGAAGGTCCCTGGCCGTTCCGGTCGAGCGCGGCGGGACGAAGCTTCGACCGGGCCGCCGGCCGGGCCGGCCGACGTGGCTGGTAATCTCGGCACTGCGGATCGCGCGCCGAAACCCCCTCGACTGGCCACACTCTCCCGCGAGAGGATGCTTGCGTGTCAACGACGTCAAAGATCATGCCACTGAGCGGATTTCCAGAGTGGCTGCCCGACCAGCGGATGGTCGAGCAGCAACTGCTCGATCGCGTGCGCCGGCTGGCTGAGCTCTACGGGTTCGTGCCGCTGGAGACCCGCGCCGTCGAGCCGCTGTCGCACCTGACGCACCAGGGCGAGACGTCCAAGGAGATCTACACGATCCGCCGGCTGCACGACGAGGGCGACGCTCCCGACGAGCTTGGGCTGCACTTCGACCTGACAGTGCCCCTCGCGCGCTACGTGCAGGAGTTCCGGGGCAAGTTGCGGTTCCCGTTCAAGCGCTACCAGATCCAGAAGGTCTGGCGCGGCGAACGCCCCCAGGAGGGCCGGTACCGCGAGTTCTACCAGGCCGATCTCGACGTGGTCGGCGACGGTGCGTTGCCGCTGCACTTCGACGCTGAGATGCCCGCGCTGATGCACGAACTGCTCGGGGCGTTCCCGATCCCGCGCGCGACGGTGCTGGTCAACAACCGCAAGGTCCTCGACGGCTTCGGGCGGGGACTGGGGCGCGAGGACACCACTGAGGTCGTCCGGGCGCTCGACAAGCTCGACAGCATCGGGAGGTCCGGCGTCCGTGAGCTGCTGATCGACAGTGCGGGTCTGACCGAGACCGAAGCCGACAGCTGGCTGGACCTGGCAGCGATTCGGCGACCCGACACCGGCTTCGTCGACGAGGTGGGCGCGCTGGGCGTCAAGCACGAACGCCTGAGCGAGGGCCTCGACGAACTGGCGACGGTCATCGCGGCGAGCAGCGTGCTGCCGCCCGGCTCGGTGGTCGCCGATCTGCACATCGCGCGCGGGCTCGACTACTACACCGGCACGGTCTACGAGAGCGTCATCGACGGTCACGCGGACCTCGGCTCGATCTGCTCGGGTGGGCGCTATGACGACCTGGCGTCCAGTGACGCCGGCAGCCTGCCGGGCGTCGGCATCTCCGTCGGCGTGTCGCGTCTGCTGGGCCGGTTCCTGGGCGGTGGCATGATCCGCGCGAGCCGCGAGACCCCGACCTGCGTGCTGGTCGCACTGGTGTCGGAGGAGACGCGGGCGCAGTCGGCGGCCATCGCGCGCTCGTTGCGGTCGCGCGGTATCGCCGCCGAGGCGTTCCACGAACCGTTGCGCTTCGGCAAGCAGATCCGGCACGCCGATCGGCGCGGCATCCCGTTCGTGTGGTTCCCGGCCATGAACCCCGGCGAGCAGGACACGGTCCGCGACATCCGCTCAGGTGAGCAGGTGCCGGCCGAGCCTGCGGTTTGGAACCCCCCTGAGAGCGACCTGTACCCGCACGTGCTCACCTCGTAGGCCGCGGGGCGGGGCGGCACGCCGACCACGCAGGAGTGCGTACCGCCCCGACCCGTCACCGAGCGACGACGTGGCTCCTGAAGGCCTCGACCTTGGACATGATCGTCGCGTGGGTCTCGACCGCCACGCCGGCGCCCGCGAGCGCGGCCCCCAGATGCTCGACGGTCCTGTCGAAGACCTCGTTGGTGATGTTGAGCGTCCCATGGGCTGAGCGGATCGAACGGCCGACATAGTCGAGCGGCCCGCCCGTCGCCACGCACAGGAAGGCGTGCTGGTGGCTCATGATCTGTTCGACGTCGTAGTCGTCGAAGTAGGGCGCGATCGACGGGTCGCCCATCATCATCTTGTAGAACGTGACGATCACGTCGGCGATCGCCGGTGCGCCCAGTTGCATGTAGATCGACGCGCCCGGTGACGGACCGTCGTCGAGACGAAACGCCCAACTCGAATCGTCACCCGATCCCAGGCGACGGTGCCGCGCCGCCCGCCGTTCGAAGCGCTCCTGCGCGCGCCGGAAGTTCTCGGTGACGATCGGCTCGATGATCCCGCGCACCGGGTCGGTCTGGCCGACTCCCTGCCAGCCGCGGATCGGCCCGCGCGGGCCGTGCGTCTGGACGTAGCGCGTGAGCGCACGCAGTTGCGCACGCGCGACCACCGGTGGCGCGTCCTCGTTGGCCACCGCCGCCTCGAGCATCCGCGCATCCGCGGTCAACGACTCGATCAACTCGTACGCGATCGAACCCGTTCGGACGAACGCCATCATCTGCGGGTTCTCGGTCGCCCAGAGTCGCGCGATCGTCTTGGCTTGCTCGTCGGTGATGACTTGATTCCCGCTCACGCTGCCATTCGTGCTCAAGCCCGGAGCCATTCGGCATCCCCATCCGTCGCTGGTAACGGCCCTTTGGTATCACACATAGGGATAGCACGGTCACCGATCGTGCTGCGACTCAGCGCGAGAATCCGATCACCCCATGATCGGTTTCGACGCGAACTAGTCCGGTGTGGTCTCCTCGGACATCCACTCAAGGTAGTTCTTGGCGCCTCCGGTGATCGGTGTGACGATCAGTTCGGGCGTGTCATAGGGGTGGTGGTCAGCGATCCACGCCGCGAGCGCGTCGTAGCGACGTCCCGTGGTCTTCATCACGCACGACCACTCGGTGGCCTGCTCGACCTCGCCCTGCCAGCGGTACACGCTGGTCATCGGGCCGATCACCTGCGCGCACGCGACCAGGCGCGCCCCAACGACGGCGCGGGCCAGCGTGACCGCCGCCTCCTGCTCGTCGAGGGTCGTCACCACCTGGATGTGCTCTGAACGTTCAGCCATGGCGTGACCATAGCGGGCCTGCGTGGACCACCCACCGTGACTGTCCACAGGCGAAACGGCGATCTGCCGGGCTCCTCCATGCGCCTCGCGCGATGCTGCGCCATCGACCAAGGAGGAGACATGCACAGGTGGGAGGACGTCGAGTGGTGGCTCCGCCACCTCGCCGCGGACGACCTGCGAACCACGGGCGGCGTCCGGCCAACGCTGGTGGCCTTCGCGGGACGCAGACCATTGCTTCTGGTGCGCTGCCGGGCGTTCGCCGACGGTGAGGGCGCAGCGGCGGTGCGCGAGATCCTCGACATCGCCGTACCGCTGGGCGCCGACCGCGTCGCCATGTCGTTCGGCGGCAGCGCGTGGGAGCTCCACGGCCCCGCACGGTCACCCAAAGCGCACGACCCCACGGTTGCGCGCGACGTCGTGGTCATCGCGGTCACACAACGCGGAGACGACGGTGTCAACACACATTGCACGCTGCATTCCGTCGAGCGTGGCCGCGCGGGCCCGGTGATCGCAGCGGCGCACGACACCAGCCCGGTCGGGGGCTGGCTGCCGGCCACGTTGACCGAGGCGCTCGCTGCCCGGTCGGCCGCACCTCCTTCACCAGAAGTCATCACCGCTCAGGCAATGCACAGCATCACGCTCGGTCACGAGCTGCACCTCCCAGATGGACAGGTGGCAACAACACAATGACAACGGAACAACCGTGCGCCCAGCGCACTCGTGGATCGATCGGGGCAGCATGTCGGGTCTGGACGCCACGCCGTCAGCGCCGGTTTGACATCCGCCGGTAAGCTGCACGCTCATGGTCGACGCGACCACTCCACGACTCCCGATCACCGATCCGCCCTGGGTGGACGACAGCTTCGTGCGCCGTATCAGGGCGCTGTTGCGCACTGGTCCGCTCCACGAGCTCGAGGCGAGCAAAGCTCTGCGCGACGGCGATTGGTCCCCATACGACCTGCGCGGACTCGCGCTGGTGGCCATCGACACCGTCATCGACCACATGGGACTGGAGTTCGGCGCGACGGCCGGACAGGTGCGGCAGAGACTCGCCGCGCTGGCGCAGCAGTCGGCGCCCGATCGCCCGCCCGAGGAGTCCCAGCGCGTGGCCGAGGCGGTCGTCACCGGGCTGCTCAACGACCGGCGCCGGCGCGAGGCGTTCACCATGACCTACAGCGACTGGTCGGGTCGCAGCCACCGGCGCGCGGAAGTGGCGTTCAAGCTGCTCGAGGAGATCGAGGCACCTGACGGGTCGATCGTGCTGCGCGCCACCGACGAGGCGGTCAACCTGTTCGTCGGCGCACTCGACCGCGACATCCAGGACGCGCAGACCGCCGCGGAGGCGATCCTGGCGTCGCAGTTGCGCCGCGGGCGTCTGGACCAGGCCGTGCACACCGCCCGCTCGGCCCGGCTGCGGTCCATCCAGTTCGCGGCGCGGGTGCAGCGGGTGCTCGACACCACCCGCCACGACATCCGGCAGGTCGACTGGAGCAGCGGCGTCCCCGACCTGCTCGCCCACGCGCTCGCGCACATCGACGAACGCCTCGAGGTCGAGCGCCACCTCATCGCGACCGTGCGCGAACTGTTCAGCAGCGGCGACGCGGGACCATCCGCAGCGACCCTCCTCGAGCTCATCGAGGACTGCCAGGTGCGCCACCTCGAACTGCATGCGCTGCTGCTCAGCGCGCGCACCACGTTCCTCGAGGAGCAGGAGCGTCAACGCTTCGCGGTCAGCGTCGACAGCCGTGCGCTCGAACTGGGCGAACAGCTGCTCCAACCGCTGCTCGGACAGCCCCGGATGGTCGCGCGCCCGGTCGCCGAGCGTTTCCTGCAGGCCGTCGCCGGGCCGACACCGCCGCGCCCGGTGCGGCTGACCGACCTCGTCGAGGTGTTGTTCCAACCGCGACGCGGCGGCGAGGACGAGGACCTCGCCGACGACGATCCGGAGCTGATCGATCTCGGCGACGACAGCCGCTATCCCCCGGGCGCGTGGCAGATCGCCGACGAGGTGCTCGCCGCCGCCGAGGTCCCCGGCGGGCTCCGGCTGTCAGAGCTGCTCGACATGGCGCGGCGGCTCGACCCCCAGACCACCGAGCTCATCGTCCTGTCGGCGCTGCATGCCTACGCCCCCGAGGAGACCCCGCCACGCCTGCGCGCGATCGACGACGGGCACGCGCTGCGCGATCCCGAGTTCGGTGGAGGCGACCTGCTCGTCGGACCAGCGGCGAGCACATGACCGAACTGCAGGTGACCGACGCCGGGGCGGCGTCGCAGCTGATCGGCTACGGGCTGCAACCGCGTCTGCGGCCGGCGAGCACACCGCTGTACGCCCAGCTGGTGGAGCGCCACCAGGGCGATGTCGCCTTCCGCGATCTGGTGGAGCACATCGCCGACGGCCTGGGGCTCGTGGTGCTCGATGTCGCGGGTGCGTCTGGCATCACGCTCGCGGCCGC
>Ga0299914_10001203_pt1 | contig 16875 bp, 16 predicted proteins | sample RVTome_10_FD_201361 | JGI IMG/M metagenome (GOLD analysis project Ga0299914, IMG submission 201361) | Soil microbial communities from uranium-contaminated site in the Upper Colorado River Basin, Wyoming, United States - RVT153D57 (version 2) ...
GATCTGCGCCTCGGGTTCGGGCTGCTCCATTGCACGCCCCTTCGGTCGGTGAACGGCGTTGACCCTACCGGTGAGCGCCCGGCCGCGGGGCAGCCCCCACTCATTGAAGGGAAAGTGGCCCATAGGCGCCGAAAATCTTCAAAGACGCGACGCCGTCACCACGCCGGGCTTGACGGTGCCACGCCGGTGGCGCTCGTACACCGCCAGCAGTGCGCCCCCGGCGTCGACGACCGCCCAGGGACCGTCGCCGGCGACGCCCAGCGCCCCGTCGTCGAACACCTGCCCGTGGCGCACCAGTGCCGCCGTGTCGTCGTCGACCACGACCCGGGGCCGCCCCCGGAGCGCCTCGATCGGGGGGAGCAGGCGTTCGGCCGTGAGCGCATCCAGCGGCACCGCCTCCTCGCTCACGAACGGTCCCACGGCCGTGCGCCGCAGGTGGCGCAGGTGGGCGCCACCACCGACCGCGGCGCCGAGGTCGGCGGCGAGCGATCGCACGTAGGTCCCCGACGAGCAGGTGACCGACACCGGGTACACCCCCGGGGCCACCGGCTCGCCCACCTCGAATCGTGCGACGCGCACGGCCACGGGATCGCGCTCGACCTCGACGCCGGCACGGGCCAGCTCGTGCAGCCGGCGGCCGCCGACCTGCTTGGCGGACACCATCGGCGGCACCTGCAGGAGATCCCCGGTGAGGCCGGCCGCGGCCGCCCGCACGTCCGCCAGCCCGACGCCCGACATGTCCCAGGTGCCGGTCACCTCGCCCGAGGCGTCGAGCGTCGACGTCGCGGTGCCCAACACCACCTCGCCCACGTACGACTTGTCGAGACCGGTGACGTAGGTGAGGAGCCTGGTGGCGCCGCCGACCCCCAGGACGAGCACCCCGGTGGCGTCGGGGTCGAGCGTGCCGGCATGACCGATCTTGCGGGTGGCGAGCAGTCCCCGGGCCTTGGCCACGACGTCGTGTGACGTCCACCCGGACGGCTTGTCCACCACCGCCACGCCCGCCACCGGCCCGGGCCCGGCCGCCGGGCCCCGCGGCGCCATCAGCCTCGCTCGTCGCCGGCGATCTCGCGGATGATCTCCTCGATGCGCTGGGCCTGGCGGATCACCGTGTCCTGCCGGAACACCAGCTCCGGCGTGCGCTTGAGGTGCGCCTGGCGGCCGATGGCCGCCTGCAGCCGGCCGCGGTGCTGGGCCAGGGCCTCCACCAGCTCGTCGCTCTCGTTGTCGGCCGTGGCGGCCGACAGGCTCGTGTAGAACACCGTGGCCCGCCGCAGGTCGGGCTCGACGTCCACCGCCACGACGGTGAACAGCCCGAGGCGATCGTCGTCAAGCCGCTCGATCTCGTCGGCGACGATCTCCTGCACGAGGTGGTTCAGCCGGGCCGTCCGCGGATAATCCCGGGCGGTCCCGTGCAAACGGGGACGCTTGCCGCTCATGGCTTCTCCTCCTCTTCCTCGATCCAGAGACGATCCACGCGGAGGACCTCGACCTCCGGGAACGACCACATGAACCGCTCCACCTCGTCGAGCACCTCGTGAAGGTGCGACAACGTGGGCGCCACTGCCGCCACCCCGACGGTGCTGAGGTGCCACGCGTTCTGATGGGCGATCTCCGACGCCGAGACCCGGTAGCGGCGCCAGAGGCCCTCGACGATGGGGCGGACCGCCGACCGCTTGGCCTTCAGCGAGCGGCACTCGCGCAGGTAGAGCTCGAAGCGGACCGCCGCGGCATGCACAGTGCCAGCGTAGAGCCGGTGCTCTCGAGCGCCGGCTCGCGTGGGCCGGCAGGGGCTATCCGGCCCGACCCCCGCCCGCCACCCCGTGTCGGCATCGGTCTGACGACCGACTCGTCAGGACCTTGGGATCTCCCGCTCCTCGTAGGTCTCGATGACGTCGCGCTGCTTGAGGTCCTGGAAGTCCGACAGCCCAATGCCGCACTCGAAGCCCGAGTGCACCTCACGGACGTCGTCCTTGAAGCGCTTGAGCGAGGAGACGGTGCCCTTCCAGATGACCGTGCCGTCGCGCAGGAACCGGACCTTCGACCCACGGCTGATGACCCCGTTGGTGACGTAGCAGCCGGCCACCCTGCCGACCCGGGGCACCGAGAAGATCTCCCGCACCTCGGCCTCACCGGTGACCACCTCCTCGAAGGTGGGCTGGAGCATGCCGAGGAGCGCGTTCTCGATGTCCTCGAGGACCTGGTAGATGATCTCGTAGGTCCGTATCTCGACGCCCTCGGCCATCGCCAGCTCGCGGGACGTGCGGTCGGGCCGCACGTTGAACCCGATGATCGTGGCGTTGGACGCCGCCGCCAGCTGCACGTCGCTCTTGGTGATGCCACCGACGCCACGCTGGACGAACGACAGCTTCACGTCGTCGCGCTCGAGCTTGCGGAGGGCCTCGGTGAGCGCCTCGAGCGAGCCGGTGACGTCGGCCTTGAGGACCAGGTTCAGCGTTGCCACCTCGCCCTGCTGGATCTGCTCGAAGATGTCCTCGAGCTTGGCGCCGCCGCCCGTGACCGCGGCCTCCCGGCCCAGGCTGGCGATCCGCTGCCAGTGCTCGCGGGTCTCGGCCACCGACCGGGCCAGCTTCTCGTCGGGGGCGACGATGAACTGGTCGCCGGCATCGGCCACCTCGTTGAGGCCCAGCACCTGCACCGGGGTGGACGGCCCGGCCTCCTTCACGGTCTCGCCGTGGTCGTCGATGAGGGCGCGGACCCGGCCCCAGGCGGCGCCCGCCACCAGCGGATCGCCGACCCGCAGCGTCCCCCGCTGCACGAGCACCGAGGCCACCGGGCCCCGGCCCACGTCGAGGTTGGCTTCCAGCACCACCCCGGCCGCGCGGCCGTCGGGGCTCGCCGCAATGGGCGGATCCTGCACGTCCGCCACGAGCAGCAGGGTCTCCAACAGCTCGTCGATGCCCTGGCCCGCCAGCGCCGACACCGGCACCATCTCGGTGTCGCCGCCCCAATCGCTGGGGATGAGGTCCTGCTCGGAGAGCTGCTGCTTCACCCGATCAGGGTTGGCCTCCTCGCGATCGATCTTGTTGATGGCCACCACGATGGGGACCTCGGCCGCCTTGGCGTGGTTCAGCGCCTCGACGGTCTGGGGCATGACCCCGTCGTCGGCCGCGACCACCAGTACGACGATGTCGGTGGCCTGCGCACCCCGGGCCCGCATGGCGGTGAATGCCTCGTGGCCCGGAGTGTCGATGAACGTGATGCGGCGGCCGTTCTTCTCCGCCTGGTAGGCGCCGATGTGCTGGGTGATGCCACCGGCCTCGCCCTCGACGACATTGGCGTTGCGAATGCGGTCGAGCAGCTTGGTCTTGCCGTGGTCGACGTGGCCCATGACCGTGATGACCGGCGGGCGTGGCTCGAGCTCGCCGGCACCGTCGTCGGCGAAAAGCTCCTCGACGCCGAGCTGGCGCTGCAGCTCGACCTCCTGCTCCTCGCCCGGGTCGACCAGGCGCACCTCGGCACCGATCTCGGCCGCGAACAGCTCGATCATGTCGTCGGACAGCGACTGCGTGGCCGTGACCATCTCGCCCTGCGCCATGAGGAAGCGGACGACGTCGGCCGCCGTGCGGTTGAGCTTGGGGCCGAGGTCCTGTGGTGTCGAAGCGCGCTCGATCACGACGACACCCTCGGGCACGGGGGCGGACGCCGGCGTGTACGTCGGCGCCTCCATCGGCTGCAGCTCTTCGCGGCTGCGGCGGCGGCGTCCACGACGACGGGGCGGGGTCCGCTGTGCGCCCCGGGGACCGCCACCGGGCCGGCCACCCGGGCCTCCGCCTCCGGGGCCACCCATGGGCGGGGCGCCTCCGGGCCGGCTACCGGGACCGCCACCGAAGGGACGGCCGGCGCCCCCGGCGCCGGGGGTGCCGGTGCCGACACCCGGTCGGCCGCGGCCAGGCGGGCCGCCCGCGGTGCGGCCGGGTCCCCTCTGGGGGGTGGTAGGACCGCGGCCGCCCTGCCCAGGAGGCGGCGGGATCCGCTTGCCCGACGACGACACCGGCGGGCCGGGGGGCGGCGGGATGGGCCTGCCGGACGGCGACTCGGGGGGTCGGGGCGCCTCGGGCGCGGGGCGGGCGGGCGCCGGCGCACCGGCACGACCGCTCGGCTCCGGGGCGGACGGACGACCGGGCGCCGGGGCCGTGGGGCGCGGGCGGGCCGCCGCCGGGGCGGGCGCACCGGCGGCAGCGGCCGGCCGTGGGGGTGCGGCGGGGGCACCGTCGAGATCGGGCCGGCGCATCGGGCGCTCGCTCCCGGACGACGTGACGAGCCGACCCGGCGGCGCCGGCGGCGCCGGGCGAGTGGCCGCGGGCGGCGGGGGTGCCGGCGGCGGAATGCGTCGCGCCGGCGTGTCGGCTCCCGGCGGTGCGGCGGGTGTCGCATCGGCGGCGGCAGCGGCCGGGCGTTCGGCGGGGACGTCGACGGGTTGGGGTTGCGCAGGGGGCTCGGCCACGACGGGAGCAGCGGGCTCGGGCTGCGCCGCAGGCGCCGTCGTCTCGGCTGCCGCCTCCGTGGCGGGTTCCGACGCCGCTGGCGCGGCCTTCTTGGTGCCAGCCGCCTTCTTGGCTGGTGCCTTCTTGGCTGGGGCCTTCTTGGCGGCGGCCTTCTTGGCTGGAGCCTTGTCGCCGTCGGCTGTCTCGGCGGCTTCGTCGGAGGCGGTCTTGCGGCTGGGTGCCTCGGGTTGCTGCTCGCGCACCAGGCCGTCGCGCTGGGCGCGACGACGGACGCGATCGGCCTGCGCTTCCTCGATGCCCGAGGAGTGCGTCTTGACCCCGATGCCCAATGCCAGGCAGAGATCGAGGCATTCCTTGTTGGTGAGCCCGAGCTCCTTGGCGAGCTCGTGGACCCTGATCTTCGCTGCCAAGTTCTGTGAGACCAGCCCTTCCGTCTTCTCTTGGGCGCGACCCACGCACCGATCGGTGCGAATCGCGGTCCCCTATCCTCGCGCAGACCCTGCTACCGGCACGAACGCCGGAATGCTCGGGCGAATGCGCCTCTCCGCTCGGCGCGCTCCCGGCACGCAGCGAGAGCGTCCTTGCAGAGCCAGGCTCCGCGTCCCGGCAGTGTACGGCCCTCGACGATGGATCCCTCCGGTGAGCGTACGAACCTCGCCAGCTCGGTCTGGGGCCTCCGCCGCCGGCACCCCACACACGTGCGGATCGGCGAGATCGACTACTCCTCGTCGGCGCGGGGCTCGGCGCCGCCCTCGGCCGGCACCTCGACGGCATCGGCGGCTGCGGCGTCGTCCGCCGGCACCTCGGCCGGGACCTCGGCGTCCGCCGCGACGTCGGCCTCCGCCGCGTCGGCGCCTACCGGGGATCCCGCTCCCCCGGAGTCGCCCGCTGCCGGCTCCCCGTTGGCTCCGGGCGCCTCGGCCAGCGCGGCCTCCCACTCCTCGGCCGACACGGCGGGTCCACCCTCCGCGGGCTGCCACACCTGCTCGCCGGTCTCGGGGTTGACCACCCACTCGCCCTCCGCCCAGTCCTGCTGGCGGTAGGCCTCCTCCTCGACCAGCTGGGTCTCGCTCTTGATGTCGACCCTCCAGCCGGTCAGGCGCGCCGCCAAGCGGGCGTTCTGGCCCTCCTTGCCGATGGCCAGCGACAGCTGGTAGTCGGGCACGATCACCTCGGCCACACCCGTGGTCTCGTCGATGCGCACCTCCTTGACCTTGGCCGGAGACAGCGCCTTGGCCACGAATTCGTAAGGGTCGTCGGAGAACGGGACGATGTCGATCTTCTCGCCCCGCAGCTCGTTGACCACCTGCCGGACCCGGGCGCCCCGGGCACCCACGCACGCGCCGACGGGATCGACGTTGGGGTCGTTGGACCACACGGCGATCTTCGTCCGGTGCCCGGGCTCGCGGGCGCAGGCCTTGATCTCGACGATGCCGTCGGCGATCTCCGGTACTTCGAGCTTGAAAAGTTCCAGGATCAGGCCCGGATGGGTGCGCGACACGACGATCTGGGGGCCCTTGGACGTACGTCGGACCTCGACGATGTAGGCCTTGAGCCTGCTGTTGGGCTCGGGGCGTTCGTGGGGCACCTGCTCCGCCTGGGGCAGCAGGGCCTCCACCGGCCCGAGGCTCAGCAGCGTGTAGCGGCTGTCGCCCTGCTGAACGGTCCCGGTGACGATGTCGCCCTCGCGGCCGGCGTACTCCTCGTAGCGCAGCTCACGCTCGGCCTCGCGGATCCGCTGGGTCATGACCTGGCGAGCGGTCTGGGCGGCGATGCGCCCGAAGTCCTTGGGGGTGACGTCGAGCTCGGGGCCGAAGGGCTCGCCGTCCTCGTCGATCTCCTGGGCGTAGACGCGGATGTCGAAGTTGGTGGGGTCGATGGTCACCCAGGCGTACTCGTGGGCTCCGGGCATCCGCTTGTATGCCGACTCGAGCGCGTCGGCCAGCGCGGCCATCAGCGTGTCGACCGAGATGCCCTTCTCGGCGGCAAGCGCCTGCAGCGCCTCCATCATTTCGGTCATGACCTGCGTTCCCTCTTCTCGTCGCTCTTGCGCTTGGCGGAGGGGGGCGTAGCGGGGCCCCACTCGAACACGGTGCGCGCCCGCTCGATGTCGTGGTAGGCGAGACGTCGCTCCAGCGCGGTCCCGTCGTCGGCGATGCCCGTCCGCAAGACGATGCCGGAGGTGTCGGCCTCGACGAGCTGACCCTCGACGCGGCGCTCGTCGCCGACGCCCGCCACAGTGCGAATCTTCACCGTCTCACCCACCGCCCGCTCGAAGTGCTCGGGGCGTCGCAACGTGCGCTCGAGCCCCGGGCTCGTGACCTCGAGCGTGTAGCGACCGGTGATGGGATCGGCCTCGTCGAGGGCCCGTGACACCGCGCGCGTGGCGTCGGCCAACACGTCGAGGTCGAGGCCCGCGCCACTGCCCGGGGGACTGTCGACCACGACCCGCAAGACGGGCCCCTGCATCTCGACGTCGTAGAGGTCGAGATGACGATCGTCGAGGAGCGGTAGCACGAGGTCACGCACACGGTCTGTGACGCTCATCTGCTACACCTCCTCTTGTCATACGAAAGGCGTGGGCCCAAGCCCACGCCTTTGCTCGATGGGATCGAACGGAACGGACCCCGAAGTATAGCGACGCGCTATGTGAGCAGCACGCACGCTCCGGCGCACGGCTGACGGGTGCGCCCTGGGCACTCCCCCGCCGAACGGCCGCGCTTTGGAATCGCCGGCGAGGCGCCGAAGGCGCTTCGAGCCTGCACTAAGGGCCTGAGCGGATAGGCACGTCCTCTTGGCTCACGGTGGTCAGCGCTTTCGGAGACCCGAGCTGCTGAGCTGGTGGTCGACCGCCAAATTCCCCCGCGTAGGCTGCACGAACCGCCCTATCCGCTCGGCTCCTAATAGGCGCGGGCCACGAACGCGACGAGGTCGTCCTCGTCCTCGGATCGGGGCAACGACCCGTCCGGACGCTGCAGGCACCGCACGGTGACGCCGCCGGCGGCCAGCCGGGTCTCACCCTCACCCCGCACCAGCCGCCACGGAAGCCTGGCGAAGCCGCTCTTGCTGGCCGCCGTGGCCTCGTCGAGGTCGGAGGCGTCGGCGATGTTGGCGTCGCGTCGGGCGACGGCATCGGCCAGCATGTCGCTCTGGATCTCGGTGATGAGCTTTTCGACCCGCTGTGGTAGCGACGCCAGCGGCACCTGCTCCCTGGTTCGGGTGTCGCGCCGCGCCAGCGTGGCGGCGTCTGCCGCCAGGTCGCGTGGCCCCATCTCCACCCGCACCGGCACGCCCTTGAGCTCCCAGTCGGTGACGCGGCGGCCGAAGGTCTGCCCCACCCGGTCGTCGAGCCGGGTGCGGACGCCGGCGGCCGCCAGCTCGTCGGCCAGCGCCGCCGCTCTCTCGCGAGTGCCGCCATCGTCCTTCACCACCAGCACCAACGCCTGGATGGGGGCGAGCGCGGGCGGCACCACCAGGCCGTCGTCGTCGCCGTGCGCCATGATCAGCCCGCCCACCATGCGGGTCGACGACCCCCACGAGGTCGTCCAGCAGTGCTGGGTCTCCCCGTGGGCGTCGAGGTAGGAGATGTCGAAGGCCCTGGCGAAGTTCTGTCCCAGCTCGTGGCTGGTGCCCATCTGCAGCGCCTTGCCGTCGCGCATCATCGCCTCGCACGTCAGCGTGTTGATGGCACCGGGGAACCGCTCGCTGGCCGTCTTCGGGCCCACCAGCACGGGCATGGCCAGCACGTTGACCATGAAGTCCTCGTAGACGTCGTGCAGGATGCGGATCGCGTAGGCCTCGGCGTCCTGCCTGGTGGCATGGGCGGTGTGGCCCTCCTGCCACAGGAACTCGGTGGTGCGGAGGAACAGACGCGGCCGTAGCTCCCAGCGCACGACGTTGTTCCAGCAGTTCAGCAGCAGCGGCAGGTCCCGGTAGCTCTGGATCCATTTGGCCATGTACTCGCCGATGACCGTCTCGCTGGTGGGCCGCACGACGATGGGCTCGTCCAGCTTCCTCCCGCCACCGTGGGTGACCACGGCGAGCTCCGGGCTGAAGCCCTCGACGTGCTCGGCCTCGCGCCGCAGGTAGCTCTCGGGGATGAACAGCGGGAAGTAGGCGTTCTCGACCCCGGTCGCCTTGATGCGGGCATCCATTTCGGCTTGCATGCGCTCCCACAGCGAGTAGCCGTAGGGCCGAATGACCATGGTCCCGCGCACCGGGCCGTTGTCCGCCAGCTCGGCCTTCGCCACCACGTCCTGGTACCAGCGGGGGAAGTCGTCGGCCTGCGCCGTGAGCACCTTCGCCATAGGCGACGGATCGTACACACGCCTCCCGCTCCCACGGCCGCCCGGGCCGATCGGGACCGGAGGTGTCAGCTCGCGGCGCGGGCGACGGGTCGGCCGACGCGGTCCAACCCGTCGCCGTCGAGCTCGTAGGTCACGGTCGTCAACCGGCTGGGGCAGCAATTGGGGTCGCCGACCGCGTACTGGGTCCACGTGACCTCGACCCGGCCCCCGTCGACGGCCACGTCGTCGACGGCGGGCGGCAGCGGACCGGTGACCGAGCGGGGCGGTTCGGTCAGGCTCGCCACATGCACCGTCCGACCGCGCGTCTGGGTCCACACGTGCACGGTGTCCTCGGCGCCGTTGGCACCGTAGGTGCAGACCACGTGGACGACCGCCTCGTCGCTCCCGTCGCCGTCGAGGTCGCCATAGGCGACGCCCGGGTCGACCTCGAGGCGCGTGAAGCGGCCGATGTCGAGCACCGGGCTGCGCCCCTGGGCGACAGGGATGGTGGCGGGCGGCGTGAAGCGCAGGCCCTCGGCGCAGGCGGACCCGGAAGGCGCCACCTCGCCGAAGTCGACGTCGCGAATGCCGGTCGGTGCGGCGGCGGCCATGGATCCGGTCGCGGCAGCATCGGCGGGCCGCGACGACCGCCCGCCGCTGGAGGCGGCGAACACGGCGGCGGCGAGGCCCAATCCGGCCAGTGCCAGCCACGAGGCACGGGATCGCGAGTTACTGCGCACGACCGGCGAAAACTACTCAATCGCACATGTCGATGTGGTTGCAGAATCGCAGTCATTCGTGGACGGACAGGCACGCGGGGGGTGCCCTTCGAGCGCCCAATCCGCCGGGCCGCTCAATCGCGGCGATCGGGGGGGCCGATCAGGACGAACCAGGCAACGATCGCGAACAGCGCGACGAACAGCAGCATGCGGATCAGCGAGAAGACGAACCCGAGGACCGACGAGACGACGAACCAGACGATCAGCACCCCGAGCAGCACGAGGCCGATGCGGCCCAGCCAGCCCTCGCTCCGCCGCACCTGCCGCGCCATGAGCCGCCTACCCCTCAGCCCAACTTGCGGATGAGCTCCACCCGCTGCTCGCTCCGGTTGACGTCGTCGCCGTGGGCCCCGGCCAGCGCCGCCCGGTCGCGCTCGGCCTCGCGGCGAGCCAGCTCCCGGGTGGACCGTGCCCGCTCGAAGGCGGCGTCGACGCCGTGTTCGCCGATGAACGTGGCCCACTCCACCAGCGCGTCGACCATCTGGTCCTCGGGAACCACCGCCACGTTCTGCCCCCGGACGAACAGGTGGCCCTTCTTGCTCCCGGCGGCAATACCGAGATCCGCGTCGCGGGCCTCACCCGGTCCGTTGACGACGCAGCCCATGATCGCCACCTGCAGTGGGATCTCGCGTTCCCCGAATGCCTCCTGCGCCTGGCGGGCCACCTCGATCACGTCGATCTCGGCCCGGCCGCACGAGGGACAGGCGATGAGATCGATGTTCCTGCGCTCGCGCAGCCCCATCGCCTCCAGGAGCGCCCGGCCGGCCCGGGCCTCCTCGACCGGGTCGGCGGTGAGGCTGTAGCGGATGGTGTCGCCGATGCCCTCGGCCAGCAGGGTGGCGATGCCGGCGGTGGCCTTGATCAATCCCCCCGGCAGAGGCCCCGCCTCGGTGACGCCAAGGTGCAACGGGTGGTCGACGGCATCGGAGAGCTGCCGGTACGCCTCGATCATGAGCGGCACCGACGACGCCTTGACGGAGATCTTGACGTCCTCGAAGCCGACCTCGTCGAAGTAGGCCAGCTCCATCTGCGCGGACTCGACCATCGCCTCGGGCGTGACCTTGCCGCCGTGGCGCTTGTAGAGGTCCGGGTGGAGCGAGCCGCCGTTGACGCCGATGCGTATGGGAACGGCGCGGTCCTTGGCCTCCTGCGCCACCAGCTTGATCTGCTCGGGCTTGCGGATGTTGCCCGGGTTGAGGCGCAGGCAGTGGACGCCGGCCTCGAGGGCCGCCAGTGCCATGCGGTGGTTGTGGTGGATGTCGGCCACGATCGGCACCGGTGAGCGGGGCACGATGCGGGCCAGCCCCTCGGCCGCCTCGATCTCGTTGCAGGTGCAGCGGACGATGTCGCAGCCCGCCATCGCCAGGTCGTAGACCTGCTGCAGGGTGCCCTCGACGTCGGCGGTCTTGGTGATCGTCATCGACTGCACGGTGATGGGGGCGTCGCCGCCCACCGGCACGTCGCCCACCATGATCTGGCGGGTCTTGCGACGGGGATGCGACGACCGTCCGAGCTCCATGGGCGTGGTCTACCGCACGTGCGAGGGTGCTCGTGTCACCCGCTGATCGGATCGACTATGTCGAGGTACATGGCGGTCACCCCCAGGACGACCAGAACCATGACCACCGCGTACGTCAACGGCAGCAACTTGGCGAAGTCGGCGTGGTAGGTCCGCCCGGGGCGGGAGCGGATGCGCTCGTAGATGGCCATGGCGGCATGACCGCCGTCGAGCGGGAGCAGCGGCAGCATGTTGAAGATGCCGATGAACATGTTGAGGCTGAAGAACAGCGCCAGCAGGAACGCGCCCCGGTTCTCGACGTCCTGCGAGCCGAGCTGGACGACCCCGATGATCGAGATCAGGCGGCCGTCGTCGTCGGCCGACGAGCCCGATCCACCGGAGCCCGAGTCGCGGTCGTTGGCCTCGCCCACGTTGGTGGCGAAATCGCCGATGCCGTCGGGGCTGAAGAACCCGGCCATGGCGCCGAACGTCTGGCCGGTGAACCGCAGCATCTCGCCGGGCGCCCGCACGATCGCGGTCCCGAGGCCGATGGGCTCGTCGGAGAAGTGCTTCGACGAGCCCACCCCGAGGAACGGCGACCCGGGCTCGCCGCCGGGCACGCCCGCGGGGCGAGGACCCAGCTCGGCTTCGACCGTCCGCTCGACCCCGTCGCGCTCGACGGTGAGCCGCACTTCGTCCCCAACGTCGTACGGGGCGAGGGCGTCCGAGAGCTCGTCGTACCGCGACACCGGTACCCCGTCGACGGCAACGAAGAGGTCGTCCTCCTCCAGGCCGGCCGCCTGGGCGGCGCTGTCACCCTCCACCGTGTTGATCTCCCATGCCGAAGCCCGGTCGGGTGGGTTGGCGATGCTTCGGCCGGGGAACCCGACAACGCCGAGCAGGACCACCAGCAGCACGAACGCCTGGGCGAAGTGCATCAGCGACCCGGCACTGACCACCAGCAGGCGCTCGGGGAAGGATTTCTGTCGGTACGTCCGGGGCTCGTCGACGGGGTCGACCTCGTCGAGGTTGTTCATCCCGATGATGCGGACGTAGGCGCCCGCAGGGACGACCTTCAGGCCGTACTCGGTCTCACCGCGCCGGAAGGACCAGATCTTGGGGCCGAAGCCGATGAAGAACTCGGTCACCTTCATGCCCGACCACTTGGCCGTCAGGTAGTGGCCGAGCTCGTGGAGGAAGATCATGACCACGATCCCGAGGATCACCACCAGCACCGGCCACCCGAACGCCACGCCCGCCAGAGCGACGGCGGCGATCAGCAGGGCGAGGCGCAGACCCCCGGTCTCGTACACGGGAGGATCCGGCGCGGACGGCGAGCCGCTGGGCGGTTCGGAACGTCGCTCCGTGTCAGTCATCCACTGATCCTCTCGATCTCCTGCCGAGCGGCATCCCGACCACGGCGGTCGGCGTCGATCACGGCGTCGACGCCATCGGCACGCCCACCATCATGCCGGGCGAGGACCGCATTGAGTACGTCGGGTATGGCCACCCAGCGGATCCGCCCGGCCAGGAAGGCGGCCACCACCTCCTCGTTGGCGGCGTTGAGCACCGCCGGCGCCGTCTCGCCATGACGCCCAGCCTCGTACGCCAGGCCCAGGCAGGGGAAGGCATCATGATCTGGCGCCTGGAAGTCGAGGCGGCTGCAGATCGACCAGTCGATGCGGCCGAAGGGCGTGGCGATGCGGTCGGGCCACGCCAGGGCGTAGCCGATGGGCAGGCGCATGTCGGGGGCGGAGAGCTGGGCGATGGTGGAGCCGTCGGTCATCTCCACCATGGAGTGCACGATCGATTGAGGGTGCACCACGACGTCGATGGCGTCGTAGCCGACGCCGAACAGCTCGTGGGCCTCGATCACCTCCAGGCCCTTGTTCATGAGCGTCGACGAATCCACCGTGATCTTGGGCCCCATCGACCACGTGGGGTGGGCCAGGGCGTCGTCGACCGTCACGTCTGCCAGCTCGGCCCGGCTACGCCCCCGGAACGGCCCACCGCTCGCCGTGAGCACGATGCGAGCCACTCGGGACGGGTCGCCGCTGGCGTTGGCGGCAAGGCACTGGTGCACCGCGCAGTGCTCGGAGTCCACCGGCACGATGTGGCCGGCGCCCGGACGTTCCAGCACCGACCGCACCACCGGTCCCCCCGCGATCAGCGACTCCTTGTTGGCCAGCGCCAGGCGCCGGCCGGCCCCCAGCGCCGCCAGGGTCACCCGCAAGCCGGCGAAGCCCACCACGCCGTTGACGCAGACGTCGGCCACGGCACCGAGGTCGGCCAACGCCGCCTCCCCCGCCCGCACCTCGGTGCCGGGCGGCACGCCGTCGCGGACGGCGGCGGCGCAGCGCTCGTCGCCGACGACCACCAGCTTGGGATGCAGCTCGTGGGCCTGGTGCACCAGTGCGTCGGCCGACGACCAGGCACCCAACGCGACGATCTCGAACCGGTGGGGCTCGGCCCGCACCACGTCGATGGTCTGGGTCCCGATCGATCCCGTCGACCCGGCGACCGCGACCGTCGTCAGAGGCAATGTTTCCCGCTCATGCAGCTTCGCGGCGGGCCGCTCGGGCCTCGCTCGCCCTCTCGTTGCCTCCCCGTCACCCTCGACGGACGCTCGCTCACCCGCCCAGGGTACGCGGTTCAGGTGAGGAAGAAGTCGGAGACCCGTGCCAGGTACCAGACGGCCGGGAGCACGAACAGCAGGGCGTCGAAGCGGTCGAGCAGGCCGCCGTGGCCGGGCAGGATGCTGCCCATGTCCTTGACGCCGAGGTCGCGCTTGACCAACGACTCGGACAGGTCGCCCAGCGGGGCCACCAGCGCCACGAGCAACCCGAGCTTGACGCCCTCACCGGCCTCATCGAAGGGGAACACACCGCCGCCGACGGTGGCGAAGACGACGCCGGCGGCGACCGCCAGGACCATCCCGCCCAGCAGGCCCTCGATGGTCTTGTTGGGGCTGGCGTCGGACAGCGGGCGCGACCCCGCGCTTCGCCCGACGAACAGGGCACCGACGTCGTAGGCGATCGTGGGGACGACCGCCGCCAGCAGGAAGGCCACCCCGTTGCCGCCGGGCTCGGCCAGCAGCAGCCCGGCGAACGAACCGAACAGCCCGATCCAGCCGATCCCCAGCAGCGTCACCCCGATGTTGGGCACCGGCCGATCGGCGCTCGCCCGTACCAGGTACCACAGGAAGCACACCGCCACCGACAGCACCATGACCACCGGCAACGCCTGCTCGCCGTAGTTGTAGGCGCCGATCACGAACCCGACGGTCGACACCACGCCGACCGGCAGCAACGCCTCGTGCCCGGCCCTGTTGGCCGCGACGAAGTATTCGTAGGCGGCGTACGCCAGCACGGGGACGGCGACGATCATGCCACCGACCTCTCCGCCGAACCTGAACAGCAGCAGCGCCACCGCCCCGAAGACCAGCGCCACGCCGATCGCCACGCGGAGGTCGCGATCGGCCGTGATGCGGCGCGGAGCCCGCCGTGCGCGCCGGCGAGGGGCAGTGACGACACCCCGGGTCTCGGCCCGGTAGCCGCCGGTCTCGTCGCCGTAGGCGTCGTCGCCGTAGGCGTCGTCGTAGGTCTCGTCGTAGGTGGCGTCGTACTCGTCGGCGTACGCCTCGTCGGCGTAGGCGTCCTCGTAGGCGGGCTGCTGGTCGCCGGCATCGGCGAACACCGACCGGCCCGGCGGCGGCTCCACGTCGTCCTCGTACGAGGCGGGCGTCCCCTGGCGCGGGTCGCCCGGCTGTGGCTGGGCAGGGTCGGGCCATCCCTCACCCGACTCGGGCGTTCTCGGACGCGTCTGCTCCGTCGGTGGCCCGGTGGGCCGCCTCGGCGGCGGGCCGCCTGACCCACCCGCCGGTGACCGAGGGTCGTCTCGCCAGCGGGGATCGGAGTCGGCAAGTGTCGACCAGGGATCGTCGCCCTGGCGCGGGTCGCGGCGGTTCATCTTCGGGACCTCCTCTGCGGCCGAACCCGCCCAGTGCGACAGCTCGGGCGCCTCGGTGGGCGGCTGGACGGGCACGACGGGCGGTCGCTCGATCGTGGCCGGATCGTCGTCGGAGCCGAGCGGGAAGCGGAGAGCAGGCCGGGACCCGCCGACCTCGGCCGAGGTGGGCCGATCCCCGAAGCGTGGCTGATCGTCGCCCAGGCGGTGCCGGATGTCGTCGCGTTCGAGCGCCTCGGCGGCTTCGTCGGCACCGATGAGACGGACACCTTCAGTGGGATCGCGATGGCGCTGCCGGCGCTCTTCCCTGTCAGTCACAAGGCTCTTCCTCTCGTAATACCCACCGTGCGTGGTCGTGCGTCCCCGATTTTCGACCACCCCATCCTGCACCCGTGGCGTGCCCAGGTGGTGGAGGGGTGGAGGGATCAGACCTCGAGCAGCTCCTGCTCCTTGTGCTCGAGGGCCGTGTCCACCTCGGCTTCATGGTGGTGCGTGAGCTTGTCCAGCTCCTTCTCGGCCCGGGCCAGATCGTCGGCCGAGATGTCGCCGTCCTTCTCCAGCGCCTCGAGATCGTGACGAGCACCGCGCCGCGCGTGGCGAATGCTCACCCGCCCCTCCTCGGCCATCGCCTTGACCAAGCGCACGAGCTCCTTGCGACGCTCCTCTGTCAGCGGCGGGAAGTTCAGTCGGATGATCTGCCCGTCGTTGCTCGGAGCCAGTCCGAGCCCGCTCAGCTGGATCGCCTTCTCGATGGCGCCGAGCGCGTTCTTGTCGTAGGGGCTGATCACCAGCATGCGCGCCTCGGGCACGGTGAACCCGGCGATCTGCTGGAGCGGCACCTCGGTGCCGTAGTAGTCGACCGGGATCTTCTCGACCAGGGCCGGCGCCGCCCGACCGGTGCGCACGCCGGTGAACTCGGACCGCGCATGGGCGACGGCCTTCGCCATCTTGTCTCGCGCCTCGTCGAGCACCATCGAGATCATCTCAACACTCACGGGCTCTCCTGCCGTCACGACCGACGCCGATTCCCCCCGGCGCCGTCAGCGGATCAGCGTACCGACCGCCTGACCCCGGACAATCGACGCAATGTTGCCCTTGCCGAGCAGGTCGAACACGACGATAGGCAACTTGTTGTCCATGCACAGAGTGATGGCGGTCGAGTCCATGGCCTTGAGCCCGCGGTTGAGCACGTCGAGGTAGCTGACGGCGTCGAGCTTGGTGGCCTCGGGGTTGGTGCGGGGGTCGTCGGTGTAGAGGCCGTCGACTCCCGAATGCGTGCCCCGCAGCATCACGTCGGCCTCGATCTCGACGGCGCGCAGCGCGGCGGCGGTGTCGGTGGTGAAGAAGGGGTTGCCGGTGCCCCCGGCGAAGATCACGACCCGACCCTTCTCGAGATGGCGGATGGCGCGTCGCCGGATATACGGCTCCGCAACCTGCGCCATGTGGATGGCGGTCTGCACCCGGGTGGGCTGGCCCAGCCGTTCGAGCGTGTCCTGTAGCGCCAGAGCATTGATGACGGTTGCCAGCATGCCCATGTAGTCCGCCTGGGCGCGGTCCATGCCGGCCCCGGCACCGGTCATCCCCCGCCAGATGTTGCCGCCGCCGACGACCACCGCCACGTCGACGCCGTGGTCGTTGCGGACGCTGGCGATCTCGTTGGCGATGTAGTCGGCGAACTGGCCGTCGATGCCGTAGCCGACGTCGCCGGCGAAGGCCTCCCCCGACAGCTTCAGCAGCACCCGGTGGTAGCGGGCGTCCTCGGCTGCGGGCGGGGTCACGTGCCGGTCCTCAGCCGCCGATGAACAACTGCGCGTAGTGGACGATCTCGGCCTGGCCGCCCGCCGCCACCTGGGCGATGGTCTGCTTCTCGTCGCGGA
>Ga0299914_10001204_pt1 | contig 16866 bp, 18 predicted proteins | sample RVTome_10_FD_201361 | JGI IMG/M metagenome (GOLD analysis project Ga0299914, IMG submission 201361) | Soil microbial communities from uranium-contaminated site in the Upper Colorado River Basin, Wyoming, United States - RVT153D57 (version 2) ...
CGGAGGCGGTGGTCGTCAAGAGCCTGCTCGAGAGCGAGGGGATCCCGACCCTGCTCCGCTCGCGCCTGGCCCACTCGGTCCATCCGTTCACGGTGGGCGCCCAGGGCGAGGTGGTGGTGCTGGTGCCACCCAGCGAGGTCGAGCGCGCCACCGCGCTGCTGGCTCGCCTGCCCGGCCCGGATCTTCGCTAGCGCATCTCCGCGACCACCGCCTCCAGCGCCTGGCCGACCCGGGTCAGCGCGCCGGCATCCAGTGTCGTGCCCGTGTCGCGCGAGGTGTGATAGGTGTCGAACGGCGGCGGCCGCCGCCCGCGCAGGGTCGCGCGCAGCGGGTGAAAGACGAACCGGCGCAGCGCCTCCGCCTCCACCGCCGGCACGCTGGTGAGGCCGTGGGCCGGGGCACCGGCCGCCGCAAACGCGCGATGGTCGCTGCCGAAGACCGGGATGCGTCCCACGAGGTGGTAGGACTCGTCGGCGCGCAGGCCGGCGCCCTCGAACGCGCGGCGCAGGAGAGACCGGAACGGTGTGTCGGCCGGCGCGTCCCACAGAACGATGCTATCGCCGACGCCCGGCAGCTCCAGGCTCAGGACCCCGGCCACGTCGCGCACGCCGTGGGCGCGCACCCACACGCGGCTGCCGAGATAGCCCAGCTCCTCGCACGCCGGGAACAGCAGGCGCACTCGTGTCGCCGGCTCGCGCGTGGCCCAGCGCTCCAGGAGCGCGAGCAGGATCGCCACCGAGGCGGCGTTGTCGTTGGCGCCCGGACTCCGGGGCACGGCGTCGTGATGCGCGATCAGCACCAGGGCCCGGTCGCCGCGCCCGACGTCCACGCAGAAGGTCTCGCCGCGCCCCTCGAACGTCGCGAAGCGCTGCCGGGTGAACGGCACGCCGCGCGCCTGCAGCCACCGCGCCACCGCCGCCTGCCGGGCGGCGTTGCCGCGTCCCTCCAGCAGCCGGGTGAGCGCCAGCGGCGTGCGCGGGCCCCCCAGCACCTCCGCCAGCGGCGCCGGCGCCGCCAGCGGCGCCGCGCGCCGGTTCAGCCAGCGCGCGAAGCCGCGACTCAGCCGCGCCCTCGCCCAGAAACCGAGGTCCCCCCACGCCACCGGCGAGCTCAGCTCACCCCGAACAGGCGGCGCGCGTTGTCGCTCGTGCGCAGGCCCAGGACCTCGAGCGGCTCGCCGCGCAGCTCGGCGACCCGGGCAGCCGTCAGCGCCAGGTAGGCCGGCTCGTTGCGGCGGCCGCGGTGCCCCTGGGGTGGCAGGAAGGGGCAGTCGGTCTCGACGACCAGGCGGTCGCCGGGCACGAAGCGCGCCACCTCCGGCAACGCGCGCGCGCTGGGATAGGTCACCGGCCCTGCCAGCGAGACGGCCAGGCCGAGATCCAGGCAGCGGCGGGCGATGGCCACGTCGCCCGAGAAGCAGTGCATGATGCCGCCGACATCGCCCACCCGTTCTTGCTCGAGGATGGCCAGCGTCTCGGCGTGGGCGTCCCGGCAGTGCAGGACCACCGGCTTGCCGAGGCGCCGGGCCAGGTCGAGCAGCCGGCGGAACGTCCGCTCCTGCGCCGCGCGCGGGGACAGGTTGCGGAAGAAGTCGAGGCCGATCTCGCCGATCGCCACGACGCGCTCGTCGCCGGCCAGCCGCTCGATCTCGGCGAGCGCGGCCTCGTCGGCCTCGGCCGCGTCGTGGGGGTGGATGCCGGCCGTGGCCCACACCCCGTCCAGGCGCGCGGCCAGGGCGATGGCCGCGGCCGTCGTCGCCACGTCGGTCCCGATCGTCACCAGCCGGCGCACGCCCGCGGCCCGGGCCCGCTCGAGCACGGCGGGCAGGTCGTCGGCGAACTCGGGGAAGTGCAGGTGCGCGTGGGTATCGAACAGCTCGGGCGCGGTCATGGCACCACCCGGAAGCGGAGCCGGCCGATGAGCTGGCCGGCCTCGGTGGTGACGTCGACGTGCCAGCGACCAACGGCGTCGGCGGGGAAGGCGGTCTTGCGTGAGAACGTGCGGAAGCCGTCGCGCCGCCCGCCCTGCACCGGCGTCAGCCGGACGACGTTGACGACCTCGCCGTCCTGGCGCCACACGTGCTCGACGGGCTGGCGCAGGCCGGCCGGGGCGTAGATCGCCGTGCGGGCGACGAGCCCGCGCGCGTGCAGGTCGCCGGCCGGGATCGCGCCGGCCTCCGGCTCCAGCGAGTCCAGCGTCCCGACGTTCCACTCCAGGTCGGCGCGGGCCAGGAACATCGGGGCCGGCGGGATCACCACGCACCAGCGTCCGGCCGCGGCGGCGGCCGCGAACCCGGCCAGCATGGTGACGAGGAGGCTGGTCGTCCACCGCCAGCGGCGCGCGCGCCGCACGGCCGGGGTCAGCGCGACGATCGACAGCCACGCCGCGCTGAGCAGCGCGGCGAACGGCGCCAGACCGACGAGGGGCAGCGCCAGGTTGAGCGCGCCGAACGTCGAGACCGCGAAGAAGACGTACCCCAGCCACGGACGGGGGCGCACGAGCGTCCGATACCACGGGTCGAACGTCGCCAGCAAGGCCAGCGCCGCGAACAGCACCAGGAGCAGCGCGTTGGGCGAACCCAACGTGGTGGCCGCCCAGTAGGCCGGCAGGAGGAAGAGGAGCACGGCGTGATAGAGCGTCTGCACGGTGTACTCGGTCGCCGTCAGTACCAGCCGGTGGGCGCGCCTCTCCGATGCCGCGAGCGTGTCGCGCACCTGGACCAGCACCGTCACCAGGAGCCACAGCAGGAGCAGGTACCCGACGATCAGGGCGACGTGCGGGAGACCGCGGCGGAAGACGAAGAGGGTGACGAGGCCGCCGGCGAACGAGGCGATCGAGATGCCCCAGCGCCGCAGCCAGGCGGCGAGCGGTCTCACCCCGGCGGGCCGAGGCGCTCGGCGATCCGGCGCGCCACCGCGTCCTCGCGGAGCGCCTGCACGCACTGCAGGATTTCGGCGGCGGCGGCGTGCGTGCGCAGGTGGGCGCCGACCAGCTCCAGCGCCCCGGCGCGCACCGCACAGTCGAGGGCGCAGATCTCGCGCAGCACGCGCGCGATCGAGGGGTCGCGCTCGGCCGCCTGCACGATCGCCTCGACATAGGGCTCGCTGATCACCGGACCTTGGCCCCCGGCGGCAGGTCGCGGTCGAGCGTGAGCACGGCCAGGGCGCCGTCACCGTCGGTGGCGCCGGCCAGCACCATGCCCTGGGACTGCACCCCCATGAGCGTCGCCGGCTCGAGATTGGCCACGACCACGACCTTCTTGCCGACGAGGTCGGTGGGCGCGTAGTGCTGGGCGATGCCGGCGACGATCGTGCGCTGCTCGCGGCCGAGCGAGACGGTCAACTTGAGCAGCTTCCTGGACTTCGGGACGGCTTCGGCCGCGACGACCTCCGCGACGCGGAGATCCACCCTGGCGAAGTCGGCGATCGTCGCCAGGGGCGCGTGGTCGGCGGCGGCCGGGGCCGTCCCCCCGGGGACGGTCGCGCTCTCCGTCCCCCGCGCCTTGTCCGGCTCCAGCCGCGGGAAGAGGCCGGAGAGCTTCTGGACCGCCGGCAGCCGATCGAGGCGCCCGAGCGTCGCGTCGGCCAGCCCCGGGACCGCCGGCCGGCCGACCGCGGCGCGGATCTTCGCCGCCGCCTCGGGAACGAAGGGGTCGAGGACGATCCCGAGCCAGCCCACCGCCTCGGCCAGCGTGAGCAGCACCCGGTCCAGGCGCGGGCGCTCGGCTGGTTTCTTCGCCAGCACCCACGGCTGGGTGGCGTCGACGTAGCGGTTGAGCGTGCCGATCAGCTCCCAGATCGCGGCCAGCCCCCGCTGGAAGGCGAACTCGCTCATCGACTCGTCAAGCGCCCGTCGCGCCGCGTCGCCCGCTCGCACGACGGTCTCCTCGTCGGCCGTCATCGGGCCGGGCGCGCCGGCGCCGGCCGCGCAGTTGACGATCAGCGTCGTCGCCCGCGAGACCAGGTTGCCGAGGTCGTTGGCGAGGTCGGCGTTGAGCCGCGTGACGAAGGCGTCCCGGGCGAAGTCGGAGTCGAGCCCGAAGGTCATCTCGCGCAGGACGAAGTAGCGGAACGCGTCGGTGCCGACGGGCCCGTACTCGGCCGCGAACGCCCGCGGCTCGATCACGTTGCCGAGCGACTTGGACATCTTCTGGCCCTCGACCGTCCAGTACGCGTGCACGTTGAGGTGCCGGTAGAGCGGGAGGCCGGCCGCCTTGAGCATGCAGGGCCAGTAGACGGCATGCGGCTTGAGGATGTCCTTGCCGATCAGGTGCTGGGCGGTCGGCCAGAACGTCTCGAAGCGGGGATCCCCGGGCCCGCCGAGGGCGGAGACGTAGTTGATCAGCGCGTCGAACCACACGTAGGTCACGTACCGGTCGTCGAACGGCAGCGGGATGCCCCACTCCAGGCGTGTCCGGGGCCGGCTGATGGACAGGTCCTGCAGCGGGTCGCGCAGGAACCCGAGGATCTCGTTGCGATAGCGCTCCGGCCGGATGAAGTCCGGGTGCCCGGTGACGTGATCGACCAGCCACCCCTGGTACTTCGACATCCTGAAGAAGTAGTTCTCCTCCTCGATCCACGTGAGCGGGGTGAGGTGGTCGGGGCACTTGCCGTCGACGATCTCCTTTTCGGTGTAGAACCGCTCGCACCCGAAGCAGTAGTGGCCGCCGTACTTGCCCAGGTAGATCTCGCCGGCGTCCCGGAGCTGCTGCAGGATCGCCTGCACGACGGTCTTGTGCCGCTCCTCGGTCGTGCGGATGTAGTCGTCGTTGGTGATTCCCAGGGCCCGCCACGTCTCGCGAAACGCGGCCGAGATGCGATCGGCGTAGGCCAGCGGCGGCACGCCGGCCCGGGCCGCCTCCTGGGCGATCTTGTCGCCGTGCTCGTCGGTCCCGGTGAGGAACCAGGTGTCGTCGCCGGCCAGGCGGTGATAGCGGGCCATGGCGTCGGCGGCGAGCGTCGTGTACGCGTGGCCGAGATGCGGCAGCGCGTTGACGTAGTAGATCGGGGTCGTGAGATAGAACGTCCCGCTCACGGCTGTCACTCTAGCATGGCCCCGCGAGCCGGGGACGGGGGCGCCGGCGCTGGTGTACCCTCGGCGCGTGGACGAGATCCTGCTCGGCAAAGGTGACCACCCGGTCTCGCTCCTGGCCCGCTACGGCAACCGTCACGGCCTCGTCGCCGGCGCCACGGGCACCGGTAAGACCGTGTCGCTCATGGTGCTGGTCGAGGGGTTCTCGCGCCTCGGCGTGCCGGTGTTCATCGCCGACGTGAAGGGCGACGTGTCCGGCCTGGCCCAGCCGGGCACGGCGAGCGAGACGATCCAGCAGCGGGCCGCCCGGATCGGCCTGACCGGCTACGTGCCGGAGGCCAGCCCCGTCGTGTTCTGGGACCTCCACGGCAAGGCCGGGCACCCGGTGCGCACGACCGTCAGCGAGATCGGCCCCCCGCTGCTGGCGCGGATCCTGGAGCTCAACGACACTCAGGCCGGCAACCTCGAGATCGCCTTCACGCTGGCCGACGACCGGGGTCTGCTGCTCCTCGACCTCGACGACCTGCGCGCGCTCCTCGGCTTCGTCGCCGACAACCGCAAGGAGATCTCGACCCGGTACGGCCTGGTCAGCGTTCAGTCGGTGGCGGCCATCCAGCGCGCGCTGCTGTCGCTGGAGCGCGAGGGTGGCGCGGCGTTCTTCGGCGAGCCCGCCCTGGAGCTGACCGACCTGCTCCGCACCGATTCGAGCGGCCGGGGCGTCGTGAGCATCCTGGCCGCCGACCAGCTCGTGCTGAAGCCGCGACTGTACTCCACCTTCCTGCTGTGGCTGCTCTCCGAGCTCTTCGAGAACCTGCCGGAGGTGGGCGACCTCGACAGGCCCCGGCTCGTGTTCGTCTTCGACGAGGCCCACCTCCTCTTCGACGACGCGCCCCCGGCGCTGCGCCAGCGGGTCGAGCAGGTCGTGCGCCTGATCCGCTCCAAGGGGGTGGGCGTGTACTTCTGCTCGCAGTTCCCCGACGACGTGCCGGACGAGATCCTCGGTCAGCTCGGCAACCGCATCCAGCACGCGCTGCGGGCCTACACCCCGCGCGATCAGAAGGCCGTGCGCACCGCCGCCGAGACCTTCGTGGCCAATCCCCGGGTCGACACCGCGGTCGTCCTCTCCCAGCTGGCCGTGGGCGAGGCGCTGGTCTCCACGCTGCAGGACCGGGGCGTGCCGATGCCGGTCGAGCGCACGCTGATGGCGCCCCCGCGGTGCCGGATGGGCGCCATCACGCCCGAGGAGCGGGCGGCCGTGCGCGCGCGCAGCCCCATCGGCGCCAGGTACGACACTGCCGTCAATCGCGAGTCGGCCTACGAGATCCTCGGCCGGCGGGCCGTGCCCGCTGAGGCGTCCGCGGCCGGTGCGACCCCCGGGCGCCCCCGCGCCAGACGCCCGGCGGCCGGCCGGGCGCCGGCCGAGGCCACGGACGTCGAGCCGCCGACGGAGAGCGGCGGGGGGCTGGGCGAGCTTCTCTGGGGCAGCAGGCGCCGCCAGGGCATGGTGGAGACGCTGGCCAAGCAGACCGCGCGCACCGTGGGCAGCGAGGTCGGCCGCCAGATCCTGCGCGGCGTGCTCGGCGGCATCCTCGGCGGCTCGCGCCGGCGCCGCTAGCGCCGGCGTCAGCCCATGACGACCGGGGCATCGCGGGCCCCCCCGGAGGTGACGCGATGTCGAGGGCGCCCAGCTAGGACGGCTTCTCGATGTGGGACCGGCCCTCCCACGTGAGCTGGTCGAGTGGCACCTCGGCCTGGCTGCCGTCGGGAAAGCCCACCACGACCGACTGTGCGAGGACGCGGATCGAGCGCACCTTGCCGGTCATGCACCCCCCGCCCCCGCACGAGGCCTGGCACGGCGTGTTCACGCGCGGCAGCCGGCTGCGCAGCTCCTGGTACGTCGAGAACTCGTAGAGCAGGCAGCACTTGAGCCGGCCGCAGTTGCCGAGCAGGCGGCTGTCGGTCAGCGGCATGTCCTGGGCCTTGGCCATCTTCACCGAGATGGGCTCGAACTTCCTGAGGTGCGACGAGCAGCAGAGCTGGCGGCCACAGGGGCCGATGCCGTCCATCACGCGCGTGGTGTCGCGGGCGCCCACCTGGCGCATCTCGATCCGTCCGCGGAGCTCTCGCGCGAGCTCGCGCACCAGGTCGCGGAAGTCGATGCGGTCCTCGGCGTTGAAGTACACGGTGACGCGCCGGTCGGTGACGGGCATCTCGACGTCGATCACCTTCAGCGTCATGCCGCGGGCGTGGGCCAGGCGCTGGGCGGTGGCCATCGCCCGCTCCTCCCGCTGGCGGCGGTCCCGGTACTCGCGGGCCTCCACGGGGGTGGCCGGACGCACCACCCGGCGGTAGAGGCGGTCGCGCTTGAACTCCGGCAGCGGGCGGCGCGGCCGCCGCACCTCACCCAGGGCGGTGCCGGTGGCGGTTTCAACCACCACCAGATCGCCGACGCCGAGCGCGAGGTCGTCGACGAGCTTGTAGTCGTCCGCGGCCGAGGCCGCGCGCAGCCGGATGCCGATCAGCCACTCCTCGGGCGTGTCGTTCATCGGGTCCCTCAGGCGGCTGGCGCCAGCAAGCGGCCGACGACCATCTCGACGGTCAGCCGCGGGGTGAGGTTGTTGATCAGGGTTGCGCGCGCGTGACGGCAGGTCGCGATCCCGACCAGCAGGCGATCGTCGCTCCAGCGCCCGGCCTCGGCGGTCAGCTCGTCCGCCCGCCCGGCGTCGCTCAGCAGGGCGGCCGACGCCCCCGCTCGGGTCAGCAGCAGGTCGCGGCAGAGCAGCCAGCAGCCGTCGATCAGCGCCTCCGCCCGGTCGCGGTCGAGACGGTCGGTGCGCCGGAACAGGGCCGGCGCCCCCTCGGCACGGGCCGCCTGCAGCAGCGCGAGCGCCTCGGCCACGAGGGCGGCCGTGCGCTCCCCGCCCCGGGGCCGGAACCGCACGATCTGGCAGCGCGAGATCACCGTGGCTGGCACCGCCCGGACGCCGGGCAGCACCAGGACGACGACCGTCCCCGGCGGCGGCTCCTCCAGGAACTTCAGGAACGCCTGGGGAGCCTCGCCGGTCATCCGCTCGGCCTCGTCGACGATGAACACCCGTCGGCCGCCCCGGGCCGGCCGCAGCGAGGCCTGGCGCTCCAGCTCCCGGATGGCGCCGATACGGATGGCGCGCGCGCCGCGGGGATTGCTCTCGGGCGGCGTCGGCACGATCACGTGCAGGTCGGGGTGCGGGCCGCTGCTGCCGGACCGGCCCGGCGCGGGGAGGGCCGGCTCGTCCAGCAGCGCCGCCGCGAACGCCCTGGCCGTCGTCATGCGGCCGGCGCCGGCCGGCCCCACGAACGCGTAGGCGTGAGCGACGCGCCCGCCGTCGAGCGCGCGCCGCAGCAGCTCCACGGCGCGCGGCTGGTCGCGCACGGCCTCAAGCGCCACGCAGGAACTCTCCCACGATCGCCCGGACGTCGGCGGCGACGAGGGCCGGTGCCCGGGCGGCGTCGATCCTCCGCACGCGCTTGGGCTCGGCGCGCTGGATCTCGAGGTAGCCGCGGCGCACGCGCCGATGAAACGCCAGCGCCTGCCGCTCGAAGTGATCGCGCCGGCGCCGGCCGATGCGCCGGAAACCGACGGCGGGATCGAGATCGAACAGCAGCGTGAGGTCCGGCAGCACCCCGCCGGTGGCGCGCACGTTCAGCTCACGGATCATCTCGGGGTCGAGGCCCCGGCCGTGGCCCTGGTAGGCGACGGTCGCGTCGGCGTAGCGGTCGGACAGCACGACGCGCCCGCGCGCCAGCCACGGTCGCACGCGCTCGGCGACGTGCTGGTGCCGCGCGGCCAGGAACAGGAACGTCTCGGTCAGCGGCCGGGGGGCGTGCTCGAAGAGCCGGCGCACGCCCGCGCCGAGCGCGGTGCCGTCGGGCTCGCGCGTCAGCTCGACGGGGTAACCCTGCCCGCGCAGCCAGCGCGCGAGGCGGCGCATCTGCGTCGACTTGCCCGAGCCCTCGACGCCCTCGACCGTGATGAGCACTCCCCGCAAATCCCGGGACCTCCCGCAGTGATCGTCACTCTAGCACGGGGCCCGGTGGGCCCCGGCGAGGTGCCGGCCAGGGAATCCTGGCAATTCCGGCGGCGCTTGGCTCTAATGGACGCATGCCGACACGCGCCTCGACCGTGCTGAGCGCCCTGATCGTCGTGCTGCTGCTGCTGGCCGGCGGTCCGGCGGGCGGATCCGCCCAGGACACGATCACCCGCGAGCAGGCCGACACGCTGATCGAGGAGATCCGCGAGCTGCGGCGGGCCATCGATGGCCTGCGGGCGCCCCGGGCCGGCGCCCCGCGGCCGCCCGACGAGAAGGTTCGCGTCGACCTCACGGGCGTCAATGTGCTCGGGCGGGCCGACGCGCCGGTGACGCTGGTGGAATTCACGGACCTGGAGTGTCCGTACTGCCGGGCCTTCCACGTCGGCGCCTTCGCGCGGCTCAAGCGCGAGTACATCGACACCGGCAAGGTGCGGTTCGTCAGCCGCGACTTCCCGCTCGACTTCCATCCCAACGCCCGCCCGGCCGCCGTGGCGGTGCGCTGCGCCGGCGAGCAGGGCAAGTTCTGGGAGATGCGTCACGTCGTGACGCTCAACGCCTCCACGCTCGGGCCCCCCACCTACGATCGCCTGGCCGGCGAGCTGGGGCTCGACGCCGGCCGGTTCTCGGCCTGTCGGGCCGCCGATCGCCACCGGACCGCGATCGACCGGGACATCGCCGTCGCCACGCAGGCCGGCGTGACGGGCACGCCGAGCTTCGTGCTGGGCCCCACCCTGCCGGACTCGGTCGAGGGTGTGCGGATCGTCGGCGCCCAGCCCTTCCCGATCTTCGAGACGCGCATCAAGGCCCTGCTCGGCGCGCGCTGACCACGCGGGCGCCTACAGGCGGTGCAGCGGGAAGATCGTGCGCTGCACGGCGTCGACCTGGCGGTCGGCGTAGTCGGCGACGGCACGCTGGATGGTCTCCGGCAGCGCCTCCGGTGGCGCGTCCCACAGGCCCCGGGCACCGAAGTCGTAGCGCCGCACGTCCTCCGCGAACGCCTCCGGCAGCGCGGCGGGCAGCTCGACGCCGTTGAGCACGGCCCAGGCCGCCGTCCATCCCCGCGCCACGTTACGGACGTCGTAGCCGCCGCCGCCCAGCGCGACGAGCCGCGGCGCCAGCGGCACGATCCGCGCGAGCGCCCGGGCGAATCCCTGGATGTCGAGGGCCAGGTGCGTGAGCGGATCGGTGCGGTGCGAGTCGATGCCGAGCTGGGCCACGATCACGTCGGGCGCGAAGCGCTCGAGCAGCGGCGGCACCACCGCCTCGAACGCCGGCAGGTACACCCCGGTGTCGGTGTAGGCCTCGAGCGGCAGGTTCACCGAGAAGCCGGCGGCGTCGCCCTCGCCCAGCTCGTACACGAAGCCAGTGCCGGGGAACAGGCGCTCGCCCCGCTCGTGGGTGGAGATCGTGAGCACGCTGGGGTCGCCGTAGAAGGCGGCCTGCACGCCGTCGCCGTGATGCGCGTCGATGTCGACGTAGGCCACCCGCAGCCCCCGCGCGCGCAGCCGCAAGATCGCCAGCACGGCGTCGTTGACGTAGCAGAAACCGGAGGCGCGCTCGCGCAGCGCGTGGTGCAGGCCGCCGGCGAAGTGGAAGACGCGGTCGGCCTCGCCGCGGGCGACGAGGTCGGCGGCCAGCAGCGAGCCCGCCGCCACGAGCCGGGCGGCCTCCCACACGCCGGGGAAGACGGGATTGTCGCCGGCGCCGAGCCCGTAGGCGCCGGCCCCCGGCGGCGCGGCGCCGCGGTCGGCCGCCTTCAGCACCTCGAGATACTCCGGCTCGTGAAAGACGGCGATGTCGCCCTCGCCGGCCGGGGTGGGCGCGTGCACCGTCGCGCCCGGCAGCCGGATGAGGCCGTAGGCCTGCATGAGGCGCCAGGTGAGTCCCAGACGCTCCATGCGCAGCGGGTGCTGGGGGCCGTAGTCGAACCGGTCCCAGCTCTCGGAGTGCACGAGCGCGGTCTTCGAGACAGGTGTCGCCAGGCCGGCTCGGGTCGTGGGTGGCCCGTTCACGGTGCGGTCCGGCTCCACGTCCGGCTCCAGTCCCCCGACTTCCCGCCCGATTTCGCGACGAGCTGCAGGTTGGCGATGGTCACGCCCTTCTCCAGCGCCTTGACCATATCGTACACGGTCAGCGCGGCCACGGCGGCCGCGGTGAGCGCTTCCATCTCCACGCCGGTCTTGTCCACCGTGCGCACGCGCGCCTCGATCGCCAGCTCGCCGCGCCGCGGGCGCGCCGCGAACACGACCTCCACCCGCGTGAGGCGCAGCGGGTGGCAGAGCGGGATCAGGTCGGACGTGCGCTTGGCGGCCAGGATGCCGGCCGTGCGAGCCACGCCTAGGACGTCGCCCTTGGGCGCGTTGCCCCTCCGCACGGCGCGCAGGGTCGCCGGGCGCATCCGAAGCACGGCGCGGGCCACGGCTTCGCGGGCCGTCTCGGGCTTGGGGGAGACGTCGACCATGCGTGCGTCGCCCCCGGGCGTGAGGTGGGTCAGGCCGTGCAGGCCGTCGGTCGCGGGGCGCGGCGGGCGCCGTCGCGCGGGGCGGCGGCGCCGCCGGTCGCGGCCGGTGGAGCTCAGGCGGTGACGCCGGAGCGGGTGCTCCGGATGATGGCCTCCATGCGGTCCTTGGCCATCAACTTCAGCTTCTTCAGCTCGCTGATCCGCCAGTGCTGGTCCGCCGAGAGCGAGGGGTGAACGTTCAGCGCCGCGAGCTCGTGCTCGTACCCCTGGTGCTCGGAGCGCAGGCGCCGGAATTCCTCGTTCTCGGCCACGAGTCGTTCGATGAGGTTCTCCTGGGTCATCGCGTGGACCTCCCTGGGACACGGCGGGCACATCGTAAAACAGACAAAGCCAGCGTCACCATTGAACGCTGGCCTCGGCGAGCGCGTGATTCGATATCGTCCCCCATCCATCGCCACTGGTTGCGGGTGTCCTCCTTATAGCCCCGGAGCGTTCGGGGTGTCAAGCGCCGTGGGCCCGCCGATCACGTGCAGCGCGCTCGCCTTGAACACGGCGGCGACCTCCGCGCCCTCGACCAGCCCGAGCTCCGTGGCCGAGCGCGGGGTGACGAGCGCGACGAGCGGAAAGCCGCAGTCCAGGAGGACGCGCACGCCGGCGTCGGTCACCGTGAGGCGCGCGATCGAGCCCGCCAGCGCGTTGCGCGCGCTCGAGACGCCGCCGCGCTCCCCCGGCGGTGCCAGGGTGACGTCCTCGGGGCGGATGGCCAGTCGCACGCGGGCCCCGGCCGCGACCGGCGACGCCACCTCCAGTTCGCGGCCAGCCACCTCGACGCGCGTGACCCCCGCCTCGCGCCCCAGCGCGCGGCCGGTCACGATCGTCTCCACGCCGACGAAGCGCGCCACGTCCTCGGAGGCGGGCGCCTGGAAGACCCGGACGGTCTCGTCGACCTGACACAGGCGGCCACCGATGAGCACCGCCACGCGGTCGGCGAGCGCCTGGGCCTCGCCGCGATGGTGGGTGACCATCACGGTCGTGATGCGGTCCTCGCGCAAGATGGTCCCGAGGTCGCCGATCAGGGCGGTCCGGGACGGCTGATCCAGGCTGGCGAAGGGCTCATCGAGCAGGAGCACCTCGGGCTCCAGGACCAGCGCACGGGCCAGCGCCACCCGCTGCCCTTCGCCGCCGGACAGCGTGCGGGCGACCCGCCCGGCCAGCGGCGCGATGCCCAGGCGCGCCAGCCAGCGCGACACCCGCCGCTCGACGTCGGCGCCGCCGACGCCGCGGAAGCGCAGGCCGAGCGCCACGTTGGCGGCCACCGTGGTATCCGCCAGCAGCGGCTCCTGGAAGACGGTCGCCATGCGACGCCGCTCGGCCAGCGCATCGCGCGCATCGACGGGCCGGCCGGCCACGAGCACCTGTCCGGCCTGAGGCCGCTCCAGCAGGCCCAGCACGCGCAGCAGCGTGGACTTGCCGCTGCCGTTGGGACCGATCACGGCGAGCACCTCGCCGGCGTGGACGTCCAGCGCCGGCACGTGCAGCGTGAAGCCGGCGGCGTGATCCCGGCGGACGTCGCGGAGCCCGACGACGGCGGTCACGCCGGCAGCACGTGGATCGACCCGCGGTGGATCGAGAACTCCCAGCGCCGGTCGCGCTCGATGTCGAGGATCTCGTAGACGAGGTGCGGCACCTCCACCTCCAGGTCCCAGGCGCCCTGGGCGGGGGGGCCCGGCTCGTCGAGCCGGATGCGCAGCGTCCAGGTCGTGCCGAAGTCCTCGTCGAGGACCACCTCGCCGCGCATGAGGTTCATGTGGTGACGCGGATCCGCCACCACGCGATCCTTGCGGATGAGGCGGACGTACTCGGGGCGGATGAAGAACGCGATCGGCGCTCCGGGCGGAGGCAGGTAGGAGCGGGTCGGCGAGTTGACGGCCTCGAGGCTCTGACCGCGCCATCGCAGCTGGATGCGGTCGGGCGTCGCCTTGACGACAGTGCCGTGCAGCACGTTGGGAATGCCCATGATCCGCGCCACCGACTCCGAGGCCGGTTGCCACAGGAGCTCCGCCCGCGGCGCCGACTGCACCACCCGCCCCCCGTCGTACACGACGATGCGGTCGCCGAGCCGGTAGGCCTCGGTGAAGTCGTGGGTGACCACGACGGCCGCCGTGCCCCACTCGCCGAGAACACCCCGCAGCTCGTTGCGCAGCGTCTGGCGCAGCGGCGCGTCGAGCGCCGACAGCGGCTCGTCGAGCAGCAGGAGCGCGGGATCGATGGCCAGCGCGCGGCCCAGCGCCACCCGCTGGCGCTGTCCACCCGACAGCTCCCGCGGGTAGCGGCGCTCGAGGCCGGCGAGCCCGAGCCGCTCGATCACCTCGGCGACGCGGCGGGCCCGGGCGGGCTGCGGCCGGCCGCGCAGCCCGAAGCCGACATTGTCGGCGACGGTCAGGTGGGGGAACAGCGCGTAGCCCTGAAAGACATAGCCCACCCGGCGCGCCTGCGGCGGCACGTCCATCCCGGCTGCCGCGTCGAAGAGCACGCGGCCGTCCACGACGATGTATCCGGCGTCGGGGCGGAGCAGGCCGGCCATGCACTGCAGCGTCAGCGTCTTGCCGGCACCCGAGGGGCCGAACAGCGCGGCGACCCCGCCGTCGGCCGTCCACGCCACGTCGAGCGTGAAGTCGGGCAGGCGCTTCACCAGGCGCACCTCGAGCCGTGCGCTCACGCCGCCCGCGCCCCCAGCCGATCGGCGACGACGAGCACGACGCACGACAGCGCCGTCAGGAGCGCGACGAGGATCAGGGCCGCCTGCTCCTCGCCGGTCTGCACCGCCGTGTAGATGGCCAGCGGCACGGTCGCCGTGCGGCCCGGGATGTTCCCCGCGAGCATCAGCGTCGCCCCGAACTCGCCCAGGGCCCGCGCGAACGCCAGCACCAGGCCGGCCAGGATCCCGTTGCGCGCCAGCGGCAACGTCACCTCGAGCGCCGTGCGCCACTCCGAGCGGCCGAGCGTGTGGGCCGCCTTCTCGAGGTCCCGGTCCACCGAGTCGATCGCCGCCCGCGCGGTGCGCACCAGCAGCGGCAGCGCCATGATCGTCGCCGCCACCACAGCCGCGTACCAGGTGAAGGCGATCGACCACCCGGTGGCGGCGTACAGCGGCGCGCCCAGCCAGCCGCGCCGGCCGAGCAGGACGATCAGGTAGTACCCGGTCACCGTCGGGGGCAGTACCAGCGGCAGGGTGACCAGGAGATCCACGAGTGCCCGGCCGCGGAACCGGTGCCGGGCCAGGACGTACGCGAGCGGGATGCCGACGACGGCGTTCGCCAGGGTCGCCAGCACGGCAACACGAAGCGACAGGGTGAGGGCGCTGAGAGTCTCGGCGGTCACGTCGCGATTCTACGCGACGGGCGCGTCAGGCGGCGAGACCGCGCCCCTCCACCACCTCGTGCCACCACTCCTGGGCCGGGCGCGCCTCGAGGCCGTCCAGCCGCGCCCGCGTCGTCCGGAACGTAGGATCGCGGTGCCAGGCCTCCCAGTGCTCGCGGCTCTGCCACGTCCCCACGATCACGCGATCCCGGGGCTTGTCGATCGGCCGCAGCAACTGGCCCGCCACCCAGCCTTCCCGGTCCTCGGCGGCACGCAGCCGCTCCTGCATCGTCCGGTCCCAGTCGCCTTCCGTGCCCGGCTTCAGCTCCACGTGCGTGACGATGGTCATCATGGGCGAGCTCCTCCTGCCCGTCCGGACGGAGCAAGCCCCGTACCGTCACTCGCGAAGGCCCGCCGGGGGCAGGAACCCGAGGCGCGCGAGCACCCCTCGGCTCTCCGCCCCGAGCAGCAAGTCCAGGAACGCCTGCGCGAGGGCCGGGTGCCGGGAGTCCTTCATCACCGCCGCCGGGTACGTCACCGGCGAGTAGGTCTCGGCGGGCGGCCGGAAGGCCTCCCGCACCCGGCTCCGACGCACCGCGACGTCGGTGGCGTAGACGAAACCGGCGTCCACCTCGCCGCGCGCGACGTACTCGAGCGCCTGGCGCACGTTTTCCGCGAACACCAGCCGGGGCTGCAGCCGCTCCCACAGACCGAGCGCGCGCAGACTCTCCTCCGCGTACTGCCCTGCCGGCACGGTCCGCGGGTTGCCGAGCACGACCCTGCGCACGCGCGGGTCGAGGAGATCCGTGGGGGTCACGAGGTCCAGCGCCGCGTCGGCGGGCTGGATCACCACCAGGGCGTTGCGCGCGAACACGCGACGGTTCGCGGGCAGGATCAGCGCCCGCTTCTCCAGCTCGTCCATCGGCTGCCGGCCGGCCGAGATGAACACGTCGGCCGGCGCGCCGGCCTCGAGCTGCTTCTGTAGCTGACCGGACCCCCCGAAGTTGTAGCGCACCGCGATGCCCGGACGCTGGCGAGCGAACCGGGCGCCGAGCTCCTGCACGGCCTCCTTCATGCTGATCGCCACCGACAGCGTCAGCTCCTCGGCCGCGGCCCCCGTGGCCAGCGCGCCCGTGAGCGCCAGGACCACTGCCAGGATCGTGAGCCAGACCCGCATCGCACTGCCTCCGGGGTCGTCGCCGGGCGGCGCCGAGGCCTTCACGCGCGTAGCCACCCGCGGCGGTGGCTGTGCCAGAGCAGGGCGCCGGCGGCGAACCCCAGGCCCATGTTCCACATCCCGAGCGCCGCGGTCGCGAAGGTGATGTAGCGCTCCTCGCGCCCGGCGTCACCCAGCTGCACCGAGGCGGCCAGCTCCAGGCTGCCCATCAGCAGGACGACACCGAGCACCCCGGCCGGGAAGGCACGCAGCAGCAGCGCGATGGCGTCGGCGAAGCCCAGGCCGGCGATGAGCGTGAGGCCACCGAGGATCACCAGCGCCCCGCCCGTGCGGGCGCCGAAGCGCAGGTGACCGGCCATGCCGCCCGCCCCGTGGCACATCGGCACGCCGCCGAGCGCGGCACCGACCAGGTTCATGAGCCCGTGGTTGACGGCCAGCCCGCGCACGGTGACCGGCCGGTCGGGAAAGACCGTGTTGTTCTCCTCGGTCGTCGCCACCACGGCGTTGCCGAACGTGAGCGCCGCCTGGGGCAAGGCGAGCACGACGACCCCGGTGACAGCCTCCCGCCAGCCGAGCTCTCCCAGGCCGAGCGCCGGCAGCCGCCAGTCCCAGACGGCCCCGGCGATCTCGGCGGCCAGCACCGGCGTGCGGACGAGCGCGACGCCGAGCCCGAACGCGAGCAGCACGAGCATGGCGCGCGCGGCAGCGCGCGAGAGCAGCGCGAAGACCACCGCGCCGGCGACGAGGCCGACCACGGGATCGGCCGC